>ERZ1292629.801-Hain-H43-01um-R1-801-length-34414-cov-16_pt1 | contig 34414 bp, 45 predicted proteins | sample MGYA00564399_ERZ1292629 | MGnify/ENA primary metagenome ERZ1292629 (study PRJEB36523, sample SAMEA6512636) | groundwater metagenome | collected 2019-01-08 | study: AquaDiva: Metagenomics assemblies of 32 groundwater samples
CAGAAGTTATTCGCATTGGTCACAGAAATTGCGCGTTGCCTTCTTTGACGAAGCCGCAAGTTGGCGCATCTGCTAAAATTGCTGAAATCTTAGCTACAATTCCAATAGATGATAAATTAAGGAGAAAGAAGTTGATATTATGAATCTCAAAGAAAACAAAGTTATTTGCTCATGTGGACATTTCATGCGCCGTTGGTATAGCAGACAGCATAATTCTGAATCCTGCAGATTAAAGTTTTATCCAATTTTGAAATGCCATCATTGCGGTCGAAGAGAATTTGATAGCGATGAACTTCCTTCTGACTTAACTATTTTGCCAACACGTAGTTTCAGACAAGCACATCAAATTTACATGACGAAACGGAGGGATTTGATATCCGTGCCGCATTAATTGGGTTGGGCAGAATAGGTTTTGAATTTTCGGAAACATTAATATAGATAATTCATCTAATAGAGTGTGATGAAAAGATGAGGCGTATAACCATAACCCTTGATGATGATGTACTTAATAAGATTCAGAAAATGCGAGGGCGACTGCTTATAGAGAAGAACATTGACAAAAACTATACCCAAATAATCAATGAATTATGCCGAAAAGCATTGGAGTAGCTTAAATGAAAATGCGCAAAGATTGCATCTTCACATTAATTGATAAACTAATGCTTGAACAATTGTATTGGAAAGAAGGTTTATCTGAACCGCAGATGGCTAAGAAGCTTGGCGTATGTCATTCAACAATTGCGCGTGTTATGATAAGATTAGGTATACCTAGAAGGAACGCGAGCGAGCAAAAGCTTGGATTTCGCAATTCTTTTTATGGGAAAAAGCATTCAGAGCAAACACGAAAGCATCTATCTTCTATAAGAAGCAAACCATTACCAATAACTAATGATGAACTAATTAAGCTCTACACAAAAGACGGCATATCTTGTGAAGAGTTAGGTAAAAAATTGGGTGTGGGTCATAAACGGATAAAGAAGGAATTGATTCAACTTGGAATAAAACCACGCCCTGTTGGATATTGGTACCAATACATAGATAATTATAGTGGACCTATAGGGACGAAGGGTGATTTGAACCCACTTCGGTCTATAAATGCCCGAAAAAAATTGAGTTGTACGAAAAAAGGTTGGGCAATGCCCGAACATGTCTGGGGTCAAAGATATGCTAGACCATTATATTTATCACATCAAGCCCACATAGAAGAAGAAATTAAGAATCTGCAACAACAAGGTTTTCGATGTATTTCCTTGGTTGATATAATTCCAGATGTTATCGCTATAAAAGACAATAAAGTTTATGCGGTTGAAATCGAATTCCATCACCCGAATTATGGTAAATATGTTAATTGCATGGACTATGACGACATTTTTTGGGTTATTCATAAAAAGGGGGGATGCAAATGAAGGCAGCGATTATCGGTTTGGGACGCATTGGGTTTTGAATTTGGCTTAGATTCACGAAGGGTTCAGCCTGCTTCACATCTTGCTTGTTTGTCGGCGTTGCATCATAAAATAGCTGTTTGTGACTCTGACCCTGATAAACTTGCGTTAGCTGCAGATACTATCAAAGATACGGGGAAAGCCGTGTATTCTGATGTTTCGGAGATGATGCGTGATTTTAAACCTGACTTTGTTATAATTGCGACACCGACGCCAAGTCACTATGACATTTTATTGAATGTTACTTCTTATTCATGTGTTAAGGCTGTTTTTTTGGAGAAACCTATTGCTCAATCGCTTAGTGAAGCTGAAGAAATGGTTAAGGTTTGCGCTAACAAAGGCATTAGGCTAAACGTGAATTATACACGGCGTTGGTCTAAAGTTTACAGTGAAGTCCATAGACTCATCATATCTGATAAAATAGGCGTTGTTAAAACAATTTATGGTTTGCATCCTGGACCTTTACTGCGCACGGGCACGCATATGCTTGATTTATTTGGCATGTTCATTGATAAGAAAGTGCAGAGTGTTCAAGCCTTCGGTGAAGCTTGCCACAACTATTTAATGAAGGAAGACCCAACTATAAACGATTTTAACATTAACGGTGTAATACGATATGTTAGCGGCGCCGAAGCAGTATTGTTGAGTGGCAGCGAAAAATCATATTTGCTTTTTGAAGTTGACATTCATGGTGCAAAAGGCAGAATCCGCGTAGCTGATAATGGAAGCGAAACAACCGTGAGTCAAGTTCATCCAAGCTTAAGATACGATGGCATCAATGAACTACAGCAAATTCTATTTATGAAGCAGGAGCAAGACAACATGCTATTAAACGCCATAACACAGGTTACACAGCGTAAACCATACGGTTACATTGCTTGCACAGGCGAATATGCGCTTAGAACTTTAAACATTGCTTTAGCTTTACATTATAGCGCAACGCATAAAAACAAACTCGTAGGAATAGACACAGTGCCGAAAGACTATACAATACGGTCTTGGTGACTTCTTGAAGCATCAACAAATTTGTCCGTGCGATAAATGTGCAATAAAAAATAAATCAAAAAGGGGAAATATTTATGCCACAGTTTGCTGAGCCTGAATATGAACAAATGTTTGGTGCAGGAACGTATGTTAATGCAACTGCTAAACTTTATCGAGGCATTAAATTTCGCCCTGGCATAGTACTCTTTATGGAGGAAAACACGTTCATCGGCGACAACTGTGTTATTCTTGTTCCCCACCTCAAAATGTTTAAGGGAAGTCAAATAGGCGCGGGCACAATCCTAGCTGGAAGAAGTGAAGTAATCCTTGAAGAAAATACGGTTATCGGTTACAACTGTACTCTTTTAACAGCAACTGATACTCCAAGAGGCGACTACATGAACGATGCAAGTCCCGAAAAGGAAAGAATGATTATTCAAGGACCAATAATATTGCGGAAAAACAGTTTCGTTGGAAGCAACGTAACACTTATGCCCAACGCAGAAATCGGAGAAGCATCCGTAGTCGGCGCATACTCTTACATTGAATCGGACATTCCACCTAATCATAAAACAACGCGATATTTTCAAAGCTTACGGAGAAGGTGACGTATTGACTGAACCAGAACTATTAACCATAGAAGAACTTCGGGCTAGAGGACGAGTTATTGAACATCCTTCACCACGCGGCTTCATCATGTTTCTTGAGCCTGAAGGAAAAAAATGCAATTGGTGCAAATGTCACTTCCATAATAATATTGACATGAACTCTCATTTAGAGGCATACGGTAAATATCCGCATGATGAAGAAGAACTTGAAAAACTAAAGCGGGTTCGCTGGAAACCAAGCAGTTACGGCGACGACTGCGACATCTGTCACGTTGACAAAGTCCAAGCTTTAGACCCACAGTTGGCACATGCAATTGAAATTTCTTCTGTGAGTTTGGGAAATTACACTTACACTTTAAGTCAAAATGGACAATGGATAAAACGTAGAAGGCGAGAATAAAATGGAAAGATTTGATGACCGCGAAATTGAGGCTGTAACTAATGTAATTAAAAGTGGTAAACTTAGTCGTTTCTTTCAATCGTTTTTTGGTGGAGAAAACATTATCGGGTTTGAAGTGGAAGTTGCCGATTATCTTGGCGTTAAACATGCCATAAGTGTATGCAATGGTACGATTAGTCTTGAGATTATTTTGAAAGCGTTGAGAATCGGGAAAGGCGATGAAGTTATTCTTTCGCCTTTAACGTTTATCGCCACTGGAACAGCGATATTATCTGTCGGCGCAAAACCTGTTTTCGTTGATATAGACCCACAAACGCTTAATCTTGACCCGAATAAAATTGAAGGTGTAATCACGAAGAAAACCGTTGCAATAATAGCTGTTTCACTTTGCGGTTTTCCCGCTGCCCTTCCACATCTATATGGAATCTGCAATGACTATGGCATATACCTCATTGAAGATGCTGCTCAGTCTTTAGGAGCAAAAATAGGAGACTATAAAGTCGGGTCTTATGGCGACCTCTCTTCGTTTTCGTTTCAAGAAACAAAGCAAATTTCGACCCTGGGAGAAGGTGGCGCTATCATAACCAGTGATGACCGATTAGCCGACTTATGTAGGAACATTAGAAATCATGGTAACGGATACGGTTCATTAAACGATATTGTTTGCACTAATGCGCGCATGACTGAAGCACAAGCGGCTTTTGGCAGAGTGCAGTTAACTAAACTAGACGAATTCAACAAAATCCAAATTGAAAATGCAGAATATTTTCTGTCTCATTTACCCAAGTTTCTTTCATCTGTCTACAATTTTCCTATCCCTAATGGTTTACAACCGATTTATCTTTTGATTCCAACAATCTATCATGGTAAACTTTCAAGAGATGATTTCATCGAAGACTTGAAAGGATTAGGCATTTCTCTGGGCTTGCCAGGACAAAACGTTGGATACTATAAGAAATTGCTTTATGACTATCCAATATTCGCAAAATATAGGCGTAAGTGTCCGAATGCTGAATGGGCGAGAGACCACATTCTACTTTTGGATGTTCACAGATGGGGAAAAACAATTAAAGATATGGATGAACTGATTAAAATCTTAAACAAAACTTTTTAAGCGTTTCATCATAAAAAATCATTTAGGGCTGTTCGGTGAAGTGGACAACTAACAAGAAAATTTTAGTTGGTGCAACAGGTGGAGCAGTTGTTGGAGTTGGTTATTTAGCTATGCAAAATCTCGAAGCTTTTTGTGACTCACAAATTCTCACTTTAACATCTCCATCTTATACTGGTATTCCTGAAAGGCTTTTAGCATACAAGGGTGTGAATAGATGGTACAATCCAAACTTTGAAACGCTAAACGACTACGTAGCTGTCATAAGTCTTGCCAAAAATACTTACAACTTTACTCACTTAAGGTTCGGTTTATTTCAATGGTCAAGTTTAACTTCTACACAATTGCAGGATACAGCAATCGCTATAACTTCTGTTTTTGGCAGTAACATTCAACCAATCATTTTTAACCAAGACAACTTTAAACTTTTAACTGAAGAACAAGCTAAAACTGCAGTTGACCAAGCTTTAGCATTGTTTCCAAACGTGGCATACTGGGAATTAATTAATGAACCGTGGGGCGGTTCAGCGCTCTATAAAGTTCAAAGTGACATCGACGCTTACAATACAAAAGTAAGAAACGTAGCTGCATATCTTAAATCAAAGATAACTGTACCAATGACTATTGGTTTCGCTCATGCTCGCCGAGAGCCTTTTGAATCCTTTCAAGATTTATGCGACATACTCAGTTTCCACTGGTATCCAGCTATCTCTAACATGTTTGGAAAAGCGTATAGAGGAGACAGTTTGAATTTTCGTCTTCTATATTATCTTCCAGGCATAGCCTCATGGTATCTTCCAATATCATGGACGAGCACTTGGGAGCCAAATAGTCAATCTAATGCTGCTTATCCCGTCAATCAATCATATAATTGGCTGGACGATTTCACAAGAATGTTAAATTGGCTTGATACTCAAGCAAATGGCAAACCATACATTATCAATGAAGTCGGTTTCTCAAATGAACCTGGAACTGCAGAACGTCCTGGTAGATATGAAAGAAGCCAAGCATATTACTTTAAAATTTTGCTTGACGCTATGCGTCATCACCAATCTTCCAACTTTAACGGCTACTACATCTTCTCCTTAGATGAGCCATACCCCAATACTATTTGGAATGCTGTATTAAGACGTGACAAATCACCATTGCCAGCCGCTCAATGGTTTCCATAAAAGCTTTTAAATCTTCCACGTTAATATTCCTTATTTAGGGAGAACCATCTTTGTCAAATGATAGCGAAATTACTATTTCCATTGAAATGGGCATGCTTGGAATGAGCATTGACGAAATTATGATGGGCAAGCAAGGCTACGTTAAGCTTCCGCTTGGAGTACGCGATTCTACAAAATGGGGTGGGCGCAAATGGGTGCGTGTAAAAGTAACAGCCATGGAAGATGTTCGGGCGAACCGAGATATTATTGTTGGCAATGAACAAGGAGACGTTAAAGAACATACTCCAGTTGAATTATCCTATGAGAAAAGTGAAGGCGGATATCAAAGAGCGGGAGAAGACCATCCATTACCAGTTACAGCGGGAACTAAACCTATTCCTTATGCACGCATCACAGCCACCGCTATAGGAAACACAGTGATAGCTACTCCTTCCATTGGGAAAAAAATCAAAGTTCATTACTACATGATAAGTAATGCACATGCTGCTAATGCTGATGTGGGTATGCGGTTTGGAACAGACGGCGACATTAAACATAACTGTTTATTAGCTGCTAGTGGAGGCAACATCAACGCTAATCTCATTGATTCATCTTGGGCAGGTGCAGTTGACGAACCATTATACGCTTACTTAGTAGCAGCTTATGCTGGAGGTGTTTACTTCACTGTGGGCTACACTGAAGAGTGAAAGAGTTAATAACTGAGGAGTAGATTTGCCAGTTAGCACAGTTGCTGTTTCTGTTGGCGCTTCCGATGGATGGACAAGTAGCTATATACAAGTTCAGTGGGCTGAAGCAGGCTACAACATTCAACATGATTATATAACAATTTCAATTTCCAAACCATATTTGTTTTCTTCTCATTCTGGAATCTAAAACCTTTTAACTGATTAAGGGTAAATCTTTATTAGAGGAATAAAAATGCCATATTTCGGAAAAACACTGTCGGACAGACTTCCTAGTCAAATTAACTTAGGGATTAAAAATGCCTAGTTTGCGTGGTCGTGTCACCGATTCTGCTGGTAATCCGATAGCAGGCGCAAAAGTCAAGACCATATGAAGGATAAATTGAAAATGCCAGTTTCTTTTAACAATGGATTTGAAGAAGGAGATTACTCCGCGTGGGATGCAACTATTGGTCCACCAACTATAGATAACATAATAACGCATTCTGGCATATACAGTAGTAAAAGTGATGTTATTCTAGGCGGGATACAAACTTGCATAAAAGATTTTACACCGCTTGATATACTTCATACTCGTTTATATGTGCGATGGCAAAACCTGACTGGTGGTGGTGGGAGAAAAAACCGTTTTTTGTTATTAAGAAATGTAGGAGTAGGCGACTTATTTGATGTGAGGCAATGGACAGGCGGTGGAATTAGTACCATTTGGATAGAGGGCGCTGGATTACCTGCACCTTTTTGGGCAGTGTTGATTAATGCTAATTTATTTGCTATAGACCAATGGTACTGTATCGAAATCAGATACGTAAATGATGTAGTAAATGGTGAAATCAGATTATGGCTAGACGGTGTGGAACAGTCCTTTTGTGATAACCTGTTTAATCCTATTATCCTCACTGGAGTAAATACTACACAACAAATTGACCGCATAGACGTAGGAATTATTGGTAACGATGAAGCTCAAATAGGCTGGATTGATAATATTGCATTAGCTGACACTTATATTGGCACGCAAAAACATGTATCCATCATATCGCCATCTCATGCTGGTCTATAATCTCCTCAAAGCATATAAACACTCCAAAACTAATATTTTTGTGAGGAATAAAAATGACAAGAATATTCGGAATAGACTATAAAGGTTCACCAGAAACAAAAATGGGCGGTTTCGCTTCTAAAATGGGAGCCGTAAGATACCTTTGCGAATTATCTGGAACAGTAGAATTGCTTTCAACGGTTTGGGATTACGCAGACATTGGCACTCCAGATACAGCACCGGCTAAGCTGGCAATATACGCTGATGAAAACGGCGTTCCCGGAACGTTACTTGTTGAAACACAGATAAGTACTATAAACAGCGGATGGGTTCATGCGCCCATATCTTTGCCAGTTGTTGGAGGCAACTACTATTGGTTAGCATTTTCAGTGCCAACTGACGGTCGCAGAACTTGGGTTCAACCGGGACTTCTCAATCAAATGGCGTTAGCTCCAAAACTGTATGCCGAATCATTTCCAACACGGTTTAATGCAACAGAATATCAAGCGTTAACAGCTTCAATATACGCAACATACGACGGTACAATTCCAGAAGCGCCTCTAAAGACACAGTTTTACTTTGCCACTCCATCAACACCTATCGTAGCTGGAAGTACACTTTATGTTGGTGGACAACTACAATACGTTGATGCTACAGGTACGCATGGTTTAGTAAGTAAGCCAATTGTGCTTAATATTGATGGCGTAACAAGAACAGACCTAACAACTATGAGTAATTCTACCGATGGCGGATTTTACTGGGCTGCGTGGAAAACAACAGACGCAGACGTTGGCATACATCAAATAGCAGTGGAGTTTCTCGGTGATGCAGAATATGCGCCATGCATAAGTGCAGTGAAAACTGTGGAAGTTGTATCTGCAGAATCGCTTTTGCCTCCAGCTCCACCTGTTGTTCAATACCCATCAACTTACGACCCGAGAATGAACCCTAACCCAATCTGCATAAGTAATACGGGCTTGCCGATAGCAGAAGTTCCAATAATGAAAGAAATGAACATCGCTTGGATACGTATAGATATGTCTTGGACTAACATAGAATCAATTAAGGGAGTTTACAACTGGGACGCAGCAGGAGTAGAAGACTTAGTTAATGCTTTGTACGCAGTGGGAATCAATGTATTACCATCATTGAATTATGGCAACGCTCTCTATACTGGAGAATGGAATGTTCCACCAACTATCTCCACTGAAGCCATGACCGCTTGGGTAAACTTCGTTAAAGCAGCGGTAACACACTTCAAAGACCGTATAAAAGCTTGGGAAGTCTGGAATGAACCGAATGCAAGTTTGTTTTGGAAGACGCCGACTGCCTATTATCCACCCAATATTGATAGAGCATTAGAGTATATGCCTTTACTGAAAGCAACTCACCAAGCAATCAAAGAAGTTGACCCGACAGCCATAGTTGTCGCTCCAGCGGCTTGGGGACTGTGGTGTAACCCAGCCGACGCCAATAGCTTCATGGAAGGTTTATACAAAAATGGATTCAAAGATTACTGTGACGTTGTAAGCGTTCACCCATATACAGGCGCTTTTCTACCAATACATCAATGGAGCTTCTATTCACCCTTCGACTTTCCACACATGGTTGACTTAGTTGCGTTAATGAAGAAATACGGTGACGGAAACAAAGAAATCTGGATAACAGAAGAAGGTGCCGCAATAGGAGGAGTCTCAGACAGCGAAGTTGTAGATGAGCAAAGACAATCGGACATCATCAAATACTGCTGGTATATGAGCCAGTGGACCGCGCAAGGTTACACTAACGTAACAAAATACTTTGTGCACAGCTACGTTAATCAGGACGGTTCTGTTACTGGTCAAGCCATAAAAGGAAAATTAGCAGAAACCACAGTTAAAGACATGGCACTAACGTACAATACCGCTCCAATGCCACCATTAGCAATTCCACCGCCTGCTTCGCCTGGACCCTGCTTCATAGCTACAGTAGCGTTTGGCTCGCCGTTGGCTCCTCAATTAGACGTGTTCAGAAGTTTCCGCGACCGTTGTTTACCTAGCTCAATAGTTCACGTTTACTACAGAGTTGGGAAGTATCTGGCACATTGGATTGAGAGCAGGCGAGTGATTAAACGCTATACGCGGGAAGCCTTAAATCTTCTCGCGGAGCTATTAGAATAAGGGAGGCACAGAAGTGGCGACTGTAACGTTTGATGGTGTGGTTTCGGCTCAAGCAGTGGCTGGAGAAACAGTTACTTTACACGTGACTAAACCAGATAGTACAATAGAAACCTTGACAACCGTGACTTTAGCTGACTTATCCTACACAACAACCAAAGATTATCTGCCTGGAACCTACAGTGTACAATCGTCAATAGACGCGGACAACCTCTACAAAGCAGCATTGAGCACTACAATATCATTCACCGTTTCATTAATGGATAGGACAATAACGGTGAATGTGTCAATTGCCTAGACGCAAGAAAACACGCAGAATCACAGTGAAAGCAACCGTTTCCTAGATTTCCCTCTTTTCTCTATGCAAAAATTTATATATGCAATTCTCTTAATGCAAATCTTGACTCTTAAGTTAGGAGGAGTTGAATAGACGAGTGAGCAAACAGATTTTGTATTAGGTGTTATTCCTGCAAAAGGAAGTTCTAAAAGGTTGACTCGCAAAAATCTTAAAATTCTGGGTGGAAAGGAACTTATAGTTTGGTCTATTGAAGAAGCAAAAAAAGCTAAGTCACTTGATTATTTTCTCGTTAGCACCGATGACGATGAAATCGCAGAGATTAGTCGCAAAGCTGGGGCGCCTGTGCCATTTAAGCGCCCATCCGAATTAAGCATAGACAAAAACGGAAAAGAAGTCGACACAGTCGAAGTCGCCATCCATTCTGTTAAATGGTTTGAGCAAACGCATAATAGAATAGTGTCGCATGTATGTCTGTGCCAACCAACCAGTCCATTCCGAACCGCTGACGACATCGATTCTTGTATTCATCTCGCTAAAGTTACAAATGCTGATACGGTTGTGAGCATTGCGAAAGCAAGGCAATCACCTTATTGGTGTATGGAAGCGAACCCTGTTACTCAGCAACTTCATTCGTTCATGGATGTTCCACTTGAAGGCGCTAATCTCATCAGTCAGAACCTGCCTCTCGTCTATTATCCAAATGGCGCGGTATACGTGACTAAACGAGACGTAATCATGAATGGCAGAATCTACGGAAACAAAATACTCGGTTTTAACATGCCTTCTGAAAGAAGCTTAGATATCGAAGACGAATTAGACCTAATCGTGGCTTCTTCTCTCCTACCACAAATCAAAGAAAAAGAAGGAATATGGACAAAACTAAGTTGGATAGTGAGTTGATTGCTCCACGTCGTGGCTGAGATTGGATGCAATTGGGCAACTGTTGATGAAGCTCTTGAGATGATTCAGCAATCAAAAATTTCAGGCGCGGATTTTTGCAAATTCCAACTTTTTAATAAGGAAACTATTGCGGATTCTCCGTTTCGGGATAAACTGGAAAAATTGATTTTAACTGAAGAAGGCATAAAATATTTTAGGGCTAAAGCTGATGCTGTCGGCATCGGTTTTGTTCTTACGCCTATGTATCTTGAAGCAGTTGACCTCGCTGCTAAATACGCTGACTTAATCAAAATTCGTTTTAAAGACCATAAAAATCAACCGTTAATCGATAAAGCATTGGCTACGGGTAAAACCGTGTTAATTAGCGTTCCATACCGACCAATTGGACAATACATGTATCATCCCCGAATCAAGTTTCTCTATAATATCCCAAAATATCCTTCTGAACCAGAAGACTTCAACTTAGATTCAGCATCAGCATGTGATGGTGTATCCCTTCATTTTCCCCACACGCTTTTTGATTTAGCATACGCAATTAATCGATTGCCAGAGGAAGCTTACATAGAAAAACACGTAATGCTTCCTTATCCTTCAGAAGGAGCTTTGAAAGACCTGCAAGGAAATTATGCTGTCGGTCACTATGAAACTACTATTGTCGAAGGCACAGAAACTACGAAATTTGTTCAGGAACCAATTAATGTAGCGCCAATTGATTCTGCCGTGTCAATTTCGTTTTCTGAACTACAAAATTTTATATCCGAATTGCGCTTAATAGAGCGAATGAAGCGAACGCGGATATGACAGAGAAATGGCTGATTTCTGGTGGCGCTGGAAGTCTCGGTAGGCATCTTATTAAAGAACTTATTAAACCAGAATTCAACGATAAAGTTGCGGTGATTCGTGTTCTCGATAATAATGAAAATGGCTTAGCAAAATTAAATTTATATGTGAAAGACCCTCGCATTAGATTATTTTTAGGTGACATTCGGGATAAAGAACGTATTACTAAGGCTTCTGAAAATATAGATGTTTTCATTATGGCAGCGGCTTTGAAACATGTGGATTTATGTGAAGCAAACCCATTTGAAAATTTGCAGACAAATGTTATCGGCACTCAATATTGCATTGACGCTGCATTGATTAATAATATTGCCAAAGTGGTTTATGTAAGTAGCGATAAAGCTTGTAATCCCGTGTCTTGTTATGGAAAAGCGAAAAGTCTCAGCGAGTCTCTTATTTTGGATGCTGAAAATTACAAGGGTGACCGTCGCACTATTTTTACAGTTGTGCGTCCTCCCAACTATTTATTCTCAGATGGAAGTGTCTGGGATACTTGGTCGTATCAAAAAGAAAATAATTTACCATTGACTGTTACAAGTTCTTCTGCAACTAGATATTTCATGAATCTCGACGAAATCGTTGCTTTCCTATTAAAAACAGTTGAAATGATGAAAGGCGGGGAAATTTTTGTGCCCAAGAATCCTGAGCTACACAAAATCATTGATTTAGCTAAACAAATCAGCAATAACATAATTATTACTGGTTTGCGGAAAGGCGAACGATTACATGAAAAATTGATTGATGAAACTGAATTTGAAAAAGCGAAAGAAGTAGACGGCATGTGGGTAATAGAACAGTGAAACTTTTGTTTCATGAGCCTCTTTTCTTGCCTCCACTTGATTTTTTTTCAGGTCTTGTTCACAGTGATATCTGGGTTGTGATGGACCATGTGCCTTATAGTATTCGTACGCGGCAGAATCGCTGTCGCATTCGAACTCGCACGGGCATTCAACTTTGCAGCGTCAGCGTTAAGCGTCCATGCAACAAATTGATTTTTTGCACGATGATTGATAATTGGCAGCCGTGGAAACGAAAGTTTCTTGAAGCAGTTGAACGAAGTTACATGGGTTCACCATTTTATACGGAATATTATGAAGACTTGAAGTATTATGTTGAAGCGCCAAACGTGTTATTGGAAACGTTGAATGTGCAGACAACATTGTGGATAGCGCATCTATTGAAGATTGAACCACAAATCGTATATTCTAAAAGTACGTGTCAAAACCTTTCCAGAGAAGAATCAGTTAAACTCTTATGTAGCAGGCTTGGCGGAGAAGAATTCCATGAACAATTTATCCATCCATACTATAAACAACGGTATGAACCGTTTGAAGAAGGGCTTTCAATATTAGATGCTCTCTTTTCAATTAGTGCAACTGAAACAAGAAGGTTACTGAAGTGAGCGAAGACCCAATTGCAAATTGGATGAGGCGAATGATAGAAGCAAATTTGGAAGCTATGCGACGATTGAACTCTAATGTAATGTTATTCACTTTTACTCCGCCGCCTTTAGGACCGAATATTGGTCAAACGTCGAATTCTTGTCCAGCAGATTGTCCAATGTATCGGCGTAGCAGAGGTTGCATGACAACAAGATGCGTTAAGACACGAGAACAAAATATGGTTGAACCAGCAAAAATAGGGGAACAGCCAAAAGATGAATAAACTACAATATTATCTTCGTTGGATGAGCGGTGGCTCTCTTGCTTCGAAGCAAGAACAATTATTGGCGCATCTTTTTTGTTTTCTCTTTGGTCACGATGTTCCATGTGGAACTGGTGGAGGGCTCTGTCAACGTTGCTATAAAGTGATGGCGTTATGTCGAGATAAACGTGGCTTATGGAGTGAACCTGGATTAAAAAACCCTCTTGCAACGTCACTTCGAGATTTTTACGACTTTTTGTTTATTCGGGCTAAATATAAGTTTTGGGTGCGAACATTTTAATGACAAGACTGATATCATGTCCTCAATGTGGAAACCGCGTTGAATGGGTTGAAACCCAAAAATTCATTTGCAATTATTGTGGCTATCCTGAAGTAGTTTACAATCGTCGTTGCGAAGGCGGCGTTTGCCAAGGATAAAGGTTTTAACTGCTTTAATCTAAAGATATGATTGGGAGAATCATTATGATTGAATTTAACCTTGCACTTGTCAAGGGTAACTTCGTAAGTTTCACTGCAACCACGAATGAATGGGTTGAACTTTTAAAGTTTGTGAATGACCCAAACAAGAAAGTGCATATAAGAGATTTAACAATCATGTCAACTCATAGTGCTTCGACTGGCGACGACTTTCGAATCAGTCTCATCATCAATGGTGAACATGTATTGGACAATTTGAGATTGGTAGATACTAAAACTCCATTGAGCTTCGGCGGAGACTTGGTATTCACGGGTAAACTTGATAAGCCACCAATTCAACTTTACGGTAAATTTCCATCTGGAACCGCGCCAATCTATGTAACAGTTACTTTAACAGGTGTAGAAGAATTTATTTAGTAGGAGACCAATGGATTGGCAGTAAGGGATACTCCAGAAAGTTTCTTTTCGACTAGGCAGCAGGTTCAAACTCAAACGCCTGTGCAAGTTGAATCGTTACAAATTGCGCCGTTGCAGTTGCCAACGTTGGACCCTAACATGATATTTATTTTAGGGTTAGTTGCGATAGTCGGATTAATCGGATTATTCGCATATCTTGGGCATGAGGATAAAAAATGTCGGTGACACCTTCCCTTGAGTGTTTAGAACTCCACGAATATCAGTATATCACAGTTGGGGCAGGCGCAACAGAATTTATAATTGATTATGCAGTTGCGGGCGGGTTTACAGCTTTCATTGAAAAAATTGCTTGCGACTTACCCTATGAAGAAACAACATCGGGCGCAATCGCCAAGATGTATCACGAATTCATAGTTGATGGGACTCCGACTAAAATAAAATATGAAATTCCCATTAACAAACCAAGAGAATACAATCCACCTATAGTAGCCATGTCCACAATTAAATGGCGTTTTTACAACGCTGATTCTAAAGCTCATGTGATTGGCGTTTTAATTGCTGGAAGATTGTGTAAACCGATTCTGGTACACTCTTCGGGAGATACCTGACAACCATCGACTTCTCATCTTTTAACTGAGACCATCGCTTCAACTGATTGCCCGACAGCCTCGAACCTCAAGGCTCTTGTTAAGATATTTCTAGCGGCATTCACATCTCGGTCTATTGTCCCATGCAGTAGGCATCTCAAAACTCGGTTCTCTTCGGGTATCAAGTTTGACCCACATATCGAACACTTCCTTGAGGTGTTCCTTGCTGGAACGTAGACTACGGGAATTCCTTCCCACTTAGCTTTATACTTTATCTGTCTCTGAAACTCGTAGAAGCTCCAACTGTTCAGTTGGGCTCGGTAGTTTCTTCCTTGACCATTGCCTTTACGGTATAGTTTGCGGATTCCTTTCAGATTCTCCATAACTATGCCGAATTTGTTTTGTTTTGCTTTTTCTACTATGTCTTTAGAAACATGGTGAAGGATTTGATTAACTTTGTTTCCTTGTTTCTCTCCGTACTTTTGGAATAGTTGTCGTCTAATTCTTACGTCGTTTCGCTTGAAGTGACTTTTTACTTCTCTGTACGTTGCTCTAATCCTTGTAGCTTCTGACAAGTCATAGCTCACAACTTCGCCGTTGCTTGAAGCAGTTGTAAGATTATTTAGGTTTCTGTCGATGCTGATATATCCACTTGGCTCTATCTCAGCGGTCTCTTTCGAGAAGCTGATGCTGACTGTGCTAGCGGTCAACGTGACAGAGCCAAGCTTAAGATTCGGCTCGGACAGAACTTTTAACGTATACTTATTAAGCTGAATGTAGACGTGCTCTCTTGGTTTGATGGGTAACCTCAGTTTGTTCTGTACAATCTTGTAACCTTGATTTCCTATTGAAACAAACGGCTTCTTCACGTATGGCTTCTTGGTTTTAGGGTTTCCACGTTTAGCCTTTCGATAATTCTTCAATATGGCGCATGCTTTCTCTGCAGCAGAAAGAATATACCATGTATGCAACCCATTATGGAGCCTATTATAAACTTCCTTTTGAAGGTTAAATCTTGAAGTAATGTTCTTTTCTAATCCGACTCGTATAGCCTCGTTGACCATTTGTCTAAACGTTTCAAGCAGACCCTTAATTTCGGGACTGTTGATATTTTGCTCCACCGCTTTGACCGCTAGCATACCCAAAAATATGGCGCAAACCTATTTAAGCATTATCTCCCGACTAGAACCGTAAACCCAAAAGCTTTTTAAAACAAAATGATTATTATTGGTTTGGGAGAACTTTATGTCTAAGCCTCAAGGCGGTGGAGTAGCTGGAGACGAAGTTGAACTTATAGTGACAGGTGAAGACGGCAAAGTTAAGAAGGTTGTGTCTACTGCACGATTGAAAGATTTTGAATCTGCTGCAAAAAACATGCATTTTTGCCCAGACTGCGGTGAAAGACTCACCGAAATCCCACTTTATATGTGTGAGATTTGCGGGCAACGCTACGTTGCAAGAATCGAACCAACCACGGGAAAAACCATTATCTTCGCTATTGGCAAAGAAACCAAAGTTAACGTTGCACAGAAAACGCCTTTCGTTGAATAGATAAGCTTAAATTATCTTCAATCTAAAAGTTACTTTAGGAGAACCATCATGAGCGTAGGCGAATTAATTCACAATCAATTCTTCATGCATGGAACCGTCTTTCTAATTGCCACTGACCAAGACGGAAACATTAAGCAAGTTGAAAAGACAAGGAACTTTATTCTTAATCAAGGACGCGAACTCATCTATCATGGAATGTTCAGCGGCGCAGGCTACACTATGCGGTATATTGGCGTTGGAGGAACAATTAACTGGGCTACAGCAGATAAAAGCTTAGGCGGCGGGGGAACCAACGAATTCAGTGATATTGGAGGAAGCGGCGCAGCAACTGGACGAGGCACAGCAGCATTTGCACAAGCTGGCGGCTCAGGCGGAGTCACAGCAAGTCTTGAAGCAACTATACAGTTCACTGTATCCCATACAGCGTTGATAGTGGGATTATTCGTTGCGTCAAGTCCAACAAACAACATTAACAGCGTCGTTGCAGAAGCAACCTTTGACTCTATCGTATTGGCTTCAACAGACAAACTGACTGTTCGATGGGTTTTTTCGATGGACGTCAAGCAAGCCTAAGCCTGATTCCTTTTTACTTTTTCCAGAAATTCTTTGAATGAAATACATTCCATTCCCTCTCCGAACAGAGTGCCTCCGCAGGTGCAATTATACAATTTAATGTCTGGTGGTAAATCATTTTTAAGAGCACCTAAAAATTGGGTGCGGTAAGTGCTGAAAACAGGGTCAATCTTGGCGCGTGTCCTCCAGACGGGGTGGTAGATGGTTTGATATACTGGAGAAGCAGTTAACGCTGACACGGTTTTATCAGCTAACACTAAAGCTCCACTGTAATATGGTGTTTCTTCAAGATTAACGCCTTCTGGGTACCCAAAATCGAAGCCAATGATACAAGTAGGATTGCACTTTAATATTGCCCATGAAAAAGTGAATGAGGCAGCCCCCGTATTTCCACATGACCTTATGCCAATAAGGGCGTTTGGATTTCGTTCGCTGGCAGTCATTAAAACAAGTTTTCTGTCGGCTGAAGCAGAAAACCAATAAGTATCTATCTTCAATTTTTTTAATAGTTTCGTGAGGTTTGGGGATACAAAAGTTCCTGTGATTACTTTGATTTTATCCGCGTTTTTCTTGACGAGAGAATGCCTGTAGAAGGCTGGTACAAGTGTGGGATGTGCATCTAAACTTAGACAATAATTCGGGATAATATCTTTTTTTAATAGAGGTTCCAACATTTTGTCGGTTGCAATAATAACGCCTTTGAAATTGCTGTTTTTCAGTTGGTCTAAATGTTTATTTCTATAGATACTTGGACCCGCGCCAACGACGATTGCGGGTCTGTCTTTTTCTGCATCAACTAAGTCTTTGATAGATTTTCCATCTTGGATTATATATGGTAAGTTACGGGAAAAATTTTTCATCCAAAGAGGCTCTAAGTTGTTGACTGTTGCCTTGTTTATTGCTTCTTCCGTTGTACTTTGAATAGTTACGTTTTCAACTAGGTGGGCAAACCATTTTTCCCATGTGTCGGTTGCGTAGCCGTCTTCATTCTTCTTTTTCTTTAGTTTTTCGAATGTTACGTCGCGTAGATTTGCCTTTATCGTCTTCATGAGTGAGGCTTATTCCCTCTGTTGTTTTAATATCTTTTTCGATGACAGGTTCAACTTCTTTCAAGGATAAGTTAGGCGGAGTTTCCTCGCTGAAGACGGCTTCAACATTTATGTCTTTATCTGTTACTTTAAGTGTTATGGGATTTCCCTTAACTATTTTTCCATCGATTACCCAATATTTTAAGCTGCCTTCAGCCACACCAATCATATAAGGTTCATTAGCAGAAGTAAAATGATGTCCTTCTCGTGGGCAAGTTAAGCCTTTACCCGTGTTTTTCATAGTGATTTTAACTGGGTATCTATCTGGACGTTGCTCTGTTTGTGACATAAAACGTATTAAGTTGTTTTAGGTATTTATTTTTTACCTATACCATGAAGTGACATGGGAAAATCCTCAAATGGAGAACGATGGCGGGGAGGCGACGCCGAACGTTCTTCCTAGGTTATTCTTCACTTTCTTTTGAGCGTGCTGTGCTCCATCCGCCCTCTTTCATTTCTACTTTATCTTTTCTTTCTCTGAAACGGCTTCGTGATACACGTGTTTGTGGAAGTGGTGGAGCGCCAGTTGAAACGCCTGTTGGCGACTCCAAATATTTAGAGATAGACCATCCAGCGATTTCTTTACGTAACTCATCAATGCGTTCTTTGAGTCGTCCTCTTGTTACACGACGAGACAATTAAGGCAACTCCACACATTTAAGTGAACTGCCCACCTTGAAAGGTAGGGCTTCAAGGCTTAAATGGTTTTTGTTCCATTTGATAACCTTAGTCAAGTTCACGTTGGCACTACTCCTTCCCAAAGGTTGGAGATACTTACTGAGGATGTTTACCGCCCCGTTTACGTCTGCGTTTATTCTTAATCCACATCTGTTGCAGATGTATAGCCCTCTTGTTTTTCTGTTCCTTTTTCGCGTTTCACCACATCTACAGCATGTTTTGGATGTGGATTTTTCGTTCACCTGCACTAACAGTATGCCCTCACGCCTTAGCTTATACGTGAGGGTTGCGGTGAACCAGCTAAAACTCCAAGCGTGATTCTTCTGATTATTCACCCGCCCCCAACTACGAGCCTTCACAAGTTTCTCAGGCTTCTTAGTATCTGACCTTAACTTACGAATGTTATGCAAATCGCCTACAGCCACAACATTCACGCCTGATTCCACACAATCATCAACTATCGCTTTCGTCTGTGTATGAAGAATGTGCCTGACTTGTCGGGTTCGTTTTCTCGCCAGTTCCGATAATTGCCTGCTCCACTTCTTTTTTCCTTTGCTTTGAGCCATAACTATGCTTTGAACGCGACCAATTTCCTTGTTGAAGTATCGTTGGGTGGAAAGCAAGCTTCTGCCCGTATAGATTCGTGCTTCACCATCTTCCTTCACGGTTATTGCTGTGTTAACCACGCCCAAGTCGATGCCCATGACTTGACCGCTCTGCTTTAATGGTGGCTCTTCAACGCGGTAAACAATGTTTGCGAAACCATGCTTCACTTCGATGCGCACAATGTTTTTCTGGGTTATTTCCACGTTAGGCTGAAGCTGATAATTTAGTTGAACATGCGTTCCCTTCTTTAGAGTTAATTCCATTTGAGCGCCGTTTATTCTGATGGCAAAGTTCGTGAATGTCACGGTGCTGATGCTGTCTTTCTTTCTGAACATTGGCGGATTTGCTGTTGCATCAGCCTTTCTCAGTTGAAACCATGAACTATATGATTCAGCGAGCTTATGCAATACGGCTTGGGCGGTGTGACTATGTACTTGTCGGCACCAAAAATCATCTTTGAAAATCCGCTGTAGTTCATAGTAGCTTGGAATTTTGCCTGTTTGTTCCCATTGTTGGCGGCAATAATAATTAGCTTTGTTCCAGATTTTAGTGCAAATATTACCGATTTCTTTGAGTTGGACAAGTTCTGGAATTTTAGCTTTAGCCGTCAAATACATAACTGTAAATTATCTATAAAAATATATAAGGATTTCGGCTTTCATCCAGAAACCTCGACGCATTTAATTAAGTATAATATTAAGTTTGATAGTTCTTCCGTCGTTGCTGTTATAGCATCAAAAATTGTAGTGTACTCTACAATTTGACGGTTAAATATGACTAATCTTGTTTGACTTTCAAATATGTTGAGCCATTCAGTGGAGACTCTAATATATCGCGGTGCCGTGATGATGGCATCGAATAAGGTTGTCCATTCGTTAACTGTCTGAATTTTAGTTAAGCTTGAAATCTGCGTTGCAGAATCAAACAACGATTGATAATCTTGTATTGAACGTACCATCATAGTTCTACTAGAAATGCTATCGAATACTTCAATGAATTCTTGAGTGGTTTGGATATTAAGCGCACCCACCGTTGTAACACTGTCAAAAATATTAAGATTTTCCTGAGTTTGACGTAGCGAAGTTAGAAGTTTTACTACTTGGCTGTCCTGCATTATAATATACTCGTTTATTGTTTTTGGAGATAAAATCCTCTGCGTTGTTATGGCATCGTAAAGTGTTGTGTATTCTCTTAATTCTCTTGAAAAAACACTTCTTAGCGTAACTGCATCAAACGATACCATCCATTCATTAACGACTCTTTGATATATCGCTGACGTTATAGTGGCTTCAAAAATTCTCAACCATTCGTTAACTGTTCTGCTTGTGCTCCACGAGGTTGAGGGAATATCTCCAATCGTCTCGTATTCATTGAATTGTTTAATAAAATGTGAAAGCTTTGAAAAGACGACTTCTAACTTAAGTGAATCTTGAATTTGTCTGTTGAAAGTTGAAAATGATGTTACCACATCAAAAATGCGCAAGAACTCTTGTACTGTCTGTATATTTGGTATGCCCCCAGCGGTGAAAGTTGCTGTAACGATTGGGTCAAATATGTTTTCGCTTTCCTGAATGTTTTGACTAAAAAATGCGTTGAGTGTTTGTGGACACGTAAAGAAGCCTCTTGCATCGCTTGTGGCTGTGCCATCCACAACATCAGTTGTGCCATCATAATAGTAAGTGGCTGTATAATTAGTAGCCTTAGTGTTTCGAATATCCCACCATGCTTCAACAACAATTCGGTCGCCTGCGAGAATAGAGAAATTTCCTGCGGCTCCAGTCGCTGTTATAACTGTTCCAGTTTCGGCTGTTCCATGCTCAGTTGCGCCTGAAGTTGGGACAATAATGGTTTTTACGTTTCCCGACCCTGAACGCCAAACATAAACGAAACATCGGTCGTAAAGATTCATTTGAGCGGCGCTTTCTTGGATTGCTAAGCCAACTTGATAGTTTGCTTGTGCACCCGTTAAAGTCTGGGCTTGAAGTGCTGGACCAACAAAAATTCTTACCATCGTATACAATGGAGTGGAAGCAGTATTGTAAACTCCCGCAACAGAAGTTTGTGCTGCACCGCTAATAGGTGACATATCCTTAGGCGTGTTTTTATCGGCTGGTGTACTTGAAAATGAATCGGTATCCGTGCTCGCTGTAGCTGTCGGTCCCGTTGTAGCATTTATATCACGGAAATACCATGTTGTTGCCATTATTCTCTACGCCTCCAATTCCATCCATGTTTATTACCCCTTTCAATTCCTTCCTTTTCGATGCGCTCTTTATATCTTCTGTACTCGGGGTTATTTGAGATTAATGCTTGAATTTGTGAAATCCACTCAATTTTCTCGCCATTGGGCTGTAATCTTCCACAATGATAAATTCTGCATTGACAAGGACGAATCTCATAGATTGAGCATAAATTATTAACAAGAAAAGGGCATGAAGTCTCCATCTTAAACCTGTTAGGTCGAATTTCTTCGCCACTCAATTTTATAGCAGTTGTATTCTCAATAAGTTTAGCTTCCTCTTGCGTAAACATAAATCTCTGTTCCCTGCAACATTGACCGCATCGGAAACAAAAATCTTTCATGGTTCTAATTCCCTTGGGATTATTGATGCCCATTTTGTGTATCATGCTCAACTTTTTGGTTATCATTTATCTGGGTGACTTGTGATTGATTATCGTCTGGCAACTTATCTTGTTGTTTTCCCAATAGAACATCAAGTAAAGCTGCCAATGTTGGATTATCTTTTACATAAAAATTAGCGAAACGCACCATTTCCTCTTCTGTCTCCAACACAAATTGTACTAAACGTGGTTCCTGCGAAGTTCCCTTCATCGGCACCATAACAATTAATTTCATGGGTCGGTTTGCTCCTGTTTTCTGGCTACGGACCATCCTCCTAAAAGGGCTTCAAGCATATTCATGTGTAATGTAAAATATTCCATGTCGAGACACTGCTCTATAATCGTGATAGCGTCAAAAAGAGTTGCATATTCTGTTATTGTGATAAGGAACATTTTGGTTGCGGTTGTCGAGAGAACATCGCTGATTACTGCATAGTCAGTTATTGAAATAGTGGTTATGATTGGTGCAAATGCTGATGCGACATCAAATATATTTGTCCATTCTTGAACTAGGCGTGTTACATTTAATCGTTCGCTTATGGCATCGCCAAGTTTTGCCCATTCATACGAAAACCTCAGGTATCTTGGCGTTGTAGTGAAGCTTTCAAACAGTTTTGTCCATTCGTTTATCGCTTGGGTTCTGATTAAGCTTGCAGTTTGCGTTGAAGCATCAAACATTTTCATCCAATCTTGAATTTGCCAAGTCATCATTGATTTCAAGTTAGCGGAATCCCAAGTTTTTGCCCAGTCGTAGACGCTTTGCATCTTGCTTAAACGAAGTGATACAGCATCAAAAATTATGGTAGACTCTTGAATTATCTGGATGTTAACTTCAAGTATAGTTGCAACATCCCATATTCTCTGGGATTCATTGAATTGCCGTGTTACGTTTAATCGTCTATCAAAAGTTTCAAACAGTTTTGTCCATTCTGTGATTATTTGGATGTTGATTAACTGTGAAGTAGCTGTTGTAGTCTCAAATATTCTTATGAAATCGTTGATTTGTCGTATTGCCAAACTCCTTAAGCTGGCAGCGTCAAATGTTTTATTCCAATCTTGTATTTGACGGGTGATGTTAACTCGTTGGCTTGTAACGTCGAATAACTTCATCCAATCGATAATAATTTTTATGTATATCGATGATGTTGTGGTGCTTTCAAAGATTCTTATCCATTCATTGATGATTTGCGGAGGTAAAACTCGTTGTGTGGTTACGACATCAAAAATCTCTATGAAGTCAATGGTGGTCCGCGTGATATTTGCTCTTGTATTTATCGCATCAAATATCTGTATCCATTCATTGATAATTTTTGGTGGTAGAATCCGTTGGGTTGTTAATGCATCAGAAATTGTTAAATAATCTGCCAATGTTTTGGATGCTGATAAACGCTTTTCCAAAACATCAAACATTGTTGTCCATTCTGGAATTTGGAGTGCTGCTATGAAACGTGTATTTAAGATGTCAAATGTCCTTGCCCACTCTGTTAATGTCTGGGTTTTGATTAAGCTTGAAATCTGCGTCGCAGTTTCAAAGGTTTTTATCCATTCTTGGGTTTGTAGCATTGCTATGAATCGTGTAGTCAATGTATCAGTAATTTTTATAAATTCATAGATTATTTGGGTTAAAGCTGGAATACTGATTGACACTGCATCGTAAATGTTTAAGAAACTGCTCATGCTTTGGGTGAAACTTACACGAGAGTTAAAAGTCTCAAAGATTTCTTGATAGTCCTTGATTATTATTAAAGTGATTGCATATGAGTAACGAGCGTCCCAAATTTTCATCCATTCATTGACGGACTGAGTTTTAATTAGAAACGCGGTTTCTGTTGTTGCATCAAACAGCCTTATCCATTCCTGAATTTGTCGTAGTGCATTGAACTTTTCACTTATAATGTCGGACAGTTTTGTCCATTCATATGAAAATCTCAAGTATCTTGGCGCTGCGGTGAAGCTTTCAAATATTCTTGCCCACTCTGAGATTGCTTGGATTTTAACTAAGCTTGAAGTTCGAGTTGAAGCGTCAAATAGCTCTATCCACTCTTGGATTTGACGTGTTGAAAAGAATCGTTGGCTTATGATGTCCGATGTTTTTACCCATTCGTTTATGGCTCTTTGATAGATTGGGGCAGTTGTAAAGCTTTCAAAGACTTCAATCCAATCGTTGACTGTTTGGATTTTAATTAAACGCCAAGTCAGACTGTCGAATATTTTATTCCAGTCATACGTTGTTCTGAGATAAGCTTGTCTCGTGGAAACGTTTTCAAACAGTTTTGTCCATTCTGTGATTGTTTGGATATTGATTAACTGTGAAGTAGCTGAGACAGTATCAAAGATGTTAATGTAATCATAGATTTGACGTGTTGATGTTACTCGTTCGCTTACGTTATCAAACGGTCGTATCCAATCACTAATAACTTTCGTAGGTATCGGCGACGTTGTCATGCTTTCAAAGATTCTTACCCATTCGTTTATGGTTTGGGTTCTGATTAAACTTGAGATTTGCGTTGAAACATCGAATAGTTTCACCCATTCTTGATTTTGTCGTATCATCGTAGACCTTAAGTTGGTGGAATCCCAAGTTTTTGCCCAGTCGTAGATTATTTGGGTTAAAGCTGGAATAATGGTTGATACTGCATCGTAAATGTTTATGAAGCTGCTTACATTTCGAGTAAAGTTTATTCGAGAACTGAAAGCATCGAAGATTCTCTGATAGTCTTTAATTAATATTAAAGTGTTTACGAATGAATAACGACTATCCCAAGGCTTCATCCATTCATTTACAGTTTGAGTTTGAATCTGCTGCAAAATAGCTGACGTAATATCATATAGGTTGGCTGAGTCATAAAATACGCGTTGGAAAAGACTTGAAACAACAGTAGTGTCAAAGAGCTTAAAATATTCGTTGATTGTTGACACATTGACTAAACCAGCAACCGCAGTGGTTGAATCAAAAATTGTTAGGTAATCGTAAACTTGTTTATTGAAGGATGCCCTTGTTTCGGATGCATCCCATAACTTTTGGAATTCATTGAATTGTCGTATCATGCTCATCCGATTTTCATTGCTTTCAAAGATTTTTATCCACTCATTAATCAGTTGCGTTTTGCTTATCATTGGCGTTGTTGTTGCTACATCGAAAATTTTTGTGTAGTCAACTATTGATTTGAGAGCGGACATTCGCGTTTGTGCAAGGTCAAAAATCTTGATAAATTCAGTTATATTTTGAATTCTTGGAAAAGTTGTTGTTGCAACATCAAATATAGTTGCATAATCTTGAATTGTCCGTGAGATTGAAATCCTCGTTTGAAATGTGGGGTCGTTTACCCTAAGCCAATCATATAATATTTGGGTTTTAATCGATAAAGCTGTAACGTTTTCAAAGATTCTCATCCATTCGTTGACTGATTGAAGTTTTGTGAGGGACACTATCTGAGTTGCTACGTCGCTTAGATTACTCCACTCTTGAAGTTGTCGCAATACATTGAATCTTTCGCTTATGACATCAAAGGTTTTTGTCCAATCATAAATATTTTGTAGTTTGCTTGAACGTAATGATATAGAATCGAATATAACGTTGTAATCTCGAAATTCTCGTTGAAAACCTGCACGAGGACTGTGAATGTCTCCTAATTTAGTAAACTCTTGAAATATTTTTTGTATTGTTATTATTTTTGTGGTGCTTGGGTCAAACGATTTTATGTATTCCTGAACTGTTTGTGTGGTTGCTGCTCCAGCGGTATAGTCTATGACTAGCCAAAGCGTACTAATGTTTCCCACATAATACGCTTCATCGGTGGAATCCCAAGATGCATTGCAGCGACCACCAATCTGCAAACCCTCGACTTCAGATACAGTCCAAGCCACACTTGTAAAAGGTGAAGTCGCCCCCCAAACATAACTAGTTGTAGTCCAAGATACAACCTTAACTGCGGTAGTGTAGGCTAAAGAACCACCACTGTTACGCAATAAACCTTCAGTCGAACCTTGACCTCCCCCAGTACCTTGAGGAGAAAGATGCCTACGATAAAGCGTTAAACTATTAATTGTTGAACCATCAGGAATACCACTTGTTCCTTTAACATAACTATCTCGTTTAGCAGCACCCGCTACATCATCACCATAAACATAAGTGGCATCATCATCAGGCGTAACCTCATAAACTTTATCATAATGAGTCGTCGGAGTCGCAGGATAAATAGTGCATTCAAGCAAAGCCCCATCACTGGTCGGTCTAACTGTAACAGTAGTCATTTTAAATTTCCTTCAATATCCTACCCATAAGGAATAGAAGTTTAATTGCTATTCCCAAAAATATAATCTAGTATAGAAACATTTTAAATCCTTCGGATAAAACTAAGGCAAATTCTTTACACAGAAGCGCCTAATTCAAGCCAAATCTGATTGATATTAATTTAACAGGCGTCGAAGAATTTATTTAGACCAACCAACAAATAACATTCTGGAGGAATAGGAATGTCAGAGCCAGATTGGCAACGGATGAAAGACCTCGTATTACAACGACTACGCGCTAAATACAATGCAATGTCAGAAAGCCTACGTAACCTTCCCACAATTCACTTTCAAGACCCCGACACAATGGAATCCGTGTTGCTAAGTCCCAACGATGCAATCAGAGAAGTATCGAACTTAAGTGAGATTGGCAAGAAAATCTTAGTGGGAGAAATCAATAAACTGCAGAAGATGCAACCTTAACAATCGTGAAAACAATGGTAAATGTATTGCTTGTCAGGGCGCGGCATGACCTTCCAACAGTTTACCTCGCAGCGTATAGTCAACTCCTCATCGATTATGCTCAGCAGCAAGGGCACCAAGTAAAAGACTTGTTCAACGACGTGAAAGATTCAGCGGCGAGACTGCTCGATTTTGAAGCGGCAATGCAATCGTTTAATCCAGACATAGTGGTGATGGCGGGTCATGCGAACAAATCTCAGCAGACGGGGCAAGATTTGGAAGTGCTTTTACAGGTCGGTGTTAACGACGATATTATGAGTGGAAAATCCGTGTATCTTGAATCCTGTAGTACTGGGATTGAACTAGGTCCAAGTATGATTTCAAAGACTGCGCAATTCTACGCGGGATATATGGCGGATTTCACTTTCGTTTATAATCCCAACTTTGAAACTCGACCTCTCGACGACCCATGGGCTAAAGCTTTCTTCGATTGCATGTTAGCAACGGGCTACGCAATTTTACTCGGTAAAACACCTAAAGAAGTATACGACTTAACTATCCAACGCTACGATTACTGGTGGAATTATTGGATTGGACAAAACGACCCTATGGCAGATGACATTCTTACTTGGCTTAACTGGGACCGTAGCAGCTTCATTGCGTTGACGCCGACGGGCTTGTATGGACCACTACCAAAGCTTACAGTGCCATTGAACTTGTCTCCGTATGTTTTGCCACTGGGAATAGCAGCCGCTTTTTTTCTACTTTCAAGAGATGACAAATAGAACAAATCTTTTAAACTATCTGCGTCATAAAAATTGATAGTGATTGGTGATTGTTGGCGTGAGTCGAAAAAAAGATAATCCTGGCACTTTTGTGCCAATGGACCTTTGCGTGTCCAGACATGAAGCTCTAGCAAAAGAGATGGGCGCGGTGACTATGAAACTTGAGACAATAACAAACGCGCTTGTAGGTTCAGACTTACAGGGCGGTCTAGTCAAGAAAATCAATGATATGGACGGCAACCTTAAATTAGTTAAAGAAAATTTAAAAGGAAAATTGTCTGGTAGAGACAAAGCAGTGGTAATCGGCGCGGTAATCACTGCTATTGCTTCTCTTGCCGCTTCACTCATCGCACTTTTAAAAGGTTAGTTGGAAGAAACTCTGAAATTTCCACATCATTTTTGGAACGTTATTTTCTTAATGCTCGGTCTTGTTGTCGCATTTATTGCAAGCTGGCAAATGGACATCGTAGCTGCAGGAGTTATTGCCGCATTCTACGATATTGTTAAAACTTGGAAATTATGGATGCCTATTATTCCACCGTTTTCATGGGAAGCAACATATTGGATATATCCTGATGCTTACGTGCGTTTCTTCATAATAATGTGGGTGGGTTTTGCAATTGCTTTATTTTCTCTCTGGTTCTGGTCCGATTCAGAAGATTCTACAAAAAGAGAAAGTAAGGAGAATTAAAGCTAATCTTTTCTCCACGCATCGATAAATAACTAGCTATGTGATTTAGTCCAATAGTAAGGCTCACGATATAACCATCGAGCAAGATATCCCTTTATATTAAGCTTTTTTGCAATTTTCCGCCAACCAATTCCTTCTAAATGTAATTTTTGAACTTCTGTAAATAATGGATGTTTCATTCGGCGTGTTAATGCACGTTCATGATTTAAAACCGCGGCTTTTCTTCCGTAATTTTTTCCAAGATTTTTACGAACGGACCTTGCTTTCTCGCGATTTGCTTCAGAGTATCTTGAAGAATGAGAATCTAAAAAATTCTTCAATCTTTCATAATTCCACTTTAATGGACCTCCTTTATGACTGGACCTTGAAAGTTCCTCTCTCAATTTGGCTATTTGCAGAATAATGTTTTTGTTTCTTGGCACCCATTTATTATCATTAATTCCGTCGAGTATACATATAGCTTCAGCTACAAGAATGGCATTTTTTCTCTTTATGCGCAGATACGGTAATAACTTAGGAATCATAGTCTTTAACTCTTGACGTTTCCTAAAACTCAGAAACACAGCATTGGCTTTATTGCTATAACTAATGTAACCACCGAAAATCTGTTTCAGTTCCTCCAAAACGAAAGCCTCTGTTTTTGCCAAACCAATTTGACATAGTGGTGTGATTTGTATAATTCCTTTTTTAGTGATTGGAAGGTGAATCCCAAAATGCCCATCTCCATCGATTAATCCAGCAAAATAAGCCCATTCTAATTCAGTTGGCATAAAAAATAAATAAGAAAATGGGGAATATAAGACTTGTTGAATATTAAGTCTTAGGAGGAGTGCCACCCAACATTTCTTTTATGAAGACTAAGATGCCGCTGAGAATACCGCTGAATAGTAAGCCAAGACTGGTTCGGTCAATAGGCATGCCGCTGGAAGTCCAAACGATTAATACTGGTAAAACGAAGACAAGCAACATTAGAAATGCTTGTTGAAAATCGGTTAATTTTCCCACTGAAATCACCTCTGGATTCTTCTTTATCGTGCATAGAATAAAACGATTGCGTATGCTCCGAAGCATATTCATATTTAGAAAGTGTTTTAAAGGTCCATAGCAATAAACAATTAATCGTATAGGTTTGGAGGTGAATGAATGGGCTATCTTGAAAAATTCGTTCCGCTCTATGGCTTATTGACAGCCGTTGCTTTAATCTTTGGAACCTTTGAACACTTCTCCAAGGGCTTACCTTTTGACATTGCCTGGTTTGCAAATTTGTTGGGATTCGCCATCGGATTTCCAGTGCTTCTCCTAATTGCTGTTCTAGTTTTTGCCATAGGCTTGAAAGGCGAAGCGGAAATCCTAAAGACGAAGGAGTAGGAAAGATTCCTTTAATTTTACTCCCTCCACTTCTTTTTGAGTAGATAATAGATTTAACGCACTTGTATTTTCGCTTTTTTAAGTTCTTCTTTCAACGCAAGCAAATAAGGACTTTGAGGCGCGAAACAGTAAAATTCCAGTTTACGTTCTACACATTCCTTACAAAACCCGCAGCGCGGTTCGTACTGTCCAGTTGCCACGTTTAATTTGCGGCAATAAGCAATTGAAACCTGCTCTGCAGCTAAAACAGCGTCTTCAATGGGCGCGATATATTCACATTCAATGAAGACGGCTTTCGAAGTCATGTGAATTACTTTAGGCGTTTTATCAACTCCAATTGTCTTGGAGTTTCGAGTCTCCACACTCGCAAATCCACCAAACCAATTTTTCTTTTCTATCGGTTACTGCAATATGTTTGGTTTTTCTTCGGCATGACTCGCAAGGTAACAGTTGTCCTTTCCGCTTCGAATCCATAAGCAAATCTTAAGAAGGTTTTGAAATATAACAATTTTGGAGAACCATGCAGCAACATGATTATGCGCTCGACATAGCTGTTAATTCTATTCTGGAGAATGAGGGAAAAATCTTTTCGTATAGTGTCGATTTGGGTTCTGGCGAAGGAAGTTTAGGTTACTTGTTAAAGTCTTTTACCAGATGGCTCATCGGCGTTGACGTCAATCCGAACTTTCTCAATATAGCATATGAATCGGGTGATTATGGCGAATTAGTTTTGGCTGATATTTTCAGCTATGAAATTCCAATAGAAACCGACAGCATATTCTGTTTTGAGGTCATCGAACATTTTCCGAAAGACGACGGAATTAAACTGTTTGAAGATTTATTAGCGTTGGCTCCATCTAAATTCATTATGGTTTCTACCCCAAAAACATTTTTTCCAGATTCGGTAAGTCATCGCATTTACGAATTAATCACAGGTTCCCCATCGGGACACTTAAGCCTTTGGACTCCAGAGGATTTCTTTAATCTTGGTTTTCATGACGTATACATAATACCTAACGCTGATGATTTTGTTGCTGTGAGGCGAAAAAATGATTAGAATAAGCATTGTTTTACCCGTACTTAATGAGGAGAAGTTTATGGATATAGCATTAACTTCTCTGCAGGAACAGATTGTACTCTACGATGAATTAATCGTTGTTGATAATGGTTCAACCGATAAAACTGTTGAGATTGCAGAAGGATACACAGACAAAATCTTCTCTGCGCCAAAAGGAAAATTAAACGCTCTAAACATAGGCATCTCTATGGCGTCAGGCGACGTAATATTAACTGTTGATTGTGATTGTTGGTACAGTCCAGATTACATTGAACGTATAACCAAATATTTTAATGACCCAACAATAAAAGTATTAGTAGTTGCAGCAGTGCATACCGATGGCGCTTCCCAATCAACGAATCTCCTTGATGGATTTAAACGGTCTATAGGATTCGCTTTATTAAAGTATGGGCAGGCTCCAGCACGGGCATTTCGCAGAGAAGCATTTATACAGACTGGCGGTTTCAACCTAAACGTGAATCAATTTGACTTTTTATCTGTTGTTTTCGAAGAACAAATAAACCTTCATCAACGAATAGCAGGATTTGGCAACGTTATATATGACCCCTCAATCGTTGTCCATCATAGGGAGCGTCGTGGCATCTGTGATTCTTGTCAACGTCAAGCGGAAGGAGTCTGTGAATATTGCGGTCAAATACGAAGCGGTCTTCGTTTCTAATGGTTAAGATTTCAACGGAAGTTTTTATTCTTCTGACTATCGGGAGTTTCTTACCCGTTTTTGTTGACCCGTTCTACCATGTTGAGCGAGTTAACTTTTGGGTTTGGCTTCAACGTGAAATTTGGGAATTGCAGTATGGCGAAATGCGAAGCTCTTTTAAAGTCTAAAACATAAAACACTAATTTGGGAGAATCATTTTGCCTCTTACCGAGGAAGAATTGGCGCGGGAAAAGAAATTTATTCGAAGTGAACGTGCCAAAGCATTTCAAGCAAAACCACGGTTTGAACGAACTACAGCAGAACGTGTAGAACGGATTATGGAAAAACTTCCCGAGGATGTTGCACCATCAGCAGAATACGTTCCAATTATAGAAAGGCGAGAACCTGCGAATGATTGTAAAACAGTTTATCCGAGCGATGATACAATTTGTGTAGAATGTCCCGTTGATATTGTGCGTGTTAATGTTGAAACAAAGGAAGAACGTATAGTTGGGTTTGATGTGGAAAGAGATTGTGTTTCATTTCCTGTAACACGACGATGCATTGAGGCGATTGGTGAATCTAAAGCTCGTAAAGGTGAATTTTTCGCAGGAAAAGAATGTGACTTGGTAAAAACTGCTTATGCTTGTGTTGACCGAGAAGAATCGGCTGGTGGGTTAACGAAGAAGCAAGTAGCAGGTCTCACCAAACTTAGTGAGGCTGATGCAGAAAGGTGTATTACAAAACTTGTGAGAGAAGACCTTTTGAAGCCACCAACAACTGGGACTCGCACATGGGCTGGTGGGGATTATTATATGATGCCTAAAGAAAAGCAACAAAAAATAAAGGATGATTTAGCTCGCTAACTTTTTTGCTGGTAAACGAGATACCCATGGGAAGGCAACAGGATTAATTTCTTCTGGCATACTAATAGTTCCATCTGGATACCGTTTCAGTTTGAACAGAGTATCAACCCAATATTTAAGACCTAATTGCAGTTTTAGTCGTTCATAATCTATTCTTGACGGGTCATCACCTAAAGCATCACGTAAATCCACACGTTTTGCTATAGGCACGGATATTATGCTTTTGTCAACGGCTTTAACGTGAAAACCACGTCTTGTTTTCTTAACTGACATATTGGCATCGGGAAACAGTAGTCTTAAAGCAAAATATACTTTTAACACTTTGAAATGCTCATCTTTCATATGATGTGTATCAATGTCTACGCTTATGCGTTTGCATCGTTCACTTTTGAGGTAAAACTCTTTGCTATTCATCGAAGGGAATCTCCCAAAGGAATGTTGATACTCTACGTGCTGGACGATTTTTAATAGAATCAGGGAACTGCGATTGGTATCTTCCAGTTTTATCTATTGTAACAACTTCAATATCGCGTAGCCGTGTTTGTTTTGAAATTCTCTTTTTCGTTCTGGTATGAGCGCCTAATCGTGCCCTTTGGGAGCGGAAGGCAATACGTGATGTTGCAAAATCTTCAGCCTCTTTTGTAGCTAAATCCTCAGCCAATTCTTCAGCTTCTTCTGGAGACAATTCTTCTTCTCCATAAATACTTTTGAAGTATTCTGGATATGCTGTCGGTTTTAATTCATACATTGTTTTTCTTGCTGTTGATATTTTTTCGCTGACTTCCATCAATTTTGCTGCGGCTTCTGCTGCGGGAAGGGTAATTTGAACTTCTTCTGTTTCGGTTGGTTCATCTAATCCAAGAATGGGGGGTTTATCGATTTTACTTTGAAACTCTCCCCAACCACTTTTAGTTATTGAGCTATCTTGTAAAGCATTTATTAAACTTTGACGACTTGTTGAATCTGGAAAAGCCTTCTCTATTGCTTCAATAAGTCCCTTATCAAAGAATTCAATATAATCCCTTAGCTTCTTTTCAACTCTATCTTCATCCCAATCTGCTGGAAAAGGAATAATAGCCCGAACTTCAAAAGCTCTCCAATCTTTGCGGTGCTTCATGTCGCCAATGTATAAACTATAGTATCTCGTTACTTCCCAATATCTTATGGCTGGCAAGACCTCACCCAAAGAATATTTATATCCACAAACTCTTAATTTGATTTGTGTGTGAGCATAGAAAGTTATTTAAAGCGTTTAAGTTAGAAACAAATTTTGGAGAACCTTTCTGCAGGGAAGCTGACGGCGTTCATGTGGGAGAACCAATTGCGGGGCAACCGCAAAAAGTAACACAAACACCATCAGCTTCCTTTCTGCTGTTATTGCATTCCTAGTTTTCTAAGTTCAATTGCTTGTCCGTTAAGGTCAATCAAATCTTTAATTATTGCCAATATCGTTATGCGTCGGCTTTCGCTTTTGTTTAGTTGTTTCAATTCTGGGAATTTTTCATCCACGAATTTTTCTGCTTCCTGATAAACTTCCTCTATGGTTTTAACCATTTCAATCACCCATTAGTTAAGACGCTATAACTCCTATAAAAGATTTCACCCAAAAAATTAACTTTGCTGGATTTTAACGGTGTAATAATACTTGGAATCGGCACATCCAGCTACGAAGTTAATGATTGCTCCACAAGTTGCTTCGAAATATCTTTTTCGATGGAAGAATGTTTTGCCAACTTTCTTATCGAACCATGGAATAGGTGACGCATCGTGTTTGTCATATTTAGGTTTTAAAATGAATTTATTGAAACTCTCATTTTTCCTTATAGCATCAATAAATTGATTTGGCAAAGTCTCCGAACCAGTGTATATGTTAACCAATACTTTTTGAATGTGTCCTGAAGGCTCATGATACCAATCTTCGGTTAATGTTGCTCTGAGATTACTTGGATGAACGCTATTGCAAAAGTGTGTTATGTCTTCTTCTAGGTCAAAGTTTAATTTTGGTTCAGGTTGACTTGCTGTCGATTCAGGATTTGTTGTTTTTCCCTCAAGCTCATCCCATGATGCTGTAGCTCTATGCTTAAATTCTTCCCTCAGTTTTTCAGATTCAGTCAAATTTCTCACCCAAAAAAGATTAGGGAGTGGTTGAATTTGTTGGTATCGGAAATACTAGTGGTATTTCACCAGTTCCAAACACTACAATGAAGGTCTGCGTATATGGCGCAATAGTTTTCAATGCTTCCAGAGTAAGATAAAGCTCGGCTATCCTCGTACTGTTGGTTTCGCCTGTTATCTGCAATATAGTTTCTATGGCTTGTCGTGTTCCATTAGCAACAATTATTTTTGCTTGAGCCTCGGCACTAGCCAACGTTAACATTCTCTCATATTCAAATTGTGCTTGTATTTTTGACTGTTGTGCAGCAAGTTTTGCCTCTATCGCTTTAACAAATTCTATTGACG
>ERZ1292629.802-Hain-H43-01um-R1-802-length-34388-cov-17_pt1 | contig 34388 bp, 45 predicted proteins | sample MGYA00564399_ERZ1292629 | MGnify/ENA primary metagenome ERZ1292629 (study PRJEB36523, sample SAMEA6512636) | groundwater metagenome | collected 2019-01-08 | study: AquaDiva: Metagenomics assemblies of 32 groundwater samples
GGCGTACTATGCGCATGCCGCCAAACTGTCACCAAGGTACTCATCTCGTACAAAGATTTGCTTTTTATCACGGCCTCGCATATACTCCTCGGCACGCCACGTCCCCATATGGGACCAATAGCATCTCGCGCCTGCGAATGCTTCGGCGCGATTTTCATTTATGACAAAGTTTATGTTGGGAACGAAGGGAAGGATGACCCAGGTCTTCGATGACAAGGGCGTCGTTTCCGCTGCGACCGTCGTCACCGCGGGTCCTCTTACGGTCACCCAAGTAATGGGAAAGGACAAACAGGGATATGAGGCGGTTCAAGTCGGCTTCGGAGCTATGAAAGAATCCAAAGTCAACAAAGCACAGACCGGCAAAGCGTTCCGCGTGTTGCGCGAATTTCCCCTCGAATCCGGAGCTTCAAAACCGGAAGCTGCGTCCACCATCGACGTCTCGATATTCGTCCCGGGCGATGTCGTTGCGGTCTCCGCTATTTCAAAAGGTAAAGGATTCCAGGGTGTCGTGAAGCGGCACGGATTCAGCGGCGGCCCCCGCAGTCACGGCCAGAAGAACAAAGAGCGCGCGCCGGGTTCTATCGGCGGCGGCGGACGCGCAGGCGGGCGCGTCGTCAAGGGTATGCGCATGGCGGGCCGCATGGGAGGCGACCGCATCACCGTCAAGAATCTCAAGGTCTTGCAAGTCGACCAGGCCACCAATACACTCGTCATTTCAGGTGCTATCCCGGGAAAGCCGGGCACGCTCGTCGAGATTCGCGGCTAATTTTCTATTGATATGAAAACAGATATTTACAATTCACAAGGTAAAAAGGCGGGCTCCGTCGAACTTCCGGAGAGCGTTTTCGGCGTCGCATGGAACGACTCGCTCATGCACCAGGTCGTGACCGCAATGCAGGCAAATGCCCGCCCGACCGTCGCACACGTAAAGAACCGCGGCGACGTACGCGGCGGAGGCAAGAAACCGTGGGCACAGAAAGGTACCGGCCGCGCCCGTCACGGCTCCTCACGCTCTCCGATATGGAAGGGCGGCGGTGTCACGCACGGCCCGCGCAAAGACCGCGACTATTCTCAAATTATACCGAAGAAAATGCGCGCTAAGGCTCTTTTCATGGCACTTTCCCGCAAGCAGAAGGAAGGCCAGATACTTTTCGTCGATTCATTCGGCCTCACAGAGCCCAAGACCGCCCAAGCGCAGAAATCTCTCGCGATGCTCTCGAAGGTTTCCGGTTTCGAAAAGCTCACGACCAAACGCAAGAACGCCGCACTCATCGCGTTTTCCGACCCGTCCGTCGCTGCCAACAAAAGCTTCCGCAACATCGGCAACATCACGGTCGTGTCTGTCCGCAACCTGAATCCGGTCGCCGTCTTGGGGAATTCGTATCTCGTCATAGAGGGCCCTGATGCCGCGGTCGCAATCGTAGGAAGCCGCATGCAGAAGACGGCAGTCGAGAAGGCGGAAAAGAAAACGGTTAAGAAGACAGCTAAAAAATCCGCCGCCGCTAAAAGCTCAGGCCCGCTTCGCCAGAGCTCCAGCGCGGCGAGCGAGACAAAGTAATATATGGCACTTTTTGGAAAGAAAAAAAATACAGAGAAGAAGGTGACAGCGGTCGCCGCCGCTCCCGCAGAGGATGTGTCCGGGGTCACGATGGGCCGCGATATCTCGACCATTCTGAAGCACGCCCGTATCACCGAGAAGGCGAGCATGCACCAGGAACAAGGCGTCTACACATTCGATATCGCGCGCTCCGCGAGCAAACGCGATGTGATACAGGCGGTACGCGCACTCTACAAGGTCACTCCGCGGATGGTGCGTGTCGTAACCGTCCCCGTGAAGTCGCGCCGCAACGCGCGCTCGGGCAAACTAGGCTACACGGGCGGAGGCAAGAAGGCCTACGTGTATCTTAAAAAGGGCGAGACGATAACCTTCTAATACTATGAAAACCTACAAACCGACATCAAAATCACAGCGCCAGCACACCTCCATCGAGTACCGCAAACTCCTTTCGGGACACAAGCCGGAGAAATCACTCATGAAAGGTGCGCGCAGCTACGCAGGCCGAAACAGTCAGGGTCGCATCACCGTGCGCCATCAGGGAGGCGGGCACAAGAAGAGCTACCGTCAGGTGGATTTCCAATTCAACAAGAAAAACATTCCCGCGAAGATAACGACCATCGAATACGACCCGTTCCGCTCCGGTTTCATCGGACTTGCCGTCTATGCCGACGGCGAGAAGCGCTACATTGTGCTGCCGCAGAAGATGAAAGTCGGCGACGCATTTCTCGTTTCGGAGACGGCGCCCGTCACGCTCGGTAACCGCCTTCCGCTCGGCAACATGCCGGTCGGTACGTTCGTCTACAACATTGAATTGAAGCCGGGCCAGGGCGGTGTCATCGCACGCTCCGCAGGCAATTACTGCGAAATCGTCGCGCAGGACGCGGGTTACACACACATCAAAATGCCGTCGACGGAAGTACGCCGCATCATCTCGACCGCGTGGGCATCTGTCGGAGAAGTCTCAAATGAAGAGCATCATCTCGTGAATCTCGGCAAGGCAGGCCGCAGCCGCTGGCTCGGTCGTCGTCCGACCGTCCGTGGTACCGCCATGAACCCGGTAGACCATCCGCACGGAGGAGGTGAAGGCAAGCAAGGCCGCGGATTGCGCCGTGCCAAGACCATGTGGGGCAAACCGTCCGGCAAAGGCCAGAAGACCCGCCGTCCGAAGAAATATTCCAATGTCTTTATCGTTTCCCGCCGGAAGGTTGGAAAACGCAAGTAATTGCGCTATAGTAGCCACTCGCTTATGACACGCTCACTCAAAAAAGGTCCCTACGTGGACGTAAAGTTGATGAAAAAAGTAACGCTGCGCAAACCGACGCAGGGGGTTATTAAGACGTGGGCACGCAGCTCGCAGATAGCGCCTGAATTCGTCGGCTACACCTTCGGTGTCCACACGGGCAAGAATTTTGATGATGTATTTGTGACCGAAGACATGGTGGGCCACCGCTTGGGTGAATTCGCTCCGACGACCAAATTCATCAAGCACGGAGGTAAGATGCAGAAGGAGACCGAGATGGCCGCGAAGGCGGCGGAAATCGCAACCGCGCAAGCGGCGAAAGCCACGGCCTCGGCGGCACCTGCGGCAAAGAAATAATATGAAAGCGCTCCTCACCAACTATCATCAAGCGCCGCGCAAAGTGCGCCTCGTCGCGGACCTCATCCGCGGCAAGAGCATCGCGCAAGCACGCGCGGCACTTCTCTACTTGCCCAAGAAGTCTTCTCCCGCACTCGGCAAACTTTTGGACTCCGCGATTGCGAATGCGAGCTCGAACGGTGCTCCGGTAGACAATCTTTTTGTGAAGACCATCACCGTCAACAAAGGGGCCGTCATGCGCCGCGCGCGACCATTCGGACGCGGACGCTCGGGCAGCCTCCGCAAGACGATGAGCATCGTATTCCTCGAGCTCGGAGTATCTACAAAGCCGGCGAAGGGCGCCAAGTCCCCTAAAAAGACTTCCGTAAAAAAGACGACCGCAAAGAAAGCTGCACCGGCAAAAGTCGTCTCCGTCGACGCAAAATAATATGACACACACTGTACATCCATACGCACATCGCCTCGGCATCATCCGCGACTGGAAGTCGCGCTGGTTCTCGAAGTCGCCGGCCAAATACCGCCAGAACGTCTGTGTCGACGCCGCTATCCGCCGTTTTCTCAAGAAGCGTTTGCGCGGCGCTTACGTCACTTCAGTCGAGATAGAACGCAACGAAAAAGCCGTCCGCGTCATCATCAAAACGTCGCGTCCGGGCCTCGTCATCGGTCGCGGGGGGGAGGGCTCGGTCAAATTGAGCAAGGAGATAGAGGCGGTCATTCGCACCGTGCCGAAAGCGGAACGCAAAGCGGTACGCCTCGACATTGAGGAGGTTCGTAGCCCTGAATCGCAATCGCCCGTCGTCGCCTACATGGTCGCCGAGGGCTTGGAGAAACGGCAGACATTCCGCCGCGTCCTGAAGCAGACCGTTGAGAAGGTGATGGCCAACCGTGATGTGCAAGGTGTGCGCATCGCTATCGCAGGCCGCCTCGGGGGAGCCGAAATGTCCCGCACCGAAGAGATAAAGCGCGGTCGCGTACCGCTGCAGACACTGCGTGCCGACATCGATTTCGCGCGCGAACAGGCGTACCTGCCGTACGGCGTCATCGGTATCAAGGTTTGGATTTACCGCGGGGACATCTTTGCCGATGAGAAATCCTCCAAGAACTCATAATTTCATATGCCCAGTAGTGAAATGTGCCTTTGGCTCAAACAACCTATGAAAACAAACAACATAAAATCAACAAAGTGCTCCAGTCGAGAGTGCGTGTACCAAGCCGCGGCAGGGCGGCATGCCGCCTGCCGCCAAGGCACATTCTACTAACTGGGTATGCTCGCACCGAAGAAAGCAAAATATCGCAAGTGGCAATCAGGACGTCGCGGTCCGCGCCGTGTCAGCACTCCCGATACCCGCGGCATCACCGTCGCGTTCGGTTCGTACGGTCTGAAGGCGCTCTCGCAGGCGCGTGTCACCTCCAATCAGATAGAAGCTGCGCGTCGTGCACTTTCGCGCGCGAGCGGCAAGGGCGCGAAGATTTGGACGCGTATTTTTCCCGACAGACCGTTTACACGGAAAGCGGCGGAAGTGGGCATGGGTAGTGGTAAGGGCGATGTCGCAGGCTACGTTTTCGATGTGAGACCGGGCCGCGTAATCTTCGAGATTGACGGCGCAGTGGAAAGCGTCGCGCGCGAAGCTCTGCGCAAGGCAGGCACGAAACTCCCGCTCAGCGTCCGTGTCGTCGCACGTCAATAGTTCGACATTGCTCACTATAAATAAATCTATGGCTGATATAACAAAACAGGATGTTGCCGAATTGCAGAAGCAGGTCGCCGACAAGCGCGAGGCTCTGCGTGTATTCCGCTTCGGAGGCGCAGGCAGCCGCACGCGTGATGTGCGTGCAGGCCGCACGCTCCGCCGCGAAATCGCACAGACCCTGACCGAGCTGCGCGCGCGCCAAATTGCGTCAAAGGCCAAGAAAGCGTAGTATTGCCAATCTTGTATGGATGAAACACAAAATAAAAATATCGTGCCTGCCGGCACTCATGCAGGTAAGACATTCGAAGGCATCGTCGTGAAATCGGCGATGAAAGACACGGCGACCGTGCAGGTCGAACGCTACGTGAAGCATCCGAAGTACAAGAAGTTCATGCGCCTCTCGAAGAAGTTTTTGGTACACGATGTCGGGAACACCGCCCAGATAGGGGAGAAGGTGACCATCCGTGAGACCCGCCCCATTTCCAAACGCAAGCGCTTCGTACTTGTTTCCCGTGATTCTTCTCTAAAAACTGACAACTAGTAACTATCAACTGTTTGTATGATTCAAGATAGAACTCTCGTGAAAATAGCGGACAATTCAGGCGGCATCATCGGCCGTGTCTTCAAGATATTGGGCGGTTCCAAGCGCCGCTACGCGGGCATCGGTGATGAGATCGTTATTTCTATCCAGACGGCGCAGCCGCGCAAGGCGGTCAAGAAGAAGGAGGTGCACCGCGCAGTCGTCGTCCGTCAGCGCAAGGCGTTCCGCCGCGCCGACGGTTCGTATGTGCGATTTGATGAAAATGCGGTCGTGCTTATCGCAGGCTCGGGCAAGGAGCCCAAGGAGCCCAAGGCGAACCGCGTGTTCGGCCCCATCCCGCGCGAAGTCGTCGAACGCGGATACCAACGCATCGGCTCGCTCGCGCCGGAGATCGTCTAACCTAATCTGTACAAAATAAATTTTTGGTATGAAACTCAAGAAAGGAGACAAGGTCCTCGTTATCGCGGGGAAAAATAAGGGACAAAACGGAGCCATCGTGCGCGTCCTCGTGCGCGACAACATGGTACTTCTCGACGGCATCAATCTCGTGAAGCGCCACCGCCGCCCCTCGGCACAGAACCGCAAAGGCCAGATTGTGGACAAGCCGATGCCAATACATGCTTCCAACGTCATGCTCATGGATCCGAAGTCGGGAAAGCCGACGCGCATCAAAATCGTCCGCGGAAAGGACGGCGCACGCGAGCGTGTCGCGGTAAAAAGCGGCGAATCGTTGAAATAATATATGAATGCAAAAGCGGCAACACACAACAAAACATTCGATGCGCTCAAGAGCGAATTCGGCTACACCAACGTGATGCAGACACCCAAGGTTTCCAAAATAATCGTCTCTACGGGCGTCGGTTCGCTCAAAGATAAGAAGAAGCTGGAGCTCATCATCGAGCGCCTGACACGCATTACTGGCCAAGCGCCGGCCGTGCGCGGTGCCAAGAAGTCCATCGCCAATTTCAAGAGCCGCGTAGGCGATGTCGCAGGCTACCAAGTGACTTTGCGCGGAGCGCGAATGCAATCATTTCTCGATAAACTCATCCACATCGTTTTGCCGCGTTTCAAAGATTTCCGCGGCATCAAGCCCTCGGCCATCGATGAAATGGGTAATATCTCGATAGGATTCAAAGAGCACATAGCCTTCCCTGAGACCTCCGACGAAGACACGAAAGACATCTTCGGTCTCGCCGTCACCATCGTCACCACTGCTAAGAGCAAGAAAGAGGCGGAAGCATATCTCCGCCACCTCGGCCTGCCTCTCCAGTCCTAACGGAAAATACGCCCCATCTGCTTCGTTGCGGAGCCTCTGCGATTTCCTCACCGTACATGAGTACGCCTCAGAAACCGCTTTCTCCGCGCCTTGCATCTGGGACGTCTTTTCCGCCAGGCACGGTAGTATTGCACTTATGAGTCACAAAGACTTCTGGAACCGCGAATACAAGACGGCAGAACACCTCGCGCTCTCGAGCGCGCCGTCCGAAGACCTTGAGAAATTCACACGTTGGCTCGAACGCGGCTACAAGCGCGAATTTCTCAATGCCTACGCGCGCGCAGTAGACCTCGGCTGTGGCAACGGCCGCAATCTCATTTATCTCACGCAGGCGTACGGCCTGAAGGGGATAGGGTACGACATCTCCGACGAGGCTATCAAGCAGGCGCGCCTCGCTTCGGAAGGACTTCCTATCGCATACGAGGTCCGTTCCATCGCCGAGCCGTTACCTCTGCCCGACGGCTCGCAAACCTTTGTACTCGACATGATGACCTCGCATTTTTTGCGCAAAGCCGAGCGTGAGGCACTCCGCGAGGAAATCGTATGCATCCTCCGTCCGGGCGGGTGGCTCTTTTTCAAATCATTTCTCGCTGACGAAGACATCCATACCCGCCGGCTCCTGCGCGAGCATCCCGCCGACGAAAAAGGGGCATACATTCACCCGGAGCTCGGTGTGTATGAGTACGCGTGGACGGAAGATGAGGTGCAGGAATTTTTCGAGGGGCACCTGGAGCTGCACAAATTCAACAAGTCGCACCGGCACATTCTGAAAGGGGGTAAAGCCGGCAAACGCCGCACCTTCTCGGCGTATTTACAGAAGTCCTAGCCGGAGGGTTGCACGGGAGTGAATCCGTTTGACTTCTACCCTCAACTCGACTATATTGTTCGAGCCTCGTAGGGGGCTTTGTTTTTAGGTCTGATCGGCCCAGGGGTCGATATCGCAAGAACAAAGTCACGCACGAAGCTTCCATAACCCAACATCCGAAAGGTGGGGTGCAAGAAGCTTCAACCTCTCCTCGCGGCATCACCCCTCGACTAGCTCGAGGTAAACAAACTGTCATGGCAAAGAAATCAATGAAGATAAAGGCGCGCCGGACGCCGAAATTCTCGACCCGCACCGTGCGACGCTGCTTCAAGTGCGGTCGTCCGCGCGGTTTTATGCGTGATTTCAACCTCTGCCGCATCTGCTTCCGAGAGGAAGCGCTGGAAGGAAATATCCCAGGCGTCAAAAAATCTTCATGGTAAGCGATACAATCGGTGACTTCATAGTGCGACTCACAAATGCGGGTGCCATCAAGAAGGCGTCCGTCTCCGTCCCGTATTCGTCGTTCAAAATGGCGGTCGCGGAAAAGCTCAAAGAGATGGGCTACGTCAAAGATATCGAGAAGAAAGGCAAGAAAGTAAAGAAAACGCTCGATATCGTCCTCAAGTACCGCGAAACGGGGGAGCATGCCATCCAAGGGGTGAAGCGCATCTCGAAGCCGGGCCGCCGTTTGTACAAGAGCACCCGCGAAATCGTTCCTATCCGCTACGGACACGGTGCTTTGATTCTTTCGACGCCGAAAGGAGTTCTCTCCGACAAAGAAGCCCGCAAGGAAAACGTCGGCGGCGAAGCGTTGTTCGAGATTTGGTAGTCTGATTTTCAAATATTCATATGTCACGTATAGGAAAAAGACCAATAGCAATCCCGGCAGGCACTGAAGTCTCGGTCGTTTCGAACGAGCTCACGGTGAAGGGCAAGGGTGGTACGCTGAAAAAGATGGTGCATCCCGCGGTCACGATTGCCATCGCCAATGGCGAGGCGATTGTCACACCCAAAGAGAAGTCACGCCTCGGCCGCGCGTTGTGGGGTACGTACGCCGCACATGTGCGCAATATGATTTCGGGCGTCAATACGCCGTTCGTAAAGAAGCTGCAGGTGGAAGGTATCGGCTACAAAGTCGAGCTTTCGGGCAAGCAGCTCAAGCTCACCGTCGGATTCTCGCACCCCGTCATGCTTGCCATTCCGGAGGGGATTACGGCGCTCGTCGAGAAAAACATCGTCACCGTTTCGGGCGCCGACAAAGAGGCGGTCGGTCAATTCGCCGCATCAGTGCGCGCCGTGAAGAAGCCGGAGCCGTACAAGGGCAAGGGCATCCGTTACGAAGGCGAGGTCGTACGTGAGAAGCAGGGTAAGAAAGCTGCCGCAGCAGCCACCGCATAAAAAGTATGGAACTTTCAAAAACACAACAGAGAATTCGCCGCCACAAGCGCGTGCGCGCAAAGGTTATCGGTAGCGAAACCCGCCCGCGTCTTTCGATATACAAATCCAATACCCGCCTCACCGCGCAGATAATCGATGACACCAAAGGCGTCACCATCGCGGCTGTCTCATCGCTCGATGAGAAGGGCAAGACCCCGCGCGAGCGAGCCGAACAGGCGGCGGTAACGCTCGCCAAGAGCGCGGGCGCAAAAGGTGTGAAAGCGGTTGTCTTCGACCGTGGAGGATTTCAATACGTGGGAACGGTGAAAGCATTTGCCGACGCTGCACGCGCTGCGGGATTAGAATTTTAATAAACGTATATGGCAGATGAAAACACACCAGAAATAATCCCCGACGCAGTTGTCGCAGCTCCTGCACAGGCTGCTCCCGCCGCACATGCAGCGAAGCCGGGTTTTGCGGGCCGGGGAGGCAATCGTGACCGTCGTGGCGGACGCCCAGGTGGCCGCCCTGGCCAGCGCCGTGGAGGGGACGAACGCCGCAGCGAATTCGCCCAGAAACTCATCGGAATCCGCCGCGTCGCGCGTGTCATGGCGGGAGGCCGTCGTTTCAATTTCAGCGCCGCGTTGGTGCTCGGCGATAAGAAAGGGCGCGTCGGCGTCGGGCTCGGCAAGGCCGCCGACACCGCGCAGGCGATAGAGAAAGCGACACGTGCCGCCAAGCGCGCGATGATTCAGCTGAATCTCACGAAGAACCGCAGCATCCCTCACAACATCGAAGCGAAATTCTGCGCCTCGCGCGTGGAAATCCGTCCGAGTGCGGGCCGCGGACTCGTCGCAGGTTCGTCGGTGCGTACCGTGCTCGAGCTCGCGGGTGTGAGCGACGTCACCGCGAAGCTTCTTTCCCGCAGCAAGAATCCCGTCAACAACGCCCGCGCCGCTATCGAGGCGCTCAAGAAAATCTCGATGAAATAATATTTCTATGTCATCACTCAATTCACTCAAACGGATGACCGCGCGTAAGGGAATGCGCGTAGGACGCGGAGGCAAGCGCGGCAAGACCGCGGGACGCGGTACCAAGGGTCAGAACGCACGCGCCGGCCGCAAGAAGCGCCCGGAGCTCCGCGACATCATCAAGAAGTTGCCGAAGCGCCGCGGATTCGGCAAGAATCGCGGCCGCAGCGTGGACGGTACGACGCTGGACGCGGTCGTCATTTCGCTCGACCGGCTCGAGAAGCTCTTCGACAGCGGTTCGGAAGTGACCTCAAAAGTGCTCGCTGACAAAGGTGCCATCTCGAAGCGTACGATGCCGCCGGTCAAAGTCGTCGGGACGGGCACGCTCTCAAAAAAGCTCTCATTCAAGGGTGTTGCGGTCTCCGCTTCGGCCCGGCTTGCTATCGAGAAGGTGGGAGGTACGATTGCCTAGTTCGACTGCGCTCACTATAAATAACCTATGTTTGAATCATTCATACGGAAGATGAAGTTGACCTTCGCGGACGAGACCTTGCGCACGCGCATCCTCTTCGTCCTCGCGGCGCTTGTCGTGTTCCGCTTTCTCGCCGCCATCCCCATTCCGGGCATCAATGCGTCGCAGCTTGAAGCATTCCTCAGCAACAACCAGTTCCTCGGGCTCCTCAACATCTTTTCAGGAGGAGGCTTCTCGAATCTCTCTATCATGATGATAGGAGTCTCGCCGTACATCACCGCATCCATCGTGATGCAGCTGATGACAATTCTCATTCCGAAATTGAAGGAGATGTACCAGGAGGAAGGTGATGCGGGTCGCATGCGTTTCATGCAATATTCGCGCTACCTCTCGCTGCCGCTCGCGGTCATTCAGGGTTTCGGATTTTTGCTCCTCTTGCAGCAGAACGGAATCGTGCCGCAGCTTACCCTCCTCGCTTTCGTGACCAACGTCATCGTCATCGCCGCAGGCGCCATGCTCGTCATGTGGATTGGCGAGCTCATCTCGGAATTTGGCGTGGGCAACGGTATCTCGCTCATAATCTTCGCGGGTATCGTTGCGGGCCTGCCTTCAGCCATCGCGCAGCTCATCTTTTCTTTTGACATCGCGCAAATTCCCGTGTACATCGCATTCACGCTCGTCGGCGCGTTCATCATCGCAGGCGTGGTATTCATCACCGAGGCCGAGCGTCCGATACCCGTGACCTACGCGCGGCGTGTCCGCGGCACCAAGGTCTTGGGAGGCATCTCCACGTACTTGCCGCTACGCGTAAATCAGGCGGGCGTCATCCCGATTATCTTCGCGCTCTCATTCCTCCTCTTCCCGCAGATGATAGCGACGTTCGTTGCGAAAAGCTCCATCCCTTTCCTCGCATCGGGGGCTGCGGCGGTCGAAAGCGCGCTCGCCAATCAGTGGGTATACGGCGGGCTCTACTTCTTCCTCGTCGTCATCTTTACGTACTTCTACACGGCGATTACCTTCGAACCGCACCAGGTCGCGAAGAACCTCCAGAAAAACGGTGCGTTCATTCCGGGCGTGCGACCGGGAGGCACGACCAGTGAATACCTCGGCAACATCATCACGCGCATTACGCTCGTCGGCGCGCTCTTCTTGGGCTCGCTTGCGGTCTTGCCCATCATCCTGCAGGGAATCACGGGTATCACCGCCATCACCATCGGGGGCACGGCACTCCTCATCGCCGTCTCGGTGGTGCTCGACCTCGTGAAAAAGATTGACGCACAGACTTCTATACGTGAGTATTAGCGAATGAAAAAGGAGCTCATCACCATCGCCGGCTCTCTTGGATCGGGAAAATCCTCGACGGCAAAAGCGGTGGCTCGAAAGCTCGGGTACAAGCACTTCTCCTCGGGCGACCTTTTCCGCGAGATAGCGACAGAGCGCGGCGAATCGGTGGAAGCCACCAACATTTCCGCGGAGGTTAAGAAGGACATCGACCACCAGGTGGATGAGCGCCTCCAAACGATGGGCAAAGAAGAGAATAAGCTCGTCATAGACTCGCGGCTTGCGTGGCATTGGATGCCCGATTCATTCAAAGTCTTTCTGCAGCTCGATACCAATTCAGCCGCTGACCGCATTTTCCAGGATGTGTTGAAAAAGAGTAGAGTGAGCGAGCACGCACACTCCGTGGAGGATGTGCGCGCATCGATTGAACGGCGGTTTGCGAGCGAACAGAAACGCTACATGTCGCTTTATGGCGTCGACCCGACCGAACGAAAGAATTTTGACCTCGTCATCGACACGAAGGACAACGATCTCGACAGCGTAGTCGAACTCATTCTCAAGGAGTATCAACTGTGGAGAGAGGACAAAGCTCGCGTATAATATCGTCATGCAACCGCTCACCGTTCTCTTTTTCGGTCCCCAGGGCGCGGGGAAGGGTACGCAGGTAAAACTCCTGATGGACGTCCTCAAAAAGCGCTCGGAGCGCGGCATCATTCATATAGACATGGGGCAGCTCTTGCGCAATATGATTGCGAAGGGCGGACATACCGCGGAGCTGACCAATGAGATTGTGAGCGTAGGAAAGCGGATGCCCGATTTCATGCCGATTTACCTCACGACCGACGCGCTCGTCGCGCAATTCAGCGGTGAAGAGCACATCATTGCCGACGGCCTCGCCCGCGGGCCCGACCAGACACGCGGATGGGACGACGCTATGGTTTTCTACAAGCGGCCTGATTTCCACATCATCTCGCTCGAACTCTCCGAAGAAGAAAGCATCAAACGCCTCGTCAAGCGCGGGCGAAGCGACGATACCGAAGACGCTATCAAACAGCGACTGTCGTGGCACAAGGCCGAAGTCGAGCCCCAACTCGAATTTTTGGCGAGCCGCGGACGTACCGTTCATCGCATCGACGGTTCGCCGGATATAGAGACCGTCCACGCCTCCATCCTCTCCGCGCTTAATCTCGCGTAATCATGATCGTACGAAACCAGGCGGATATTGACGCCCTACGTGAAGGGGGCAAAAGACTCGCGCGTCATGTGCGGATTTTGAGCGAAATGGTGAAGCCGGGCTTACTCGGGCGTGAGCTTGAATACAAAGCACGCGAGCTGGTAAAGGCCGACGGTGACCAACTCGCATTTCACGGGCACCGCGAGCGCAAGACGGACGTGCCGTATCCTTCAGGGCTCTGTCTCTCGATTAACGACATCATCGTGCACTCGCCCGCGAGTGAGAATGAAAGGGTTATCGAGGAGGGTGACGTCGTGTGCCTCGACTTCGGCATCAAGCACAAGGGACTTTATACCGACCATGCGGCCACGGTCATCGCGGGCACAAAGATTGACCCCAATGATGAAGAATTGGTTTCCGGTACGTACGAAGCGCTCGCAGCGGGCATCGCACAGGCCAAGGTAGGCAACACGACGGGGGACATCGGATATGCCGTGCAGAAAATTGCGGAAAAATATCACTTCGGATATCCGAAGAATCTGTCGGGCCACGGCGTAGGGCTCAAGGTGCACGAAGAACCGCATGTGCCCAATTTCGGCGAACCGGGCAAAGGTGCCCGGCTCCGTGAAGGCGAGGTCATCGCCATCGAGCCGATGATGACGCTCGGTACCGGCAAGCTCTACATAGACAAAGACGGCTACTCGTACCGCACCGAAGACGGCTCGCGCACCGCGCACGCCGAGCACACGGTTTTGATAACCAAAAACGGGCCTGAGATTTTGACGAAGGAATAAGATACAATCACGGCATGAACATTGCCGTTTTTCTCTCGCAATACGACGTGGCGGGAAAGTATGTAGGCGTTGTCGAAGCACTCGGCAAACGTATTGCCGCAGATAAACACACCCTCATTTTCGGCGGGTGTAATGAGGGCCTTATGCATGTCATTGCGCAGACGGTGCACGACGGCGGGGCGAAGGTCGTCGGTGTCATCCGTGCCCCCATTGCACACAGGGCGTACCCTGATGCCGATGAAATGCACGTCGTCAAAGATGCCCACGAAATGAATGTCGGACTGATAGAGCGCGCAGATAGTATTGTGGTACTGGCGGGAGGTATCGGCACGCTCAACGAACTCACCGCCATCGTGCGGATGAAAAAGAACGCCGAACATGACACGAAGACCGTTGTGGTAAACACGGGCGGCTTTTATGACGGCCTGAAGGCGCAACTGGAGCGGATGCATGCGGAAGGATTCTTGCGCGAGGACGTCATGCAATCCGTACACTTCGTCTCGACCCCGGAGGAGGCGATGGGGTATATTGAAGCCTATGCCCAGTAGTGAAATGTGCCTTTGGCTCAAACAACGTATGAAAACAAACAACGAACAATCTCAAGAGTGCTCTAGTCGAGAGCACCTGTACCAAGCCGCGGCAGGACGGCATGCCGCCTGCCGCCAAGGCACATTCTACTAACTGGGTATGAGCACTGATGTACTCGTTGTCGGGACGTATCCGCGTGAGCATGCGCTCGCTTGGAAGATTGCGCAATCTCCAAAGGTGCGGACGGTATACATAGCACCCGGCAACGGTGGCACGGACAACGTTTCGATACATGTTCCGATAGACGTAATGGATTTCGAGAAGCTCGCAGACTTTGCAGAAGAAAAGAAAATAGCTCTCACGGTGGTGGGGCCCGAGAATCCGCTTGCGGGCGGCATTGTTGATGTATTCCAAAAGCGCGGACTTCGCATATGGGGGCCGACCAAAGCGGCCGCCCAAATCGAAGCCTCGAAAGCTTTTTCTAAGACGCTGATGCATGAGGCGGGGATACCGACCGCCGAATTCGAGATATTTACCGATTACGGACAAGCACGCAGGTATGTGCACGAGAAAGGCGCCCCCATCGTCGTCAAAGTCGACGGACTCGTCTTCGGCAAGGGGGCATATGTATGCATGACGCTTGAAGAAGCGGAAGCCGCTCTCAAAGAGATTATGGTCGACAAGGTACACAATGAGGCCGGCAAGGTCGTCATCGAGGAATATCTCGACGGTCAGGAGATTTCCATTCACGCCATCTCCGACGGTAAAACGTCTGTGCTTTTTCCGACGTCGCAAGACCATAAGACGATAGGCGAAGATGACGTCGGCAAAATGACGGGGGGAATGGGAGTCGTCGCGCCCATCGCCTGGGTTTCGCAGGATGCGCTCGCCGATATAGATGTCCGTATCGTGCAGCCGACGCTTCAGGCGATGGCGGAGCGGGGCAGCCCGCTCGTAGGAATGTTGTATCCGGGGCTCAAAATGACCTCCAAAGGCCCTAAGGTATTGGAATTCAATGCGCGCTTCGGATGCCCCGAGGCGGAGGTCTACATGCGACTCATGAAATCAGACGCCTTTGAATTGTTCAGCGCATGCGTGGACGGTAAACTTGCTGATTTCAAAGTCGAGTGGAATTCCGGCTACGCGGTAAGTATCATCCTCGCCTCCGGCGGATATCCTGATGAATACAAAAAAGGTCTTCCCATAACGGGTATTGAAGAAGCCGAAAAGGTAGAAGGCGTCGTCGTTTTCCACGCGGGAACGCGGCGGAATGGAACCGAGTTAATGACCGACGGTGGCCGCGTCCTCAGCGTTTCGGCCGTCGGCGAAACCCTCAAGCAAGCGCTCGATCGCGCGTATGAAGCGATAGGCAAGATACATTTCGAAGGCATGCACTTCCGCCGCGACATAGGCGCGAAGGCGCTAGGGACGATATAAAAATCTCCGTCAATCAGCGATCTCGTGCGCAGTGGAAAAATGCGACAACGATAACAACGTTGTATGCGGGCTGAAGTTTATATACCACAACATATGGCAGGCCGGGCACGATCCATTCGTACGTTTCTGCTGTTTTTCCGGAATGTCCGATATGTGGAAAGTTGCCGAGGCGTTTGGTGCTGACGAGAATTCTATTGACGACGGCATCGGCTGCCGTCCCGCCGTCTTTCGCGACCCATGCATAGATGTGGTCGAGGTCGTCGTATGCCGCTTCGGCGATGATAATGTTCATGCCCTACGCTGCGCGAAGCGCTCGCGCACTTCCTCAAGCGTCACAAACTTCGGATTCGGGTCGGCGAGTCGCCGACGCACTTCTGCGACCTGTTCATCACTCAGCTGATACGGGCTTTTATCCTGTTCCTCCATTTCCGTCAGTACTTGCACGGCATCTTCCTGACGCTCTTGTGGCCACAGCAGCACGCGGTCGAGGACCTCTTTTACCTGCGATTTTGTCATGCCGGAATTATAACATAAGCACTTCCTCCGCGACATCGGCGCGAAAGCATTGTTGCAATGCCGATTTAGTTGTATAGTCCCCGCGGTGCCGGACCTGAATCTGGCTTTGGGAGAAGTGCCATGAAATGGTTGCAAGACTGGCGGGCACGAAGAACTGCAGCACGTATTGCCGCAGAAACTGAAGCCGCCAACCAGAAGAGAATCGAGACGGCGGCCGAGGAGAAAAAACGCAAGGAGGATTTCGAAAAACAACTGGCGTACGTGAAAGAGGAAGTTGCGGCCGCGTCTACAGTGGGCGATCATTTTGTTGACGTTAACTGGAAATACAACCATAAAGACTTCGTCGAGGTCGTCAAGAGGGCCGCCAACGAGGATAAACAACGAATTGTGACTTTTCAGCTTTACGCCGAGTGGACAGACGATGACGATGAGGTATGGCCTCTGTCGGCAATGCTGGAACTGGCCATTCCGTCAGCATAAAATGCCGCCGCGAGAAGAACGCCCGAGTACCACACTCACGTTCCACTCGGGCGGCTCTTCATTTTTATACGGAATACTCTATACAAAATACGCTATACTTATCTCCATGCCTCCCCTGATGGAGAAGCCGCGGAATGCGGCTCCTGAAAAATTCAAATCTCCTGAAGAGGAGTTGGCCTATTTGCGTCAGCGGGTTGCCGAGAAGGAGGCCGAAATGGAGACACCCGACAACCGTTTCGAGAAAGACCGCATCGCACGGCGCGAAGTCGCGACCTATGCTGAGCTGCCGGCGACGAATATTCTCCATGAGACGGTGGTCATGGCAGAGCACGACATCGTGAAAAATGTCCTCAAGCTCGAGCCGGAAACGCACGACAAGCAAGTTGATGAAATCCTCCGTATCGTCCAGCAGAACGGCATCCGCAATGCGCTGTCTATAGCCGCGCGGATGAAGAATCCGCATCTCGAAGACGACGTCCACCGCGCGCTCGTGCGGTACATCGCCGAGGGTCTTCCCGACAAGGGAATGGGCGTTCCCGAAAAAGTGCGGCGCGCCCTCAATATGGTGCTCTTCGAAATACAACCGCAGGCCTTTGGAGAGGACACGACGCGCAGCCGCGACCAGTACCGGCTCGAGCACATGCTCTCTTCGACCGAACAGCTCTACGCGGGCCTTACCTCCCTCATCGACAAGCACGAAGGCTTTTCGCTCGAGATAGCCGTCCCGGAGGGAAGTGAAGCGGCCTTTCTCTACCTCGGCGTCCCGCGCGCAAAAAAGGTTCTGGCCGAGCGTCTCGTCTCGTCAGTATTTCCCAACGCGCGCATGTCCGAGAGCCGCGGCGATTACAATATTTTTAATTTTGAAGGGCACCACGCCGCCGCATACGCGGCACTCGGCGACCACCCCTCGCTTCCGCTAAAAACACCGGAAGTCTTCGACCATGACCCGATGAACGTGATTCTGGCGGCCTTCGCGAAAATCGCCAAGCACGGCGAGGGTGCGGCGCTCCAGATAACCGTCTCGACCGAAGGTGACCGCTACAATCATCACTACAAAAAAATCCTCCGCGAGCTGGAAAAAGGCAAGAATTTCCGTAAGGCCGTCAAAGTGCCCGAGACCGAGATTATGCACGCGATCAAGATAGTGGGAAAACAGATCTTTCTCCCCAAAGAATACGAGATGGAAGTGGAAAAACAATTCCGCCGCTCGTCCGACCAGGTGGCGACCGAAGAAATCACGAAGAAGGTCAAAAGCCGCATCGCTCCCGTCTCGATACGTCTGGTTGCGTCGGCGCCCACGAAAGCGCGCGCCGAGGAGCTTCTATCCAACCTCGAAGGACCCTTCAACCAGTATGACGACGCGAAAGGCAATCGGCTCAAATTTAAGCATGTCGGGAGTTGGGGTCTCGCGGATTTCATACGGCAGTTTACCTACCGCGAATTCGACCACTCCATATCGATGCCGCTTTCGCTCGCAGAACTTTCCGGCATATTCCACTTCACTGCCGAGCGCGTCACGACTTCGCGCGAACTGCAGCGCAGCTTCGCCAAGCAGGCGCCCGCGCCCGTGGAGACTCCCGCCGAAGGTATCACCATCGGCATCAACAAATACGGGGCGGACGAGACGCCCGTGCGCTTCGGTACGAGCGACCGCCTGCGTCATGCGTATGTCATCGGACAGACAGGCACGGGAAAGACGGGTCTTATCAAAAATATGATAATTCAGGATATCAAGAACGGCGAAGGCGTCGCCTTCATCGACCCGCACGGCAACGATATCGAAGACGTGCTCGCCAGCATTCCGCCGGAGCGCATGCAGGATGTCATTTACTTCGACCCCGCCTACACCCCGCGGCCGATGGGACTCAACATGCTCGAGTACGACCGTACGAAACCCGAGATGAAGACATTTGTCGTGGACGAAGTCTATGGAATCTTCCGCAAGCTCTACGCCGACGTGCCCGAGGCCTTCGGCCCGATGTTCGAGCAGTATTACCGCAACGCCGTGCAGCTCGTCGTCGAGGACCCCGACACGGGCAGTACGTTCGTGGAAATTCCGCGCGTGTTTGCCGATACCGCATTCCGAAATCTGAAGCTCTCGCACTGCAAGAATCCCATCATCGTGCAATTCTGGCGCAAAATCGCCGAGCAAGCGCAAGGCGACCCGTCGCTGGAGAACGTGGCGCCGTACATCACCAGCAAATTCGACGTCTTCCTCACCAACGACATCATGCGGCCAATCGTTTCGCAGGAGAAATCCGCGTTCAATTTCCGCGAAATCATGGACAAGAAAAAGATTTTCCTCGCCAACCTCTCGAAGGGCCGTTTGGGAGACAGGAATACCTCGCTCCTCGGCCTCATTCTCGTATCGAAATTCCTGCAAGCCGCATTCTCGCGCGTGGACACCCGCGGAGACCTCCTGCCCGTCTTCTATCTCTACATCGACGAGTTCCAGAACTTCGCTACGCCCTCTATCGCGACTATTCTCTCCGAAGCGCGTAAATATAAGCTCTCGCTCACCATTGCGCACCAATTCATCGCGCAGCTGGAAGAAGACATCCGCGATGCCGTCATCGGCAACGTCGGCACAAAGGCGTCGTTCCGCATAGGTACGCAGGATGCGGAATTCCTGGAGAAACAATTCACGCCGATATTCACCCAGCAAGACCTCGAGAATTTGCCCAACAGGACCGCGGTACTCTCGCTCTTGGTAAACGGGGTACCCGCACGGCCATTCACCATTCAGACGCAAGAATTGCCGAAGATGGATTACAGCAACCTCAATGCGATGAAGGAACTTTCGTACAAGACATACGGCAAGGACAGGCAAGAGGTAGAAGACGACATCAACCGCAAATTCGATGCGGCCTTCGGCAAGAAGCCCGCAGTCGAACCAAACCCCCTCGATTTGCCCAATCCCGCGTCGCTGTATCAATAGTTTCTCTCGCCGCCGAAACGTGGTACATTGTCGTTCATGGAACACCCCAAAGAAGAACGCACATTCGTCATCGTGAAGCCCGACGGGGTTCAGCGCGGGCTTGTCGGCGAGATAATCAAGCGCTATGAACGCACGGGTCTTAAGCTCGTGGGGATGCGCTTCGGCGTCGCCGACGAGAAGAAGTTTTGGGAGCACTACAACAAAGACGACGCGTGGTTTCTGCAGAAGGGGACGAAAATTCTCGAAGACAAGAAGGCCAACAATCTTCCCGCCGACAAAGAGCCGCTGGAATATGGCAAGGACATCATCCGTCAGCTCGTGAAGTTCATGACGAGCGGCCCCGTGCTTATGATGGTCTGGGAGGGAAATCAGGCGGCTGCAGTCATCAAGAAAATAACGGGAGGCACCGAGCCCTCGACCTCGGATGTCGGTACTATCCGCGGCGACCTCACGGTGGATTCGTACAATATCGCGGCCGTAGACGACCGCGCCGTGCGCAATCTTATCCATTGCTCCGAATCAGCCGCTGAAGCGAAGCGCGAGATAGCGATATGGTTTACCGACGCGGAAATGACCGAATACCGCCTTGTGGGGGAGCAGATACTATACGACGTAAACCTTGACGGAATCCTTGAGTAGTCGCTCAATCGTGTTTGCACAGATGTTCACATAGTCTTCCTTTTAGGAGGTGTATACTATTTGTAGCGGTTAGGTACGAAAACCTGCTGGTGCGAATAAGGGTAGCTCAAATTGCTCTGCGCCTTGGTGTAGATGCTGAGGGCTCCCACCTGGCTCCAATACCAGGCTCACCGTACTTGCCGCCTCCGAGAAACCCTGCGTTATGCAGGGTTTTTGGGTGTTAAAATCGCTCCATGTCAGCGAAATTAACTTTTCACGGCGGAGCGGGCACCGTGACCGGGGCCAATTTCCTCCTTGATGCGGGCACGCAAAAAATCCTCGTTGATTGCGGCATTTTGCAGCGCGAAACGGTTTGTGACATCGCCAATAGCGCCCCTTTTCAATACGACGCGCAGACGGTAGATGCGCTTATCGTCACGCACGCACACGCCGACCACATCGGACGCATTCCCCGGCTCGTGCGGGAGGGATTTCGCGGCGCAATACACTCGACCGGCGCGACGAAAGACCTCGCTGCCCTCATGTTTGCGGACGCTCTGCGGGTGATGCAAGAAGGCGCGTCGAAGCTGGGATGCGAAGTACTATATGAGGCGCAAGATATTGAAAAGTCGCTCTCGCTTTGGCACGCGCATGAATATCACGAGCCGTTTCAGGTAAGCGATATTGCGGTTGAGTTTCTTGATGCGGGGCACGTCCTCGGCTCGGCACTTGTGAAGCTCGCACGGCATGGCCGCACCATCGTATTCACGGGCGATATCGGCAATTCTCCCGAGCCTCTTTTGAATGACACTGAATTTCCCGAAGGAGCCGATTATCTGGTGATGGAAAGCGTGTACGGCGACCGCGTGCACGATGGACGCGCACAGCGCCGCGAGAAGCTGCGGCAGTGCGTCGAGGATACACGCGCACGCAAAGGCGTCCTGCTCATTCCGTCCTTCTCGCTTGAGCGCACGCAGCTGCTGCTCTTCGAACTCAATGTAATGATGGAAGAGGGGACGCTCGCGCCCATGCCTGTATACCTTGATTCACCGCTCGCCATAGATGTGACCGAGGTGTTCCGGAAGTACAGGCATTTACTCAATCCTGCGGCACAGCAGCACTTTTCAGAGCACAACGACCCCTTCTCGTTCAGCAGCCTGAAGCTGACCCGCGGAGTAAGTGAATCCCGCGCCATTCACGCCGCACCGAGCCCCAAAATCATCATCGCGGGAGCGGGAATGTCTCATGGCGGGCGCATTCCCGTGCACGAAAAATACTATTTGGGCGACAAACACGCGACAATCCTTTTCGTGGGGTATCAGGTGCCGGGCTCGCTCGGGCGGCGAATTCAAGACGGCGAGAAACGTGTCGAAATAGACGGCGAGCACATCCGTATCTATGCAAAGCGGGAGACACTCACGGGATATTCGGGGCATGCCGACCGCGAACAGTTGCTCACATTCGTCGAGAACTCGGGAGAAAAGCTTGAGCGCGTATTCGTCACGATGGGCGAGCCGCAATCCTCGATGTTTCTCGCGCAACGCATCCGTGATTTTCTCGGTGTTGATGCGGTTGTGCCCGATGTGGCAGAATCTTTTGATATCAACTTCTAAACAGGTGGTACAATTTCACTCAATGGCCAAGAGGATTCTTCATCCCAATCATACTGCCGTGCCGCTAAACTTTTGCCGGTTGCCCGACGGTTACGGTGTCGTGAAAATAGCCGTTTCAGGCGCAGCCGAGACGGGTGCGTGCGGACTCGATTCGTATGAAAAGGCCAAGGAGGTCGGGCGCGAGATAGCCAAACACGGCGGCATCATCACGACGGGGGCGACGACGGGTTTCCCCATGTACGCCGCGATGGGTGCCAAGGACGAATGCGGATTTTCTATCGGATTTTCACCCGCAGGCAGTGAGCGCGAGCATGTGGAGACCTATAAATTGCCGCTCGATTATATGGATGTGGTCGTCTATACCGGCTTCGGCTATTCGGGGCGCGACCTTCTGCTCGTGCGCTCATCCGACGCCGTCATCATCGGCTGCGGACGCATCGGCACACTCAACGAATTTTCAGTCGCGTTCGAGGATAGGCGCCCCATCGGCATCTTGGAAGGTTCGTGGGGGACCGATGAGCTTCTGAAACAGGTCATTGAGGCGGCGCATAGGCCCAACGCGAAGATTGTCTACGATTCCGACCCGAAGGCAATGGTGGAGCGCCTCATAGAAATGGTGACGAAGGAAAAAGAAAAGACGATGCTCGTGTACAACAACCACGACAGCCGCGACCCCGCGAAAAAAGCGGAAGAGGTGATTTTTTAATCACCCTGTCCAGGCTTAGGACTTGAGAGAAGAGACAATCCGTTCGAAGGTTTCGGGGTGGTCTTTGGCGAGCTCGGAGAGTACTTTGCGGTCCAGCGTGATGTTGGCCTTCTTGAGCGCGTCGATGAATCGCGAGTATGAGAATCCGAGCGGGCGAACTGCTGCGTTCAGGCGGAGTGTCCAGAGGTTGCGGTACTCGCGCTTCTTGGAGCGGCGGTGGCGGAATGCGTGCACGCCGGCGTGCTGGATGGCCTCCTTTGCGGTGCGCTCCTTGGTGGAACGGTTGAAGCGGTAGCCCTTGGTCTGAGCCAAGACGTTGCGGCGGCGCTTCAGTTTTGTGACTCCTCGTTTTACCCGTACCATATCGTCGTTTTAATCTTTAATGGCTCAAATAGCGGCTCTTGGCGGTGTTGTTCATCGCCGCGTGGAAAGAAACTGCCCGGCGGCGGCGCATCTGACCCGTGCCGCTTTCTTTGGCGTTGAAGTGATTGTGTCCCGGGGCGCGGGCGATTATCTTGCCCTTCTTGGTGACACGGAGGCGCTTCGTATAGGACTTGTTGGTTTTCATATAGAAACCGCACTTTGCGCGGTGGAGCCATTATGCCCGAAATCGCTTAAAACGCAAATCTCAAGCCTCGGTCTCGGCGGCGGCGGGCGGTACTATTTTCGGCGGCTTCGGTGTCTGCGGCTTTTTGGACGGGTCGCGTTCGAGGGTGATGGAGAGGCCTTTGGGGCCTTTTTGAATAGGCTCGGCTACTTTGTAGCCCTCGGGGATGACCGCAAGGAACCGCTCCAGACGCTCTTTGAGGAATTCGAATTCCATATACTTGTAGCGGCCCCACAAGAAGAGGTCGACTTTTACGCGGTGACCTTCTTTGAGCCAGGCCGCCGCTTTGCCCGCCTTTATCTGCATGTCGCGTTCGGAGGTGCCGATTTTCACCTGGGTAATTTTTGTCTCCGTCACGTGGGCTTTCGATTTGACCTCCTTGTCTTTCTTCTTTTGCTCGTATTTAAATTTGCCGTAGTCGGTGATTTTGCACACGGGCGGCTGCGCGTTGGGGGATATCTCGATAAGGTCGAGCCCGAGCGCTTGAGCTTTCGCGAGGGCCTCGCGGATGGGGAGAACGCCGAAATTTTCGGCATCGGGTCCGATGACGCGCACTTCAGGCGCCCGGATACCCTCATTCATACGCGCGCGCTCCTTTTCAGCCTGCGATGTGTATTTGGTGAATCCCATTTGTTGCGCGAACTATACCCCCACGTCATCTAATAGGCAAGAAAAAACAAGGCGGGACCCGCTACTCTCCGTAGAATTGAGATTGTGTGTACCCCCCAAAAGGCTTCAGGTAATTAAGCGCGAGAAGAAGAGTATTCTTCATCGCATCAAGCATCCGTAGCATAAAGGTATTCTCTCCCACGATGTATCCGGAGACGACTCCCTTCGAGAGATCGCCCGTCGTAAAGGTCTGCGGGACGTTCAAGTTGCCGTACGCACTGGATGTTGCCGCGACCCTTGTCGAAGTCGGCTTCCTCGCATCAAGAGAAGTCGCATCGCTCGTGTCGGGATTGAGGTCGATGTCGACCGCTTTGCCGATATCAATGGAATCACTGACGGGATCGAGAAATTCTTTGATGAGGTCAATCGTGGAAGTGGGTGATGAGGTCGATTTGTTTGTGTTGTCGTTCGTGTTGATGTTGATGAGGTCGGATATTGGTGTGGGCTGCTTCTGTGCCGTCGATGTCGGACTCTGTGTCGGGGGCGGCGACTGGTCGGTGGGCGTTTGTTGGGGTGGAAGCGTTGGCTGCTGCTGTGGTGGTGGCGGGGGAGGAGGCGGAGGTTGCTGTTGCATACCGAGCGCTTTACGAATCTGATCCGACAGGCTACCCCCGCCGCCGGAGGAATCAGGCAATAAACCGTTTCCACCCGAGCCGCTGGAGCAGACCCCGCATTGCCCATATTTGCCTTGGCCGTCCTGGAAGTGATGGAAGTCCCACTCCCCGATAGTCGTAATCCCAAACGTTCTCGCATTCGCGCGCATCCACGCCGACATCTGACGGCTGTTGTTGTTAAAATCGGCGGCAAGACCCCAGGGGTGATAGGAGCCGCAAGCAGTTTTAACCTGTGTTGCGCCGTCTCCACGGGAAATTATTGAGTTCTGTTCCGCCTCGCTTCGATATCCGCTGGTGATTATCGGCGGTCCGCCGGGCACTGCCTCCATAAGTCTCTTGAGCTTTTGCGCGAAGACAGGATTCATGCAGGAAACGTTCACACTTTTTGTCGCATGTTTGGCAAGCCACAGTTTCGTTTCGCCGACGGCCCGTCCCGTATTAGGGTCATCCATATTCCACGACATACCCACTCGGGGATTTGGTATGCCCGCGAACCGCATAAGCTCAAGGTCTTCTTCTGTTGTTGCGGTCCTTGTCCCCGTAGGAGATGCGTCCGCCGCCGACACAAGAAAGACAGGGATAAGGACAAGAAACAATGCCCCTATAAGCAATGAGGGGAGATGTCTGAACCGGTACATGGATGTAAGTATACCGAGGAAACGGCCAACCCCCGACGGGGCATGTTGGGAAGTCTAGTCGGCGTAGGCTGCGCTCGTCCCCGGAGGCACTGTGCCCGGCACGTACCCCCCAAAAGGCTTCAGGTAATTAAGCGCGAGAAGAAGAGTATTCTTCATCGCATCAAGCATCCGTAGCATAAAGGTATTCTCTCCCACGATGTATCCGGAGACGACTCCCTTCGAGAGATCGCCCGTCGTAAAGGTCTGCGGGACGTTCAAGTTGCCGTACGCACTGGATGTTGCCGCGACCCTTGTCGAAGTCGGCTTCCTCGCATCAAGAGAAGTCGCATCGCTCGTGTCGGGATTGAGGTCGATGTCGACCGCTTTGCCGATATCAATGGAATCACTGACGGGATCGAGAAATTCTTTGATGAGGTCAATCGTGGAAGTGGGTGATGAGGTCGATTTGTTTGTGTTGTCATTCGTGTTGATGTTGATGAGGTCGGATACGGATGGCCGCGTTGATGCCGAAGAGCTCGGACTCTCGGTGGACACTGCAGGTTGGGCGGGAAGTGTCGGCTGCGCGGGCGATGCCGGTTGCGCGGCGGGAGCGGGCTGCGGCGGCAGAGGTTGTTGCGGCTGCATCGGAGGTTGCTGTCCCATTGCCTGGCGTATCGCGTCGGAGAGTTGGGATGTGGGAGATGCGGTACCGGGAGTCACACCACCACCGGGCCCTTTTGCCCGGCACTGTTGTACGTTGACGGGCTCGACGTGGTTCCATTCAGGGGAATACTTCATACGTATCTGGAGCCCGTATGCGGGCGGGCCACTTTGCAGCACAAACTGGCACTGTGATGAACCGCAATTGCTTTGGGCATACCCGAGGTCGACCGCGCATCCGTATGTGTGATTGGAATCAGGATTCACCGAGCCCTGTCCCTCCTTCGTCCGGTACGCGGAGTTAATCATCATATAAGGAGCTGCGCTAAGCATTCTTGCGAGAGCGACCGCGAAATCAGGGTTCAGTCTTGTAATTCCATCAATCTTCGGATTTGAGAGGCCGACCGAGCTTCGGGGCCCCGGAGTGTATCGCGAAATGAGAAATTGATAGGCCGCGCAGACTTCAGGGCTCATAACCTTTGCATCCGCAGGCCGCGTTATTGTCCCTTTAGGCAAATTAAACAGCGCATCGCAAGCGGCGGGATTCAGGGCAAGGTCTGCGGCATGAGCCGTACCCAATGAAACTGCGGCGACCATGACCACTGCGAGGAGCAGAAGAACCCACGTGTTTACGAGCTGCGAGTGCATCTGCGAAGTATACAGAAGAAATCCTGCGCCTTCAGCAGTCGTGTGGACGCACACTTCATGATGCCGCCGCCTTTTTCGTGTCGCCCGCGCATGTCCCGTCGGCCCACAACCCCTTTTTCTCCTCGCGCGCACGCCGCTCGGCTTCCTTGAATTCGTTTTGGTATTTGTAGGGGAGATTGTAGGTGTACTCGTGGCCGTAGCCCTCCGCTATCATATATCTATTAAACAGCGTTCCGTCTGAGAGAAATATATAGGCGAGCGTGCGGCCGTACTTGTCGTACATGCCTTGCGTCGCATCGAATTCCAATAGGACCGTTTTTCCCGCCAGCAGCCCCTTCGCTTTGTCGCTCGCTGCTTTTCCGAAACACTGCACAGGTCTGCGCGGGTCGACCGTCTCGGGCGTATCGAGTCCGATGAGCCGCAGGGTCACCGGCCGACCTTCCTTGATGATGGAGATCGTATCTCCATCAATGACTTTGAGGACAGAGTGTGTATTTGGCGGAAGCGGAGGCGTGGGGTCGGCGTTCATGACGGTCGCGACATCGGCCGCCTGCGACTGAGGAAGGGGCGCGGCCGCCTCGGGCGGAAGAAACCCCAAGAAAGCGAACGCGAGCACGAGAAGCCCAAAAAAAAGCAATAGCACTTTCTTCATTTCCCCAGTATAGCTTCAGGAATCCTTCATCTTACCTTCAGGTCTTACACGTACTGTTAGCGGCGTCGGTAAGCGATGGGGGACACCAACGTCTTTCTTCATGAGGATGGTATCATTTATCAAGTTATCAATAATCTAAGACATTATGAAATCAAGCTCGAAACAAATCTGGTACGTTATTGGGGCTCTCGCCGTTATTCTGCTCGTCGGATGGGCTCTCATGAACCGCAATGGTGCGAACTCGTTTTTCGGGGGGAATACGGATACGCAGGCGACCTCGACTGATGACGCGACGCCTACGACAGGCACGGGCGGCACAACGGCGGGCACAAGTAAGTTCCCGGCAGGTTGGCCCTCGGACGCTCCCGCGCTTCAATCGGGAGCGAAGGTGACGTACACGGGCCAAGTCGACCCGAAGACAAACGTCGCGGGACCGACGGTGGTCTACACAGTCTCAGGAACACCGGCGACCGCAGTGACATTCTTTAAGTCGCAATTCTCTCGGCAGGGTTGGACCTTCCGCGGCCAGGGCAACGTGCTCGGCTCGGTGCAGCTCGCCGCGACCAAAGACACGCGCAAAGTGACGGTAACAATTCTCGAAACCCGCGCGGGCGTCCTCAATGTGACCGTCGGCATATCCAAGCTCTAATCATTTATTACAACCGGAAGCCGCTCCGCGCTATGGGCGGCTTCTGTGTTTTTATCCGCCTGCTATACTCATAAAATGAAACGCATCATTCTGCTCCTGCTTGTCATAGTCGCTCTTTCGGGCGTTGCCTTTGCCGTCTATTCGCTCGCGCCGCGTGTGCCCACGCTCAACACGGGCCCCGCTCCCGAAGCGGCGACAAGCACGGAAGTGACGGTGCAAGAAAAAGTTGTCACCGAATCTACTGACGCCTATAAAATCGATGCGCACTATCCGCAATTCGGGATTCCGGCCGTAGACGACAAGGTGCAAGCCGTCGTCGACAAGGCTCTCTCCGAATTCAGAGCGTACCCGCCGAATCCGCGCGATTCAAGCGCACCCCAGAATGAGCTGGTGAGCTCCTACAATTCCGTCTACATCGGCTCCGACGTAGCGAGTGTGGCGCTTTCGATTTCCGAATACACAGGCGGTGCGCACGGCAACACGGTCATCGTCGGGGTAAACGTGGACCGCGCGACAGGCAAAGAGCTCTCCCTCGACGACGTGCTCGCGCTCATCGGGAAGACCCTGGCGCAGGTCGCCGACGCGTCACTGGTACAGCTCAAAGCCACTCTCGGCGAGGATTTGATGTTCCCCGAAGGGGCGAACGCAACTGCCGGAAATTACGGGACCTTTCTTGTGAGCAAAGACAGAGTGACATTCGTTTTCAACAATTACCAAGTCGCGCCGTATTCGGCGGGGCAGCAGCAGGTGTGGTTTAAGCGGGTGAAATAACCGGGGAAGGTGTGCTGTTGCGCCTCACGCGCGGTAGTGGGACACTAAGAGTGTTATTCATAAACAATAGAATTGTATGCCAGAAGGAAACACACCCTCCGCATCGGGCTCGAACAAGATGTGGTACATTATCGGCGGCATTGTCATTCTTGCACTCGTCGGATGGTTTCTTATGCGCGGCGCAGGTTCGCTCATAGGAGCGGCGTCTGGTGTCGACGTCGACCAGGGCGCGGACGGCTCGGCGACCTACAGCAACGCCGAGGGAAGCGTGACCGTGGGCACGGGCGCGAGCATGCCGGCCAATTGGCCGTCGGACGCGCCCGCCAACTACTCGGGTGCCACAATCGCTTATTCGGGTACTTCGAATCCGCAGACGGGACAGTCCGGCTCGGCGGTTTCCTACACGGTGCGTGCTTCCGCTCAAAGCGTAGCGGATTACTACAAGCAGCAACTCGCCTCCGCGGGCTGGACCATAGAGAGTACCGCCAACATGGCGGGCGCCACGGTCCTTGCGGCGAGGAAAGACTCACGCACCATCGGTGCATACATCACCGACGCAGGCGACGGGACTGTCAGCGTGGTTGTGGGAATAGAGTTGTAATAATTCAGCACGTTCCCAAAAACAAAAAACACCTCACAGTTGAGGTGTTTTTTGTTTTCTCTCGCGATAGTGTATCACGCGCGGATACCGTTTTCGCAAAACGAGTGTGCAGAAACTAATTGATGACGTTAAAACCTTCTCGTCCACCGCGGGAGTATACTTCGTTCATGCTCGGCTATCTTCTCGCTTTCGTTAGTTCGATATTCTTTGGTCTGTACGTCGTACCGAGAAAATTGAGTAAATTGGAACCCGTTCACTTCAGTCTTTTAATGTCGTTCGGCTTTTTCGTTGGCTCGGTGCTCCTTTATCTGTTGCAGCCGCTACTCCAGTTTCAAGAAACGATTAATAGCGCCCTACTTTGGTCCCTGCTTGCGGGAGCAATTTGGGCCACCTCGTTTCTCCTCTTAGTGTATTCTATTGACCGAATCGGCCTCTCGCGTTCAAATCAGTGGAAAAATCTCCAAGGCCCCGTCGGAGTCGTCTTGAGTTTGGTTATTCTTGCAGAATATTCGACAACAAACGCTTTTTTCGCCGTGCTCGCCGGAATTGCGATTTTCGTGTCCGCATTGTTTTTCAGTGCAACGACACCAGAGAAAGGGAAAGCAAACTCGTATGGAATTCTATTAGCAATACTCGCAGGTCTCGGTTTCGGTATCGTGGCAGTCATCAACAAATACGTGACCGATAACGTAGGAGTCTATTCACAACAAGTTGTATGGAGTTTTGCGATGGTCCTCACCCTACTATTTTATGCGTTCTTCAAAAGTAACCTGCCTACACTTCGAACTGGGATTACCAGGAGAGAGTCAATGCTCGGGATTCTCGCAGGACTACTTTACTTGGGTGCGAGTTTCTTTATGCTTCAATCATTCAAATATATTGATGCGTCGGTCGGTTTTACCATCGTGCAACTAAATGCCCTCTGGACCATCGCGGTCGGTATATTTATTTTCAAGGAAGTCGATTTAAAACTTCACAGTAAGAAAGTTTGGTGGGGAATTTTGTTCGCAATAATAGGCGTCGTGCTACTCTTGTTCACTCGAAAGTAACCTATTCCTGTGGCTAGAGAAGGTGTTTGGCCGTGAATGCATATCCTGAACTCGACTTTAGGTACTTTTCAAATGCGTACGCTTTGTGCTTATCCGCGATACAACAATACCAAGCAATTTTATACGGAGCTTTAGAGCGATTTGATTTTGTCTCGCCGTTGTTATGTTCCCGAATGCGGTCCTTCAGGTCTTGAGTAATGCCGATGTATCGGTATTTTTCCTTCTGGCTCTCAAGTATGTAAACGTAGTACATGAATATTATTTTACCCCACGCCGCTAAAGCTCTGCGGGGTCCACCACTTCACGCTGTCGCGTATCGCAGTGCTGCGCACCGCGAAGCAAAAAGCTCCCTTGGGGAGCTTTTTGCGAAGTGGTGGAGGTGGGGAGAATCGAACTCCCGTCCAGAAAATGGTGTACAGATGATTCTACAAGGCGTAGGGTATTCTTTTTTGTTTGAGTACAACGAGTAGGGAATACCCGAGATCGCGTTGTACCGGACTCTCTTTCTTTAGTTCACTATCCGGAGTGAGATAGAGAACGGACCCGAAAATATGACACGCCGGTTTCCGTATCGGATGTAGGGAAGGGCGTGGTCGCTTAGGCTAACGCGTAAGCGAACTGGAGGTCTTTCATCTGAATCGGTGAAAGGACTCCGCGTGCTGTTTTATTTGCACTTAGGTTTTGAATGTTTTTAGGGAAGGACATTCACTTCCGCCTCGCACACAAGCACACTGAATTTCCTGTCGAAGCCAGTCACCCCCCATCTGCAATCCCGGAGGATTGCAGATGGCGATTGACTGACCACAGCTATTCACTTTTCAAAGTGCGCTCTATCCGCCGTTTCTCTTCGCGCGTCCGGATAGTATGACGCTTGTCCTCTTTTTTCTTACCGCGGGCAATCGCGATAGCGAGTTTCAATTTTCGCCCTTTATTATACACCTTAAGTGGCACTATTGTCAACCCTTTTTCTCCCTCCGCGGAGGATACGTGAGCGATTTGCTTGCGTGAAAGGAGCAAGCGGCGCGTCCGTTCGGGATCGTACGACTTTGGGGCATTGGCGGGCTGCCAGGCGGGTATGGTCGCGCCGACGAGGTAGGCCTCGCCGCCGCGCGCGACCACGCGCGCACCCTTCAGCGAGCCGTGCCCAGCGCGGAGCGACTTCACTTCGAAGCCGAACAATTCCAAACCCGCCTCGATTTCTTCGAGGATTGTATAGTCGAATCCGACACGTTTGTTTTCTACGACTGCCATGTTCACACTATACCGCAGAACCCCTTTTGTGCCTGCCCGTGCAGACAATTTCGGCTGCGGCGTAGCCGTTTTCGTCACATGTACATCACGGAACTCGGATACACATCTATGTTTTGCCGCGTCAAGAAGAAGCAGAAAACTAGCCGAAATTGCTTCGCTGGGTATAATGCGCATTCATGGTAAGCCCTGGAAAACAAACACCGCGAAAGCCCCAAGGGGGAGGCCCGGCGCCAAAGCAGGTCGGTCCGTCCATGTGGGTGCAGCTTGCCGCGGCGTTCGGCGTCTTCTTGGCACTTTCTCTCGGATACTCTTTTGTACGCCAGTACATATCCGCTCAAGACGAGGTCGTGCCGCTCTCACAGATAGCGCAAGACATTACCGCAGGTACCATCGTGTCGCTCGACGTCGCGGGCGACAAGATAACGGCAACCTACGCGGACAAAACGACCAAGACCTCGCGCAAAGAAACAGAAAGCTCTCTCACGCAGACGCTCTCGGATTATGGCATCGCGCCGGAGAAGTTGGCGGCGGTGAAAATCGAGATTAAGGACGAGGGGGGACTGCGCTTCTGGGCGCTCACCCTTTTGCCGATACTGGTGCCCGTTGTATTTCTCTTCGGCGTCATTTGGTATTTGTCACGCCAGTTGCGCGGAGGCGGCGGCATGCAGGCGTTCTCATTCGGCAAATCAATGGCACGTCTCGTAAATCCCGAAGACGAAGTGCAGAAGGTAACGTTCAAAGATGTCGCGGGTGCGAAAGAGGCGAAGAGCGAACTACTCGAGATAGTTGATTTCCTCAAGAATCCGAAGAAATTCATTCAGATAGGCGCGCGCATCCCCAAGGGTGTGCTTCTCATGGGCGCACCAGGTACGGGCAAGACTCTGCTCGCACGGGCCGTTGCGGGGGAAGCGGGTGTGCCATTTTTCTCCATCTCGGGCTCGGAATTCGTGGAAATGTTCGTCGGTGTCGGCGCATCGCGCGTGCGCGACCTCTTCCTCACCGCGAAAAAATCTTCTCCGTCCATAATTTTCATTGATGAAATTGATGCGGTCGGACGCGTGCGCGGTACGGGTGTCGGCGGCGGCAACGACGAGCGCGAGCAGACACTCAACCAGATACTCGTCGAGATGGACGGCTTCGAGCCCAATGAGAAGGTCATCGTGATGGCCGCATCCAACAGGCCCGATGTTCTCGACCCCGCACTTCTGCGTCCGGGCCGCTTCGACAGACGCGTCATGATAGACCTGCCCGACCGCAAGGACCGCGAGGAAATCCTCAAAGTCCATGCGCGCCTAAAGCCGCTCGGTGCCGATGTGAATCTCGTTGTCATCGCCGAGCGCACACCCGGTTTCTCGGGCGCCGACCTCGCGAGCCTCATGAACGAAGGTGCCATCTTGGCCGCCCGCGAGAACAGAAAAGAAATCACGCAGTACGACCTCATCCGCTCGATAGAGAAGGTGATGCTCGGGCCCGAACGCCGCAGCCACGTGCTCAATAAAAAAGAGAAAGAAATTACCGCCTACCACGAAGCGGGACACGCGCTCGTCGCATCGGTCTTGCCGTACGCCGACCCCGTACACAAAATATCCATCATCTCGCGCGGCCGCGCGGCGGGCTACACGCTCAAGCTCCCGTTTGAAGACCGTCGCATGCAGTCGCGCAAGGAATTCTTGGACGACATCGCGGTATCGCTCGGTGGGTTCATCGCCGAGAAAATGATATTCGACGACGTGACGACGGGCGCCTCCAACGACCTGCAGGTGCTGACCGCACTTGCGCGCAATATGGTCGCGCGGTACGGCATGTCCGACAAAATGGGCCCCATCGCATTTGCCGCATCGGCACAACGCGCGATATTTGGCGAGGGTGTAGAGAATGACCAGTCCTCGCAAGCCGTTGTTGCGGAGATTGATGCGGAAGTGAAGAAAATAATTCTGGCTGCCCACAAGAAAGCCGAGACTGTGCTCACGAAACACCGCACGGCGCTCGACGCCATCGCGCAGAAATTGGTGGAAGTGGAAACCCTTGAACGCGCCGAGTTCGAAAATATTCTTATAGCGCACGGCATCACTCCGAAGAAAAAAGAGGACATCGAACACGCGCCATTGGCGTAATCATACAAAACGCACACCCGCAGGGCCTACAGGCGTGCGGGTGTTATTTCTTGTCTGCCCCCATGGGGCCAGAGAGTAAGGTGGGTTGTGAGTACCTAGCGTGCAGTGAGCGTGCTCTCTTAACAGCACCGAGGCCAAGCGGTACATAATACGCGGCGACTATTTCCAACCACCCGAACTCGAACGAGGATAGGAAATAAATGCTGAATATAAACAGGATGCCCACCCCGAATCCGCATTCAGTGCGAATACTCTTTAAGTCCTGCTGAGGCACGAAATTAACGCATCGAGCCCACCGCCATACCACGATTGGCCACATCAGTAGCCACAGACCGAACAATATCCATCGTCCGGCCCACATCAATAGATTGCGCATTGGCGCTCTCCTCGGTTATGCAAGCCGGATGACCTGCTGGCGGCAGATTACCCTAAACAGGCACTGCGTCAACTTTGTATCTGCCAATGAATCGTCTCGTTGCCGAGGCCGTGGACGGTGTTGCAAATAGGCCAGACTTTGACGCCCTCTTCGGTCACGACGGGCTCTGTGGTCTGCCAATCCTTTTTCACGAGAGTAATCGTCTCCGCGCTCGGCTCGACACCGTAAAATCGCGGGCCGTTCACGGAGAGGAAATTTTCAAGCTTATCAAGACAGCCGAGCTCATCGAATATTTGCGTGTACACCTCTACCGCGACGGGAGAGGTGAAAGTGCCGAAGGCGCAGCAGGAAGAGAATTTCTTTCCTTCGGGATGCGGCGCCGAGTCGGTGCCCGCGGAGATGAAGGGAAGTCCCTTCTTCGCGATATCGCGGACGCGTTCTCTGTCGGCGGTCGTTTTGACAAGCGGTTTCATGTGGATGAGCGGGCGATAACCGCCCGAGAATGCCTGGCGCCTGTCGTACAGAAGGTGTGTCGGCGTTATTGTCGCGACGAGCTGGCCTTCCTTACCGTTCTTTTCCATGAAGTCGACGGCGGCAGCGCTCGACATGTGTTCGAGAGAGACTTTCAGGCGCGGATAGGCTTCGAGCAGGCGCGGCAAGACATCGGTGATAAAAAGTCGCTCGCCGTCGTATGGGTCTTCCTCCTCGCCCGCGTCATTGAGATGCACCTCGCCGTG
>ERZ1292629.803-Hain-H43-01um-R1-803-length-34264-cov-6_pt1 | contig 34264 bp, 30 predicted proteins | sample MGYA00564399_ERZ1292629 | MGnify/ENA primary metagenome ERZ1292629 (study PRJEB36523, sample SAMEA6512636) | groundwater metagenome | collected 2019-01-08 | study: AquaDiva: Metagenomics assemblies of 32 groundwater samples
TTTCTTCCCTGGTCCGCAATCTCTATCGGGGCCTCAAGGGGCAGGATGTCACCAACCTGCAGAACTTCCTCATTTCCAAAGGCCATCTGGATACTGGCAACAATACCGGCTTCTTCGGACCTCTCACCGAGGCGGCAGTCAAAAAATTCCAAGCGGCGCAGGGAATTGTCTCTTCTGGTACTCCTTTGACCACAGGTTACGGTTCTGTCGGCCCCAAAACCAGAGCCAGAATCAACCCATTGCTTTCAAGCGCTTCATGTCTAGCTCCCTCAACCCTATCTCTTCAAGAGCAAATCAAAATTCTGCAAGCTCAAGTCAACGCGTTGTTGCTTAAACTCCAAAACTCGCGATAGAAAATAAAAATTCATAAATCTTATCTGTGGAAATTAATGAATGACGTTAGAACCTATCTCTTGGAACCGAATGTGTGTTCGAGTCTTAAGATCGTTAATACTTGGTAATAGTTGAGAGGTCATAGAATCCTCTCTGGTTAAAGATTATCCTATCGGTAAGGAAAATACCAATGTGAGTAGAACCTACACATATCATACCCTTCTAGGATGTTAACAAAGTTAATGACATTAACAAAAACTAAATAAAAAAAATGACCCAAAATTGCGCTGTTTGGAACAACGGATACATCTCGGTCATTTTTGTTAGAATCTTTGTTTTGAAAAATTATAAAAGGGAAAAATCCTGGGCATATTTACAAAACTGACTTATAATGTTAGACTTTTCTTGGAGGAATTGATATGTCAGAACTCAAGTCTTGGGGTGTGGTCTGGACTGAAGCAATCCCGTATTCAGCTAGATGGGAATGCAAAAATCCAGAATGTTATTGGCGTCCAACTCTTGGTATGAGACTTTATGACCATATGGTTGGATTTGCTCACGAACCCATTGTTAAACGTGACCAGTCAATTGCGGGCAAGATGATCGTTGAATGCCCGAGGTGTTTTGAGAAATTTTGGTTCCATGTTCACGACATGAATGTCGAGGACATGATGGTTTCCAAGAATTGGCCAAGAAAGGATACTGCACCGTGTCAAAGCTAAATCCAAGGTCTTGGGGCGTGTTCTTTGATGAATCAATACCGCACTCAAACGGGTGGTGTTGCGAGTCTGAAAATTGTTCTTTCAGACTTGTTTTGACGCACGATGCATGGAAAGATCTCGTAGGTATACGAGATGACAAACTCATCTTTCGGTGTCCAGAGTGCTTCAGTCTGTTTTGGGTTCATTTGAGCAGAGAATCGTTTCTCGAATATGCTCAAAGATGGTGTCCAAACTTTCCAAAAAAGGAGAGCACAAAATGCCTGAACTCAAAGTAAGATCGTGGGGAGCTGAAATATACGGAATCCCACACTCTGAAGGCTTCTGTTGTGAAAACGGAAATTGTGAAGGGTGGAGCGCATTGGGAGCAAGTGATGAGGTGGTAAAGCAAGTTGTCGGTTTCAGTCTTAGTACAAACCCGTCAGCTGTGATCTATGAATGCCCGAAGTGCTTTGAGCGTTTCTGGGTTCACAGCAGTAGCGAGTCAACCATCAAGTTCTTGATCAAATTCTGTCCTAATTGGCCGAAGAAGAAAAGAAACAAATCGGTCAAAAATACCGTCTCGACTTAATCAGTTTGGACGGTCTTCTTTTAATAAAGAAATTTTGAGCATCAACACAAAAATGACTTCGGTGCGCACCTCATTCATTTACCAGTTTTGAAGTAAAAAGTTAAGAAAATGGGCACGATTAAGCTAAATCAACTTTAGAAACTTTTTTTGTGGACTTAGTATATCAAATATCGAACCGAGTGAAAACCTACCTTTCTCGCTTTTGGGACTTCTATAATTCAAGCCCGATTTTCCAAAAAGCCTTAGAAAATGCACATTGATTTATCGCTGGAACTTACACAATGTATGTATATAACTTATATATCTGTACTTATAGAAATGAGTGCATGCCAACATACAAATCAAAGGCAACGATTATGATGCCCCGATTGGCCTCGGCTTCTCGTGGTCTGATTGGATCGTCCCCGCCAACCAAAGTGCTGTTCACGGCATTGGCCTTGAAAGAGTCTCGTGATAGAATAGCCATGATGCAAGATCACTCTACAACCATATTAAAGATAAAGCCGAGTGTTGCTCTTGTCATTACTTACAATGAAAAAGGGACACCCGATAGCACCGGAAGCGGTTTCATTTTTTGGAAGAAAAACATTCTTGTAACTTGTAATCATGTGGTAAAGACAGCAAGTTCAATCTTTCTCAAGTTCTCCGGTGTCGAGATTCCAATACCAGCAAAAATTTTATTGAAAGACGAAGAACATGACCTTGCTCTGCTAGGATTCGAAGATAACACGAGGGCACCTTTGGAGCTTGCGGATCAAGATAGTGTTAGGGAAGGTATGCCAGTTATTTTTGCCGGTTATCCAATAAATTTACAGGATTTAACGACACATCAGGGTATCATCTCTTCTGTCACAAAGGATCCTACAGGAAAGAATGTATACCTTATTGACGGCACCGTAAACTCCGGCAACAGCGGATGCCCCCTCATGGATAAAGATGGAAATGTAATTGGGGTGGTAAATGCCAAGGGTGCTGTACAAGCAGACAAAATGCAAAAAGTGTTAGAAATGCCATTCGGGGCCATTTCTTTACACGGGATGGATTTAGTGGAAGTATATAAAGTTCTTATCAATAATTTTCAGCTTGGTATAGGATATGCTGTCCCTGCAAGTTACATCCCGGAGCACAAAGAAATGTCTATATCACCACCAAAGGTTGTTACTGGTGAGCTTGGTAACATGGCAGAGAAAAGCAAACAAAAAAATGGAAAAGACACAAAATAAAATTTTATATAGATCGAACGGTAATTATCTAGGCTTTATTCAAGATGATATCATTTTTAATCGTGACGGTATTCCTTTAGGTTGGATGGAGGGAAATTTTGCGTGGGATGTAATGGGAAAATTCAGAGGTAATTTAATCAAAACTCAGTTAGGTAGAGATGATACTTTTTATGTGTGGCTTAATAAATTCTCTCTTCTTCCATTACAAAGATCGCCTCGGGTTATTCAACCTGTAGCTCCACTTCGACCCACAACAGATAATATACCTCCTATAAATCCTCCCGTCGGGTGGATTGATGCATTTGAGTAACCTAAAAATTGTCAAAGCCTTGCTTTGTGTGAGTGCGCGAATGTGAAGCGTTTAATGCAATTTGAGTCTTTTCAGCACTTTGTTGGAAAGTTGGGCTATAATTAAGTGTTAGCGATTGTTAGTGATTCTACAAAGGCCTATGTACACAAGCGTCAAAAAACAGAATGTGGAAACAATAAACAGGAGAATAGATATAACGGATTACACTCGAACTTTTCTAATGATTTTGTCAGAAAATGAAAGAAAGCGAATAAAAATTAATAGACCATCAGAGGCAGAAAGAATAAAAGACCTTATGAACATACCCAAAAACACATTTTTTAAATCATTTACTGATTTGGAAGGCTATCCTTATTGGCAGGAGCAGAAAGTTGATTATATAGCTTCAAATTTACTACACAGGAACGCCTATATCTTTTATTTTATCTGTAGTGCCTGTGACAAGAGAGTCAAATTTCTATATGAGTATATGTCGACTCGCCCCCCGGTATGTAGAGAGTGCTGTTATATAAGTTACGGAAGAAATATACCCAAAAAACATGGAAGTTGGTGGCTTAGTAAAAAACACCTCAAAGAACTCAGGAGTATAGATTGGACATAAATCTTAAAAAACCATTTAAATACAGCGTATTTGACCCCTAAATGCTCCGGGGTGCGATTTCTGTGAAAAAGTTGAGGGTAATTACCTCTACAAGCAAAGGTTGCGGGGGTTCGCAAAATGTGAGCTATTGGCCAAATGCAGGATCTAAATTTCAAAGAAAGCGACCAAATCGATATAATACGGGCTTGTGTGAATTTGATTGATAAGCTCTCTCCAAAAATTCTCCTTTGTTCCAAAATCGCCGGGATCATTTTCTCTCCATGCCAGATCAACATATTTTTTAGCAGAAGCTGTGTTTCCAGAATAGATCAGATCCAGAGCATACTTCCACGCAACCTCAGGGCCGGCAGAGCCACTCCAGCTTTTTACGGCATTCGCTATTCCCCGTATCTCCAAATCTGCAGGAGCTGGTTGCCGCATAAAAGAGGGATCAGCTCTATATTCTCCATTTTGCAGACTTAGTACGACTCGGGGTGAAGGCGAAGCAAGATGGCTCGCGTTCCAGTAGTTAAACACGTCTTCGTTTGTTTCTATTTCAAAGACACCATCATTGTTTAAATCTTTGAAGTTGATTGATTCGTTCCCGGTATGAAGATCCATGAGTATTGAAATAGGGCTGCTAAATTCAATAACATAATTATCATGACAACAGCCAGCCCCTCCGGAGTGTCCGAGCAAAATAAGTTCTGGTATACCATTGCCATTTATGTCTTTGATAGCCCCATTCACCAAATCGTCCGCATTTTTTATCCAGTCACCAGGTTCGTCAATGTAAAAGCCACTAAAAAGATCCAACTCTTCCGTATTGAATACCATAGCACCATCCTGCAAAATACTTACCCTGCTCCAAATCATTGTATCCGGCCTTTTTGGTAGAAAACCTTTCTCAAATCTAATCTCATACCCTTGAATTTCAGTGGTTGTCATCACTGACTCGTTTTTGTTTTTATCGCGTAGGTATATATATCCAACACCCAAAATAGCTAAGAGACAAGCAAGTGTAACTATGATTTTCAGCCGATTATTCATCTGAGTCTTTTTTATTCATTAATTTAATATGTATCTATATCATCCAGGTCGTCTATGAGATTTTTACCTTGCATCTCTTCCTTCCAATCATACAGAAAAATGTGTAAATGCCTAATCTGTCTGCTTATGTCATACAAACCAATAATAATTAGAACGAGTGAAATAACGATAAAAATATTCATAATATTTTGATTAAAAAATCAAAAACATATTTAATAAATGCCACCATGAGAAATCATCCACCAAATAAAAGCAATAACAGCTCCTACGGCGAGTAAATCGCATATTATTTCGTAAATCTCACCGAATTTATTCATAGTATTTTAGAGATTAAATCATGGATTTGTTTATTTAATTTCTCCCCAACTTTTTTCACAATTTTCAATAGCTTGTTCTCTGGTCTCAAAATATTCCCCCGTAAATTCGCGTCTCCAGTGCCAAGCGTCCTTTTCCGGGTTATAGATTGTCCATTCCAGACAATCGCTATAAACCTCGTCTTCTTGAAACCACAAAAAATAAGCAATAACGGATAGGATGATTAAGGCAAAAATTATAATTTTCTTTATCATGGGATTTATTGAAGTTTAATAACCCGGACAGCCGGCGGCTCTTAATTCTCCGATAATGATTGTTGTTGATACGGTTCTATTCATAATAGCTTGGCACTTTTCCAACAGAGCAGTATCGACGGGGGGTGTAGTTGGTTGGCAATAAGCTGAACCCCCGCTTGCCGGGCAAATAAAATCATAGGAAGCCGGACAACTGGAATAATATGTCCCGTTGCAATAAGTGCCCTTTGGGACAGTGTTTGTGGAATAGTTGTTTTGTTGTTGCACTTGAGTAGCGGCTGAAAGATTATTGAGATAAGTGTTGAAATAACCCTGGTATTCAGCTTTTTGGCTTTCAAATTGAGACCGCAGAGACGCTAAAAGACTCAAAGTTTCTTTGAAGTTCGTGTCGGGATCAAAATTAACAAATGACTCCAAACTGTTTTGCTCAAACTTACTTTTTTCTGCTTTTTTGTTGTTTATCACCTGCTGTAAACCCGGCTTAGAGAATGTAAGTCCTCCAAGATAATTTATAGTGAGTGTTCTGAAAGTTTGACTGGCAGAATCAGCGCGATTTGCGGTAGAGTCTAGGTTGGTATTTGATTTTGCAATCTCTTGCTCCGTATCTGTCAGTAACTGGTTTAACTTCAATAAAATATCACTGATCAATTCAAGAGTTCTGGTCTTTGTCGCTTGATTGGCTATCTGAGCGGCTTGAGCCAATATTTCCGCTTGTTTTTTAGTGGCGGCTTCTTTTTCTCTGGCAATTCTTTCCGCCTCTTCTTGTTGCTGTTTAAGCCTTAACTCTGCTACTCGAGCTTCGTTTTTTAATCTTGTTTCTTCAGTTTTTTGGACTTCTGTTTTTTCCTTTATTTGATTGCCCTCTATTTTATTTTGGTCATCCAGTGAAGGAATTGTGGTTGTTGAAATATTTTTATCTTCCTCTTCTTGAGAAGATATTGATTGTTCAATTTTTGGTTGATTAAAAAATGATATTATTCTCTCAAACCAGGAGACGGGATTCCACCAGGCGGCAAAAGTTACTTGCGGGATTGCTATTAATATAACCAAAATTAAGACAAGAATTTTATTTTTCATAGTTTTTATAATAATTATTTTTTCTTTAATTCATCTAAAAATTTTCCGGCAGGTGAAATAATATCGAATTTTTCACCAATTAATACCATCGCAATCACAAAAGAAGAAAGCGAGAAAATTAAAAATGGAATCATGTTTTTAAAGGTTATTTTTTATACGCAAAAAGCCCACCACGGGCAGAGGGCGAACCCTCTCGTACCGGTTTCCCGATACGGCGTACAAAGCAATCCCATGATGGGTTTTTTACTTTGTACGTCTTCTTTCGCCATGCCCGGCAAGGCCGAGTTTAGGCTACTCCAATATTCAATTGTAGCTTAATACTAACTCCGCCACAGATTATTTACAACAACCAAAAGTGGCTCATTCTTGTCCACAGGTGGGCTTGGCTAAACCTTACATTCGTGTATAATTCATCTCATGAAGAGAAAGGTGGGGTGGTTGGAGACAGATAAATATTTTTTACCCAAAGGTGAAGTGTATCTCGCCACTTTCCCGAAATATTTTTCTAAAGAAAATTTTAACAATAGGATTATATTAAACATGCGTTCATACACAGTAGGAACATCAAACATAAGTTACAGAGTTATTAATCACTGGGATAAAGCCGGGTTACTTCCCCAGGGACTCAAAGATGGTGCCGGTTGGCGCAAATTTTCATTGGTTGAAATGGTCTGGTTAAAAGTCATACAACATTTTAGGGAGTATGGGTTTTCATTGGATAAAATCGCTCGTGCAAAAAAATCTCTCATTGACTGGGATAAGAAATTAAATGCTTATCCCGATCTTGAATATTATATTTACAGAGCTTGGTTCACCACAGACGATCCGTATATAGTTGCCCTTGTCAATGGAGTTGCTGGTATTGCAAGCAATGAAGAGATCGGGCAAGCAAAAATGTTGCATCGTAAAAATAATGATTTTCTGCTGATTTCCATTAAATCAATCTTGGACGAATTGGGAGCTAGTGTAGCACCTCCCAAACCTCTTGAATGGCTAACCGATGCTGAATCCGAGGGGATAAAAACTATAAGGCAAGGAGATGAGGTGATAATAAAGGCAAAGAAAAGCAAAATTTCTGAAATCGAAACATCAAAAACAGAAACGATTCCTCGGCCGAATTATCAAATCCAAGCAGAAATGGAGAGAGATGGTGCCTATGGGAAAATAGAGGTCAATTATGTGGCAGGAAAGCGTAAATCAGTAAAGGTTACAAAAAATAAGCGTTTAACAAATTAGCTATCGGGAAAAACCGAAGCATTAAGAGAACTAACATGAGTTATCAGGAAAAACTGAAACAAAGTCGCAACAATAGAATCAGATGGTTGTTACCATTGATGAGTATCGCAAAATACTCAATGATTTCAGTAGTTCTGATGACCAAATCAAAAAACGAATTGAATATCTGGAAGCGTTTTGTAGGAATATAATAAAAATCGAGTTGGAAAATTATGTCGTTCAAAGCAAACAGCCAAATAACCCAGAAGTCTAAGATAGAAAATCCTTATGAAGGTATGGAGGGTTTAGTATACGCCCGCGTATCGAGTAAAAGACAGGAAATTGACGGCACTGGATTGCAAACCCAGGAAGGGAGATGCGTCAAGGAACTCAATTCTATTCAAGTAACTTACAAACGATCTTTCAGAGACAGCTACTCCGGGGGTGGTGACTTTATGAAAAGACCGGCAATGAGAGAGATGCTCGCCTATATAGACGCAAATCCCCATAAAAAGTTCTTGGTTATATTCGACGATCTAAAAAGATTTGCTAGAGATACCGAATTTCATCTAAAACTTAGAGCGGTATTTAAAGCAAGGGATGTGGTTTTGAAATGTTTAAATTTCCAATTTGATGAAAGCGATGAGGGACGATTTGTAGAGACTATCATGGCGGCGCAAGCTGAACTGGAAAGACATCAAAACAGAAGGCAAGTTATTCAAAAAACAAAAGCCCGCCTAGAGTTAGGGTATTGGGCTTTCGTAGCCAAAAGAGGATATGAAATGGTGAAAGATCCTAAATGCGGAACTCTGGCTGTTCCCAACAAAAAAGAGGCCCCGATTATCAGGCACGCCTTGGAAAGTTTTTCCACTGGTAATTTTATAAGAAGGGTTGACGGATGTAGATATCTTATGGAAAAAGGATTTTGGAAAGGAAAATATCCCGAAAAGTATACGGATGAATTTACCAGCATGCTAAAAGACCCCTTCTATATGGGTGACATTGAATATCTGCCTTGGGAAGTATCTCGTAGAAAAGGCCACCACGAAGCTATAATCTCAGCTGAAACTTTCGAGTTAAATCAAAAAAGATTAAACAATGAATTGACGGGTAAAAGGATAAGGAAGGATATCACAGATGAATTTCCGGCCAGAGGTTTAATCGTGTGTGCCTGTTGTGGTAAACATCTTACGGGGGCCACAACAACGAAAAACAAAGGATTGTACAAGCGCCCATACTACTTTTGTCAGAATAGGGACTGCAAGATGTACAGAAAATCATTGTTTGGAGACGATGTAGAAAAAAAGCTTGATACAATCATAAAACAACAAAAGCTCAAGAAAAACGTGGGCGATGTGGTTAAACTGGTTTTTGACCGAACATGGAAGCAAGAAATATCTGCGTTTGTAGAGAGAGATATGGAGAAAAAACAAGAGAAAGCCCTTCTTGAAGAAAAAACAAAGAGGCTCACAGATCTTATCGTTAATTCAACTGATGATCAGTTAACTCGGGCATATAAAGGCCAACTGAAAGAAATCTTAAACAAAATAGAAATATTGGACGATCAGCTTATTGGAAAAACTGACTATTCAATCCCTTATCGAACTGCATTGGATAAATCTACCAATTTTCTAAAAAGTCCATATGTTGTTTGGAAAAAATTGCCTTTGGTTGAAAAACATAAGATGTTTTTCTTTATCTTTGAGGAAAAATTGTGGTATGACCAAAAAGAAGGTTATCGAACCGATAAAATACAAAGCTACACAAGGTTATTTGAGCAGTTTGCTGTCTCTAATTCCGACGATGTGGACCTGACCCGGTTCGAACGGGCGACCTCTGCTATGCCATAGCAGCGCTCTAGCCAGCTGAGCTACAGGCCCGAATTGCCCCGCTCGCGCGGGGCAATTTTTTATTTACATTCTCGGCCCTTCAACCGATTGGCCGGATTTCTTGCTAAATACATACAAATACAGAATATCCAGAATGCCGACAGTATTGACAAGAAGCAAAACAACAAACCAAACTTTGCTTCTTTTTTGGGCCGCTTTCCAAAGGGCCATACCCTTCCAAACCAACGACCACAAAATCACAACCGCCAACACCAATCCCACAGCTCCCGCAAAAAACGGAGGATCTGCGGGAGTAACAAAACTTTGCCAATCCATAATGTTAAGATTAATCCCGATAAATAATAATTTTTTATATTTATCGTGGATCCTCGATTTCCTAAACGGAAATCGGGATTATTAATAATAAAACCTGTCTTTATTTTATACTAGACGCTCAGCGTTTAGTAGCGAGTTATCCACATTTCTATTTGACAGAAAATGTTGATATGGTATAATAGAAAGTAGATATGGATTACGAAAAAGAGTTATTCTCTTTGTCTAATTCCGTTGCTGAGCTGGTGAGAACAGGGGTTGGCTTTGGGAATGCATTCGGCATAGCGTTCCGCAAGTCAGATTTTGACCCTGAACTATTTCACCAAGTCAGGATCGGAGTGGGGAGCATCTTGAGGGCGCGGAGAGAAAAGCACCCCAATCAGCTTGTTCTGCCCAATATTCATCGCTCTACCCCGGCTAGCATCGTTCGCTAGCCGGGCGTTTTTTATATATTATATTTCTCCAAAATAAGTTTTTCAACTTCCTCGCGGGGTTTGCCGTATTTTATATAAGACATCTCTTTCAGTTTTTCTACTTGTTCGCTGTTCCCTTGCGACCATGGAGGTATTTTTATATTAAAAGGTTTTGCCGGTTTGCCATTTACCATAAGCCGCAAATAAGCGTTAAGATTGTCTATATTCATCAAATCACTGGCGGAAAAAACGGGAGCAAATTGACTTTCCAAAACTTCGGAGTCCTCGGCGCCCACTCTAAAAGCGCAAATTGAACCGACATTGCCAAAAACCGAATTTTTAATCCCCTCTTCCAGTTGGGCAATAAATTGATGGGCAATTATAAGAGAAAGTTTATATTTTCTTGCTTCGGAAAGAATGGTGGAAATGGAATCGGTGGTTATATTTTGAAATTCATCTATGTATAAATAAAAAGGCGGAAAGTCCTTGCCGAAGGAATCGGTGCGCGAAAGAGCGGCGATAAGAATTTTGCCAACCAAAACCAAACCGATAAGATTGGCGTTTATATCTCCCAGCCGCCCCTTGGAAAGATTAACCAAAAGTATTTTTTTGTTATCCATAATGTCGCGAAAATTGAAGGATGATTTTTCCTGGGCAATAACCGGCCGCATAATATCGTTGGCCAGGAAGACATCAAATTTATTGGTTACATATTGGACATAATTGGCCAAACCCTGTTCGCCCGTGGTTTTTTCGGCATTGACCCAAAACTGCTTAACCAGAGGATTTTTGCATTTTGATATTTTAAGGTCTCTGTATGGCTTATTTGAAAGAACCCGAGACATATCAACCAAAGTGTTGCCCGAGGTCGGATCATCCATCACCAGAAGAGCCGAGTTTCTGAAATATTGCTCAAAAGCGGGACCCATTGATTCCGGTATAGCGCCATAAAGTTTTCTGAAAATGCTGAAAAGCTCATTAACCACAAATGTCTTTTGTTCCGGAAAATTTTCGTCATATTCAAGCATATTGAGAGCCATAGGCCGCGCCGTGTAAGCTGGATCAAAATAAATGACATCGTCAAAGCGCTCTGGCGGCACATTGGCCATTACCTGCTGAAGGTCGGAGCCATGCGGGTCAATCATACAAACTCCATGACCCATTTTCATATCTTGAATTATCATTTCTCTAATCAAAGAGGTTTTACCGGTGCCAGTCTGGCCTATGCAATAAAAATGTCTGAGGCGATCGCCGTCTTCCGACATTCTTATTTCTGTATTTATATTTTTGTGGTTGTTTACGCCAAGCAAAATTCCTTCTTTGGCAATATCAAGAGGCGCTGGCGCGGTTGCCGACCTTGATTGACGCAAACCCTCGGAAGCAGAGAGCGCTTTGGTGTGAAAATGCATAATGGAAGTGACTTCTCTCAAATTCATTGGCAAAGCGTTATTATTGTCAAAAATGCGGAAACTGAAATTTCTGACCAAATTTCTCAATCCCCCCTTTTCTTCTTTTTTCCACTCTAAGGCGTTGCCTAGAGTGTTATCAAACTGATTGAAGCTTGATTTAAGGGAACTTAATATTTCTTCCGCTTCCTCTTTGGTGCCGGATGATGCCAGCAAACGCAAATTGCATAATACTATGGGCGCCGAGATTTTATTTTTTATTTCTTCTACCGCTCCCTGATCAATGGGTTCCGATTTTTTCTCTTCCCCCTTTTCGTCTTTCTTTTTGGAAGACGAGAAAAGATCTTTGAAAGTATGCAGAACTTCTCCCGATATGCTATCGGGTATGTCTATGGCCTCTTTGAGAGGCGCGCCCTTTTGGATTTTATCCAAAGCGCTCTTGTATCTTTTGACATATTTTTCTCCTGCCGGCGACCAAATAAGCTGGATGGCGGCTCCTTCGCCGTCTCTATTCACTTTTGAAAATGAAGAAAGAATGACATTGAGAGGATCGTGCATAAAACTTTCATAGGTCTTCAGGGGATAAATGGGGTTTTTTGTAAAAGAGGCGCGGACGCCGGCAGTGTGACCGGTTTCGTTGAAAATATTATAATCATCCGGTTTTTCTGCAATTTTGGCGTTATGAAAAATTGATAAAATTTGCTTTTCAAAAAGATTTTTGCGGGCGCTCGGCACGGCTGCGTAAAAAACTATTTCTTGGGAAAAATTGGCATTGGCAATTTCCAAAGACATCCAGCTTTCTTCGCGCTTATCCGAATCGGCAATGGAAAGCATACCGGCATAAAATTGCTCCATGCCCGAAATCACCTCTTCCAAAGTATTTTTAATATTATCTTTTTCACTTTCCTCCTGTATTAAAATTTCATACAAAGCCATATTGAGACCTTTTGAAATTTTTTCTTTTACATTCAGCCCCGGTATGGTGAATCCTTCTTTTAAATATTCGGCCATAAATCTGTGAAAATCATCCGTAATATGAAAATTTGCCATTTTTTCAACCACTGAAAGGGCATTTTTTATGCCTTTTTCTTTGGCCAGCAAAACCAGCTCCGAGATTTGCTTATCATGTTCTTCGGGAAAAAGTTTAAGGACTATTTTTTCTAATTCTTCTTTTTTTATTTCATATTCCGGATGAAGAGTCGCGCCGGCCGGCACTGTTTTATATTCCGCCAAAGTTTCTCTGGTTGGCGCTAGAGATTCTTTTTTAAGGCCTATATTTTCCAGCGCTCTTTCCTTTTCGGCAATTAAACGGCGCAAATGAGTTATCTCATCTTCCGTGTTTTTGAAAGGAGTTTTTGGCAGAGGAAATTCCATTTTATTTAATTATAACATAACTCCCCAAACCCCTCTTAAATTAAGAGGGGATTTGTGGATAGGCTATGGTGCTAGAAAAAATATACAGAAGATTAAATCGAGTATAATCCCAGGCTGTCTAGAAATGGGCAGCTTTCTTTTTTAAATAAAAAGTGTGCGAAGCACTCTATAAGTTCCCCCTTAAATTAAGGGGGATTTAGGGGGTTAGGTTTGGGGAGTTAGAATTAACTCGAGGAAAAAATTACATCTGAGGAGAAGAGGGCGCGGAGTGATCATGACCGCAGCAAGATTCTTTCAAACAGACAAAAGCGGAAAGACCAACAAGAACATAAATAATCCTTGAAATAATCTCCCCTTGCCCACCAAACAATTCCCCTATGTCCCAACTCAAAAGACCGACTAGGAGCCAGTTCAGGCCCCCAACTACCAAAAGCCAATGCGCTACTTTTTTCATAAAATTATTATTAATTATTAATGGTTAAATTATACAACGGATTTTTTGTAATGAAATAGCATCTGTGTATAAAGAATCTCAAAGGCGCCCTTTGAGTTTTAAGAAGTGTGGTGTAATTTGAAAAAATGACCTCACGGGGAATCGGACCCCGATTCTTGCCTTGAGAAGGCAATGTCCTAACCGTTAGACGATGAGGCCTATTGGTAAAATATAACACAAAATTTTCATTTTATACTTTTTAATTTTCCGGCCGGTCGGGAGGAATTTGGTAATAGTTGATGAGAAATTTGGTTATGTTAAGGAAGGGATCGGTCAAGGTTTCAGAAGCATATTGGACATTTTTAGGATAAATATGAAAAAGGAAGACCAAAAATTTTGGTTGGTAAGCGGGAAAATAACCGAAGAAAGAATGTAAATATTTTCCTTCCACATAACCGCCAACTTTGCCCTCTTCTGTCATCTGGGCAGTGCCTGTTTTAGCGGCCACCGAGTAGCCGGGAATTTTAGCGGTTCCGTTCCTCAGAGCTTTGTCAACAACATTAACCAGCATTCTGGTTATTTCTTCCGAAGTTTCTTTTTTTATAACTTGTTTTCCTGGATCAAAGAATATTTTTTTGGAGAGGCCGTTTTGATACTCTATTTTTTTAACTATATGGGGAGTTATCAAAGTGCCTCCGTTGGCCAAAACAGAAAGGGCCCTGACGGTAGCAATGGGAGTAAAAGCCACTCCTTGCCCGTAGGCGGCTGTTGCCATTTCTATTTCCCTGGCGCTATCCAAATTTTTAATAAGACCTCGGCCCTCATTCGGCAAGTCAATGCCAGTTTCGGTGCCAATGCCAAAACTTTTTATATATGATGAAAATTTTTCATTGCCCATTTTCAGAGCCACGAAGGCGGCGCCGGTGTTGAGAGATTGATTCAGAACCTCCTGCATATTGACGGTACCTCGGCCTTTATTGTCATAGTTGGAAATTCGTTTGTTATTTAAAAATAAAAAGCCGGCATCATAATAAGTGCTGGAGGCCGAGATAGTGCCGGAATCAATGCCGGAGACCATTGTTAAAGGTTTTATGATAGAACCCATTTCGTAAACTCCCTCCACGATCGGATTATCAAAAAAATTGACATCGCTTTCTTTAAAATTATTCAGATCAAAAGAAGGATTCCAAGCCATAGCCGTTATTTCCCCGTTGGTCGGATCAATTATTATTCCTCCGGCTCCGTCGCTACTCCATTTTTCTCTGACACTTTGGAGTTCGTTTTCAAGAAAAAGCTGGGTGGATGGTTCAATAGAAGTTATTATATCTCCCTCTCCCTGCGGGTCGCTGCTTATTGAATCCTTAACATTTGAAAAAAAATCGGTAAAAAAATTATTGTAGGCCTTGGCAGGATCTCTTTTCAAAACATCTTCATAATATCTTTCCAAACCGTAACGGCCAGCCAGTTCATTTTCATTGTAAGCCACAAAACCGATAACATGGGAAGCCAGCTTATTGCCGGGATAAAAACGCCATTTATCGGTCGATACGGTTACTCCGTAAATATTCAGGGTTTTTATTTTATCGGCTGTTTCGATATTTAGGTGTTTTACGATTTCTTCATACTTGGCGTCTTTCTTTTCGGCTTTGCTTAAAAATTCCGTTTTATCCAAAACTAGAACTTGGCTTAAATTTTTATAAATTTCTTCTGAATCTTTTATAATCTGGGGATTAATGGCAACAGTAAAACCGGACCTGGAAATAGCCGCTGGCACATTTTCCCCCGCTTGGCTTTGAAAATAAATATCCCCTCTGTTATATAAAATTGTATTCTCGTTTATATTTTGCCTTTCAGCGTCGGAAGCAAATAATTTTCCATACACAACCTGGACAAAATACAGGCGGACAGACATAATCAACGCCAACAAAATTATGATAACAGATATAAAACGAATTCTTCCGTTCATTTATATATTTTAATCTGTTTTAAGAGAAAGGGAAGCTTTTTGAGAACTCTTCATTATAAAAGTCGGATGGTCCACCGCCACAAAACCCAATTGCTCCGCTTTGGTCGCATTTATTTCGTCTTCCACAGAAAGCCGTTTGGATTCCATTTCGCTCACCTCCACACTTAGAGATCTCATTTCTTTTTTAGTTTTTTCCAAAAGAGTAACTGTACGAATGGCGGTGTTTGCAAAATATACATAGAAGAGAGCGGCGGCAAATATAAAAACCAAAAGTATATAATTGATAAGCTTACCCATTATCAACACTTCTGTTTTTTGTTTTATCAAATTAGTCATCTTATTTTTTTATAATTTATCATGAGATTTTCGAAGGATTCTTAGCTTGGCGCTTCTTGATCTTGGATTCTTTTTTATTTCATCTTCGCTTGGTATGATGGGCTTTTTATTTATAATTTCTCCCTTATTTTCAGCTACTAGCGATTTAAAAAAATTTTTAACTATCCTGTCTTCCAAGCTATGAAATGAAATCACGGCTATCCTCCCACCCTCTTTCAAAATATCAAACCCCTTTTTGATACCTTCTTTCAGAGCCCGCAATTCATCATTGACCGCTATCCTGATAGCTTGAAAGGTTCTGGTGGCTGGATGAATTCTGCCAAAGCGGTAAAATATGGGCACCGCTTTTTTTACAATTTCCGCCAGCTCGCCCGAAGTCCCAATCTTTTTTTTCTTTCTGGTCTCAACGATGGCCTTGGCGATTCTTCTGGCGTATTTTTCTTCGCCGTATCCATAAATGACATCGGCCAAACTTTCCTCCTCCCATCGGTTTACCACATCGTAGGCGGTAGTATCTTCCTCACTGACCCTGCTTTTGAAAGTCATCAGTAGAGGTTCGTCTTTCTTAAAACTAAATCCTCTTCCGCCCTCATCAAACTGGTCAGAACTCCAACCTAGATCAAATAAAATTTTGGTCGGATTTTTTATGTCCAAGATTTCCGGTGCTTGATCAATATTCCTAAAATTGAGCACCGCCAGTTTTGATTTGGCTTTTGAAAGATCCAACTTCTCTTTGGTTATAGCCACGGACATTTCATCCGCATCTATTCCGCAAAGCGTCACTCTTTCTTTCATTCTTAGCCAGACCTCTTCTAAATGTCCGCCGGAACCGACAGTCGCGTCCAAATAGACATCTCCCGTTTCCAGTTCAAGCCCATCTATTGCTTCTTTTAAAAGAACACTTTCGTGGGCCATAATTGCAATTACATGATGCCCAGGCCTGATAATTTTTCAGCCAAACCATCGGCTCCCTTTTCCACCTGTTTCTTGTAATCGGTCCACGATTTTTCGTTCCATATTTCCACCCGATTCTGCACTCCTATCAAAACCACTTTGGTTTTGAGATTGGCGCGCTCCCTCAGGAAATCCGGAACCAAAACTCGTCCGATATTATCCACTTCCACTTCGCTGGCTCCGCCGAACATATATCTGGTGAAGCTTCGCATATCAGAGGAAAGGACTGAAGAATTTTCCGACAACCTGCTCGCAATTTTTTCCCATTCCTTAATCGTGAAAGCAAACAAACACTGATCTAAACCCGGCGTAATTACAATCTTCTTGCCCATCAGAGAACGAAACCTGGACGGCAGAGAAACTCTGTTTTTGTCGTCTATGGTATGCGTGTATTCTCCGATGAGCATAAAAAGAAAGTTATCCACTTTTTCCCACTTGATTCCATCTTATACCACCTCATTATATCCGTCCACCACTTTGCCCTGTGGATAAGTGGATAACTCAAAAATCGCCATGTTTGGCGATTTTTGCTTGCTTGAACCAGAAAATTAAGAAATTTCTAGTTTGCTAAAGTGGTGAACAAGTTTTGGCTTGATGTCGCCGTGTTTCCCCTTTCGTCAGATGAACCTACTATGTAATAGTAAGTTGTTGATGTGGCCAAGCCGGAAAGCAATAGGTTGTGACCTTTGACTTTCTCGGACGAACTTATAGAAGCCGGTAGACCTAAATTAAGCGGAGTGGTGGTGCCAAACCAGACCTTGCTGTTGGATTTTTCATTAGTGATCCAGACAATATTGGTAGTAGTAGCCAAGAGGTTTGAAGTAGTCACCCCGGAAATAACAGGTGCCGTCGTATCAGTTATGGCGCCACGATCATCATCCAATTTATCTTCTATGCCTTTTGGCAATTTTTGACATTCGGGCACGATGGGTTTGACACTGTTATTTTTCTTGAGCCAACCGGGAGCTATTAGATGACCCGGAGGAATTTTGGCACAGAATTTTTTATCATTTTTATCTCCATCATTATCTTCATCATTGTCATCATTCTCTTGTGAAAGTGATAGCTTACCCACTTCCTCATTCAGTTTTTTAATAGTTTTGGGACCCACAAAACCGAGCATTTCAATGCCATACTTTTTTTGGAATCTTTTGACCGCTTCTGAAGTCAGTCGGCCATAAAAACCAGTTATCATTCCTTCCGGATATATGCTGGTATCGGCCGCCAAAATTGCTTGCAAGGCCTTGACATCATCTCCACTCATACCCTGCCTCAAACTGCGGATAAGCTTCAACGATTGGCTTACCTCTCCCTGCGCTTTTATAATTTGCCCCTGAAGAGCTTGGAGTGTTTGAATTTGCGTCTGCAAACTCTCTATTTGGTTAAGCAATGCTTGAACCTGATTTGAAACACTGGTTGTGGTTCCGGTTGTTTGGGCAAACGAATATATCGGACTCCCCAAAACAATCAAAGCTGCGATCATAGCCGCACTTGCAAAAACTTTTGTTTTCATATGTAATTTTATTAATAATAACTAGTGATAATTTATCACTTATTTTCTATGACGAGAATGTCTCGTCTTTATTACGAATATTATATCAGAATAAGAGTGTCAAATCACTCCCTTGGGCGCATCAAAGGAAAAGTTTGAAGTTCGCGGACGGGATGATTGGCAAGAATAGCAAAAAGGCGCTCGCCAAATCCGAAGCCGCAAGTCGGCGGCATACCGTGTTCCAACATTTCAACAAATTCCAAATCAGGCATCATGGCTTCTTCATCGCCTGCCCCCAAAAGTATTCCTTGTTCTTCAAATCTTTTTTGCTGATCAATTGGATCATTTAATTCAGAATATCCCCTGCCAATCTCCGAGCCGGCAATAATCGGCTGAAACATTTGCACCACCTCTTTTCCTAAAACTTTTTTGGCCAAGGGCGCTACCAAAACCGGATGATTAATAACAAATGCCGGTCCCGAAATATTTTTACGACAATATTTCCAAAGAGTGTCGGTTAATCTTTCTTTATTTTCTCCTCGATATGTAATTTTAAGTTCATTGCATTTTTCTTTCATTTCTTCTTCATTGGCTTCGGCAATATCAACGCTTGTTTGCTTTTTTATTTCACTTGCATAATCAATTTCAATCCAATCATCAGCCAAATCAAAAGTGTGGCCATTATATTCAAATTTTGTTTTGCTAAAAATTTCTTGGGCAATAGTTTTGTATAACTCTTTTACCAACTCCATTCCCATTCTATAATCGGCATAACTCCAATAAAATTCAACATTAGTAAACTCTTGTAAGTGCTCCGGGCTAGTGCCTTCATTCCTGTAGATCCTGCCTATTTCAAATGTCTTGGGAAAGCCGGAGGCCATCAGCCGTTTTTGCCACAATTCACCCACAGAAATTCTCAAATACATATCCATATCAAAATCATTGTGATGAGTTTTAAACGGCCTTGCCTCTGCTCCGCCGGTAGTCACTTCCAAGGTCGGCGTTTCCACTTCCAAAAATCCTTTTTCCCTAAAAAAGCTTCTGATCACATTCCAAAATTGCGACTTCTTAACAATTAAATCTCTCAGTTCTGGATCCATTAAAAAATCCAAATAGCGCTTGCGATATCTTTCTTCAACATTTGCGAGACCGTGCCATTTTTCAGGCAGTGGTTGCAGGCTTTTGGTCAGCATTTTCCAAGCCGAAACTTGCATGGTTTTTTCTTCCCTCTTGGTAGTAAAAAGAGTACCCGTAGCTTGTACAAAATCTCCAATATCAACTGTCTCTAAAAACAAATCAAAACTTTCATTACTCATTTTTTCTCCTTTTTTAAACAATATTTGAAATTTTCCAGTACCGTCAAAAATATCGGCAAAAGCAATAGCGCCCTGCAAACGCAAAGCCATTACTCGGCCGGCAATAGTTACCGACTTATTTTCGCTTTGTAATTTTTCAAATTTTTTTATAAGTTCTCCAATCTCAAAGTCCCTCTCTGTTTTGGCGGGATAAGGATCTATACCCGCTTTTCTAAGGGTCTCCAGTTTTTTGAGCCGTCCCTCTTTTATTTCTTCTAAAGAAGCCATGCCTCTATTTTATACCAATTATTTTATATGTGATAGGGCCGGAAGGCGCATTATAGGTAAATGTCTCTCCCTTCTTTTTGCCTATTATAGCTTCACCAAACGGCGAGTGCATGGAAATCTTTCCAGCAGCTAGATCGAATTCTTCATCTCCAACAATAGTATAAATTTTTTCATTCTTATCCCCGTTTTTCATTACTGTAATTTCCGATCCAACCGCTACCGCCTCAGTGTGATGAGAAGAAACAATAACCGCATTCTTGAGAATAGCTTCCAATTTATTAATTCTGTCTTCCACTACGCCTTGCGTATCCCGCGCCTCATGATATTCGGCATTCTCCGAAAGGTCGCCCAGCGATTTGGCATACTCCAACTGTTCGGCCACTTCCCTGCGTTTTGTTTTTTTTAAGTAATCAAGCTCCTCTTTTAAGGCCTGATGTTTTTCCTTTGTTAAGTATTCTTTTTCTTCCATGTTTTAAAATTAAAATAATAGGAACCAGTATTATAAGCGGTCAAGATTAAAAGTCAATCTTTTCTTGTTCATCCATTCTTTATCTTGGCGGACGAGTTTGGAGAAATCAGATGGATTGGCAAGAAGAGGTTTGAGAGATTCTTCAGTAAAGACCCCGTTTTGAGAGCCCTTGGCCAAAATAACAGCGCCTTCCTTTATTTTATTTTTGACAAAATTGCCGGCATCAACTGCATTTTTGGCCTCATAAACTTCGCAACCGTTTTTTCTAGCTTCTGGCGCCAGGAAAAGATTCGCGTCTTTGCCAATTGTAACTAGTAAATCTAAAAATTTAGGGTTGCAATATTTGCCTATTTTTTTGTGCTCCGCTTCCGATATGGCGCCCAGCTCATTCATCATTCCCAAAATGGCAATTCTCTGGGCAGCTGGTTGGGCACACAAAGTATCCAGGGCTATTTTGACCGCATCGGGACTGGCATTATAAGTATCATCTATAATTATAGAATTTTTGATGCCTTTTAGTTTTTGCATTCTTCCCGAAAAACTTTTAATTTCGCTCACAGCTTTTTTTATTTTTTCTTCATTAACACCAAACTTTTTAGCTATAATTATGGCTATGCTTATGGAATAAAGTTGGACTGGAGAAACAATTTCATATTTATAATCAGCATCAAATTCTTTGCCGTAAAAAATTATTTGGTCATGGTCAAAATCTTCGGGTAAAATTTTGCACAAATCCCTGTTAACAAAAACCAGGTCGCTAAAATAACGAACTGACCATTCTTCCTCGGCTACATTTTTAATATCACCAAAAAATTCCATATGTTCCGGCGCTATGGCTGTAACCACCGCCACATCCAAATGTAAATATTTTCTAAACAGGCTTATTTGTCCGGGCGCGTCAGTGCCAAGTTCTACAACAACAAAATCAAAAGGAAATTTTTTTATTATCTGCCATTCGTTATTCAAAATAATTTTAGCCCAAGAAAAAACATTCCAAATATCAGGCATCTTGTGTCCAAAAAACACTAAGGGTACGCTTATTATTTCGTTGTAATTTCCTTCTTGATATCTCACTCTCTTTTCCGACGCCAAGACCTTGGCAATGGCAAGTTTTGTGCTTGTTTTGCCAATACTCCCAACCACTCCTATAATCTTAAAATTATTCTTGCGTCTCAACCTTCTCACTTGCCATCCTAGTATTGCCACCAAAATATTTTTCAATAGAAATTTCATTTATTTATTATACTTTATTCATTCTTTAAATACTCCGGCGTATTGATCGCCATCCAGTCCAAAAGAGAACGCATAACGAAAACGGCGCCAGTTAAGTTAGCGGCTGGACCTTTTTCCATTACAACAGCAAAAGCGTATTTTGGCTTTTCATAAGGAAAAAATCCAATGACCCAAGAATTAACAAATTGCTTTCGTGAACCGAGTTCAGCCGTACCTGTTTTTCCCGCCACTTTCACCGCCTCTATATTTAACCCCGCAGCCGTACCGTTCTCGGCCACGCTAGCTCGCATTCCCTCCCTCACAATTTGAAAACTTTCAGAAGCGCCTTTTATTTTTGCACCGGAAGAAATGGTGCTGGTAGATGTAAATAAAATTGTGGGCGACACCAATTTGCCCCCGTTGGCTAGAGCGGCTGTTGCCACAACCATTTGAATGGGAGTAATTTGCATTCCGTATTGGCCAATAGCAGTATTGTAAGTATCTCCAATGCGCCATATTTCCCCATTAAATGTCTTCCCTTTCCAGACCGGGTCCGGAATAACGCCAACAGCTTCTTTTTGAAAATCAAAGCCTGTTTTTTTTGTAAAGCCAAATGTTTCCAAATATTTTTTTATTCTATCAATACCCAAGCCCTTTTGATTGCTAAATCCTCCGCCTATTTCATAAAAATAGACATCGGAGGAAACCGCGATAGCTCTTCTCATATCAACCGCTCCGTGAGCTTTCCAGTCCTTAAAAATAGACGGTTTGTCGGGATCATAGGGATTGGGCACTTCAATTTTGCCAGTGCTTATTATTTCTTTTTCAGGTGTAATAATTTTTTCTTCCAGAGCGGCAAAAGCCAAAAATGGCTTGACAATTGATCCTGGCGTATAAAGTCCAGATATAACTCTATTCAAAAAAGGGTTGTGCGCGTCTTTGTAATAATTTTGTATTTTTTGAGCGTCACTTCCTTCGGTCATTATTTCCGAATTGTATTCGGGAAAACTGACCATTGTTAGCATTTCTCCGGAATTAATATCCATAATAGCTCCCGCTCCGCCCTGAAAACCGACATCAGCGGAAAGATTTTTCATTATTTTATAAAATTCGTTTTGCACTCCGGCGTCAACAGACAAAACAGCGTCTTCGCCCCCTTTGGGCGGCTGAATAACGCTCTGAGAAACCATTTCTCCGTTAACCGATGTTTCTATAAACTTAAAACCGTTTCGGCCGGAAAGTATTTCATTCAAGTAAAGTTCCGCTCCGTCTTTGGGTAAAAATTCTTCTTCATAATAAAAGCCGGCTTTGTCTTTGGCGGGATATTTTAAAAATCCTAAAAGATTGGAGAATCCAGAATCTTTAATATATTTTCGTGAAGGAAAATCTGCTTCGTTATCTGTTTTTTCATTCCAGGCCAGTAGCTTGCCATCCCGGCTGTATATCGCGCCCCTCGGCGCCACCAGTAAAATTTGTTTTAGTTTGTTATTTTCGCTTCTTTCTCTATATTCCGAACCGTGGACGATTTGCAAAGAAACAAATTTTACTAAAAAAATAATCGCCACCAAGGAACAAACCAAACAAAAAAAAGAAAAAACTTTGGGAGAAATAGGTTTTTCAAGCCGGCCCTCAAATTGGTGCAAATCAAACCCCGGCAAATTTTCCGAGTCCATAAAAATTTCATCGGGAGCTATGTCTTTATAACTTTTTTTCATACTTTATATAACCTTGCGCCAATGGATTCTTTGATTTAGAAAGAGGGTAATGAGGATTAATGAGAGAGAAAAAATGGTTAATAAATGTTTGAATAGAAAGTTGTCGCCGAAATAGTAAACAGAATCAAGCAAAAAACCGGCTAAAATAATTTCGTATGGCAATTTGGCTAGATAAATAAAAAGCAAAACTAGAGGCACGAAAAGCCACCAGCTAAAAACAACGGGAATAATTATGATTGCTAAAAAAAATAAAATTCTACTCATTAATAATGGGTTCTATAAAAACAATATTGGTTTTTGAAATATTAACTGGCAAAGACATCATAATTTTTTTAAAACCGGAAGAACTATTCTCTTCTATGGCGCCAACGATGGCGACTGTATAATTAAAAGGGCCATTTACCATTATTTTATCTCCGACAACTATATCAAAATCAATGGGCATCTTGGTTTCTGTATTGTTGCCACCAGCCCCCTTTATTTCCAAAGGTTCATCGGTTCTGGCCACAAACCCATAAGTGACCGTTCCGACAAAAGAATTAAGAGCGACGGTAGCCCTGTTCTTGCCGACCTTGGTGATTTTACCAATTAAAATTCTTTCGCCAGTCAAAACAAAATCCCCATTATTTATACCATCTGCCGTTCCCTTGTCCAAAAACAAAGAATCAAGCGGTGTCTGGGGAGGTTTAGCAACAATGGAAGCGGTGATAAAATTTTCCGCCAGTTTCAGGCCGAGCTCTTTGCGCAGTTTTTGATTTTCGTATTTTACAGATTCATAGTCGATTATATTGTTGTATAAATTTTCCATTTTATTTGAGAGTCCCGTATTTTCTTTGATTAACTCGTTTTTATCAGTAAAAAATTTGGGCATTTGGCTTAAACTATTGTAAAAATAATCTCCTGTTTTAAAAAAGGGATAAAAAATATCAGAAAACAGGGAGTGAGCCGAATTTGTGTTAAATAAAAAAAATAAAATAAAAATAAAAAAAAACATGAGCAACATTTTCAAAAAATTACCCCCAAAAAAATTTTGTTTAGTATGTCTTATTTGAAATGTCATTTTCGTCGGCAATTAAAATATCTTTAAATTTATCGAGTTTTTCTAAAATAATGCCAGTGCCGCGAACCACGCAAGTGAGAGGATCATCCGCCATATAAATCGGCATTTTTACCTCTTCAGCTAAAATTTCAGCGAAACCTTTTATCATTGCCCCGCCGCCAGCCAGATAAATGCCGCGATGCATTATGTCGGAAAGTATTTCCGGCGGAGTAATTTCCAACACTTCTTTGACGGCCTCAATCAATCTTTCAACCGAATGCGAAACCGCTTCTCTTATGTCGGAATCGGTCACCATCACTTCCCGCGGCAATCCAGTGATAAGATCCCGTCCTCTGGCTTGGGTTTCAAGGGGGTTTTCTCCTGCCAAAAGAGAACAAGTTGATATTTTTATATTTTCGGCAGTTTTTTCTCCTATAACTATTTTAAATTCGCTTCTAATGTAAGAAGTAATATCGTTGTTTAATTTGTCTCCCGCAATACGAATATTTTTGGAACTGACCACTCCTCCCAAAGAAATAACGGCAATATCGGCGGTACCCCCGCCAATATCAATGACCATGTTACCCATTGGTTCGCCGATAGGCAGGTGCATGCCGATAGCAGCTGCCATTGGTTCCTCCACGATATGAACCTCACTGGCTCCGGCGTTTTTGGTGGCGTCCCGTACGGCCCTGGTTTCCACATTAGTGATGCCGGAAGGCACTCCCACCACCACCCTCGGCCCCAATATTTTTTTTGAAATCGCCTGGGCTTTATTCAAAAGATAATGAATCATTTCTTCCGTCACTTCAAAATCTGAAATGACTCCGTCCACTATCGGCCGTACTGCCACAATATGGGGCGGCGTCCGGCCAAGCATATTTTTGGCTTCCATGCCAACAGCAACTACTTGGCCCGTTTTTTGGTTGACGGCCACCACCGATGGTTCATTCAATATAACGCCTTTGCCACGAACATAAACCAGCATATTAGCCGTCCCCAAATCAATGCCTATATCATTGCGCAAAACACGTGTCCATTGTTCCAGTTTCTCTTTGAACATATGGGTAATCTAGCACAAATTTTTACTATTATAAACTGCCGATTTCTTCTCCCGAAGCCATTTTAATTTCGCCCGTTTTTCTATTTTTAATTTCAAATTTTCCAGAAGCCGCATTTTTATCGCTGACAATAATTTGATATGGCATGCCCAGTAAATCGGCATCGGCAAATTTTTCTCCCACCCTCAAATCTCTATCGTCATACAAAACATTTGTCGCGCCCAATTTTTTATAAATTTTTTCCGCTTCTTTTTTTACCTCTGTATTTTCAGAAACAATTTCTATTATATGATATTTAAACGGCGCAACACTCTCGGGCCAAACAATGCCCTTTTCGTCTGAAAGCAGTTCAACAATGGTACCCATTAAACGATCCAAACCAATTCCATAAGAACCCATGAAAACCAAATAATCTTCTCCTTTTTCATTTTTATATTTTAAATCAAACGGCTCTGAAAATTTGGTTCCAAGGGTAAATATGTTACCTACCTCAATCGCCTTTTTTTCTACAAGATCTTCTTTTCGGAGTCCTAAATTTTCAATAATTTTGTTATTATAAATTTCTTTATTGATGGCTATTTTTTTATTCTCATCAACATAAATAACATCTTCACCCGCTTCCGTAATGGTCTGAAATTCGTGAGAAAATTTTGAAAAAGTGCCTCCTGACGCAAGAGTGATATAAGTTAAATATCCTATTCCCGTTTTTTCAAAAATATTTTTGTAAGCAATTTTTGCCTTCTCATAAAAATTATTATGCTCAGTTTCATCTTTTGAAAGAGAATAAAGGGCCTTCCAATAAAATTCCCTGATTCTCAAGATTCCTGATTTGCTTCTGGTCTCATTTCTAAAAATTTCCTTGAAGTCGTATGGGTAAGCCGGTAAATCTTTGTAAGAATTTATATGTTGTTTTAGGGTGTTTGAATAGGCCTCTTCGTTAGTAAACGACAAACCGACTTCCCCGCCACTTTTTAATTTTGTCTTAAACCAGTTATCCACCACATTATCATCCCATCGATTTGTTTTTTCCCATATTTCTTTATTTTGAAGTATGGATGTTTTCATTTCTATGCCTCCAATAGCATTCATCTCTTCTCTTATTATATTTTCTATTTTTTTTATCACACTTAGGCCAAGCGGCAAATATGAATAAACCCCAGCCATTTCTTTATGGATATAACCACCCCGCACAAGTAGTTGAGCGTTTTTGGCTGTCTCATCCGCCGGCACCTCTCTCCTTGTCTTTGTAAAAAGTTGCGATTGTCGCATATCAAAATATTAGCAGAAAAATGGTTTTTATCAAAACAATTTCAAAATATCACGGTAGGTGACAATAAGCATTAGAGATATGAGAAGAATGAAGCCGGTGGTGTTTAACACACCAGCGATTTTGGAATTTATTTTTCTTTTAGTAACGCCTTCAATAATTACAAAAAGGAGGCGGCCGCCATCAAGAGCTGGAAAAGGAATTAGGTTTATTATTGCCAAATTTATGGAAATAAGGGCGGTGAAAGTAATCAAATAAACAAAACCAAGCCGCGAAGCATCCCCTACCAAACTTATGATACCGACTGGACCGGCCACTTGAGAAATATCCGCCTTCCATCTCACGGCATCTTTAATTAAATTTGAAAGTCCCCCAACGGTCAGATAAATTATTTCAAAAGTGGTTTTGCCCCCCTCATAAACAGCTCGATGAATGGGCAAAGAAAGTGTGCCTATCATATCCATATTAATACCTATTATTTTTTTATTTTCCACTATTCCTGTTTCGGGTTTAATTTCAAAATTTAAATTTTTGCCCCCTCTGTCAATTTCAAGCAAAACATTTCCAGCAAAATTGTTTTCCATTTTTTTAATCTTATCACCAGATTTGAGACCGGCATTTTGAGCAGGAGAATCAGGAATAACATCTATTACTGTCAGAATCGGATTTTTAACCGCTAAGCCAAAATTATTTTCCACCGGTGTCGGCAAGCCGATCATAAAACCCAAAGAAAAAAGTAGCCAAGCAAAAAGAATATTGAAAGATACTCCAGCCACAAGTATAGCCGCCTGCCATTTTTTAGAAACTTGAGTGAAATTTTTACCTTCCCTTGGCTCGCCAAAGCCAGACTTCTCTGGCGAAGGCGGCTCATAATTCTCTCCTAAAATTTTTACAAAACCGCCAAAAGGAATCCAGTTCAAGGAAAACAAAGTCCCCCATCTTTTACCTATTCTCAAAGCTCTCGGTGGATAACCAAAACCAAACTCATCTACCTGCACCCCCGCTTTTTTGGCAGCCAAAAAATGCCCCAACTCGTGAACCAAAACGAGAATTCCTAAAATAATTATAAAAATTAAAAATGTCATTCTTATTTTATCCGATTATTTCTTTCTCTTTTCTTCCTGCCAATTCTTCAAGTTTTCTGCTCGCTTCGTCTATTATTTTTTGCATTTCCTCCTTAAATCTGAATTTGTCGTCTTCTCCCATGCCTCCTGCTTTTTCTTTTTCTTCAATGACTTTTCCTGTTTTATCGCGCAGGCCCCGCAGAGATACTCTGCTTTCTTCCAGTTTGCTCTTGACTACTTTGATAAATTGCTCTCTCCTTTCGGAGGTAAGATCGGGAAAAATAATTCGCAAGCCCTTTTCAAACGGCGCCACCAATAATCCCAGATTTGATAAATTTATGGCTTTTTCAATATTTTTGCCGACACTGGCATCCCATGGTTCTATTCTCACAGTTTTGACATCTTCAACCACAATATTAGCCAACTCTTTAATTACCATTTTTGAACCATAGGCCTCCACTTGCACAAAATCAAGAATAGACGGGGTGGCTTTGCCTGTGCGAATAACTGAAAGCTCTTTTTGCAACCACTCTTCCACTACTTTTATATTTTCTTTTAGTTCCGAAAAATTAAACATGTTGTCAAAGACGCCCTTTGAAATGCCCCGTCCCAAAAGGGCGTCCTTGACAACCATTATATCACACACGCCAGCCACTCCAAAAGCATTTTAGGCGATGAGCCGCGAGCGGTGGCAAAAATTTTGGCCGTCAAAACATTTTTCATAATTCCGGCTTTTGAAATATCTTTGATATAATTTTCATAATAAATTTTTTCTAAATCCTTTATAAGCTCTTTCATTTCTGTTTTATCTGTTTTTTTTGACAGAGTTTGGATAAGAGAGAGTTTTTCCTTTTTGTCAGAATTCAAAAATTTATGGGCATTATTTTCATTTTCTTTCCTAAGGGGAGCCCTTAGGGAATTTTCTTCAAGGGCTCCCCTTTGAGAATTTTCCAAAATTTTAACTCTGGACAAAAAAGTGGGCAAAAGTCCGCCCCGATCTTCCAATTTTATAAAAAAATAAGTGCCTGGCGTCGGTTCTTCCAAAATTTTGAGCAAAGCATTTTGGGCTTCGTGGGTAATAGATCTGGCAATTACAAAACAAACTTTTGTCTCGCCGAGCAACGGTTTTCCTACGGCCCATTTTTTTAAATTTCGCGCATCATCAATGCCAAAACCATCATTCTCTATCATTAAAAAATCAGGGTTGGTTTTAATTTCAAAATTTAAATCTTTTTTCAAAATGCCAAAAACAAAATTTTTGCAATCTTCTCTGTTAATTATAATATTGGCATGATGCATTATCTTTTGGCAATTATGGTTTTTTTATAAGCGCCCAAATGTTCCAAAGCGATGCCGGTGCCTTTGGCCACGCAATACATCGGATTTTCGGCCAGAGAGGCCTTCACTCCTACTCTCCTGAATATAAGCTCTGGCAGGTTGCGCAAAGCCGATGTGCCTCCGGTCATAATGATGCCGTGGTCTATTATATCTGCCGCCAGCTCCGGCGGAGTTTCCTGCAAAACATCTTTTATGGCTTTTATAACTTCTCTTAATTCTTTTGATATGGCTTTGACTATTTCATTGGTTTTAATTTCAACAGCTCTCGGCAGACCGGAAATAAGATCTCGGCCTTTTATATTCATTGACAACTCTTCGTCCAAAGGCAGAGCCGAGCCGATATTTATTTTTATATCTTCGGCTGTTTTGTCCCCAATAGCCAAATTAAAAGTTTTTTTTATGTAATCGGCAATGCTTTCATCAATCCTGTTGCCCGCGCATTTAACCGAGGTGGCTGAAACAATACCGCCCAAAGATATGACTGCCACATCTGTAGTTCCTCCGCCTATGTCCGCTATCATATGACCCTTGGGTTCATAAATGGGAATGTCGGCTCCGATGGCTGCCAAAATCGGTTCTTTGACCACATAGGCATTTTTGGCGCCAGCTTTTATGGCCGCTTCAATGACCGCCCTTCTTTCGGTGGAAGTAATGCCGGCCGGCACGCTAATCAACACTTCCGGTTTTATAAAACTCCAACCACCCATGGCTTTTTTCATATAATAACGAAGCATGGCCTCCGTCACTTTGTAATCGGCAATTACTCCGTCTTTCATCGGCCGATAAGCGACGATGGCTTCGGGTGTTCGGCCTATCATGGTTTTAGCTTCAGACCCTACGGCCAAAATCCTATTGTCTTCAAGCGAAATAGCCACCACAGACGGCTCGTTCAAAACCACCCCTCTGCCAGGCACAAAAACAAGAGTGTTGGCCGTCCCCAAATCAATACCCAACTTTTTATATAAAAACGCCATACCCAAATACTACAAGCCAATCAAAAAATGAGCAATATTGAGCTTATTCAAAATCTCTGCCACAATCTTGATATGTTTATTATAGAATGCCTGCCGTTTTCAGGGGGTTTGAATAAAGAGTCGCTCTCGTATTTTTCGGCTGAAAGTTTTGAGCCGGGCGCTTTGCTTAAAGTAAATTTAAGGGGTAAAAGTATTAATGCCTTGGTTTTGGAAAGCCGAGATGCCGCGGACGCAAAAACGGAAATAAAATCGGCCGATTTTTCACTAAAAAAAATTTCCAATTTCGTCAGCAAGCCATTTTTGCAAAAAGAATTTTTGGAGGCGGTAAAAGAAACGGCTGAATATTTTGTCACAACCCAGGGCGGTGTTTTATCTCACCTGATTCCGGCTTTTGTTTTGGAAAGTCCGGATATTTTTTTCCCAAAGGTGGCACCTTTTAAAAATTTCCTAAGGTGCCACCTTAGGAAAGAAGAAGGCTCTATTTTACAAACGCCGGACGAGGAAAGGTTTATACATTATCGCTCGCTTATTAGGGAAGAGTTTGCCAAAAAAAGATCGGTCTTTCTTTGTTTACCTCAAAACGAAGACATAAAACAGGCCAAAGAAAAATTGGAGCGCGGTATAGAATCGTTTGTATGCATTTTTCATAAAGATATGAATAAAAAAGAATTGAAGGAAGAATTAAAAAAGATTTATCTGACTTCACATCCCATACTTATTATAGCTACCGCCAGATGGTTATTTTTACCCAGAAACGATTTTGGCGCCATTATTATAGACAAAGAAAACGAAAACGGCTGGAAAACTTTGGCCCGGCCTTTTATTGATTTGAGATTTTTTGCCGAAACTTTGGCCAGTAAAAAAAATATTCGTTGTGTCATGGGGGATTTATTTTTAAGAACGGAAACTTTGCATAGATACAAACAAGGAGAAGTGGCCGAATTTGAAAATGTTAAATGGAGATTGCCAACTGATATTAAAACAAACATCGTTGATTTAAAAAAAACAAATAAAAAAGAAAAAGAGTTTAAAACTTTGTCCTCGGAATTATTGAATCTGATAAAAGAAACAACAGAAAAAGGTTCTCATATGTTTATATTTGCCGCTCGAAAAGGTCTTTCTTCTGTGACCGTTTGCCGCGATTGCGGCGAGCAAGTTAAATGCAAAAATTGCTCCTCTCCTATGATTTTATATAAAACCAAAATTGGCGGGGCTTTTAGATGCCACCAATGCGAAGAAACGCGAGATGCCGCCGAAGTTTGCCGAAATTGCGGCAGTTGGAAATTGGCCGCCTTTGGTTCCGGCATTGACAAGGTGGCAGAAGAGATAAAAAAAAGTATTCCTGATATAAATCTTTTTGAATTGCATAAAAATATTGCTGGAACCGGCGCAAAAGCTTCAAAAATAATAAAAAATTTTTATGAAAACAGGGGTTCGGTGCTTTTGGGCACAGAAATGGCTTTTTCTTATCTTTACAAAAAAGTGGCTAATACCGCCATTGCCTCTTTTGATTCTCTTTTTTCTATTCCCGATTTCCGCATCAGGGAAAAAATATTCCGTTTGGTCTTGCAAACCAAGGAATTAGCCAAAGAAAAATTTTTAATTCAAACTCGCAATTCAAGCGATCTCACTGTGGAATTTGCCGTTGCCGGAAATTTAATAGAATTTTACAAAAAAGAAATTGAGGACCGACAAGCGCTTGGTTATCCTCCCTTCGGCATTTTCATAAAAATCACTACTAGAGGCACTAAAAATTTTGCAACTAGAGAAACAGAAAAATTAAAAAGTATTTTCGACAGTTATAGCCCAACTATTTTCAATTCAATCCATGAAAAAAAAGGCAAGCAATTTGCCGTTAACATTGTCATCAAATTAAAAAAAGGAAAGTGGCTAGAAGAAAATCTCTTCTCTCTCCTAAAATCCCTCCCTCCCCATTTTGAAATAAAAGTAGACCCGGATAATTTGTTATAGATTTTGATTAAATTTTGTTGTAAAATAGCGAATATGGCGGGAGAAGAGATTGTCCAAAAAGAAAATAAAATTTTGAGGAAGGTGGCTAAAGAGGTGGCCATTGAAGATATTGGAAGCAGAAAAGTGAAAACCATTATAAGAAGAATGGTAAAGGCGTTGGACAGCCAAGAAGACGGGGTGGCCATTGCCGCTCCGCAGATTGGAGAAAATTTGAGAATTTTTGTGATATCAAAAAAATTATTTAAAATGATGAGTGAAGAAAAAATAAAAAATAAAGAAAATTCTGAAAAAGAATATGAAGATATGGTTTTTATAAATCCAGAAATTATAAAAACCTCAAAAGAAAAAATGCTGACAGAAGAGGGCTGCCTTTCCATACGCTGGCTTTACGGCAAAGTAAAAAGGCCCCAAAAAACATTGGTCAGGGCTTATGATGAAAACGGCAAACCGTTTACTATGGGTGGTTCCGGCCTTCTGTCGCAAGCATTCCAGCATGAAATTGATCATTTAAACGGAATTCTTTTTACCGATAAAGCGACAAACTTAAGAGAAATGAAGCCGGAAAATAAAAATGAGCAAAAAATTATTATGAAATTAGTTTTCTTCGGCGGTTCGCAATTTAGCGTTTATGTTTTAGATGAGTTGAAAGCTTGCAGCATTTTGCCTGAGTTGATTATTACCACTTCCGATAAACCAAAGGGGCGAAAATTGGCACTCACCCCAACTCCTGTAAAAATATGGGCCCAAGAAAATAAAATAGAAGTTATTGACCCCAAGTCATTAAAAAAAGACAATGCTGATTTGGTGTCAAAGTTAAAAATTAATGATTATGGGTTATTTCTTGTTGCTTCTTATGGCAAAATAATTCCTCAAGAAATTTTGGATATCCCCCCAAAAGGCACTCTTAATGTTCATCCTTCCCTTTTGCCAAAACTACGCGGAGCTTCTCCTATTAAAAGCGCCATTTTGCAGGAAAATGAAACTGGAGTTTCCATAATGCTTCTGGATGCTGAAATGGACCATGGGCCAATTTTGACTGAAGAAAAAATAATATCGTGGGAAAACAACAATCCCCCTTACGAAAGGGGCTTGGCAGAAATGCTGGGGCGCAAGGGCGGTCAAATACTGGCTCAAATAATACCCAAATGGTTAGAAGGGAAAATAAAGGTTAAAAAACAAAATCATGATCAAGCCACTTTTTGCGGTAAGATAGAAAAGGAAGATGGTGAAATAAATTTAGGGGATAGCCCGGAAAAAAATTTAAGAAAAATCCGCGCTTACCACCAGTGGCCGGTGGCTTTCTGTTTTTTTGAGAGAAACGGCAAAAAAATAAGAGTCAACGTTAAATCGGCCCGCATTGAAGATAAAAAATTGATTTTAGAAAAAGTGATTCCCGAAGGCAAAAAAGAAATGTCTTTTGCGGATTTTATGCGCGGCCAGAGATAGCTTTCAATAAATTTTTTATTTTGGCCCCTCCGCGTCTAAAAAGACGCATGGCCTTTTTTCTTCTGGAAGTCAGTTCATGGATGATTTCATCTTTGACTTCGTCAATAGCGGCATAAAGATCATCTTTTTCCGCTACCGCGTAATATTCTTCACCTCTGGTATTAATGTGAATTTCGGCCCTAAAAACATCTCCTGACTTATGGTGTTTAGTCGTCCGACCAACTTCTATATTTACCAGCACTTCTCCTCCGCCAAAAAATTTTTCCAAAGTATTTATTTTCTTTTCTATATATTCCGATATGGCCGGGGTAAAAGAAATGTTGGTCGCCTTTTTATTTATTATCATATTTTTACTCTTACAATAATCTAATCAAAAATATTTATAAGATAAGCATCAATGGTTCGCTGGTCCAAATCGTAAAAGTTTTGCTTTTCCGCATAAAGCCGTTCGGATAATTTTTTGCCGACAAAACGCCAGTGCCATGGTTCATATTGGTAAAAGGCGTTTTCTTTCGGATAAGAAATTATAAAGCCGTATTTGTAAGCGTTCTGGGTAAGCCATTCGTATTCTTTGGTTTTGGAAAATCCGGAAAAACTTGAGCCGACGGAGGATGTTGTAAAATCAACTGTTGTCCCCAACTGGTGCTCCGAATATCCTTGGTCGGCTGAAAACATATTGGCCCCGTCGCCATAGCTGATAGTGTAAACGCCCTTCAAAATGCTCTGCTCTCCAAACGAACGATAAGCGGAAATTATTTTCAAATCCATTCCATTATTTTTGGCTGCATTAAGAAGATCCAAAAGATAAGGTAATACTTTGATATGAATCTGCATTTCTTTACCAGCTTCATAAATAAATTCACCAGGAATTGAGGCAAGCGCCTCCGGCACATAGTTTTCGTTCAAAAAATATACTTTGGAATATTTTTGCAAAAGTTCTTT
>ERZ1292629.154-Hain-H43-01um-R1-154-length-70971-cov-64_pt3 | contig 34082 bp, 58 predicted proteins | sample MGYA00564399_ERZ1292629 | MGnify/ENA primary metagenome ERZ1292629 (study PRJEB36523, sample SAMEA6512636) | groundwater metagenome | collected 2019-01-08 | study: AquaDiva: Metagenomics assemblies of 32 groundwater samples
CAAGCGGCTCGTCAACAAGGAGACATGGTGATGTTCGGCAAGAAAAAGCTGCCGGTGCTGTGCCCGAAGTGCGGTGGCCTCATGTCGTCGCCGCTCTACTGCAAGGGCCATGGCGCGGGCGGTCCCGATCACGTAGTCAACTGCTCAGCGGACGCCAAGGAGAAGACATGAGCTTCGCTGGCGTCATGGCATTGAAGAACTGGCTCGATTGCGTCGAGCGCCGCGGGCATTTGTGGAAGCCAGCCAGGTGGCAAGGCAACGAAGCACCCAACAGCTGTACACACTGTGGCGCACGAGAGAACGGCCCATCCATGCTTGATCTCGTCAAAGACTTTCCACTACCCGACTTCCGGAGATAACGCCGTGACCTTTGACGTACTCATGCTGCACCGTTGGCCCGAGGGCCAAGACCAAGATGCTCCGGTCTACGCCGCGCTCTCTTCTCTCCATGGCCAGGCCAGCCCGCCTCGGCACATCATGCTCTTGGACGACTCTGGCCCCGAGTTCATGGAGCACTTGAACCGCCTAGGTCAACGTCAACGACATGTACCCGTGCGGATACAGCCGGGCAAGAACCTGGCTGAGAAGCTCAACATCGGCATGGAGGAACTCGACCAACGGCTGAACATGATCGGCCACGCACCGGCCGACTTGATCTTGCTCATGAACACGACACCGGTGCAGCGTGATCTACTCGTAGGGCTGGAAATGGAACACGCCGCAGACCCCAAGACATATTGCACGCCAGGCAGCAACGAGCCGTTCGGGCTCTGCCTGCCACGTAAGGCATGGCGCCCATGGGATGAACGCTGCAAGGATGGCGACAGTGGAATGTCAAAGTGGCTAACTGCACTCACCAGGAAGAGCGGCCTTGAACATGTGTTCCCACCATTTACTTGGTTCGTCCAACCATGACGCCCCCGGCCGGTCTTCCCGAGCGACTCGCCTGGCAGTGGCAAGAGGCTGACGAACCCGTGCTCAACGTCGGATGCGAGTCGGACCCGGCTGGCTTCGGCGCGCTCGCGTCCACGGTCAACGTGGACATAGACCACTGGGAAGGTGTCAAGAACTTCCGGCAGGCCGACGCACGCGAGCTGCCGTTCGCTGACGGCTCGTTTGACACCGTGCTCCTGTGCGAGTGCCTGGATCACATGGACGAGCCTGAGCGCGCGATCAAAGAGGCACTTCGAGTTGCCCACCACGCTGTGGTGATCACGCTGCCGGCCGACGACGGCGCTGTGGAAGATCCTGAGCACTGGCGCGCGCACATCGAGCACCTGAAGGGCCTGGGGTTACTTCAAGTCGCCTCTGGTGACTTGAAGCTGCGTCACGGCCACTGCAAGCATTGGCAACGGCCCGAGGTCATGGCGCTCGTTGGCAAGGCTGTTGGCGACAGTTCTACGATGCAACTTTGGTATTCGGTCGCCGGCACGAATCCACCTGAGCATCGAGTAGTGCTCTGCAAGAACGAGCGCAAACCGTGACCTGGCAAGAGATCCCAGGCTGGCTCTCAGAACGCGAGGCCCAGGCGCTCCAAGACGAGGCGGCAGCCGTCAGGCTAGACGCTGCCGTTGTGGCGCTCGGCACCTGGCACGGCAAGTCACTCATGGCACTCTGCGCGGCCGTGAAGCCCGGGGTGCAGATCCACTGGTATGACAACTACTTGCCTGGCTCACGGGCGTCGTTGCAAAAAGACGGCGGCGGCGATCCAGAAAAAGCCCGTGAGTCGGCGATGGCGATCTCGCTCGGCGACCCACGAGTGCATCCACACCTGACCGACTCGATCTCAGGCGCCGTGGTCTACGCCGGCCCGCCCATAGGGCTCATCTACTTCGACGGCCACCATGATCGAACGCAAGTGCTTGCTGAGATCGCCATGTGGATCCCGAATCTCGACTGGCGCAGCCCGGTTCTGGCCTTCCACGATTTCCATGGCGGCTTTCAAATGGCTAAGGCAATACGCCATGTGCTCCCGGCGAACTTGTGGAGAGAGTCAGGGCCGCACCACTCGATGGCCTGCTTCGCACGCCTATGATCAGACAGACCATCCACGCAATCATTCCTCACTTCGAGCGGCTCGAAGCGCTGAAATCTTGCCTGGCGTCGCTCTTCGGGCAGCGATTTGGTCCTGGCGTGAACCTTGGCGTCACGCTCGTGCTCGACGACAGCCGCCCGGCGCTACAGCCAGAGATCCTACGTGTATGCGGGCTCTCTGCCGATCCAGTGTGGTTTCAGCACCGCGAAGGCAAGCCACAGTGGAGCACGAAGTTCAACGCGGCTGTGTACACCGAGCTGCCACAGCGCAAGCCTTTGAACTTCAAGTCGACGACCGACTTGATCTTAATCTGCTCCTGTGACTTTGTGCTGGCGCCCGACTTCTTGACGACGGCTGTGCGTGCGCTGAGTCGACTGCCAGAGAAAGCTCTCGTGCTGGCGCCGGGCTTGAACAGATCCGACGAGAAAGCCGCCACGCGCGGCGGTCTAGTCAACCCGACCACCGGAGACAAAGAGATCAAGATCCACCATCATGCCGACAACGGCATGCTGTGGCTCTTTCACGCACGAGACGCACAGACCTGGGACGAGAGCTACGACGAGATCGGCTTCGGGCACCAAGTCCCAGATTGGCTCTATAGGATGCAGCGGCACGGCACGACGTTCTGGCGTTGCGACGAGCTACAGGAGACGCACATTGAGCACCACGACGACAGCAAAGACGAAGGCCGCGCCCAAGAAGTCGAACGGAGCCGCATCTTGTACTTCAAGAACACCGGCTTCTGAAGAAATGATGCCGCCCGCGGCCACGGCGCCCGCGCCATTGCCCGCAGACCCAAAGGCCAAGTTCAAAGTCTACGGCTGCCATAGCTGCACCGAGCGCTTCGTCACGTCAGAAGACCGACAGCTGCACAGGCTCAGTCACAACCACGTCGTATGAGCCTCTTAGTGCTCATCCCAGCGCGCAACGAAGGCTCGAACATCGGGCCGCTCGTTCGCAGCGCCAGGAAGCACCTGTCGCCGGACGTGCTCGTGGTAGTCAATCCATCCTGCGACCACACCGTCCAAGAAGCAATCGAAGCTGCCGCCGAAGTGATCGAGAACAAGGCCGACTTGAACATTGGCGGCTCGCTGCTTGAAGGCTACGCCTACGCCCTCCAGCATGGCTTCGACTATGTGCTCCAGCTCGATGCTGGTGGGAGCCACCAAGTCAGTGACGCCATCGACCTGTGGGAGTTCGCGCAGTCCAAGCCTGAAGCAGCCGTTGTGATCGGCTCGCGTCTCATGTCCAAGTCACGTTTTCGCCAGCGCTGGCAGCGCCGAGTGCTCACGTACACGGCTGCCTACCTAGGTTGGGCAGCCTGTGGGCAAGGGCCAAACGACTTCACGTCGGGCCTACGTGTTTATTCCAGCAAGGTGCTCGCGCAGCTCGTGAAGCCGCCATTTCAAGAACGTGGTCACAGTTTCAACTGGGCATGTGCCGTGTACCTGGCGCAACAGCGCTTCACGCTAGCATGGAGCCCAATGAGCTACAGCGCGACGAGCACAAGCGCATCCTACCGCTCCCTGTGGGAGTGCTTCTTGGCCGTCGTGACTGCCGTGGATCGAGGGAGGGCATCTTGATTGACTTTCGCAAGGTAGCGAGGAAGCTCCGCGAGCAACTGCAAGCCAACCAGCCCGTGCAAATGACCGCACGGGGCCTTGTTGGGAATCCACTGTCGCCCGTGACTCGGCGGGCGCTCGTGAGCGCCGAAGAGGAAATGGCGGCGCAGGCCCTGCTCTACCTCTATGACCACCTGACCTACCACGAGCAGTGGCGCGCTGCCGCGACGTTGCTTGCCTTCTGCCAGCCGCTCTCGATCATGCACAGACGGGACGTGCTCAACGTGGTCGAGCAAGCCAACGCGCTCGCCAGCAAGATCGATGATCCGGAAAAAGAGCTGGCGGCGTACTTGGCGAAGCCACCGCACAAGATGCCTGATTCGTCCACCATGGAAGACCACGTCACGTCCCGCGCTAAATACTGGATGCATGTCGTGTGCCTGTCGCGAGCGAAGCGCGCACTTGAATACGCAACAGGCTGTGGCACAAACGTCATGCAAGCGGCGCGGCTCTTCCCAGAGGTCGAGTGGGTCGGCGCTGACAAGCCAGAACAAGTCCATGCCAACGGCGAACAGAGCAACCGTCTTGGACTGAAGTGCCATTGGTTGCACGATGGCATGGGAGGCTTGCCGTTTGACGTAGTAGCCGTCCTCGACACCATCGAGCACACGGTCTATCCAGACGAGCTTCTCTCCAAGGCTGAGGCTTACTGCAAGCCGGGTGGCCTCATGGTGGTGTCGGTCCCCAACGGCCCGTGGAGCTTGCACACGCCCAACGACCAGATCACCCTTGACACGCCTGGCAACCACGTCGCCGTGCAGTCGGCGGCCACGCTCATTCCTTACTTGCAGCAGCGCGGCCAGGTCATAGACGCCTACGTGTTGCCTGGGGAGTGCGTAGAATTCGAGGGCAACACGGTCTTGTGCGTGACCTATGAGTTGAAAGCGTGAGCACGCTTCAAGTCGTGAGCGGCAGTGTAGAGATCACCATGTTGCAGTCAGCCGAAGCCATGCCCGAGGCGCAAGTCGATTGCGCTGGTTGCTACGTGCCATGCTGCCGGCACGCAGACATGCCGGTCCTGCTCCGGGCCGAAGAAGTGCAGCGTGGACTTGCCTTTGCGTTACAGAACGTCGTCTTGCACACAGGCGGCGCGTACCAGCACGTCGCCGTGCTCGCGAAGAACCCAGTCACCAAGGAGTGCGTGTACCTGGCTCACGACAACAAGTGCTCGATCTGGGCTCAACGGCCGATGGTCTGTCGTGAGTACGACTGCCGGAATGACCCAAGCATGGCCAAGCTCGTTGCGTCCATGTGGCCAAGTGGTAAGAAGCTCGGTCTATGAATGGCGAAAGCATCCCTTGGCCTGTAGCCGCGGCGTTCTGGATTTTCGCCAGCGTCGCCGTCGTGAGCGCCTGGCGCATATGGCGCGACAAGAAGAAGAGGTAGCTCGTGACCCGTTTCATGGATTCCAAGTTCTCTGTCGGACCTGGCGGCACGAAGAAGTACCGAGAGAACTGGGAGCGCATTTTCAAGAAGAGCGAAGAGAAGCGCGACCGGACGATCGAGACGCGAGCGCCTGGTAGTCAAACCGCGCCGCGAGCTACTTCGACCTTCGTGCCTGCCTCGGCCTCTTCAGGGAGCAAAGGCTCTTGGCCAGCGGCTTCACGTACGTCATGTTCAAGCTCGTCGCGAAGGCGCACGATCTCTTGGCCTGAAAGCTCGGCCGTGCGCGAGAAGACTTGATAGACACCAGGTTGCTGCTTGTAGAAGACCGGCGATTCGCCGCCGAAGTCGAGCGTCTTCTTGTCATAGATGAAGTCGGGGAACTTCTCAGGCTGCTCCCAGATCGGCGTGCCATAGTACGGCACGGTCACCGTGAAGTCGAAGTCCACCTGGCCCTCGCGCGTGAGCCGCAGCGCAGCTTGCCGCGTGTTGCGCACTGACTCATGCGTCTCACCTGGGAGCCCCACCTGCAAGAAGACTTTGGGCGTGATCCCATGCTTCCAGCACAGCCGCACGAACGTCAGGTTGTCTTCCACAGTCGAGCCTTTGCCGACGCGCCGGAGCACTTCAGGGTCGAATGATTCAGCCCCGGTGCAGAGCTGCACGCAGCCCGAAGCACGCATCTTGGCGAACAAGTCGTCGCGCATGTACTTTCGGCCGCTCTTGAAGAACCCTCGCCAGATCACGTCTTCGGCCTTCAATGCTTCGAGATACTCCTCGAAGTCTGAGCGCATGTTGATCTCATCGTCGTAAAACATCACAGCGCGAATGCCGTAGGCACCCTTGATTGCACGTAGCTCGCCGATCACGTGTGGGATGGACCGAATCACAAGCTGCCGATAGCCAGGAAAATGCGAGCAGAACGAGCAGTTGTGGACGGCCACGCCGTTGGCGACGAACTTGTGGCCTGGTTGATCAAGCAGGTCGAACGTGCGCCGTGTGCCGATTTTTTTCTTGGCCACGACACGCGCGTAAATCCAGCGGTCGTTGTTCAAGACGTGATCTGGCTCGGCATCCTCGAGCACGGCACGGCTGACGCCGTGGCGGTTCCACTTCGTTCTGCGATGCCAGCGCCCAGACTTGCTGCTCTTGTAGTAGCGATGCGCCAGCGGCACACGTGAACCAACCCAAGGGTGACCGACGCGCCTGTGCATAGTAGCGGCAGCGTGCCACTCCACGCGCCAGTGCGGCTGTACAGTGTAGGAAGCATCAGTGTAGTCACGTGTGTCGTAAGTTCGGATCACTGCGCCGTCGCCAATCCAATGGATCAACGCGGCGCACTCGCGTGCTAGACGCTCAGAGACAGTCGATAGTGTTGGCAGTTTACCCCTCGCCCAGTAGGCATCGGCCGCCCACAAGCCGTCAAGGAACGCGCGGACGACGCCAGCCGGCGACTGGAGCACGGCCTTAGGCACTCTGAGCTTGTCACGTGGATCGACGCCTACAGCTTTAGTGAAAAAGTCGACGACGGCCCGAGAATGGACCCACCCGTGCCACATCTTCTCCGTCTGCGTAGACGGCGTAACTCGAACGGCCACGCCAAAGCATGCTTGCACGGTAGCTACGACTTCTGCCTTGGCACGAACGGACAGTGCGAAGTGCAGAGAGCTTCGCCCGTCAAGCGGAATGCAGCCATTGCCGATCAAGTAGCCTGTCAGCCACGCAGTACGTTCATCGAAGACGGCTGGCGTTCGCACCTGGCGTGCTCTAGGCTTCCCATTTGCATAGGTCGATAGGGGCACAGGTGACAGTGGCACGGGTCGAGCCACGGCGTTCTGGCCGATCTCACAGATGGCCCAGTCGCCAACTGAAAGGTCGCCCGCTACCACGTAGCTAGGTTGGCCGCCGACGACGGCCAGCACGGGATGGTCCGGCGTCAAGTCGAGCTGCAAGCCGTTGGATAAACGGAGCCCTAGGCACTCACGATCACCTTGCTCGACGAGGGCAGCTAGCTGTTCGCCCCTGCGATGCATGTGCCCGGTGCACTGGAATGGCTGGCCAAGTAGCTCTTCCTCTGGCCGAAAAATACGCTCTGGCGTGGCCAAAAGCGTGTCGCCACTGACGCAAGCGTAAGGGCAGCCTGCCTGTGTGAGCATGCTCGTTGCTCGCTCTCCGGCGATCTCGTAGTGGTAGCTCTCCAAGTCGATCAAGTCCCGTGCCGGGTAGGGCCAGCGGTCATTGGGGTACTTGAGCCCTGACCGGCTCGGCACACGGATCACGCCCAGTGGCGGCGGCTCGTTGTCGTAGAGGCAGTTGAGCAAGTACACGAAGCCGGGTTCGCCACCGCCGCCGCCTTGGTCGGCTTGAACCACCCAATCCCAGCCGTCGGCGAGGACGTTCTTGCACGCACTTTCGTAGCCAGGCGTGCCAACCGTGTTCGCGTGTGGGCCACCCAAGACGAGCTTGCCTTCGTAGCCGCTGTCTCGCAGCGCCTGCGCGCATTGCTTCACTACCGGGTACTGCGCCACGAGCGCGTACATGCCGATGAGGTCGGCACCGGCAGCGGCGAAGACGACCTCAGTCCTCGCCCTGGCGATCTCAGAGCGCATGCAGCTTTCTCGGTGACGCGGCTCTGAGCACCTTCGCGCGTGGCCGGTCAGGTCCAGCACTTCGACCTCGGCGCCGAGTTGCTCACGCGCGACTGCGGCGATCTGCAACGGACCCAAGAATGGAAACACGCGGTCGTCGATCAAGTAGGGCGAAGGCGGGATCACGATGAGAATCTTCATGGCGTGATTTCATAGCAGGCCGCACTTCGTTGGGCTAGGCTCCGCAACACCATGCGTCGATGGATGATCGCTTTCATCTTTGGCGGCGGCGGACTTCTCGTGTTCCTTGGCCTTGCACCGTCTGAGACGGTGGCCGCGGTCCTGCCGTCCGACCCCAGATCGACATGGAAGCCAACGATGCTCACGACCAAGCAGAAGTTCGTGCAGGACCTGCTCACTGCGCTCGCCGAAGGGCTCTCCGCATTGAGCATGCAAGCGCGGCTGCTCATCGTTGCACACGGTGCCTACGAATCTGACTGGGGCCGGACCAAGGCCGCGCAGCAGGGCTTCAACTTCTGGAACCTCTCGGCCGGCTCGTGGACTGGACCTGTGATTGGCGGTGGCGACAAGGAATACGACGCCGCAGGTAACGTCAAGAAGATCGCCCAGCGCTGGCGCCAGTACGGCTCGGCTGTGGAAGCAGTCCAAGACTACAAGAGCTTCTTGAACTACAGGAATTACAGGCCGCACAACGTCTGGGGTTCACTCACTGCCGGTGACCCCAACTTCATCTATGGTCTTCGCTCGCAGCACGAAGGCGGCGGTGGGTTCTTCACCGAGCCTTTTGCACGCTACCAAGCCAACTTCAACGCCCGGCACACCGAGGTCCAACAGGTCGCAGCGACGCTGACCGACACGAGCGGCGGTGGCAACTTGATCGCATAGGAGACACACATGTCGAGCAAGCCAGCAGCGAAGTCCAAGCTGGAGCAACCAGCACCTGATCCGTTCTACCCCACGAACTCCATGCCACCGCCAGTCCCAGCCCGAGACACCACGCGCGACACGACTTCGCCGGAGACGCCAACGGCCAAGACGCACCGGGCAAACGAGGAGCTTCTCGCGCTCTGCCGGATGCTTTACGGCAAGCTCGCTTCCAAGCCGCCCGAAGACGAGCACGTTGAAGTGCTCTTAAACAGCGCTAGAGACATACTCGCCAAGTTCGTGTGACCTCTATGACTGCCTGCGAGCGCAAGCAGTACCCGCGCTACCTGCGCAAGTTCGTCAAAGACGCACGGCAGATCGCCGGCACGCGCAAAGTCCCGCCGCGTCTTCGGGCGCTTGTCAAGAAGCACGCAATGCACATGGCCAAGTTTCATTGCACCGGGAGGCAGTTCTCGTGAGAGCCAGCGTCATTACCGTCCTTGAGCGTCCCAAAGGCCTCGATCTCGTGATCGACGGCTTGCTCGGTCAAGTCGAGCAGACGGGGTGGGAGCCTCGGCAGGTCGCTCGGTGCGGCAAGCTCGTGATCGAGCCGCAGGGCTCACCCGTGTTCAAGCAGCTCACTGGCTTCGAGCTGGTCGCCATCGACACGTCGAGCATGGACGACATGCGCGCAGACGAGAGCCGAAACGCCACGCGGCTCGCCATGGGCGACGAGACGAACCGTCGAATGCTGACCAAGTTCGGCTTCACCTATTGGCCAGCGCCAGGGGCGAGCTACGCCGAGGCGCTCTTCGAGGCAGTCAAGCTAGCGCGTGGCGAAGTGGTAATCGTCGTGCCCGAGCTGGCCTACGTGGCGCCCGAGTTCGTCGCGAAGACCATGATCGCGCTCACGATGGACCCTCGCAGTGTGATCGTCTTGAACATCGCAGCGCGCACGCCGATGCATTCGCCAGAGCCCGAGCAAGACTATCTCGGCCTGCTACTTGACGCCGGATGTGAGAGCAAGCTCTCGGAGTTCGACGGCCATGTGCCGCTGTCTCAGCACATGCCGCCTGTGGAAGCAATTGCACTGAGTCATGAGGCCCTACGTGCCACGTTCGTTGACGGCCCGGTCAACTTCTCACCGCGGTTCGAGCTTGCGACCGTGGCGCTCCGGCTCTCCAATGACGCCGGGATGCAATTCGACGTGCGAGCACACGGTGGCGACCCGGATCTGATTCCGTGGAAGCTCGTCGTCGGCGAGCCGCGCGCACCGTGGCTGCCGGATACCAAGGCGTTCGGCGACCTCTGTGCTACCATCAAACAGCACGCGCCCCCGACCGCTGTGCTTGACGAGCGCCCCACGGAGAGAAGCATGTGGCGCCGCGTATTCGGAGGTTGACCATGACGAGTAGGAAAGTCCAACTAAGGCCGCGTGACCGCTACAACGCAGACCGCAAGGTCGTGATCCACCGGCGCGGCGCCTTCGCGGGGGTGTGACATGGCACGGCGACGTCGGTTCAGCGCTCGGGTTCGAGCTGCACCTGGCTCCACGCGCAAGGTCCACGTCGACCTCGAGGTGACTCGTGGGAGAGACGTTGGCCCTTGGGCCTTCGTGGCGTGCGCCACGATAGGCGAGAAGCGCGAGTGCGCCCGTGGAAGGAACCCGCGGCTGGCCATCGCAAGCGTGCTGTCGAAGTACGCCAGCAGCATCCGGCGTAGGCGCGGCGCGTTCGCTGGGATCTAAGGAGAGTCACCCATGCCCAGACACAAGTTTGGAATCGACGTACTAGTGACAAAGGCGTCCGGGTACTACCAGGCCGTTGCTTGTGTCAAGAGCCGTGGCCGCAGGCGGCACACGAGCTGGAGCGCCGCCAAGACTTGGCGCACGAAGAACTCGCGCCCGTGCGGCAGCAGTGGTGGCGGCGCATTGGCAAAGACGGCTATCAAGAACGCCCTGCGCAGTCTCTCTCAGACAGGACTCGACTAGGAGCTGCCGTGCCCCAGCACACGCTGACCCGCTACAAGGTCAACTCGCTGGACGACTCGATCAATCTCATGCGGCAGGCGGTCGTGCTCGGGTTGAACGACCCGAGCACTCGTGAGCTTGCTGCATGCACCATTCGAGGCTGCGACGACCGCGATGATCGCTGTGAAGTCTACGCAGTCTTCGAGTTCATCAAGCAGCACGTCAAGTACGTCGCCGATCCACGGCTCTTCGACACGTTCGCGACTCTTGAACGCACGCTGACGATGGGCATAGGCGACTGCGACGATCAATCCGTGGCTACTTGCACTTTGCTCGAAGCGCTCGGTTTCCAAACCAGCTTCCGAGTGATCCAGACCAAGGGCTCTCCAACGTGGAACCACGTCTACGCGCTCGTTCATTTGCCGAAGCGGCGTCCTACTGGTACTTTTCCCTTGGACCACACGCTCGCTAACCCCAAGCCAGGGATCCAGCCGCCTGTGGAATTGATCGTGAAGTACAAGGACTTCCCAGTTCTGACAGAACGCATGATCGACGGACCGTAAGGAGAGCACATGATCTTGGGCGACTTCGGTGACAGTGGCGGCGGCTTCATCGGTGCCTCGCGGCGCGAGGGCTACGGCCTTGCTCGGCCCAGAAACTCGATCTACGGCGAGAGTCTGGGTTTCAATTCCCAGCTCCCGGTGTTCAATCTCCGAGGCGGCAGCGCGACGGCGCGAGCGCTCGACAACAACGAGCAGTCTCGCTCGACATCGGCCAGCATCGCCGTGGACGCGGCTGTCTCGGGCGTGTTCGCCAAGGCTCGGAACGCGAAGTATTCGATCAACGTCGCCGACTATGGGCTCCGGCGCTCCCTTGGGCCGGCTGCGTTTGCGCCAGGTCAGAACCAGAGCCTGCCACAGCGCATGAACGTGCGAAGCGCCGCGGAGAGCATCGTGAAGGCCGGGCCTGGCTTCGTGCCGCCTTCTCCCTTCGACTACCGAACGCGTGCCGGCGTCCCAGGTGCCGAGCCTTCGTTCTTCCGCGGCTTCTCCGCGCCGATCTCAGGTTCGATCCAGACCAGGGGTGCGTCGAAGGCCCAGATTCGTCGGGGGGAGTGAACGATGGCACGGCGTAGCTCGTCCCGCACATGGACGAAGCGCTGCTTGCGAGAGCAGAAGCTAGCTGGTCACTCACTGAGAGTAGCACGGCAAAAGTGCCGCAGACTGCGCAGCACCTTGGCTCGGCTTCGTCGAGAGCTAGGTAGCACACGGCGCAGACACAGATAGAAAGCAGCACACCCTCCGCGCGGCCCCCGACACGCGCGCTGTGTGGAGGCAACATGGCAAAAGTACGTGTCCGCGGTGGGCCAAGAGCCAGCCGCCACGCTCGGGGCTTCAAGATCACAGGCACGGTCGTTCGTGGGGTCTACGAAGGACTGAGCAGCAAGGGCGAGTTCAAGGCGTGCGTGCGCCTAGGCTATCGCGGCCACGCATGTGACTGGGGAAAAAACCCCCGAGCCGCCATCGCAAACGCCTTGACTGCGTACGCCAGGGTTTTGCGCAAGCGCCGTGGCGCGTTCGCCGGCCTGCATAGGAGATAGCCAATGATCTTGCAAGGCGTCCCAGACGGGCGGCGCGCGTTCAACGGCTATCCTTATATGCGGGGCTCCTGTGGCGGGGCCGCCCTACGCGGCCTCGGCGACCTGGGGCTTGTCACACAGCCGCTTCCACGTCCTGGCAATATCGGGGCGATCTCCGGCAACGAGTTTGACGTGTACAGAGACGAGTTCGACTCGCTCTCCGAGCGCGTGAACGCGATCATGTCGATGGCGGCTGGGATTGACCAGGCCAGAGCGCAGACGGTAGGCCTAGATTTCGAGATTAACCAGTTCGCGTCGAGGACCGCCGTCGCAGTCACCAAGATCAACGAAAACTTTGAATGGGATTACCTTACCACGCGCTCACCCGAGCGCACCGCCCAACTTCAAAACGCATACGGGCAGTACATGGCGGCGATTCGAGACTTCGTGAATCGCGCTGAGCCCATGGTTCAGACGCTCGTGCCCAGCTCAGTTGAGTTGCCATCGGACGTGACTGGCTCAGTTGAGTTGCCATCGGACGTGACTGGCTCGTACACCGGCACGAAGAGCCTGCTCGCCCTTGGCGGCTCCTCCAAGAAGTACTTGCTCTACGGCGGCATCGGGCTCGTTGGACTCTTGGCGCTGGCACTCGTCTTCCGAAAAAAGAGGTCTTGACCATGATCATGAACGGCTTGCAGGCCGTAGGACTTGCTGGGCACGGGCAGCGCTACTTGGGGCCACCGACACGAGTAGGCCGGGGCCAGCGCTACTTGGGGCCACCGATCAAGATCGGCGCTCTAGGCACGATCTACCCGACCTTCAGGGAATGGCTCCACGGCGGCGCGAATCTCCCCGACCTCACCGAGCCCATGCCCGACGTGCTTGTGGACTCCAACCGTGAGCCAGACGATGCAACAGGTACGACTCTGCCGCGGGCGATCAAGGGCAGCAAGGGCATCGTTGACTCGATCATGGCGTTCTTGACCGGTGGCGGGAGGAGCACGGCGACCGGCGTTGCCAAGAAAAGCAATCAGCTGGTGACGGCTCTGGTAGTCGCCGGTGGCATCGGCGCCGCTGCCTACTTCCTACTCGGCAAGAAGCGAAGGACTGCATGAGTTTCGGCTGGCTCAGGCACCATAGGATGAAGGTCGCGAAAGCCGCCTACCGTGCCGGCATCCGTGCTGTCGGGGCCAAGAAGCTGCACGCCGAAGTGCGTTTGGACCGCACGGGAGCCGGCGGGTACATGGCGTATGCCTGCATCCGCCGTCTCAGCAAGCGTGGCATTGGAATGACACCGCGCGGGCAATGGAAGAACCGCGTGTCCCAAGGCTGTGGAGAGCAAGTCTACGGGCACACGCCGTAGAGCGCCGTCGCCAAAGCGCTGAAGAGCCTCGCTTCAACTGTGGCAAGACGTGGCACTAGGAGAGCGTCATGATCATCGGAAGCCGAAGCCTCAGCGGTGGCCTCTTCTCGGATCAAGAGCGCAAGGAAATGGGTCTTGACCCGAACTCGGGCAGTGGCCCAGGCTCGGACGGCACTTACTCGAACAGGCTTCGGTTCGACTTGAGCCAAGACGACTACACGTTCGGTAGCGGCGGCTACGGCGGCGGCTCCGGCGGCGGCTCCGGCGGCGGCTACGGCGGTGGCCAAAGCTCCAGTGGCGGTGGCCCGTCGTTCGACTGGGCCGGCCTGCTCGGGCGAATCGTCGGAGGGCTGCTTGGCGGTGGCGGGCAGAGTCAACCGCCACGTCCGATCTACGTCCCGCCGCCGTCGAAGACGCCGACCTACATCGCCCTGGCTGTGGGAGCGATAGTCGTGCTCGGTGGCATCTTCATGCTCGCAGGCAAGAAGAATGGCCAGACATGATCCTTGGGGCGTTTGGCACTGACCCGTCAGACTGGAAATTCAGAAGACAGTTCGAAGCCTATGGACGGGAGCGCGCTGAAAGACACGAGGCAGCCGAGGCAGAAAAAGAAGCAGCCGCGCGCGCGCAGCACTTCCTGGCATCATCGCGTCGGCCTATCAAACGTTCATGGGTAGCGGGCAGCAGCAAGCCGCAGTGTACGAAGGCCCGCCGCCCTCTAGCAACGAGCTGCCGGTACCAGCAGTGTTGGCAACGATGGGGCTAGTTGTTGTTGGCAGTGCGCTGATTTTGGCGCATGGGAGGTAAGCCGTGGACTGGAAGCTCGTTGTCGGGGCCATCGCTGGCTACTTGATCTACAAGAAGCTCAGTAGGCCGCGGTACATGACGCCGGCCATGTTGCCTGAGCCGGCCATGTTGCCTGAGCTGCTCGAAGCGCCTGTCCGACGCGACGCCGAAGGCTACGAGCTTGCGCCCAACAACTCACTCTTCCGAGCCGCCGATGTGGTGAACGGCGCTGTGCATGCCACGCAAATCGTCCAAACGGCGCCGGGCGTCACCGAGTTTCGCACGACGACCGGCGTGTTGCTCTCCACACGGCGCGAAGGCGCGGCCATCTACGACCAGCCTGTTGCCCCTGGCTACATTGGCATGCGCCCGACAAGTGACGGCCAAGGCGGCACGCGCGGCGTGTTCACCTACAGTGGCCAGGACTTCCCGTGGGACTCGCCTGAAGCCACGGCGTACAGAGCGTGGGACCAGTGCGACTCTGGCGGCGGCTGCTTCAACGAGCAGGAGCTTGCCAAGGCCGACGGTACTGGGCGCCAGAGGCTGACCTACCCTGAGTATCTGGCGCTGAAGCGCGACGGGGTGCGCCCAACTTGGGCCATGCCTGTGGGAGTGCCGGCGGGCTACACGCCGCCTCCGAGTGGCATGCGCGTACCGCCACCTCCACCTGGCGTGAAGCTGCCTGGAAACATGTCCGGCGAGTGGCTCTAGGAGAAACCCATGGCGATCAAGCTCGGCACGACGATGCAGGACCCGCAATCCGGCATGCCGTGGTGGTTGCCTGGTTCAAACCAGGCCTCGCCTAGCTCTGAAGCGGCCAACATCAAGAACTGGATCATGAGCTTGATCGACCAGCAAGGCGTCGGTGCAGGCCCGCAGCCCATGGTGCAGCCGGCGCCGCAGTCGCCGATCATGGACATGCTCTCCAATCCGCTCGTGCTCGTCGGACTTGCGATAGGCGCCGCGATGTTCCTACGAAGAAAAAAGGCTTGACGCCATGGGCGCCTTCATCCCTCTCATCATGAGCTTCATCAGCGGCGCCTCCACGGTGCCCGTCGAGGCACAGGTCAACGACGGTGTGCTCCAAGTCCAGCCGGCCAAGACGAACACAGCGCTCGTGCTTGGGCTCTCCATCGGTGGCCTCGCGGCTGTGGGAGTGATCGCGTACTTGGTGCTGAAGAGGCGCAAGTGATTCTCAGCGACTTCCAAGACTGCGCCACCTGCCCGCCGGCCTTCGCTGGCCTGGGAGCGCCGTCTCCAGGTGACACGACGGTGCTGAAGCGCTGCAAGCCCAAGGGCTCCTGGGAAGCGTGGTGTCGGTGCGTGTTTGCCGGGGACGCCGCCAACCTGGCCAAGTGCCAGGCCAAAGGCTTGAACGTCGTTGCCTACGCGTCCCCGCCGTGGGACATGGCCGGCGCCCGCGCTCGGAACATCCCGTACTACGGGAAGGGCGGCACTGACCAAGTGCTCGGTCTCATCGGCGGGTACATCTTGGACCCGTTCAATCTGTTCGGCATCAAGACCGAGACGCCACCACCGCCACAGGGCATGACCCAAGCCCAGGCAAACGCGATGGCGACTCAACAAGGGCCGCTCGGCAAATGGACGCTCCCAGTCGGGCTCGGTATCGGCGCAGTGATCTTACTTGGGCTCGTGTACGCGGGCACGCGATAGGAGACAGCAATGATCCTCGGTGCAGTCCCAACAGGCACGAAGCCGCCGCTCAGCATCACCGAGTCACGAGGCACCATCGCGCAGTTGCTCGCCCAGCAATTTCGGACCGAAGACGGGACCGGGAATGTCCGGGTGCATCCGTCGAGCGACAGCACGAAGCCGCTCAGCCGTGACCAGTATTTCGAGGGCAGAGATCCAAACGCCATCGCTTTCTACGCTGGCTACACCCAGAATTGGTCTCAGACGCACCCCAATCCAGGCGGCGTCATGGACCTCGTACGCGACGCGACCGACGCTGCCAAGGCAGAAATGGGCACGGGCATTCCGTGGACGTGGATCTTGGCCGGTGGCGTGGCGGCTTACTTTTTCTTCACAAGGAAGCCATGATCTTCTCTGGCCAGACCTTCCCTGGCTTCAGGTCCGTTGGCGACTTCGGTGCTTCGCCTATGAGAGTGGAGTCTGCCGGCGAGCCGTCGTCCGGCGACGTGGTGCAGGCCAAGAGTGCGGCGCCAGCCAACAACCAAGGTCTGCTTTTGACGCTCGGATTCAGCACGATTGCGATTGGCCTGGTACTGTTGCTGCGTTCCTGAGTAGGTGACCGCCATGATCATGCGCGATTCGGAAGCCACACAGAACACTCGCCTCGCGGACATTGGCAACACGCGAGAGATAGAACCCCCTGCGCCGCGCACCTATTCAGCCTCATCGGCGCCGTCCAGAGGTGTTGACGCAGCGACTGCGGCTGGCATCCAAACGCTGCTTCGTGCGCACGGCTACTACCAGGGGCAAGTCACCGACGCGATCAAGGCAGCACAGCGCGATCTTGGGCTCCCCGTGACCGGGCAGGTCACGCCTATGCTCGTGACCGGCCTTCAACAGCGGCCGGAAGTCGCCCAAAAGGCCAGCCCACTAGGCGACGCGATCTCGAAAGTCCCGCCACAGGTCAAGAATCTTGGCAAGCTGCTTCTAGGCGCGGCTGGGATCACCGGCCTCGTGTACTTCCTATCCCAAAAGCGACAGGCCGTAGCCATGGCCGAGTCCTATGACGACACCGTGGAGCCTGAGGATGGGACCGAAGAGCAAGACGAATTGATCGAAGGCGAGGCTTGCCCGTACAAGGGCGAGAGTCGCGCCGCGGTCGAAGACGCAAACGAAGACGACGACGATTCAGATGACGACGAAGACTCCGAGGAATCATCCTCGGACGATGATCCAAAGGAGAAGTGACATGGCCACGGCAGCGATTCTCGCAGGGGCACATCGGCGGCGTCGGCGCTCGCGCCGGCGACGGCATCTTGGCGGCACCAGCCAGCAACGGAAGCTCGGCGCGTGCGCCCGGAAGTGCAAGGGCAATCGGAAGAGCGCCTTTCGCGCGTGCATGAAGCGCTGTCTCTAGGAGCCGCCCGATGAACTCGATCATCATCTTCATTGCCGGCTACTTGATCGGGCGCGTCTCGACAGGTGAGACGCTTCAGCAAGCCATCGGTGGCGGGCAGAGGCAGATCGCGCCCGCCGTCGACCAAGCCGGGCGGCTCTTGGAGAGTGGCGTTCGAGTCATTGGACCAAGCGTCCGTGACGAGCTTGGGTGGGCACGGAGGAATTGAACATGGCGTGGGCCGCTCTTTTGGCAGGAACTCGTGGTCGTCGCACGAGTCGAAAGGCCAGACGCCGGCGTGTGAGCATTGGCCCGTGTGCCAAGTTTTGCTCCAAGCGCACGCGCTCTCTGCGTGGAAAAAGGCGAGGAGCCGCGTATCGCCGGTGTGTTCGTGGTTGTATGCGCGGGCATGATTGGAAAGGCATGTGACGTTGACGGCGATTCAAGAGCGGCCGTAGACTCATGGCCTCTTGTAACAAGTAGCTCTTCCCCCGACAGAGCTACGGCTGGCTCGGAGCCTTACTCAAGGTCCCACAACCGTTAGGTCGGAGGATGAGAATATGGGCGTCAAGCGAACTTGCACCAGGCAGGTGAAGCGTTCTGGCAACGTGTACCGTTGCGCCAAGTTCAACAAGCGGCCCGGCACGGGGGTGGCGCCGCAAGGGCTCTGTCGGCACCCGACGGGTTCTCATGTGTACCGGATCAAGGGCCGCTGTGGCACGCGCGTTCATGCAGCGCCCAAGCAGCGCCGACGCCGTAGGAACAAGAAGTAGAGACGCTCGCACCATGGCTCGCAGGCGCCGCCGGTCCAAGAAGTCCAGCAATCGAGGAACCCGAGTGTGTTTCAACACTCGTTCAGGGAAGGTCTGTTTCCGAGCGCGCAAGCGCCGCACAAGGAGGAAGTAAACAATGGCTCACCGTCGTTACCGCAGGCACCTGCGCGGCATCGTTGACGTGGACATGGGATCGTCCAAGGGCAACGTGCTCCTCGGAGCAGGGCTCAACATCGCTGGCAGTCTTGTTGCCGTGCGGATCGCTCCGCTCGCCAACATCCTGTCGAAAATCCCCATTATTGGGGATTCCCCAGGGCTCGGCATCGCTGTCGCCGCCGCTGCCTACAACTTCTTTGCAAAGAAGAAGAAGGGCGTGGCCATCGACATCCTCACTGGCGCCGCGCTCGTCTCGGCGTTCCCACTCCTCAATCGGATCACGCAAGGCACAATGGGCCTTGTGACCACTGACTTCTCGGCATTCTCGGCAATCGTACCGACCGTTCGGATGAGCGACGGCACTAGCCGCGCGCTGTCCGATGGTGAGCTTGGCGGACCGTCTGTCGCCGTTCACCAAGGGCTCGGGTTTGCCCGTGCCGACGTGCTTCAGGGCGGCATCCTTCAGTAGTTGAAGGACGCCTTTTGAACAGCAACTTCAACCCTAATCGGGTGACCTTCAGGCCACTCGTGTAACCAGAAAGGCAAGATCATGGCAAGCGTTCGTGCAATCCAAGTTCCTGGCCTCGGTGAGATTGCACTCGGAGACTGGGTCGACGATCACATGTGGGGGACCGCTCAGATCGGCACCGCGCAGTCGGCCGATCTCCAGGTGTTCACGTCGGGCCGCGGTCAGCAGAAGCCGGGCACGACTTCGACGAACACGGACTACGATGTGTTCGTGCCTGAGCCGGGCCGCATGCCCACGGGCTGGGAGATGCTCGTCTTCTCGATTCGATTGGAGGTGGTGGCCAACATCAACAACGCCGACATCCTCAATCTCCAGCAGACGTTGCTTCACGAGTTCTGGATCCTGTCGAAGTGCTACTCGCAGGGGCCGATGAGCTTCTACCCAGCGGGCGGCGGAAACGCGGGCGCTGTGAGCACCACGGCAAACGCGACCACCACTGCGAGCTGGACGAACGGCGTCCCGGCGCAGGGCGCGGCCAAGCAGTTCCTGGTTCCGCACAAGATCGGAAGCGGCGAGGCCTTCTTCTCCAAGATTCGCTTCCCCACGGCGGCCTCGCTAGGTTCCACCCGCGACGTTCGGGTGGTGCTGGCGGGCTTGATCAAAAGATCTGTCCAATAGTGCGTTTTTACTAGGGTTTTTGACCCTGGTTGAAAGCAGCACGCGCCGAGCTTCATCGCCGCCCTGGTCGAAAGGCTAGGGCGGTTTTCTTTGCGCTCAGTGCAAGTACGTCGTACAGTGAAGACATGGGGCGCTACTACCCGACGTGCTCGAAGTGCAGTGAGAGCAACGACAGCGCGAGCGGCAATTGGTGCAAGCAGTGCTGGCGCGACTACCACGCCGAGCACAAGAAAGACCGCAACGCCCAGCGCCACCAGAAATACTGGCAGGACCCAGAAGCCGCCCGCGCCGCCCGCATGGCATGGGCCAAAGCCAACCCTGAGAAGACACGCGCTAGTCAGCGCAAAGATCGCGAACGCCATCGCGAGGCGCACAAGATTTACTTGCGTGCCTACTACCAGGAGAACAAGCCGCGGTTCAAGACGTATTACAAACGCTACTACGCAGAGAACAAACTCAAGTTCGCGCTCTACTCGCACAACCGCAAGACGCTCCTGAAGCGACTCCAGAAAGAGAGCGACTGGAAGATCACCGTCGAGTGGTGGGAAGTCCTCCTCACCAAGTACGAGAACCTCTGCGCCTACTGCGGCAAGCCATCAGCCGAGGGCGCGCGCCTCACCATCGAGCACGTCACGCCTCTCTCACGAGGCGGCGCGCACCGACCGCAGAACATCGTCCCGGCCTGCGCTACCTGCAACGCCAGCAAGCAGTCGAAGACGCCCGAAGAGTTTGGCAAGCACCCTCGGCTGCCGTAGACTCGGGCGCATAGAAGCGCAGCCCCCCGACAGGCAGCGCGGCTCTCGCCGTGGTAGGAGCACGCGCATGATCTTCCAAGGCCTCGATGGCGTTTCGACTTCCTGGCGTCGAATCAAGCTCTTCAACTTGAGGGGCAGCATCGGGGCTTCGGCCTTCACCGTCGCGGCCTCTGCCGCTGAGAAGGCCGACGCCACGCGCCGCGTTGGCGCCCTGGGCAAGCTCCTCGACTACTACGACGAGAACATCGACAACTCCGACCTGCTCGACTCCTCCTTGCTCGAGTGGGACACGAAGTATGAAGCGCTCATTGACGACATTTTCGCGATCACGAAACGCGGTGCGTCGAATCTGGTCGACACCGTGGGCGACGCCTTGAACCCGCTCGGCAACGTGTTCAAGTACCTGCCCTACATTGCAGTCGGCCTGGCGGTCCTGTTCGTGTGGAACGTGAGCCGTGGGTTCAAATTGCCAGGAACGAGGTAGCCAATGAAGACGCACAAACGCCGGTGTCCTTGGTACATCGGGTACACAAAACGTGGAGGCAAGCAGATCAAGCGCGTGTGCTCCAGGCCAACTTCAAGGAAGCACCCACGCGACTGGCTGTCAGCCGCAGGGCCGTATCGCACTCGAAAAGAAGCGCTGCGAAGAGCGACGAGGTAGCCATGGTCTTCGGAAGCACGCCAAGCCTGCACCGCAGGCGCCGCCGAGGCGAGCTTGCATTCGCCGGGCTCGACGTCTCCGAGTCAGGCATGAGCGACTGGACGGATTGGAAAGCCAAGCTCGACCGTTTGAAAGACGATGCCTCTTCGGTCGTGTCGGCGAGCGGCCTAGCCAAGAAGAAGACCACGATGGCGCTCGTGCTCGCCGGCGTCGGCATCGCCGCGCTTTTGATCTTCAAACTCGTCGCCGGGAGGTAGCTCATGATCCTCGGAAACATGACTGGCGGCTCGCCGCGGGCGCTGTCTCACTTCGGCCGCTTTCAAGGCTTTGCTGGCGGTCTTGGCACGATGCGCTCGGACGCCAATTCCACCGGCTACCCAGGAGGCGCAGACACGGGACAAGGCTCCAGCGGCGACACCTCCGGCACTACTGGCACTTCCACAGGGGGGCTGACGGACGCCATGGAAACCACGCAGAACCGAGCGGCTGGCATCCAAGGCGCTTTGGAAGAGGCTACGCAGCTTTTGAAGGCCGTCCAAGACCTGCTCAACTCGTACGTGCAGGACCACGCCAAGAAGCAAGCGGCGTGGGCGTCGTACGTGGACCTGATGCAGAATGGCTACCCGCGTGCGTTCATCGAGAATGACTTCGACACACATGGCGTGAGCGCCAGGATCAACTTGGAGCAGCGCTACGGCGCGATGGCCACGTGGGGGGTCTACGGCAGCACGTTCCCGTTCGTCCCCCCTTACGTAGAGCCGTTCAAGAAGGATCTGCTCGCGTGGGCCGGCGCCAGCATCGACTACGTCAACGCCGAGCAGGCGTTACTTGCCAAGCGCACCGAGCTGGAGCCACAGCGTGCGGCGTACACGAGGCAGCTCAACGATCTGAAGGCTGCGGCAGCGCAGCTTGCGGCAAACGCTGTCGAGCAGAAGCGCCTCGCCACCGACCTGGCCAACGAAACCAAGCGCGCGAACCAAGAGCACCAGAACGCCGTGGACGCAGCGAGCGCAGCCGTCGTGCAGGCGAAGAAAGACGCCGACGCGCTCACCGCCCTGGCGAAAAAACTGGCTGGCGAAGCGGCCAAGGACCGCAGCGACTTCGACAAGCAGCTTGCCGCGCAGCAGGCAGCCGAAAAGGCCCAGGACGCGATCCAAAACGCCGAACTTGCACAAGCCAGGGCAGACTTGGCAAAAGCCAACGCGGCCCGACAGAACCAAGTCACGGCACAGGTGAACGCCAACACGGTGAATGCAGACAACGCCGTCCGAGCAGCGGCGACTACAGTCGCCATCGCCAACGACCCCAAAGGCAAGAGCAAGATGATCTTGTTTGGCCTTGCAGCCGCTGGGGCTCTCGCGCTCTTGCTCTCGAAGAGGTAGCCCATGATCCTTGGCGCCTTCGGTACTACACGCCCAGGTGGCTATCGCGATCTCGTAGGCGGCGGCATTGGCACTAGGACCTACCGGGCACCGGGCTGGGTTCTGGACGTGGAAGGCTACAGGACGGCGACGCCAGAAGAGCGCGCGATCTCAGACAAGAACACCCAAGACAGCCTCGACTTCCAAGCCAAGCTGTGGAAAGACGCCCAGGACGCAATCGACGCTGACCGTGCTCGACGGCAGCAGGCCCAGTGGGAGCGCAGATACGCAAGCGAGATCAAGGAAGCCACACTCGCGATCCAAGGCGGCTCGGGCAAGAGCTACGCGATCCCGATCATCGTTGGAGGCGCGATCCTGGCGTTCGCGGCTTGGAAGTTCCTGTGAGCCTGGAAGCACGCAGCGTCAAAGACACGATCTATCTGGCGACCCGGGCGCGCGCCGCTGTGGTAGGTGCCCGCGCTGCGATTCGAGTCGCCCGGGCCGAGAACGATGTGCATGCCAAGCTCCGCTACGAGAACCTGGCCAATGCGCTCTACCAGTACGAAGAAGAGATCGCGCACAGGATCCTCCTTCCACTCGAAGCGCGCGGCCTCTTCGGCGTGGTGGGCGCCGGTAGCGTCGCGCCCCTATCTCTTGCCGGGCCTTTGGGCATTCCTGTTCGGTTCCTCGGGCGCGACGTGCCATTGGAGCAAGCCCTCGCCCTCCAGATTTTCTTCGAGCCCTGGTTCGAGGAGAACTCCACGGTGATCGAACGCCGCGGAGTCGCCCTAGGACAGGCGTATTTCCAAGGCGTTAGCGCTGGCCGAACGCGCGCAGTTGGTCTAGCCTGGGGTCAGACATGATCTTCGGAAATTCAGACCAGCCGCCTGTCGCGCCCGCCACGCCCAAGCCGACGTTTGGCGGAATGCTGGCCGAAGCGCTGAAGGCGCTTGTAGCCGCTGGCACCAGCCCTGCCCCCCGCAAGGGGATAGGCCTAGCCGGCAACTTCAGAGCGAAAATCCGAGCGAAGCCCTGTGGCCACTGCGACAAGAAGTAAGCCAGGGATCAAGCTAGGTGGTCTGCCGGTGCGCCTGTCGCTCTCCGGTCTGGAGGTAGGGCCTTTGCGCTTCCCGCTGCCAGCGCCGCCCGCCTACCGCGCGCCCGGCAAGTGCGTCTTCTGCCGCAAGCCTGGCGTCGGTGAGATTTCGCTCTACGGACTCTTGCACTGGCCCATGTGCGACCGCTGTGCTGGGGTCGCGTCGAGACTTGCTTCTTTCCTGAGGTAGCTGGAGGAGCCATGGCAGCAATCGGCCAACTGCGAACGATGGACGTGCCAGGTCTAGGGCCAGTTCCAGTCAATCCTTCCACGGCTGAGATCGCCAAGCTCTTACAGCGTGGCCACAGCTACATCGCCCAGGTCGATCTCAGCGCGACCGGCATGTCTTCCAACTACGGCGTCGAGCAGCCCTACGGCGGCTACGGCGCCTACCTACTGCACGACCAGTCGCCGCTCAACACGGTCTTGGAAGTCAGGCTCGACCAAGACTTTGGCCGGCCGGTGATCATGCGCCGCGGTGCCGTGCATCGTCCCGGCCCGGTGCAGCGCGCGGGCGCCCCGTTCCACTTCTCGAAGTTCTGGGCCAAGGTCGTGCAGAGCGGCGACACGACCGGGCTCGCCTACTTCTTGATCTTGGGCGCGCCCGAGGCGCTCTACGATGAGGACCCAAGCGCGGTCCAGTACCGACCCACGGCGACCACCTACGCCACCACCACATCGCTTGCTGTGGCTTTCACGGCCTTGAACGTCCAAGGGCTCCGGGGCGGGCGGCTCTACATCAATAACGAAGGCGTCATGGCGTTGAACGACGGCCGAGTCGAGATTTCACACGACAACGCATTCTGGGAAGAGGTCAGCGCGGGCGTCTTTGCGACGCTGGCGGCGAGCACCCCGGCCTCCATGGCACTTCCACAGGGCGTCGAGTATCTCCGAGTGCGCGCGAGCGCGGCCAGCACGACGAGCCTCAAGATCGCTCTTCGTGGGACGATGGGGTAACGAGGCATGAAGAAGCTCGCTGCCCTACTCGTCTTGCTCGTCTCGACGCTGTCGCTCGCCGCGTTCACGCCGCGACTCATCCAACTCGGGGACGAGGGCACAGCGCTCGGCTACATCGGCCAGTTGAACTGCGTCGGCTCGGGTATCGCCTGCACCATCGCTGGCACTCGGGTGGGTACGATCACGTACACGGCGCCAAGCGCCATGACCGTGGGCGAGCTGTACGAGAGCAACGCCGGTGGCACTGCCATCGCGGTTACGAGCACGGGCGTCTTCTACCAGTGGGTTTCGTCCACAACTGGCACCTGCACTGGCACGACGTGCTCGGCTGCAACCGACAACGTCACCATCGGGACGGCTGGGACGTACTTGGTGAACGCCTCGATGGGCCTCGTTGGTGACGCGGGCAAGGTCATTACGATGGCAGTGCACGTAGACGGCGCAGAGAAGACCAACTGCGAGGCGCTGCGCGCCGAAACGACACCGAATGTGGCCCGGCAGAACTTGGCGACCTCGTGCGTGCTCGTGCTGGCGGCCGAAGCCGTCGTGGATCTCCGGATCACCGAGAACCAGAACATTGGAACAGTGACCGTGTACCAAGCCAACTTGAACGTGGCGCAGGTGAGGTAGCCATGGCGTTTGGCGGTACTGCCGTTGTCAAGAAGATCGACACGCACTGGGCGCGGATCACCGGAATCACGCTCGCCGGCTCGGGCGACAGTTCAGGGGTGATCTCACTCGTGAACGGCCCCGGCGACGTGCAGTTGCCGGCTGGCTTCCCTAGCGCGAGCCCAATCAGCGACATGAGCTACCTCGACCTGATCCGGGTGACCGTGAACACGATAGGTGACGGCGCAGCCCAGGGCCTTCGCGTGGACATGCAGAAGCAGGGCGACCCTTTGAGGATCACGCTCAGTGCCTACGAGGCGACGGGCGGCGAGCTGCCGAGCACGGTGGAGCTAGAAGTCTATGTGGAGTGCCTGAGAATTTAGCCCGGAGGCTAAACACATGTTGAAGCTACGAGACTGGGCAGGACTTGCTGTGCTGGTGATTGGCCTCCAGATGGCCGCTGCCTGGGCCGGTCCGACACAAGTGCTGCACAGCGCCTTGCCCCATGCCGTCGAGATCAACGGCCGGAGCTTCGTTTACGACTCCGGCGCCATCGTTCGGTTCTCCAGCCCTACGAACATGACCGACTGCGCCGCGAACGGCTCGACCACCGTGTCAGTGCCCAAGGGCCAGTACATCATGCTCATCACCACTGAGGCGGCTACCGTGTGCGACGGTGCGACCTGCTCCTCGGGCGGCACGACCTGGGTCGTTGGCACGCAGTTGCCGGTTTTCTACGATGTTGCAACGACCGTCTCGTGCAAGAGCACTGGCGCGACCGGCGATGTGCAGTTCGTGCCGAACTTGGTGAAGCTGTAACTGGACGATGAGCCGCCCTGTGGAAGTGACCGTGCGCCGAGCGCTTGTGCTTCTGGCTTGCTTGCTAGCAAGCGCCAGCGCACTTGGGCGTTCGGCCCAGCGCCAAGCAGGTCAGGCAATCGCTACTCGGCAGATCACGCCTCACGTCTTTCCGTTCTCGGCGAGCGGCGAATGGGTCGCGTCGCCAAAAGTGAGCAAATTCTGGACCGCGCCGACGTTGGACTGCGATTTCGACGACTACTCGGGCGGCGCGACGATAGCCTGCACTGGCGGCACCGGGACCAAGACCGGCACGGTCACGTCAGGCAACGCCACGCCTTACTACCCGTCGAACTTCACGAACGCGGCCCAAACCGCCGCTGCATTCGCAGGGTCGGACGGCAGCTTCAGCTTCGGCGACGTGCTCGACCCAAGCGGCAGCTTCGTTGTGCTCGCCAATGTGCGCCTTGACACGTCGGCTGCGCAGCAAATCATCGGCAAAGGCACGCAGCCGACCACAGCCGGAAGCGGGTGGGTGCTCTCTGTCGTCGCGGGGCCAGCGATTCGATTCACGGTCACAAAGGCCGGGCCATCTTCCACGTCGATCACGAGCGCGGCGCAGGCCCTCGACGGCTGGGTGGTCGTCGTAGCTTCTTACGAGTATGTCGCCGACGGCACGAGCATCTTACGCCTGCAAGTGAACAGCACGGCTGCCACAGCCGTGACTACGGCTGTCGGTCCGGTCCAAGACGTTGCTGGCGCCCTCGTGATCGGGTCCGACTCAGGCTTGACCGACGATCTCACGGGCTGGATCGCCAGAGTGACCGTGACGAACGGGATCTCGTTCACGGCGGCCCAAGAAAACAGCCTGGCCTATTCGTACATGGGCGCCTGCGGCTCGACCGGCGAAGAGATCGTCTTCACCCGAGCTACATCGAGCACCGTGAACACGAACGGCGTGGTCCACACGGTCGGGAACAACCACCCGTGCATCAACGAGAACGGCTTTCAGCCGTTCGGGCAGTTCGCGAACATGAATCTCTACTCCGAGGCGCTCGATGACGTGGCGTGGGCGAACCTCGGGACGCCGACGGTCACGGCAAATGCTGTCGCGGCCCCAGACGGACGGACCACCGCCGAGACCGTCGAGGACGACGACGGCGCGGGGTGGGAAGGGCGACTCAGCACCACGTCGTGGGGCGCTCAGACAGGTGGAGCAATCGGCTCCTGCTATTTCAAGGCTGGCACGACAACGACGGCGCGCCTAGTCCTTGCGACCGACGGAACCGGGGCGCTCGCCGAGACGTTCACCGGACTCGACTCGACGTGGCAGCGCAAGTCATTCACCACGACGGTCGGGGGCGTGCCGTCGTACATGCAGCTATACGTCCAGGTTGGGAGCACCACCACCGTGACGGGAACGCTCCACGTTTCGAGTTGCATGGTCCAGAACGCGACCACCCTCGCCCCCTACATCCCCACGACGAACGCGGCGGTGACGAAGAACGCGGACGTGGCGACGCGGACGAACGGCAGCGAGTGGGCGAACACCCAGGGCGCCATGTGCTGGACCACCACAGCACCGTCAATCTGGAGTGCGGCCGACCACTACGTAGTCTCTCCAGACGACACCAACAATGGTCCGTTCTGGGAAGTGGTGCCGACCATGTACGTCTACGACGGCACCAACAGCCCCAGCATCCAAAGCGATCCGCGCGGCGTCGAGACGCGCGTCTGCGTGGCGTGGGATGCAGGTGCCGGAAAGATGCTGGCGTGGCAGCGTGGGTCGGCCGCGACGACGGGCACCTACGACGGTTCGTGGGGCACTGCTATGGCCACCTACGCCATCGGATCAGGGGGCTCTAAAACCAACACGACTTACCTCGACGCTTGGATCAATCACCTGGCCTTCGGCCACGGCGGCGGCTGGGACGTGAACTCGGCCGGAGGCGCGCAATGAAAACGCGCGTCGGGATCGTCGCTGGGGTCGCAGGTGCGTTGCTCGCCATCTTCCTCCATCTGCGCGACGGCCCACAGCCCAAGGGCAGCGAGTGCTGGAGCCTCACTCTCGAATGCCAGGACGTGGCCTACCCAGACGGTGGGCACGGGTTTGGGTTCCGGCACCTCACCATCGCGGCCGATCCCATCCCAGCGTGTCCGGCAGACGCAGGCTTGCTGCCTGACGGCGGGCTGTGCGGCCTTCCGGCTGCCCGCTGGCTCGCCCAAAAGCTCGTGCTGCGAGGCTGCGAGATCCGCGATATCCACAGGGACCTCTCCGGCGCCAAATGTGCAGCGCAGCCGGCGGCTGTGAAGTTCCACCCGCTCGGCAACGAGCCGTGGGAGTGTGCTTCTGGGATCGCCAAGAAGCGGCCAGACGCGGGCGTGCCCTGGGCCTCAGTCCGTTGGGAGAAGCAAGCAAGCCTGGAGCGCGACGACATGGGCACGCTGTGGCGCCCGGACGGCGGCATGTGCTGGCACCCATGCGAAGTCGGGTTCGGCGCGCAGCACCCGTGCATCGAGCTTTTGGACCGCGGCCCGCGTGGCTGATACGCAAGACGGATCGCAAGAGCTTCGGTAGACTGTCGGCGTGGAGGTTTCGGCATGCCTTACGACGACACGCCACCGGCCAACGACGTGCCCTTGCCTGGTGGGCTGGAGGCGCAGGTCGAGCGGCAGATCGACAAGCACGTCACCGACAGGTACCACCTGGGCCATGACCGCCCCCTGACGTGGAAGGGCATGGCCCCTATGCTCGGTGCTTTCGCGTTGGCCGTCTTGAGCCTCGTCTGGGTGATCTCGGATCGGCCCTGGGCGCTCTTCAAAAACGCCTACGCCCAAGACCAGGCCGCGGTGGACACGAGGTTCAAGGCCGAGAAAGAGCGGCGAGAGAGCCTCGAAGACACGGTGGTGGAGCTTCGCAAGGACATGGCCGAGCAGAAGGCCGACGTGCGCGAGACGAAAACCGACGTGAAGCAGATCAAGGCCGCGTTGGAGACTTTCCTCACCAGCGCAGGTCTGCCCAAAGCCGCAGCAAAGCTCTCGAAACCAGACGACGGCGCTGGCGATTCAAAGTAGGCAGTCACCTCCACAGGAGATAGACTTCGCCCATGGAACGCGCCCTCTACCCTGAAGTGCTGGCCCTCGGCAAGTTCAAGACCGGGCTGCCAGGAAGCCGCCGGTTCACCAAGCTCTTGGGCATGAGCGTGCAGACTATCGCTGGCAGCGCTGAGCTGACGCTCGACCCGGCGATCTTTCAGAACGACACCGGGCACTACTTGTTCGTTGCCCAGTTGCTCCTGAACGCTAGCGTCAACTCTAGCGTGCTTGTCGAGATCAAGCCTACAAGCGGCCAGCCTTGGACCAAAGAGGCGCTTCCGTACTGGGCGTTCTTGGACGTTGAAGGCGGCGCCGGGAACAACTCGACCGCCAGGTGGATTCTCAAAGAACCGTTCCCGGTCCCACCCGGCGCGGCCTTCGATATTCGCCTGTTCAATCGCACGGCTAGTAGCCTCACGGCGCTATTGGGGCTCTCTGGTTACATTGAGACAGAGCCAGCGTACACACGACCGCGGCTTTCGCCATATGTGATCGGCCAGGCCGGCTTCTCCATTGCGCCCAACGTAGAGGGTCGCCTGGAAGAAGCAAAGCTGTACCCAAGCGTGCCGTTCGAGGCTGAGAAGTTTTCCGTCCGCGCGACAACAGCGGCAGACGCGGACATTGGACTGCGAGTGCGCTTCGGCGTCAAAGGTCGCCCGCGTGTCGTCGAAGGCCCAATTCCCATTGGGCTCTACCAAGAGACAAACACGCGCGGCATCAATCTATACGGCATGAAGCTAGGCGCACAGGAGGGCTTTCAAGTTGACCTCCAGAACGTTGACGCGGCGAACACTTTTACAGTCGATGCCACTATTCGCGGCTACCGCATCTTGTAGGTTGGAGTGTGAACCCATGCCGCTCGTCACCGAAACGAAGGAACAGCCCTGGCGCCTGCTCGGGCACTCGCCTACCGGCACGGTTGCCAGCTTCGACCAATCACGCTTCACCAACGACGGCGACTGCGTGCTGTGGATCGAAAAGCTAGCGCTCTACACAGAGCTTGCGGCATACGGCTTCTCGATTCGGCCATCGAACGGCCCGCCGTGGAGCCGTGACCCGCTGCCGATTCCTCATATGGGTGCCATGCGTAACAGCAGTGGCAGCGAGGCCACAGGTACGTCTGCCATGTGGCACTTGGAGCACCCGTATCCATTGAACCCACACGATAGCTTTCAGATCACGGCGAACTACGGCGTCAACTGGGCGTCGCTGGCGCGCGGGACTGTGAGCATGTGGGGCCGCAAGGAGCTGGGCGTCAAGACCGCGCCGCCTAGGTACAACGCGCCGTGTGTCTTCACTGACTCCATCGTGTCAGCGGCAGACGGAGACGTGATCAAGTTCAACACGGAGAAGCTACGCAACTGGCACGACTCGCCTGTGGAGTTGCACTGGTTGACAGTGTACCCCTACAGGATTGACACGGAACTACGGCTTATGGGGCAGGACACGCACCGAATTCGCGCCCGCATGGGCATGCACGCGATCATCGGCAAAAACACGATGGTCCCTTATGCCTCAGTGGCGTGCGCGAACGGCTGGCGCGTGCCGTTCTACGGCATGAAACTCGACCCAGGCGTTGCGCTGGAGATCGAGATCCAACGGAATATCTCGGACGCTGGGAACAGGACGTTCTTGTGCGCCGTCTACGGCTCGGTGGAAGTAGTGAGGGCCAACCATGTTTGACGCCTTGGGGCTTCCTGGCTCGCAGCGCACGCCGCGCATCCTTGCCAACCGGGTCGTTTCAGTCCCGGCCAGCCAGGAGATCACACTCGACCCTGCACGTTTCAGGAATGACTCGAAGCTGCCGCTCTTCTTGACGCGCTTTGCCCTATGGGTAGGCACTACGGAAAACGCCGCTTTGTCTTCCGTGTACACGCGCTTCAACTTGCCGGCCATCGCGCCGAAACAAGGCATGGTACACCACGTTGCTGTTAGCGACTTACCGAACGGCCGAGCACTGAACTCATGCACTCTATGCGAATGGCAGTTCAAGCGACCGTTCATGGTCCTACCCGGCGAAAGCGTTTCAGTCCAAGTGCTCAACCTGTACACGAGTGCATTGAACGTGAGCGTTGGGCTCTTTGGTTTCACTGAATCTAGGCCAGCGCCACAGAAGATGCGCTATGTCCCAGCGGCGCTCTACAACCAGACCATAGCGCTGTCTGGGGCGCTGACCACAGAGATCCCTGAAGCCGGCATGAGCAACGACGGCGCTCCGATGCTACTGGACGAAAACGTGTTGGCCATTCGTGATGTGACGGAAAGCAGTACCACGGACACAGAAACAGCAAGCGGAGGTGGCCTGCACGTAATGACCATCCGAGCCTTCGGGTACGATGCGATGATTGCGCCGGTCGCAACACACGGGATCTCCCCGCGTGGCGTGGCGCGGACATATCCTGAAGGCATGTTGCTCCCTGGACTGTCACGCATTCCGCCAGGCGGCGCCATGAGTGCCCGCGTGGATTGGTATGCAGCGCTTACTGCCGACACGCGCATCAGCTGGGCCGTCTTCGGCGCCAAAGAGCTGCCTCTCTAGAGAGGCAGCTTCACGGTCACTTCCACAGCGCGAGCTTGCTGCCGTCTCCGGCGAAGTACCAGCGATGCCCTGGGTGCAGCCAGGTGTGCGGCGCCCACCATGAAGGCGTGATCACCCACAGGCGGTCGGCCACGCGCTGCCACTCGGCCAGCGCCCGGTCCGGCCGATCTAAGTGCTCCAAGACGTGACTGGCCAAGAGCGACCCAAACTCCCGATCTTCAAACGGCAGCTTGTGGGCGTCGCCGTGGCAGATCACGCCCGGCCGACAGGGCACCCGCGGCGCACCGAGGTCCATGTTCACGTCGCCGTAGAGCGTGCTCCCAAACAGGGCAGTACCTGGCGCCCCGGCGCCCACGTTGAGCATGGGCTTGTTCACCGAGTCAGCGTAGGCTCTGGCCTCACGCGCGGCGATCTCGCGACGCAGCACAACGTCTACCAAGTAGGCGCCTGCGGTGTACGCCGCCGCGAGCTTGACCCGGTTCATGGCTTCTCGGCACAACGCGACGACACCCCAAAACCACGTGGAAGACGCCGCGGTGCGCCCGGCCCGTAGCGCAGCGCGATCTCGATCTCCAACCGGGATCTCGCGTCTTGAATATCGCTGTACTTGCGCGCAAGCGGGTCGCTCTTCGTGCGCGTCTCAGACGGCAGCTCGTGCCCGCGCCCAGCCGCTATGAAGTCGTCGGTCAGCTTGCTGCTCGCTTGGGCGAGCTTGTCTAACGCCTTGTTGATCTGGCCAGCCGTGAGGCACTCGATTGGTTGCTTCATGTCAGAGCCCCAGGAGCTTCTTGATGGCAACGGCGTCCGCGTAGCCTTCGAGCTTGCGCTTGCCGTAGATGAGCGTCGGCGTGTAGCGGATCGCCTTGGACGCAGCCCGGTTCGCAGGCTGGTCCACGTCGATGTACTTGATCTTCACCCCTGGAGGCGGACGGCGGCCCAGCGACACGCGCTGGTCATGGCAAGCGCCTCACCCCAGGCTGTGGAAGACGAGTAGCTCACGAGCCATCTGTGGCCTCCATCAAGAGATCGAGCTTGACTACCAGCCGCTCGACGTTGACCCCGTAGTCCACCAAGTGGGCACAGGCTTGGTCGAGTGCCTCTTGCTCGTTGCCTTCGAGCACGCCTTCTGACTCCAGCTCGCGCAGCACTTGGGCCAGGCGCTTCAAGTGCCCGACCGTGTCCACGCGATCTCGCTTTTGGCTAGATAGCCAGGCCTTCACCTGGCGCAGCTCACGCCGCTTGGCGTTCAACGCCGCGACCGCCTTGGAGCGCCAGGCCCAGTATTCCTCGGGCCGGTAGCGCTGGCCGGTCGCGTTGAGCTTGTTACGCTCGCCGAGCTGAGCCTGGATCGCCGTCGTCTCGTCTATCAGACGAGCTTTGAGCGCTTCGGCTTCTTCGACGCTGGCGGGGGGCCGATAGGCCGGGCGATCCCGCGCCGCCTGTGGAAGTGACTCTTGCATGAGGGCTTGGTTCACTTGGGCTTCTCCCTGGCGTACCGAGCGATTTTTCCACAGCGCACGCATGCCGAGAAGGGAATTAGCTCGCAACCTGCGTCCGCCCAAACATGCTCCTCGGACCGCGCGCACTCGGCGATGCCCTGTGCGTTGTCCACCATCGGGTCAGGCTTGCGACGCTTGGCCACGACTTGTCTCCTTGCGCTTCTCGTTCTCGTGCCTCTCTCGGCGCGTGTCGTCCCAGACAGCCCAGACTGTAGCAAGAGTCACAGCCGCTCCGATCCAGGCCAGGCCGTAGGCGAAGAGCTGGGTCACTCCGATCCAGTCGATCATAGGCATGAGTTCACTTCGTCTCCCCGAGCAGCCGCGCTAGCCAGCGAATGTCAGTGCCGCGCACCGAAGGAAACACCATCACCGACCCAGCGTCGCGTACCATCCGCCGCAGTCGCTTCACGGCAGCCGGGCATAGGTAGAAACCTCCCAGCTCAAACACTCCACATTCGCAAAGCCGTACAGGAGAGCAATCGAATATATGCTCGTGCCCAACGCGCTTTGGCTTCAGGGTCATGTCTTCTCCTTCGTCTGGGCTTGCGGCTCCCCTACGTCGAGCGCGACGGAGGCGGCGAGTATGTGGTCGACCATCGCTTGAGTCACGATTGGGGTCCCATAAATGTCTGTGCGTGCGTTCGCGAGCAGTTTCGCCAGCGCCTTCCGACACGCTCTTTCAGCCTGGAGGGCGGACTCGGCATGCGTGCGCGCGGTGTACGCATCCGCCCGAGTCGTGTTGTCCGCCTCCAACTCCACGACCCTCGCCTCCGCACGCTCTGCACGGGCATCGGCGTCGTGCGCGGCCTCGACAAGTAGGCCGCATTCGCGCTCCAGTTCGACGATGCGGGCTCGGAGGGCGGCGAGCTCGACGGCCAGCCGCTGCAACCTGCGGACCTGCGCAGACGTGAAGTAGAAGCCACCGCCCCGAGTGCACTCCGGATCGTTCGTGCTCACGCTTGCCTCGCCTTCGCCACGCGTCTCACAGCCGGACCCACGAGCGACCACGGAAGGTGACGCCGGAGGATCGCGAGGTGTCCGGCTCTTGCGACCGACGCCGACTCTGACGCCGACTCCGACGCCCACGCCGCCGCCGTCCACGCCGACGCCGACGCCGACCTCGACGCCGACCTCGCCGTCCACGCCGCCGACCTCGCCGTCCACGCCGCCGCCGACGCTGACCTCGCCGTCCACGCCGCCGCCGACTCCGACGCCGACGCCGACTCCGACGCCGCCGACGCCGCCGACTCCGACGCCGACCTCGCCGTCCACGCCGCCGCCCACGCCTCCGACGCCGCCGCCGACCTCGCCGCCGACTCCAACGCCGACCTCGCCGTCCACGCCGCCGACCTCGCCGTCCACGCCGCCGCCGACGC
>ERZ1292629.811-Hain-H43-01um-R1-811-length-34073-cov-7_pt1 | contig 34073 bp, 39 predicted proteins | sample MGYA00564399_ERZ1292629 | MGnify/ENA primary metagenome ERZ1292629 (study PRJEB36523, sample SAMEA6512636) | groundwater metagenome | collected 2019-01-08 | study: AquaDiva: Metagenomics assemblies of 32 groundwater samples
TCGCAGGCAAAGCAGTTTGCCTGCTTTACATGATTTATGCCCCCACCAGGATTCGAACCTGGGACCGTCTCCTTAAAAGGGAGCTGCTCTACCGACTGAGCTATGAGGGCATATACCTGCAAGAACCCTATCATTTAAACATAAACTCTGGTTTTTTTCCAGTTTTCAATACTTTTATCCCATAGCTTTTATAGTGTTTTCTTTGTTTCCGTTACATCCCCAGACCATAATCTCCCTAGCCAACAAAGTTATCCACACCGCGGCAGGGTTAAATTATTTTCCCTCCTTTTTTCAGGAAGGAATACACGGAAACCAAAAGCGCGCCTCCGGCAACCGTCCAAACCAAGAAATCCCCGAAGTCACCCTCGGCAATTGCGCTTCCTACATAAACCGCGACGGCGGCAAACGGGAACTCGGATATCAGCGTAGCGGCGACATATTTCGGCAAATCATAACGCAACGCTCCTAAGACAAGGCCTGTAATCTCGGCCGGGAGCGCCAAGCGAAAAAGGACCACCAGTATAAACTCATGGTGTTCGGAAAACCGGCGCCGGTAATCCTCAAATTTATCGAAAGGGATAAGGTGGCGCAAGACGGCGTATATTCCGTGCCGGCCGATGGAATAAGAAACAAGCGCGCCTATAAGCCACCCGAGCATTAAAAAAAATAGAGTGAGTTCCTCTCCCCACGCGATTGCGGCGAATGGAACGGCGGGAATGCTGGTCAAAGGAGAAAGAACGGCCGAAAGCGCCGAAAAGGAAACAAAAACTGCAATGCCTAAAACCGAATGCTTTGAAATGTAAGCGCTTACATCTGAAGCAAATCCTTCAAACGCGTGCTGGAAAGAAGCGGATGACCAGAAAATTGCGGCAACCGCTATAACAACCGAAACGGCTATGAATTTCTTGCTCATGTTTTATTTTAAACCGCCGACCGCAATTTTTTCACGCGCGCGATGAAAATTTGCCGTAGAAATAAAGCAGAACAGCAACAAGCGCTACAAGAATAACGTAACCGGCCATAAGCGGCCAAAAAGAGTAAGGGGTTCTCCAAATTCCGAGTATGGTGGCCCATAACCATGAACCCAGTGATATCGCGCTCCCCAGCCACAACGGCACGAAGCGCTTGGATATGGCAACGGCATTTATTATTATAGCGACAACCATAATATCCTTAACCCAAAGTTTTTGGCTTTTTAAAACCCAGTCGTTCCCCTGCAAAAGAAACCACCACATAAGCGCGAGTCCGGAAACTATAACGAGCGCGAGTCCGACGCGGATTAAAAAATAATTCGCGTGCATCAAGGCGCGCTCGTCGTTTTCAATATTGCCGTCCTCTATCGCTTTTCTTATCTGCGCTTCGGCGACAATGGAGCCGCCCAGACCCATTGCCGTCCCTATGACGTGTCCGAGAACGAGAAATGTGTGCAAGTCCATAAACTACCTGCTCTTTATGTTGTTGAAGAGAAATACGAAAAGCCAAACGGCGATAAGGGCTATAACGTTCCAGATAACCAAACCTGAAAGGAATGTCTCAAAATTAAGAATGTTTTTACCCATATCAATGCCCATATGGAGGCCGTATCTCATGAATTCCGGACGAATTCCCGGGAAAAGAGCCACCCCCGCAAAACAAATTACGTAAACGATGCTAATCCAGGCCGAGGAAACTTTTAACAAATGTTTTTTATTTAACATGATATTAAACGCTTTTTTATTATTTATAATAACTCATTGGCTTTCGACTTCAAAATAAGTATAACACCATTAAATTTTTTGCCGCCGCAACAAAACTGCGTTTATCGCCACTATAACCGTTGAAACGGACATGAGCGCGGCGGCAAGCGCCGGCTCAAGAATTATTCCCTTGAAAGCCAAAACCCCCGCGGCAAGCGGGATAGCCGCGACGTTATATCCCGTCGCCCAAAAAAGATTTTGGAGCATTTTTGAATAAGTGAGCTTTGAAAGACGGATTATTTTTGGTATGTCGCGCGGGTCGCTTTTCACCAGAATTATTCCCGCCGATTCTATGGCAACGTTGGTTCCCGCGCCAATGGCAATGCCCAAATCCGCCTGGGTAAGGGCGGGGGCGTCGTTCACCCCGTCGCCAACCATCGCCACCATGTCACCCTTAGATTGCAAAAGTTTTACCTTTTCCGATTTTTCATGCGGCAGTACTTTCGCGAAATATTCGTCAATTTCAAGCTCTTCGGAAACCCACTTGGCAACGTCTTCCGAGTCTCCGGTAACCATTGCTATTTTCACCCCTAATTCTTTAAGCGATTTAATGGCTTCACGGGATTCCTCGCGGATAACGTCAGCAAGAGCTATTACTCCGATTATTTTACCTTCTTTTATAACAACATTAATTGTCTTCCCTTGCCGCGCAAGCTTGCCGGTTTTTTCCCTTATCTCTTCGGTAAATTTCAGGCCGAGCTCCTTCGCAAGCGATACACTGCCGACAATCACTTCCCCGCCGCCGACCTCCGCCCTTACTCCCTTACCGGGAATTCTTTGGAAGTTTTTAATTTCAAGAAGTTTGATATTTTTCTTTTTTGCCTCTTCCGCCATCGCTTTGGCAATAGGATGCTCCGAATGGCTGTTGACCGATGCGGCGAGCTGAAATATTTCATCTTCCGATTCGCCGGACACGGTACTTCGACCTCGCTCAGGATTAACAATGATTGAATCTATCCCGAACTCTCCTTTGGTAAGCGTCCCCGTTTTATCAAAAAGAACGATGTTTATTTTTCTGGCCACCTCAAGCGCCAGTCGTTGCCGTATTAAAAGGCCGTTACGAGCCGCCATTGTTGTTGAAATGGAAGCTACGAGCGGGATGGCAAGACCCAAGGCATGAGGACAAGCGACGACAAGAACCGCCACAAGGCGCTCGGTGGCGAAAACAATGCCCGCTTCGGCAAAAAGCCACACGGTAAATGTTATGCCGCCTAAAGCGACGGCGATAACCGTAAGATAAAAAGCGGCGCGGTCTGAAAGAACCTGAAGGCGGGATTTTGATGCCTGCGCGTCGGCCACAAGGCGCATGACACCGGAGAGAAAGGTGGATTCACCGATTTTGGCAACCGCTATTTTTAGCGCCCCGTCCCCGTTTATGGAACCGGCAATCACTTCATCGTTTGTTTTTTTGGGAACCGGCCTGGATTCCCCGGTGATAATGGATTCATTAACGTCAGAACGCCCCTCAATTATTTTTCCGTCAGCCGGTATTTTGCCGCCGGGCTTTACGAGCACAATGTCCCCGATTTTGAGCATGGCTATCGGAATAATTTGGCTTGCGCCGCCGCGCAAAACTTCCGCGGTGTCGGGAAGCAATTTCGCAAGCTCTTTAAGGGCTCCCTGCGCTCCCTGAACCGCGCGCATCTCAACCCAATGGCCAAGAAGCATGATTCCTATAAGGGTTGAAAGTTCCCATAATAAGTTGTGCTCCCGCCCCGTTAAAACGGCAAAGACACTGAAGGAATAAGCGGCAATGATTGCTAGAGCAATGAGCGTCATCATGCCAGGAAGCCGCGCCTTCAGTTCGCGCCAGGCGCTCGCCAAAAATATCCATCCTCCGTAAAAGAACACGACCGAGCCGAATCCAAGAATCACAAATTCCGAACCGGAGAATTCCGGCGCGGTTAATCCGAAAGCTTTTTCAAACAACTCCGAGTACGCGAGAATAGGAACGGTCAACGCCAGTACCACCCAAAACTTCCGCAAAAAAGATTCCGTTTTATGCCCGGCGTGTTTATCGTGTGCGTTATGGTCGGCGGTTTCTTTTTTCTTCTGTTTTACGGGCACCAGATTCATGCCGCATTCAGGGCACATTCCCGGCCTGCCTTGCTCTACATTTGGATGCATTGGACAAGAGTAAGTGGTTTGATGGTGTTGATGTTCCATGTTCTTTAATTATATACCGCATCCCTTACCACCGTTTTCTTGCTCTGGTTTTACGATTTGAGAAACGACCCAAGTGTATCCGGAAGAACTTGAATAATCGTCGCCTAATATCTTACGCGCGTCTACGCTCCTCCAATCAACACTCTTCCCTTTCAAGTAAGCCGCTATGGTTAGATAAGCGTCGGGAAACCAAAATGAATTTGCTGAAAGCGCCGCCTTCCACATGTCTTTTTCGCTTACGCCCTGACTTGCCATTAACTCCAAAAGTCCGAGCATGGCCATGCCGTGATTGCAGTCCGGAAAATGGGTTGAGTTGCCGCAACACGGCCTGTATATTCCCTTAGATACTTTCTCTGCCAAAGCTTGCTGACCGGGTGTCAAATTAAGGAATTCATGCATGCTGTAATGGTCCATCGGGTTACCCTCCGCCATTGTCCAACCTGCGGTTGAAGCGAAAGTTTCGGCACCGCCGTATCTTTTGTCCGTCATTTCGCCATAATCCAAAATTGGATTTTTATTCGCGAGGCCGAGCGCCCAAAACAAATTCAAAAGATATGGGGCATTGTCTTTCGTAATTTTTATCCGGCCGTTATTCCGCCCGGACAGCAGGCTTTCATATTCATCCGTGAACTCGCCGCGTTTTTCATACATTTCCCTGAATCTTTCGGCGTCTATAACGCCGGCGTTCGCGAGCTTTACGCCCATGCCACCCCAAGTTACCGGCAATAGAACCTCGCCCGAAGGCAAAACTTTTTCCTCAAGAATTCCATCGGGCGTTTTCCCCGACAACTCCGGCGGGACGGCATCGTACAAAGCGCCGACGATAACAATAACCGCGGCAAGCGTGAGAAGCGGCAAGATATATTTCTCAAGGTGTTTTGTTTCGTTTTTCATGACATTAACAGCAATTTTTCATCTTTTTTTCCAGTTCTTTGACGCCTTCCTCACGAGGATTCTGTCCGCCGTATCCGAAGAAAAAAACGGACCCGACAACCAGTAAAAATCCGAGCGAAACAAGAAACATTATCCATTGTTCCTCAAGAAGGCCGTAAGCGGCGATAAACCCCGCCGGAATAAAAACGATTTTCCAAAGAAGCGGAGAGATTTTAGGCGGCAATTTTTTCTCCGACTGATAAGCAATACCCACAATCGAGCCGCCCAGAAGAAGCGCCGGCACGACCAGATTGATTTGGTATCCCAATAAATGCGCCGCGACAAGCCATATCCACGTTCCGGCTACGCCCGCGCAAATTGGGCAAATCTGGAACGGCAACGCGCGGTTCAAGAGCCACACTGCCGCCGTAATCGTCAGAATTGAGATTGTTGCAATGATGATAAGCATGGTTTTAGACGAAAAAGATAATAATGCCGAGAACTATCATAGCGATTCCGCCCCACACTCTCATGTGTTTCGTCTCCGATTTTTTCCACTCCATGACTTTTTCGGTAAGCGTCCCGTCGCCCGCGATGAAAAGAATCAGGAGAAGCGGCAAGACGAAAATCAGATTGTAGAGGATGAGATACCAAACGCCGGAGAGGTATGTCACCTGGTCGTGAAGAAGTCCGAGAATCATCAGGTAAGGTCCGCCGGTGCACGGGAATTCACATAACCCGACGAGCGCGCCCAAAAGAAACGCCGTCGGAAGCGAGGCTTTATTCATGAGCTCCGCCATTTTATGGTGCGCCGCCTGCGGAATACGGAGTTTAATCGGGAACGACGGGAAGAATTCGTTTATGAGATTGATTGCGCCAAGAACAATGAGAAGCGCCGAACCGATTTTGGCCATGAAGTGCGGAGTGTTGAAGAGGTGAAGCGCCTGAAGTATCCCCAGTCCGATGAGAATGTAGACCGTAAAGAGTCCCAGAATATAGACTCCGCCAATTTTTAAGACACCGCCGCGCATCTTCCCGATACTGAAAAGAAACGCGATTGTCAGAAGAAGAATCCCGAACGCGCACGGATTTATGCTGTCAATCAAGGCGGCCACACCCACAAGCGGCAGAAGCCATGTTCCTTCATTGCTTAAGTTCCAGAGCGCGGTAGTACCGATGTTGCCGATTTTCAAAAACAAAACAACGCCGAAGATAAGGACCACGGCTGAAACAAGAATTGCAAGTTTTTTACTCATGGGATTTACGGTGTAACGGTAGCGTTAAACAGAAGCTCAAGCGGTTTGCCGCTGTCCGTTTCCAGAATAATCGCCCGCTCTATCCGTCCGACACCGGCGGGACCATGCGCCGCGGGGTCAAAAACGACCTCCACGACCGCCTCCTCGCCCGAACCCATAATTTGGTTTATCGTCGGAACGAATCCGTGGCCGGGCATGCTGAAGGGTCCGAATTGTTCGCTTCCTTTCATAAGCGTCGCGGTCGTGCACATGCAAGATGTATACATTTTTCTGATGATAACCGCCTTATCGCTATCGTTTTTAATTTTGAACTGGCGTTTTACGACACCGCGAGCCATTGATATGGAGCCGAAGCTGTAATTTTTCTCTCCCGATACAATGAGCGTTCCCATCATGTTGTTCACGGGCAATGACGCCGTGTTAACGGAAGAATCGGGCCGCGCAATAAATATCGCTGCACTCAAAGCAATAACTGCGACGGTAATGCCAATAATATTTTTTTTCATTTTTATAAGATTTAATTGTTAAGTTAAAAACACAAATTAAAAAACCTGCTGCGGCGGAAAAAATTCGCCGGGAAAAGCAGGATAAAAAGATTTCCTAGAAAAGTTTGGGGTTCAGGATTCCGCGAGATAGCGCTTCTTTGAGAAACGCGCTCGGAACATAGTCTCCTTTATCGCGAAATAGCCGCGCCGGAAATAGTTTTAAAGGCGGGGGCGAGTAAAAAAGCCGCTCGGAACCAAGGATGGCGACAATGAAAGAAATGATAAGAAAAAGGAGAGCCAAAAAACCGCTTTGGCTTACGGGCAAGGACGCGAACATCGCCTGCCACGAGCTTATGTGTTCAAAAGGAATCATGTTGCATATGGAAATTCCCGGCATGTACGGGCAGTCAAATTCGGAGGCGCCCATTGCCATCGGCGTGCCTAAGTGGCCAAGCCCGAAAGAAGCCGCGAAGAAAAACGCCGCAAGGGCGAAAACAAGGGCAAATTTGCTTAAGTTTTTAAGCGAAATGTTCATTGAAAGGCATTATACAAAATTTATACCTGGAAAGAAATCTCCCTCTGTTCTAAATTGAGGATTAAGCTTATTTGAAATATTCCCACACTTTTCCGTCACCCGAGCCGTCTATCTTAAAAATGGCGACTCCGCGGACACCGAGATTTTTTGCCACAACCATCTTTCCTATCATGGCTATCGGGTCGCTCCACCAAAGAATCCTGAAAGGCGAACCGACGGGAGTGGAAGAAGATATTCCGGAAAAAGTTGTGGTCGCGATGTGAGTGCTGTATATAAAAGAAATATCCGGAGACACGCTCAGGGGTACCGAGAGAGCGGAGGGGACGTACATAAAAGAAATTTCACCGGCGCTGTTTCTGACCGGAGAAACTTGAAGCCGGGAAGCAACGTCTAAGGCATATTTCGGGTTAAAGGCCCAAAGAAGCTTGTAGCGGTACATCCCGTCTTTGAGCTTAACCGCTTCATATTCGTATCCGTAGGTTGGGATACCGACAACAAGTTTCTTTTTGGAAATGCTTTTTGCGGCAAGTTCAATGACTTTTTTAACCCATTTCGGATCTGACACGGGAATGTACGGGCCAATATTGTCTTTGTTCAATCGCAAGTCGATAGTCCCCTGGTCATAAACCATCACGCGTACGCGGTCACAATTGTTGTTTATAACATTGTAATCATTCGCGTATTCTATGCCTTTCGGAATTTTTTCAAACCGCGAAGAAAGCGGCGTTCTCGGCTCTATGGTACAGACAAGGAATTTCTTTCCCATCGCCGCGTACAATTCGCGGAGAAACGCGGAAAAATACGGTCTAGTCGCAGCGTTTTTTGATTCGTAATCTATATCCACTCCGTCAAAATTATTTTCTTTCACCATTTCCACAATCGCGCGGATGTGTCCGGCGCGGAGTGTTTTTGATTTCAAAACTTTTTCAATGGCGGCCGTGTTTGACCAGCTGACCGTCGGAATTATGCGGACTTTCTTTTCGCGGGCGGCGGCAAAAAGCTCCGTCCACGGCGGTTCTTTTATTTTCATAAGGTCAAGAAGTGTGCCGTCATCTTTTACGGCGTAACTGAATGGATTGAGTTCGGTAAAAACGTCTATATGCTTTATGGCCTCTTCAACGCCAGCCGCTTTGCGCCAATAAGGAATCCAGCCGGAAACTTCAAACTTCGCCGCCGGTTTCGTTTGAGCAACCGCAGTCGCAGCGGTTGCCTCGTCAGAAAAATAAAAAACGGCAAGAGGCAAAAATAACAGAAAATAAAAAAACTTTTTCACGTGTCTACTTGGAACTATTCGAATTAACGGACGCCGCCGTGTTTTGCGAAGAAGGCCGCGCGGGGGCCGAAGCGTCTTGCCCGGATTTATGCAAAAGCGAGTCTATTATCACACCCCTAAGATAAGGGACGTAATAAACCGCCATAATCAAAGACGCGAAAAACCCGAGAAGGCCTATGGTTATAAGGTGCCAAGCGTGATTTTTTTCCATAAGAAAATTCTATCACATGACGTTAAGAGATTTTATACCGAAGAAACGGATTTTTTGTTCTTTCTTTTTGCCAAAAAAACTCCGAGTAATCCACCGAGAAAAGAAGCGGTAATGTTAAAAAAGGAAATCATAATGATTAACACGGGCATCACGGCGATAACAGCCAAGCCGGTTTTTTCAATAACGTTGGCAAAACGCATATACAGCAAAAAAGACGGGACTGAAACAATAATTCCCACAAATAGAACCGCGATTAAAGCCCAGTAGCTTTTCAACCACTTACCCAGAAAACATGAAATCGCGAATGATAACGCGGCAAATCCCCAAATTATGTAATTCATACAGCTACGATAATTTAATTATCGCGCTGTTTTGCCGTAAGCGCAATTGATGCACTCAACCTGACCCTTGCGAGTTACGATATATTTGTTTCCGCAGGCGCAGGTAACAATAACGCTCTTGAGAGGTTTGTATACCCATTTACCGTGCTGGTTGACGGGTTTCTTTATTACGATTGGAGGAATAATTTTTTTCATGTTATTCAATGAAAGTTAGGGCTTTACCCTGTTTGTCGCCGCGGCCGGTGCGGCCGATGCGGTGCACATAGTCGTCGTAAGTTTGCGGCAGGTCGTAGTTGATGACGTGGCTCACGTCGGCAATGTCGAGCCCGCGCGCGGCGACGTCGGTCGCCACCAGCACCTGCGCGTGATTGTCTTTGAATTTCCCGAGAGCGCGCTGGCGCTGGGAGTGATTTTTGTTCCCATGAATGGACTCCGCCTTGAAACCGCGCTCGGTGAGCGTTACGGATAGTTTTTCCACGCCGTGCTTGGTGCGCCCGAAAATAAGCACCTTGCTGAAACCTTCTTTTATCAGAAGGTCGTGAAGTACGTCTATTTTATTTTCCCCGTTTTTCAAGCGCACGATGTCTTGGTCAACGTTTTTTGACGTATCCCCTTTTTTAACGGAAATGCGAACGGGGTCGCGGAGAAATTCACCTATTAGTTTTTCAATCGTCGATGAAAGCGTAGCGGAGAAAAAGAGCGTCTGCCTCTCTTTTGGCATTCCCGCCATAACCTCGCGCATGTCGTTGATGAATCCCATGTCGAGCATTCTGTCGGCTTCGTCCAAAACCACCGTGGAAAATTCGGAAAGGCGGATCATTTTGCGGTCCACAAGGTCTTTCAACCGTCCCGGCGTGCCGATAATGAAATTGTTTTGGTAGCGAAGCTGTGAAATCTGGCGCCCGATGCTCATACCGCCGACAACGCAAACTGAAAATATTTTCATGCTGTAAGTAAAACCACGGAGTTCTTGGTCAACTTGAAGAGCAAGCTCGCGGGTAGGCACGATTATAAGAACCTGTTCTTTTCTGTTTTTCAGAACTTTATTTATGAGAGGAATGAGAAAAGCGCCGGTCTTGCCCGTGCCGGTGTTGGCAATACCCAAAATGTCGCGACCCAAAAGCGCGGGCGGAATCGCCTGGTCCTGAATCGGAGTGGGAATAACATATCCCTTTTTTACGATTGAATGCTTCAAAATTTCATCAATGGCGAAATCCGAAAATTTGTGAACTGGCACAAATTTTACTTCAGTTTCGCTTACCCCCGCCTTATTGATGAATTTTGATACGTTTATATTTTCGCCGCGCGGAGGTCCCTTGCGTGAAAAGCGCGGACGAAAGCCGCCTCTTGAAAAAGAGGGTTTGCTGAAAGAGCCGAAAGATTTTCGGGTCTTGTTCCCATTAGAAAAATGCCTATTATTCATTGCTTTATTTAATGGCCGAGTGGCCTATAACCTCTAGTCCTTATGGTAAAAGTACGACTAGGACGTCTCGAGAGGTTTTAAATAAAGCCGTATGGGCTTACAAGCGAAAACCGATGAGATTAAGTTATGCGTCAACTATATACTAAGATTCAAAATTTGTCAATTGTTGGTTGATTATTTTGAACTGCGCGCGGTTTTTAAGGCGCGAGCCCACCATAAAAGCTGGTCGGTCATTACTTTGGCTTTCTCGGCATGTTTGGCGAACATGTCTTTGGCGTCAGCCTGGCCGAATAAAACCGGGAAAAATTGCTCTCCTGAAAAATGCACGGACTCGCGAATCGGTGCCATTTGAAGTTCTATGGCGGTAAGGCGCAATTGCTCTACCGCGCGGGCGCCTCCCACGCTACCGTAACTCACAAACGCAACCGCCTTATTGTTCCACTCCTGATACACCCAATCAAGCGCGTTTTTAAGTACTCCTGATGTGCCGTGATTGTATTCCGGCGTAACGACAACATATGCGTCCCCTTCCGCAATTTTCGCGGTAAAACGGGCCACGGCTTCATTTTTATACGGCTCTTGTTTGTACGACGGGCTCACCGGTTCATTGAAAAACGGCATGTCATAGTCACGTAAATCAAGCACTTCAACTGCGACCCCCTCCTCTTTCTTTATTTCTCCAGCAATCCAGGCGGCAGCCTTATCGCTCCATCGTCCTTCTCGCGTGCTTCCAACAATGACTTTCACGGAAATCTGTGTGTTCTTGTCCATATTTTTTTATTTAATGATTAGTCCTATCTTACACTACTTTCCCAACGCTATATTCATACACCCTTATTCCTTTGAGTTTTGGAACTTTATTGATAGGGGTAAGTGAGATTCCCTCTCTATCAAATGGTTTTATTCCTTCACCGATGCTGATTGGAACCTCGTGTAAAATAATCTTTTCAACCATACGGTGCTTCAATAAATAGTCATTCAGTGTCGTTCCGCTTGATACCAAGGCATCCGGCGCCGAAACCAAGGCGTCCTCGGGTGAATGCGCGACTATATATCCTTCTTTAGGGTGGAAATCCCGATTGTCGCTTATCACTATTTTTTTAATCGGCAATTCCTCAAACTGCCGCAGTGGTTCTTCCTCATAATTCTGTATAGTCTCGTATGTTTTTCGTCCCATTATCAATACCCCATACTTCCTGCAGAGATTAAGAAAATTTGGCCACAAATTGTCCGGAATGAAATCCTCACTCCCGTCTTTCCGGGCAATAAACCCGTCAGCCGATATTACATTGTACAAAGTCAGCATAATAAGTATTAGCTTGATTTTACACTAATCCAAGGAATGCCCTTGGAGGTTTTCTAATTATCGAAAATTTACGGGAATTGAAATTGAATCGTCTAACTCTCTCCTGTCAGATGGATTGTCTTTTTTCAGAATAAGAAACCCGCGCTCCCCGTAGGCCGGCTTTTCAAATTTGATTTCCGAGGTGAAGGATACGAATTCTTCGGTCATCCATTCCCCCTCCGCCTTGGCGTAGTGTTCGGCGATTATTTTTCCGTCCCAGTCGGTAAGAATCACCGGGAAAGACGCTTCAAAAAACCAGTATCCTCTCGCCTTCCCGCTTATCTTAAGAGGGCTTGTGATTTTTTGGCCGGGCTTGGGATACGAAACCTGTATCAGATCAGATAAATCGGCTCCGTTATCAGGGGTTTTTACCGATGAAAAGTAATAGAAATATCCCGCGACGGCAATGGCGGCGGCCGCGAATATTAAAAGTAGTTTTTTCATATTATTCGCACTTGCCGCCCGGCAAAATCTTCACGATTTGCGTTGCCTCAAAGCCGTGTTTGTAGTCTGCGCCGAATCCGTCGGTCGGGGCAGGGGTGATGCGCCCCGCAAGCACCATGAAAAGCGGCGCGTAGGGATTTTCTTGCGTGGCAACCCATGTTTGATATTCCTTAAGCATTCCACCGTAGGCGGAAGAATTTCCCAAAACCCAAAACTCTTCCGCTTTTGCGCCGCATGGAGTAAACGTTCTGACCTCATGCCCCATCGCCGCGTTTCCCCACAACACCTGCTCTCCCTTTGAAAGCGGGCTTATCTTTCGCAGTTGCCCGTTATCAATCACCGAGTACATTGATACTCCGACCGAAGGCCTTGCGGTCATCGGCTCGCCCGCGGAGCGTTCCGCGTAATTGGCTATCAATACCCCTCCCTTGATTTCGGTCGCCTGCGGAGCGACTCTGTCGCCGAGGAGTATTGCGTTCGTGCCATGGTATCCATCGGGGGTTTTAAGCGCCGCCACGGCATAGTAAAAAGTGCCGCTACCGCCTCTGTCTTGCGTGAGAAGAAACGCCGTATCGGAAAGCCCGTCGCCGTTTAAATCACCCTTCGACTCGTTGCCGAAATATTTCGTGATTATTTTTGAGGCCGAGCCCGCCGCGTCTTCCGTCTCCGAAACGCCGTCTGTGAGCTTAACCGAGATGTTTTCTATCATGTATGCGGAGTTTTTCGGATTATCGGTGCCGGGACTCCGCTCCCCATCAAAACCGGTTTTATAAAAATACGCGCCAGCCAAAACTGCGGCGGCGATGACAAGGAATAAAATAGTTTTTTTCATAATAAGGTATTGTAACAGGAAGGAGCGCCGCGTGAAATAAATTTCACGCGGCGCTCCCCCGATTATTAGTTAATTTCTTACCTCCATTCCCGCGCAACCCGCCATTTGATTGCGGCAATCACGCCAAGAGCGATGAGCATAGAGAGTCCCTGCGCAAGTCCGCCCAAAAGCGGCACAATTCCTATAACCTCAAAAATAAATACGCCCAAAAGTATGGTCTTCCAGGAAATTTCCAGCTCGCTCTTAAAGAAATAGCGATAGGCCACGCTCCCTATGATAATCGGCGTAACAATCCAGGCAAATAGCGTTAGGGCGACAAACGCCACCACTCCGAGAATTCCAAACGGTATGCCAACCACGGTCGCAAACATCAGCGCCGACAATGCGGGAAGCGCGGCAAAAACGACAAGCCCTCTTCCTAATTCAAGCAAGGGTCGCTCGACCGCTTTAGCAATGATTTCTTTGCTGTAACGACGGAACACGAGCCCGATTACAAGCGCGCATAGAAGAAGCGCGAGGAATTTTCCTATGACCCAAATGGAGATAAGTCCGACAAGAAGCGCCGCCGAAATTTGTTTCCGAACCCGCGGCTCGAAACTCACTTTTCCTTTCACCACCGCCCCGTCCTCCTTCACCATTTCTTCGCGCGCTTTGTATGTTATGTTTCCATTAATCACCGCGGCATTGCCGAGCGTAACTTTATCCGCGTCAATCGTAATATCGCCGTTAATTGGAGAATTGATGTAGATATTTCCACCGCCGATTCGCAAGCTTCCTCCAATAGGCGCGTCTATGCGGACACTTCCTCCGCCTATTACCACATCCTTGCCGACACCGGGACCGCCGAGAGTAACCTGCCCGCCTCCTGCTATCACATCGCCCGCGACCCGGCCTTGTATGACTATGTTGCCACCGGCGGCGCGCACATCATCGGCCACGTTTGAGAGTATGGTGATATTCCCGCCGACAACGATAATGTCCGCCCCGACACTTCCGTTTATAAAAATACTTCCTCCCGCCGCCACGATATCTCCCGCCACGCTTCCGGCGGAGGTCACGCTTCCGCCTGACATATAAATATCATTTTGAATGCGTTCATTTGCCGCAACCGACGGCTGTTCACCAGCGCGGAATTCCGCAGAAAACGACACCAAGGGAATTACAAGCGCCATCAAAGCCAATCCGTACCAAAAAGTTTTTTTCATAAAGGTATAAATAGAATACTATTAATGCCTGTAGTATACACCTTGCTATTTTACCGCCAACGAGAATTTTAGCGGCTGTAATAATCAAACAGCGCCTTGATGCCTAACAGATTTTGCTCCCATTCCACCGTCTCGTGAGTTTTGAGCTCCACTGTGATTGCCGGAATGCCGATTGAAGAAAGCCACCCCTCGGCATCCCCGGTAACCTTGTAACTGTCAAAAGACTTTACCGCCGCATACCCGGCCGCATTCGCATAAACATTCATAATGTTAAGCGTCTCCGGAAGAATTCCTTTTTCGCAATCCGATGCGTACACGGCATTGGCTTGACTATGCCAAAAAATAACGGATACCGGCTGAAAATCGGAAACGAAATTTCGTATGGCTTCCGCTTCGGGCTCGGAAAAAGGTTTGGTTCCGGCGCTTACTGTCTTCCCCTGCCATGTCGCCTCCCTCTGCCATTCGCAGTCAAAGTTCCGGTTAAGGTCAACTCCGTGGGCATTAAACCTTCCCGGTACGCTTGATTCTTTCTCCGGCGCGTCCGCCGGTGAAAAACGGCCAACTTTCCCGATAACTTTATATACTCCGTCGGGATTGGCCGACGGAATAACCGCAATCGTCAAATTGTCAGGAAAAACATTTGGGCTCGCGTTTAAATAATCTATTAGAGAATACGCCAGAAGCACGCTATTCCATTCGTATCCGCCATGTATACCGCCGATGAATGCAATATGCGTTTCCCCGCTTCCGTATGTATATGATTTTATCTCGCGCCCTTCTACGGACACACCGATAACTTTATCTTTCGGCTGATTCTTCTCCTGGCCTACGGCTACTTTTTGTGCCGTCTGTGATTCTTCCGTTAGCCACAAAATCGCGGCTGTTCCAAATCCGAATACAAAAACAACAAGAAAAACGGCCGGGAGCTGCTTCTTAGTGAACATCCTGGTTATTTGGCGTAATATTTGAGCACCGCCTTAACGCCCGCTAAATTCTTCTCCCACTCGACGTCCTTATGATTGGTAAGAAAAACGCTCACGGCGGGAATATTTTTCTTGGCAAGCCAATCCGCCATGCCGCCGGTAGTTTCGTAAAAATCAAAGCTCTTATAGGACGGGTAACCTGATGCGTTCGCGTATGTTTTCGTGAGTGCGCTCGTCTCTGCCGAGATACCGCTTGAACAGCTTGAGGAATACACACCCCCCGCGGCGCTGTCCCAGGAAACGACGGCGGCAGGGAGTTCTTTCTCTATATATATTTTTATTGCTTGGCTTTCCGGCTCGGAAAACGCCGCGCTTCCTCCGCTCACGGCTGTATTTTGCCACACGCCGGAGGACTTCCATTTACAGTCAAAGTTTCGATTTAAATCAACTTTGTTCGCGTTAAAACGGCCTGATATTTGTACGGCCTGCGACGCCGACACGTCGGACGCCGCGAAACGGGGTTTAGCGCCGACAACCTTACTTAAACCGTCCGGATTCAAAACCGGGATAATGGTCACTTTTATATTTTGCGGGATAATTTCCGGATTTGTTTGGAGATAATCCATAAGTTCATAGGCTACAAGAACCGCATTCCATTCGTATCCGCCATGGATGCCGCCGATGAAAATAAGTTCTTTGTCGCCTAAACCGTAGTGATAGGCGGTAATATCACGCCCTTCTACGGATGTGCCGATAACTGTTTCGGTTTTTTTGTTTTGTGTTCCTTGCGCCCCTCCTGCTTGGTCGCTCTCTCCGGTCTTGGTCGTAGTGGCTGTCCCTTCCTGATTTTGGTCAATCTTTCCGTCGCCCTGTTTCAGGAAATAGAAACCGATGCCAACAACGGCGAGGAGGGCAACGATAAATATGATAACGATGTTTTTCATATGATTGTATGTTATTGAACTTATTAAAATTGATGCCGACCGGAATGTGAATATATTACCACTTTGCCGGTGGTTTTTCCTTTGTCATGTATATTATGCAGTATAACAAAATTAAAAATTTCGTTTACTGGTCTCCTTGGTCTCGTAAATTCAACCATCAAGCCACGCAAGGCGGATTAGTTATATTTTACACTAACTAGACGACGCGTCTCGAGCTCTACTGTATTCCGCCTTGTTTCTCGTAATTACGGCGCATCATTCCAGTCGCTTTTTTCAATCCTATATTTTCGTAGAAAGGCTGCAGTTCAGGATCACAAAGTAGGTCAATCATGTAATAGCCCTTGAGCATCTCAAGCATGCGTGCAACTAATTCTTTTCCAATTCCTTTCTTTTGATAACTCGGCAGGACTTCAAGAAAAGGTATGTAGGCTGCTAGGATCTCGTCTGTAATCGCGGCAATAAAGCCGACCACTTTCTTGCTTTCTGTATCAATTGCAAGTACAAAATAATTGCTATTTTTGAGTAGTTGTAAATGCTTTTCTGGAGTGGGCGCATTCAGCCATCCTACAAAAAATCCTTGTAATTTCGATTCTTCAATCCCCTCCAAAGAGGTGGTAAAAGATACATTTTCCATATATTCCCCCAGAATACGCCTTATTTGGCCAAAACGCCATATTCAAAAATTAGCTTAAATACCGTTTCAACGCTCCTCGGAATGTTTTTCTACTTACTTGGCCCAACGTATATAGTCAATATCTCTGACTTGAGTGTTTTATTGCCGATAACTTTTAGACCTGCTTGTGCAAATAAATCAGCGAGAAGTTGTGATTCTTTGTTTACTTCTTGTACCTCAATCGTAACCCCAGTAGGATAGTAGCCATCGAAGCGATATTCATAGCTAATTTCATTCCACCTGACTTCTTTAAGGGTAGTTGAAATTTCGGTCGCTAAATGATCGGCCTCCACGCCTCCGTACGAAAGTTTGATTTTGAAATCTTGCCTCGGATATAAACGGAGTTTTGAAGTGAGTTCATTCTTTACGCTCAAAATCGTCCTCTGAGGGAGGATATTATTTACAACACTATTATTCCCGATTTGACCGATGGTATTTATAGAGTTTGGAGAAGCAACTATGTTTTGTTCAGGAGTATTTTGTTGATAATAGGTTGTAGCCACCCCAATAAAAAGAGTGGCCAATACTCCCACAACTCCTATCCATTGATTTTTTGTAAATTTTAAAAATTTCATACTCCTCGAAGACCGGGCTTATCTCAAACTGGCTACGGGTTTGTGGTACAAAGTTGGAACTATTTTACTGGATAAATATGATACTCGACCATGTTCATGGTAATTCCGCTTTGATTAGTTTTAGGGTATCTTAAGACCTCTTTCGCACCTAAAGATTCGGGGATTTTTCTACTTGGGATATTTTCCTCTGCTACGGGGTATGTAATATATTCATAACTTAGGTTTTTGTCTGCCCATTCTTTTAGTGCCCTTACTGCTTCTTTACCATAGCCATGACCATGCGCTTCTTTTTTTATCCAAATGCCAAGCTCCGGAGTTTTTGTGTCAATATGGTGAAGTCCACCATTCCCAATGTATTCATGAGTATCTTTTTTAAGAATAGCAACAACAATTTCTTCACTCCTTAAAATACCGTCAATACTTGATTCGATGAACACTCTTGTGTCTTCAATCTTTTTGGGTGTTGCTGGGTACATATATTTTGTTATTTCATCATCAAATACATCAAAAATAGTCTCCGCATATTTCATAGATATGGGAACGAGTAATAAATTCCCTGTTTCAATATTAAAATTTTCTAAATCAATTTTCATTTTAAACTGTGCGGGGAAGCCTCACGCCACGGTTTTCCGCTTCACTACAAACTGCCAGGCTTGGATTCGAACCAAGATACTCAGATTCAGAGTCTGAGGTCCTACCGTTAGACGACCTGGCAATGTAAACAGCTTTTAGCTGATAGCTGTTAGGTTACTAGAAAATCTAGAAAAATTCTAGCCCGTTTAATTACCCCAGCCGAAACGCGACCAGGCCGAATTTTTTGATTTTTTCCTTATAATCCGGGAAAGAGTGGTATTCCGCGGTCGCCGAGGCGACCGTACTCAAATCCGGGAAAATATCTTTTACGCGATAGACGCGGAATAGCGCGGGAATACTCTTAAAAATTTTTACCGCGGCGATTTTTTTCCGGAATCTTTCCTTGCCGCAGACAAAAACGAGGGTGTCCCCTTTTTCAATTTTTCGGTATCTCACCGTGGCCGCGCGGGTTTCAATTTTCTTAACACCCTTTTTGATGTTTAAGAAGATACTCCGATTTACCACGCGAAACCTCAATACGTGTTCCATAATAATCCTTCAGTTATTTTGCTATTTATCCAATCCTATTTCTCGTGCCTTTTAATTGCCGCCCTCAAAAATTCCGTAAACAACGGGTGCGGCGAGAACGGTCGCGCCAAAAATTCGGGATGAAATTGCGTGCCCAAGAAGAAAGGGTGCTTGCCACGCGGAAGTTCGGCGATTTCCATCAGAATTCCGTCCGGAGAAACCCCGGAAAAAACAATCCCCTTTTTCTCTATCTCTTTTATATATTCGGGGTTCACCTCGTAGCGGTGCCGGTGCCTTTCCTCGACGGTCCGCGCGCCGCTTGCCCAACCGTCGTCTGACAGATAAGCGCGCGCGGCAATCGTTCCCTCTCCGAGCTTTGCTTTGTAAGTTCCGAGCCGCATGGAACCGCCGTAATCTTTCCTTGCCAATTTTTCTCGCTGGTCGGGCATTATATCAATGACGAGATGTTTGGACTTCGGATTTATCTCCGCCGTATTGGCGTCTTTCCATCCCAAAACATTGCGCGCGAATTCAATCACCATAAGCTGCATGCCGTAGCAGAGGCCAAGATAGGGAATTTTCTTCTCGCGAGCGTAGCGGATAACATTAAGTTTTCCTTCAATCCCCGATTCGCCAAAGCCGCCGGGAACTATTATGCCGTCGTATTTGGAAAGCTCTTTTACTTTCGCCGAATTCTTTTCAAAATCTTTTGAGTTAAGCCACGTGAGTTTTGGGCGGCGCTTTAAGTGGTATGCCGAGTATTTCACCGCCTCAATGACGGAAATGTAGGAATCGGATAAAACGAAGTCTCCTGTGTCAAAATACTTACCGACGATAGCAATATTGACGCCGTTTTTGTAGTTTCTAACGTCTCGGGCAAAAGAATTCCACGCCGTCATGCCCGCGCCTCTCCTTTTTGGCAAACCGAGAATTTTTATAATGAGGTCGCCCAGTTTGTCTTTTTCAAAATTAACCGGAACGTCGTAAATGCTTTCAACATCCGGCGCGGAAATGACGGCTTCATGCGAGATATTGCAAAAAAGCGCGATTTTGTCTTTACGCTTACCGTCCAAAAGCGTTTCGCTCCGCGCTATTATCACATCAGGCTGAATCCCCGCGGAATTCAAATTTCTGACCGCGTGCTGGGTTGGTTTGGTTTTGGCTTCGCCAACTTTGTTCGGAACCGGAACGTAAGAAACCATGACGAACATCACGTCGCCCTGCCGCGCGAGCTTCATCATGCGGGCGGCTTCAAGGAATAAAATATTTTCGTATTCGCCGACGGTGCCGCCGATTTCAATCACCACCACGTCAGCTTTCTCTTTCTCGCCCGCCCGCTCGATGCGGCGGACTATTTCCTGCGGAATATGAGGCACCACCTGCACGCACTTACCGCCGTATTCCAAATTACGCTCTTTTTTTATAACCGACTCGTAAACTCTGCCGGTCGTCATGTAATTTTCCCGCGTCAAAGTAATGTCGAGAAATCGCTCGTAGTTGCCCATATCCTGGTCGCATTCATCGCCGTCGCCCAAAACGAAAACTTCGCCATGCTCGGTCGGATTCATCGTTCCCGCGTCCACGTTCACATACGGGTCAATTTTAATCGCGGTAACCTTTAGGCCGCGAGACTGGAGAATTTTCCCGATTGAAGAGACGGTTACACCCTTTCCGACTCCGGAAATCACGCCGCCGACAACGAATATGTATTTGCGGTTTGCCATGGCAGTAATGGTGGAAATAGGGATTTAGTTGGTTAAATAATTAAGTGTTCAAATATTTGCGCACGGCAAGAAACGCCGAAACGACGCCTAACGCCGTTCCGCACAAAAGCATAATGAGAAAAAGTTCCACAAAATTGGAAAGATAATATTCATAAATATTGAGTCCTCCGAAAAATGTCGTGGCATTTTTGCCGAGCCATAGCGTTACCGGATAGAAAACACCCATCGCTAAAATTGAGGAAATAATGCCGTAAAGAATTCCTTCAACCAAAAACGGCCCGCGGATATGGATATTGCCCGCGCCAACCAAGCGCATCACCGAAATTTCCTCGCGCGACATGTAAATGGCAAGGCGGATGGTGTTGAAGGTAATGATGATGGAAATAATTATTAAGACAAACGTTACTGCAAATCCCAATTTATCGCCGCTTGCGATAATGTTGGTTAATTTATCTATTACCTCCTTGTTCTGATAGTAATTAACTTTGTCCACGATGGAACCGGCGTCTTGTGAAAGCGCGCTGCCTTTGCCCAAAAATTTCGCGACCGTTTCGTACTGCGAAGTTTTTTTCGCCTTTATGTTAAGTACGGCACCCAACGGATTATTCCCCAATTCGTCTATCGCCTGAAGCGTCAGATAATCACTTTCGTGCCGCGCCTTAAAGCGCGCGAGTGCCTCATCGCGCGAAACATATTCAACCGATGCCACTTCCGGCAAAGTTTCAATTGACGCTTTCAGTTCAAGAATTTTATTTTCCGGCGCATTCAGGTTGAGATAAACGTTTATATCAACTTTGTCTTCAATTTGCGCCAACGAATAGCTTAAAACGGCTCGGCTTAAAATGAGAGAACCGATAACGAAAAGAGTGACGGTAACTACAAGAATGGAAGCGATGGAAACGACGGAGTTCCTGTAAAAACTGATAAATCCGCCGCGCAATATTCTTTTGAATGATGTTCCTAACATTCCGAAAAATTATATGGGAACATTGTACCACCGCACGGCTAAAGGAAAAACCCTTGCGCGAGGCAAGAGTCCGTGTTCTTCTTTCTCATTTCGCCGCTTTTGCCGCTTGGCGCGGATTTTAGAGATTATAGCGTCCGGTTTTATCGTCGCGGACGATTTTGCCTTTATCCAGAGTGACTACGCGTTTGCCCAAAGCGTCCACGACACTTTTGTTGTGGGTGGCAAGTACAACGGTCGTCCCCAAATCATTGATTTTTTCAAGAATGCGGATGACCTCGTTGGTGTTTAGGGGGTCCAGATTGCCGGTCGGCTCGTCGGCTATGACCACCTCCGGCTGATTGATTATGGCCCTGGCTATGGCAACGCGCTGTTTCTCACCGCCCGAAAGCTGGTGGGGGAAATTGAGCATTTTGTTGCCTAAATCCACAAGCTCAAGCACATGGGGAACATCGGCGGCGATTTCAGAGTCCGTTTTCCCGGCGGCTTCCATGGCAAAAGCGATATTTTCGTAGGTCGTCTTATTGGGCAAAAGGCGGAAATCCTGAAAAACCGTGCCGATGTGGCGGCGATATTTGCTTATTTCGCCATTACCAAGTTTGTGGATATTTATGGACTCAAAAAAAACGGTGCCATCGGTCGGAGACTCCTCGGCCAAAAGAAGCTTAAGAAGGGTCGTTTTGCCGGCGCTTGAATGGCCGACAACGGAAACGAACTCGCCCTGGGAAATGGTGAGACTTACGTTGTCTAGGGCTTTGGTATCGCTTTTCGGATAGATTTTCGTAACTTGGTCAAAATAAATCATTGGGGAATCTGGTTTTTCTGGCATTAAATCAATAATACCACAAATTTTTTGAAATATTTGAAGCCAAATTACGGACAAAACTAGCTAAGAGATTTTTCCGCCTCAATAAATTCTTCAAGTTTGCCTTCTTCGAGCACGGATTCCACATCGCCCGTCTCCACATTGGTGCGATGGTCTTTGACCATTTTGTACGGGTGAAGGACATAGGAACGGATTTGATTGCCCCATTCTATATCGGTCGTTTTTGAAACATACATTCCCTTTTCTTTTGCTTTGCGCTCGTCGTCTAAGCGTTTGTAAATCTTGCCTCTCAAAACTTCAAGCGCTTTTTGGCGGTTTTGCTCCTGGGAGCGCTCCGATTCCACATGAACGGCGAGATTGGTTGGTATATGGACAATCCTCACGGCGGTTTCTCTCTTATTTACATTTTGTCCGCCGGGACCGGACGAACGGCTGAGTTCTATCCGGATGTCTCTGTCGGGAAGTTCTATTTCTTTGGACGAAGACGCATCGCCTTTGAAATCGGGGATAACTTCCACCATGGAAAAAGAAGTGTGGCGGAGCTTTTTGGCGCTGAAAGGCGAAACACGCACGAGGCGGTGCACGCCGGATTCGTTTTTGAGCGTGCCATAAGCGCTTTTGCCGATAATTTCCACGGTAACATTGCGGTATCCGCCGTGGTCATTTTTATTTTCGTGAAGCAAAGATACTTCCCACCCGCGATTTTTTATATACTTGAAATACATTTCAAGAAGCATGCGTGAAAAATCTTCGGCATCGTCGCCGCCGGCGCCGGAAAAAATCGTCATGACAGCGTTGCCTTTATCGTATTTGCCAGCACCGGCCAATTTTTCTTTTAGCTCGCCTATTTCTTTGATGACGGATTGCGCGCGCGTTTTGTCGCTCCAGAAATCAGGCGCTTGCATCGCTTTCTCAAGAATTTCTATTTGTTTCTGCAATTCTTCTTTTTGGGTCATTATTTAGGTTATTTTTTCCAATACGGTTGGAATTTTATCAAATCGTGAACAAGCTTTTTCGTGTTCTGTCCTTTGTATTGATATGCCCTATCGTCTATATAGGCGGAAGCAACCGGTTTGCCGGGATTATCTCCCTTAACCAGAGGGTTTTTATTAATATAGTCAAACGGGATATTATGTTTTACGCAATATTTTCTTAAAAAATTATTGCTTCTTTTTGAGTGAATTATAATTTTATGTCCTTTTTTTGAAAGAATTCTTATTGCGCTTATAACTTTTTTATTCGGGTTCGGATTAAGTTTATGAATTTCATATGAAGGTGCGTTTTGTTTAACCATCACTCCGTCAAAATCAAAAGCGAACATTCTTATCCCTTCTGGCAAAATTCTTTTTTTTGTATTTTTAAATTTTTTCATCTTATGGAGCCACCTCGCAGAATCGAACTGCGGACCCCCGCTTTACGAAAGCGGTGCTCTACCAGCTGAGCTAAGGTGGCACACTAGCTACCAGTATCTAGTTACTAGCGACTAGTTGGAGCCGTTGGCCAGAATTGAACTGGCGACCTACTCCTTACCATGGAGTTGCTCTACCAACTGAGCTACAACGGCGTAAATTCAAAAAAATTGAATTTGGCGCGGCCAACCGGACTTGAACCGGCAACCTCTCGCGTGACAGGCGAGTGCTCTAACCAGTTGAGCTATGACCGCATTTTTATGTATTTTTCAAAAATGTCTTTTTTTCTAGCGAGAAAACATAGACCACATAGGGTTACCCTATGTGAAGATACACGGTTCTTCTAATTACATAGGGTTACCCTATGTCAATTCCGATTTTTAATCGGGTGCCGATGAGTGGAATCGAACCACTGTCTAAGGCTTATGAGTCCTCCGTTCTACCATTGAACTACACCGGCTTATCCCACCCGAATTTGGTTGGGAACATAATCGCGGCGTGCGTGATTTAGACTATCTTCGTGTCTGTCACCCACGATTACTTGTTGCGGGGGGCCGATTCGAACGGCCGCCTCAAGGTTATGAGCCTTGTGAGATACCACTTCTCCACCCCGCGATATTACTTAACTTACAACAAACAACTTTCTAAATAGGCTCATAACCTTGGTTATTCGCGCTATTGTCCTTCTTGGAGATACCACTTCTCCACCCCGCGATATAACTTAACTTATTACAACCAACAGCCTACTAATTAAAAACCCCTTTAAGGGGATTTTTGCATTATACCTAAAAACTGCAAACTATCAACTTCCGCCTTAGGCGGAAAAAACTTAAAACCAATTATTTAAATAAATTTAAACTCCTTAAACACATCTTCGTAAAGGCCGACAATACGGCGCGCTTCATGTTGGGACAAAAAAAACTCCGAGCCTTCATGGGCGATTTTATTGCGGACTTTGTGCGCTTCCCAAGCGCTTTGGATATTTGAAAAATCCGACGGCTCTACCGTTTTTAACCGCTCGCCCAAATCCTTACCTTGGTATCCCATGCGCCGAACCATTTCATCAAGCATATTGTCTGCTTCCAAAATCGCAAGTCTCCATTCGGCGGGATTGGCGGAATTCACATGGTCTAAAACGACCTGCCATCTGTCGTTTTGCGGAGTCGGCTCCGACTCAAAAGGCGCGGCGGATTCCAGAGCCTTCTTTTCGGCGCGCCGTATTTCATAAATCCGCACGAGAGAATAAACGATTATTATTATGAAAAAAACCGAAGCTAAAGAAAGGAAAATTTTCAGTGTGTAAAAAAAGCTCTGGATTGATTCCGGCGGAACTCCGGAACCATTATTTGCTCCGCCGGTTACGTAAATGAAAAAATCGTAAAACTGCCTGAAAAATTCATAAATCTGGTTAAAAAGATAATCAAGATTGAGAAATCTGACCTCAAATAGTTTCTGTTCCGGCATGTTTTAATTATAGCGCTTCTCTACAACTCTGCCGATTTCAAAAAGCGACGCTTCTCCCCACCATGGCGCAATAATCTGAAAACCTAAAGGTAGCCCTTCTTTGGTGCGTCCTGACGGAACGGAAATTGCCGGCACCCCGGCGAGATTGACGGGAACGGTGAAAATATCAGCCAGATACATTTCAAGGGGATTAGCGGTTTTTTCTCCGAGCTTAAATGCCGGAGTCGGCGTCGTCGGCGTTACTATGGCGTCAACATCGCAAAATGCCGAACGAAAGTCTTCCGTAATGAGAGCGCGGACGGCGGTCGCCTTGCCGTAATAAGCGTCGTAATAGCCCGAAGAAAGAACGTAAGTCCCAAGCATGATTCTCCTTCGCGCTTCACGGCCGAATCCCTCGCCGCGTGTTTTCAAATAAGAATTGAGAAGAGTTTCCCCTTCTTTGCGCGCGCCGTAACGCACGCCGTCGAAACGGGCGAGATTCGTGGAAACTTCCGCCGGCATCACGATATAATAAACCGCGAGAGAATGCGGCAAGCGCGGAAGGTCTATGTCGCGCAATTCATATCCCACCGATTCAAGAGCCGATAGTGTTTCCTTGAAATTCGCGATAACTTCTTTGTCTATTCCTTCTCGCTCTATGAACACGCGCGGGACACCCAAAACTTTCGGCTTTTTTGACGGCGCGGTGCGCATTGTTTCCGGAACAGATGTGCTGTCGAGCGGGTCATAGCCGGAAATGGCGTTAAAAATTATTTGTGCGTCATCAATTGTTTTGGCGATTGGCCCGATTTGGTCCAAAGACGAGCCCATAGCCATTAAGCCGGAACGGGAAACCGCGCCGTAAGTGGTTTTCAGCCCAACCACGCCACAAAACGCCGCCGGCTGCCTTATGGAGCCGCCGGTGTCAGAGCCTAACGCAGCGAGAGCCCCGTCCATGGCGACCGCCGCCGCCGAACCGCCCGAAGAACCTCCCGGAACACGGGAAAGGTCTATCGGATTTTTTGTCGGGCCATACGCGGAATTTTCGGTTGAACTTCCCATGGCGAATTCATCCATATTGGTGCGCCCGAGGAAAATCGCGCCGGCATCTTTCAATTTCGCAATCGCGGTCGCATCGTATGAAGCGCGGTAATTTGAAAGAATTTTTGAGGCGCCGCTTGCGATTTTACCGCGAATCAAAATATTATCTTTAACCGCAAACGGGATACCGAGAAGCGGACTTTTGTCGCCTTTTTTAAGGCGTGAATCGGCATCGTCCGCGGCGGATAAAGCATCATCAAATGTTTCAAGATATGCGTTTATGGACGGATTTTTAACTTTTATTTCTTTTATGTACGCCTCGACAAGTTCACGCGCTGAAAAATCTCCGCGCCGGAGGGCCTCCCCTGCATTTTTTATAGTCAGTTCTTTTAGATTGAGCATTTGAGTTTACTGAAGACTAAAAACTTTAAACTAATTCTCAAATATCTGCTTAACTTTTATATAATCTCCATCACGCGCGGGCGCTCCCGAGAGAATTTCTTCGCGTGAGGAAGACGGCGCCGGCTTAATTTCGTCGGCACGCATGACGTTCCTTAACTCACCGGTTTCTTTTTTTGGCTCTAGAACCACGAGTTTCTTAATCTCGCCGACATATTCAAGAATGTTCTCAAAATCTTTGAGAAATTCTTTCTTTTCATCATCCGATACGGCGATGCGCGAGAGCGCGGCCAGTTTTTCTATGTCGCCTTTATCCATAATTCAAATCATAGCCGATTTACGTCAAAACAAAAAGGCGAAGAAGTGCCGCTACTTCTTCGCCTGGAACCCGCTACTCAAACATGAACCAAATTGGACTGGCAATAAACCAGCCGACCTTTGACATCACCCAGCCGACACCAAAGAGGGAGAGACCGAGCAACGGAACAGCTATTGCGGCTCCGATTGCCCGAACAAACCAATTCCCGATGAATTTGATTTCGGAAATGCTGCCCACAAAAAAGCTGAACTGCATCAAGCCGAGAGCGGCACAAATAATAACGATAACGTAGAAACCCCATGCAAAAAGGAGCATTGATCCTTCCGGCGTATACATACACTATCCTCCTCGGCTGGTTTACCCAAGAAAACAAAACCTGGTTTAAAAGGTACACCAACCACCCTATTTTATCAACAAATTTAAAAACTCTGTTTCCGTAATAATTTTTACCCCAAGCTTTCTGGCGTCGTCCATTTTATTCTCGCCCGGTTCCTCTCCCGCCACCACGAAACTGGTCTTTCTGGAAACGCTCCCCGAGACGGCGCCGCCTTGCTTTAAAATCTCTTCCTTGGCAACGTCACGCGAAAGTCGTGAAAGGGTCCCCGTGAGAACAAATGTTTTTCCGGAAAGGGCGCCTCGGCGGCGCGATTCTTTACCGATTTTAACTTCGCGCAAAAGTTCGCGAAGAATTTTTTTGTTGCGGGCGCTTTTAAAATACGCCGAAATGGAACGGATTGATTTTTCGCCGATTCCCGCAACCCTCAAAAAATCTTCTTCTTGAGCGTAGAGAATTTTATCCATACTGCCGAAATGCTCCGCCATGTCGCGCGCCGTCCCTTCGCCGATGTGCCTGATACCAAGCGCAAAAATAAATTTATGGAGAGGAACGGCGCGTGCTTTATTTATGGCGTTAATAAGATTGTCAGCGGACTTTTCGCCGAAACCCGGCAGCCCTTCAATGTCTTCTTTTTTTATTTTAAAAACATCCGGAAAATTTTCCATAAGCCCGATGTCCATAAATTCGTAAACGATTTTCTCTCCCAGGCCGTCTATATCCATTCCCTTTCTCCCGACAAAGTGCACGAAACTTTCGCGGTGTTTCGCCGGACAATCTAGAGACGGGCAATAAAAAGCAACAGATAATCCCTTGCCGGCTTCCCCGCGCACAAGTTTCGTGTCGCAAACGGGGCAATGCGATGGCATCTTGAATTCTTTTTCCTTGCCGGTGCGCATTTCTTTCAGAACGCCCGCAATCTCGGGGATTACGTCGCCGGCCTTTCTTAAAATAACCGTGTCGCCGATTTTCACGCCGAGGCGTTCTATCTCATCCATATTATGAAGTGTCGCCCGCTTAACTAAAGACCCCGCCACGCGCACGCCGCGCAAATGGGCAACGGGGGTAACGGCACCGGTTCGTCCGATTTGTACCTGTATGTCTTCAAGTACCGTTGTCGCTTCCTCGGCCGGGAATTTGAAAGCGACCGCAAAACGCGGCGCCTTGCCGGTATAGCCGAGCGCTTCCTGAAACGGCCGTTCGTCCACTTTTATGACAATACCGTCTATCTGGTAGTCCTCTTTGGGCGCTTTTTTTCGCCACGATTCCCAATATGAAATAACTTCATCAATGTTTTTGGCGCGGATAAAATGCGGGTTTACTTTAAACCCGAGTTCTTTCAAGAGTTTTAATTCTTCAAATTGCGTTTTAGGCAATCCATTTTCCGTTTCGTCTAAGTCGTATATAAAAATCTCCAGTTTGCGCGAAGCCGCCACCTTCGGGTCAAGTTGGCGGATGGAACCGGCGGCGAGATTACGCGAATTGGCAAAAGGCGTTTCCTCGCTTTTTGCGCGCTCCTTGTTTATGGAGGCAAGGGTGCTCTTTTTCATCCAAATCTCTCCTTCGGCGGTTACACTTATGTTTTCACCGAGCGAAAGCGGGAGCGACTCTATTGTTTTTACATTGCTGGTCACGTCTTCGCCGACAATTCCGTCGCCGCGCGTCGCCGCGCGCACAAATACGCCTTTTTCATATTCAACAATGACCTTGAGCCCGTCGATTTTCAGCTCGCAAACGTAAGTTGGCGCGGCGGCGCGGCCGGTTTCTTTTTTAAGAAAGCGCTTAATTCGCTCATCGAATTCCCGCGCTTCATCGGAAGAAAAAATGTCGTTGAATGACCACTGGGCAAAACGGTGGCGAACTTTTTTAAATTCTTTGAGAGGCTCCCCTGCCACGCGCTGGGTCGGCGAATCTGGAGTTATAAGTTCGGGGTATTGCGCTTCAAGGTCATAAAGTTCCTTTTTCAGGGAATCAAGCGCGGCGGGAGAAATCTCCTCTTTGTCCAAAACGTGATAAAGATAGCGGTGGCGGTTTATCGTTTCTTTAAGCTTTTCTATCCTCTCTTTGGCTTCTTTTTTTGAAAGTTTTTCGGGCATGCGGTTGTGTGAGGTTTTCTCTGCCATCTGCGTTGAAACCTTCCGCCCAGGGCGGATCGGCCTCGGGCCGAAAAAACTAAAAACTGATTTAATAAAGTATTCTGATAAAACGGGCAATGCGCCGCGGGCTTGATGTATCGCACGTATTATATCCCTCGGATTCTATTTTAGTTTGCCCATCACCATATTTTGCGACCAAAACGCGCGCGCAATAATTGGCGCTTGTAAAATCAAAAGTAGTCGTGGCGGATGTTAAACTCCCGACTATAACCACGCCCGGATCGGGCGGATTAAGGTGGAATTGTGCTCCGGCACAATTAATAACACCGCTATATACAATACTTTGGCTTGAAGTCGGGAAAACCCCTTGTTTCGTATCCCAAAAAAGTGCGCACTCGCCTGACGTATCGGCGGCATAAAAAGAAAATTGCGATTCACGGCCAACGGAGGAAATGATAAGTTCTTTGGAAAGAATGTTAAAAACCGCAAGGCCTATTGAGAGAATTATGCTTGAAAGCAAAACGGCGAATGACAGAATAAAGCCCCTTTGGGAAGTTTGTAGTTGGTAGTTTGTAGTTGGTAGTTTTTTCTTAGACATTTTTTATTTCCTAATTTCCTAATTCCTGGTGCCTAGCGCCTAGTTCCTGATTTACTATTGCCAGGCGAACAAATTCTCTTTTATTATAAAGTTTTTAACCAATGTTCCGTTTGTCCAAACCATTTCAACCTCAATGTGAATTTCGTTTGAATTTGGGTCACTCGTTGGTTCATTATAGACTTTTATGCGCCTTTCAAATTGCGTAGGCACCCACCCGACCCCCGCCTGGTAACTGTAAAGGCCGCTTGTGTCGTTTCTGTTGAGAAGCCCGCAATTGGTGGGTGAATTGCAGGAAGATATGGTTGTTGCGGGAATATCAACCTTGCATCCGTTAGCGTTTAAATTGACCATGCATAGATTTATTAGGCTTGTTTTGTATGTGTTCCATGTGCCGCCGGCGATATTATTGTTGTCGCGAACGTTGCGCAAATACTCTACGGCTTCCTGGGCCAGATAAAACGCCGATATCTGGTCTTTTGCATAGTTGGAAAAGAAAACACCTTTGGAAACCAGGGTCATCGGACCGACAATGGAAATAATGAGAATGGAGGTTGCCACAAGCATTTCCACTAAAGAGAATCCCCTGTTTTTAGTTTTTAGTTTTGAGTTTTGAGTTTTTAAAATCATGAATCTATTCTTCTTTGGGATATGGTGGTTTGCACTTTAAAATCCGTTTTTATCGCGCCCTTGAATACCGCGCTTCCGCTTAAAACAATGACGACTCTGGGCTGGGCGCCGTCGCCGGGCAATGCTCCGGTAACGTAAAACAAAAGATTATCAACGGAAAGTTCCGGTGATGTAAGAATCACGTACGTGCCCCCTCCGTCTATTGAACGCTCAATCTGACCATTATTAAGGCGGTATATTATCTGGTCAGCGTTGTTTCCGGAATTCCCTTTGTATCCCTCAAAAGCTATGGATATATTCCCTGACGGGCAATTGGCCGGGACGGTGGGATTAACCGGATTTAACCCGTCGCAATGGTAATCGTAGCCGATGCGCAAATTGCGCGCCATGCTCTCCATCGCCAAATTTAGGTTATCCATTACCGTCCGCGTAATTCCCGATTTTCTGTTTGAATCGTTTACCATCAAAAGCGCGCCTATGGAAATAAGCATAACCGCGGAAAAAAGCGTCGTTGATATCAGCGCTTCAATCAAGGTTATTCCTTTATTTCTTTGTGTGCGTGTTTTTTTCATTAATCCACGGAAATTTGCCCCGTCGGCCAGACTTTAACCGATTTGAAAAAACTTTTGCTTGGCGGCTCAACCGAAATCGTGGCGTTTTGATAAGTCGTATTAACGCCGCCTAAAACGCCGATAATGACCGAATCAGGGTCGGGACGGACAAAATTTACATTGAGTGAGTCAATGTCCAGCGTGTTGGCGCATTTAGTCTGGCCGCTTAGGTTGACTGCGCAAATATCTTTGATTGTGTTGCCGTTGGATATCAAAACCTTCTCTACGCACTCTGCGTTCAAAGAACAATTTGTCTCCGGGCTGGTGTATTTTCTGTTGCCGTCGGAATCGGCGTAGAGAACGAAAGAACTGCGGTCGGCGGAAGAAAAATATACGCCGTATGCCGGAAACGGCGTCGCGCCACCCGAGCTTTTTATGGAAATTCCGTAAACTTGCGCTTGTCTTATTTCAAGAGCGACTTGATAAGCCAAATTTTGAAGGAGCATTTTCTGCCCAAACAACGGGTAACTTGCGAAAAGGACGGATGACAATATGACGAAAATCCCGATAACCACAAGCATTTCAACCAGGGAAAACCCGCTGTTTTTAGTTTTTAGTTTTAAGTTTTTAGTTTTTAATGAAGCGGGCATTATTAAATAATCAGATAAAAATCATGCTCAATAAATAATCAAGCGGTGTGAAAAAAGCAATCGCCGCGCCTACGGCAAGAAATGGCGCGAACGGAATTTCGCTTTTCATTGTAAATCCGCGCCTGCCTAAAAACAATAGGATAAGAGAAACCAAGGCGCCTATCCAGAAAGAAAAAATAAACGCGAAGGTACTGCGCACTAATCCCAAAAAAAATCCCAGACCCAAAGCAAGTTTAGCGTCCCCCAGCCCCATCCATCTCCCGCGCGAAGCAAAGTGAAGAGCGGCAAAGGGAAGCGCTAAGAGAGGCCCGGCGGATACGGCGTAGATAATATCCTCGCCAGGGAATGGAAATAAGAACGGGCGCAAAAAAGCGAGAGCGGCGAATAGATATGCCAAAGTATCGGGAATTATAAAGTGGCGTAGATCATAGGCGGAAATCACGATAAGGAAAGAGAAACAAATCAACAGGTAACAAGTAACAAGTAACGGGAACAAAGAAAATTCAAATACGAGGGAGGGAAATATTTTGTAAAAAGTCAAAACAAAAATAATCGCCGTTGAAAGCTCCACAAGCGGGTATTGAACGGAAAGGCGGGACTTGCACGAAGCACAGCGCCCGCGGAGCAAGAGAAAACTGACAATTGGTATAAGTTCATACCAACTTAGAACCTTCCCGCAATAAAGGCAAACTGACCGGCCGCTCAGGGAGCGGCTGGTATTGAATCGGAAAATAACGACATTCAGGAAACTGCCGATAACGGCCCCTAAGGTGAAAATAAAAAACAAAACGGCGTATTGCATGCCTTAATTATATCAGCGTAAATCAAAAACCCCGCCTATTAAAGCGGGGTTTTTGTAGATTAGTCTAAAAATTACGGCTTTACGTTGTAAGCGTAGCGACCGGCTGCTGCGACGCACGAAGTAGCATCTGCGCCGGAAGTAACGTTTCCTAAGGCAGTGGCGGTATCTATGTCGCTGGAAAGAACCGACATAGTGCTTTGTTCAAGGTTGGCGCACATCTCATAGCTTGACCCGCTTGTAAGCTGGTCGTAGGGATAACCGGTGTTGTCGATCGGGTCAACAGGAATAGCGGAAATGTAACCGGGCGTTACCAGGCTGGCAACATCAAGGGCGACCGGGTAAGTCCTGGTGGCGTCGAAATAAAGCTCAAGCGCAAGCTGAACCTGCTTTACGTCAGCCACGCGGCGCGCGTCGCGCGACTTCTGGCGGGCGGTATTCAAGCTCGCAAGCACGACCGAGGAAAGAACGCCGATTATGGCTATGACCACGAGAAGCTCAACCAAAGTAAAACCTTTATTGTGTTTTTTCATAATAATTTTAATAAATAAGCGACTTTCTTAAAAACAGCCGGCGGATTTTCACGACTTCCTTTGCCATACTAAACCAGGCATCCCGCCCAATCTAACGTTAGTATACCAAAACGGCTTATTTAGTCTAAATATGCCTTTGTGGATAACGATGGGTAGGGGTTTTAGTTGGTAGGGATTAGGAGTTAGGAGGTTCTAATCCCCCTAAATTCCTAATTCCTAGCTCCTAATTCCTAGTCCCTGATTAAATGCCCCCCGCTATGTTGTAAATCGGAATGAGAACCGACGAGAGGAGGAATCCGACGCCGAGGCCTAACCCCAGCACCAAAACCGGTTCAATCAAGCTCACAAGCGTATCCACCGCCCCTTCAACCTCTCGCTTGTAGAATTTAGCGAGAGTTTTTAAGACATACCCCAATTTGCCGGTTTCCTCGCCCACTCTTATCATTTGAATCATAATCTGCGGAATTTCGTCGGGATATTTGGCTAAAGAATCGGAAAGGGAACTGCCTCCTTTTACCAGTTCGCCGGAATTCTTAAGAATCTCCTCGTAAACCTTGTTATCAACAACAAGACCGGTAATTTCAATGGCGCGGAGCATGGAAATGCCGGATGTAAGCATGGTGTCCATGTTGTCGGCGAACCGCGAAAGATAGAGCTTTTCATAAAGGTCGCCTATATATGGCAGGGAAATTTTCAATTCGTCGAAATATTTTTTTCCTGCTTCTCCTCTGCCAAAACGAATCGCGTAAAGCCCGCCAAGCGCCAAAACTATAAGGAAGAAAATTCCGTAATCAACTATAAAATTGCTCAACCCTATGACAACTGCTGTGTAAAAAGGAACATCTTGTCCGGACTCAAGAAGAATGTCGGAAAGTTTCGGGATAACCAAAGTAAGCATTAAAATAATAACGACAATAAATGTTGAAACAACGAAGGCGGGGTAAATAAGCGCGTTTCGGGCCTTGGAATTTAACTCGTATGTTCGGTCAAGATAGTCGGCAAGATGAGAAAATACTTCGTTTAATTTCCCCGATTCCTCGCCGGCGCGCACCATGTTCACATAAAACGCGCTAAAAGCTCCGGGATGTTTGTTTAAGGCGGACGATATTGAAATACCGGATTGAACGTCGTCCGCAATTTGAGAAATAATTTTTCTCAAATTAGTATTTTCAGATTCGGCGCCCAAAAGCCTGAATGTTTTAACGGCGGAAACCTGCGCTTCCAAAAGAGTCGACATCTGGCGCGAAAAGACGACCAAATCTTTAAGCGCCACGCCCTCAAAAAACGAAAGATTACGTTCAAGGAACGGGCGGGTGTCCTCGTCGGTAATGGAAACAACAACCAGGCCGCGGCGCTGAAGCGCCGCGCGAGACGGGAATCGCGATTTTCCTGGGACAAAGATCGTGCGAAACGACGAAC
>ERZ1292629.700-Hain-H43-01um-R1-700-length-36899-cov-14_pt1 | contig 34070 bp, 56 predicted proteins | sample MGYA00564399_ERZ1292629 | MGnify/ENA primary metagenome ERZ1292629 (study PRJEB36523, sample SAMEA6512636) | groundwater metagenome | collected 2019-01-08 | study: AquaDiva: Metagenomics assemblies of 32 groundwater samples
TTCTTTTCCGCTGGGGCCTCCTCCTCTTTCACAGTGGTTTTCTCCGCGAGTTTCTCATCAACGCGCTTAGTGATTTCTTGGTCTATGAAGTCTGCTATTCCTGAAAGTTTCTCTTCCTCTTTCGCTTCCACCGCTTCACGTTTGGCTACGAGCCCTTTCAATTTATCCGCGATTTTGCTAGTGAGCTTATCTTCCGATGCTGGGTCGAGCACTACTTCTTCACTCATCAAAAGTTCACCTCACTCTCAGAATCCTTTTCTGGTGTTTCTTGAGTTTAACAATTTGAAAGATGGCTTCGGAGTTTGCGCCATCTCGTCCGATGGTGATTGAGTTTAATTCTCCCCCGTCAGGTTCGTATCTGTGGTAGAGGGTGCCTTTGTCTGTGAAGCAGACTTTTGGTTCTCGGAAGACGTTCGCGCTGATGCTGTACGCGCCTTTTCCACCCCATTGCTCGATTTGCTGCCACAGTTCATTCGCGGTTTTCGTGTCCTTCCGCAGTTCGCTGACCACGTATAAGCCGCGATTGTCTACTCCTGATTTGTGGATGGTTCCGCGACTATCCGTATATTCTAACAGGACTTTACCTATTGGAACATCGTCATGGCTGAGTGTGATGATTGGGTACTCGCTTTGAATGAACTTATCCCACCACGCACGTAAGGTTTCTATTGGGATTAATTCGCCGTCATCATCAATAATTGCTGGACTAGCGTACCCTGCAACTACGTGGTCGCTGTCGCTGAGTTTTCGAAGTTCAAAGGCTCCACCAAGTTTCAACGTTCGAGTTTTGCGTTTGCGTCGGAATTGGCTGTGGCATACGGCCGCGCGCTGTTTCATTTCTGGAAATTCACTGTTCATTGTATCGTTTCCCATGCAGCGGTGCATGAAGCCGTCTTCAGACTCACCAGTATTAGGTGTCGGTAATGGACTCATTCAAATCACTTTTTCTTACTCATACGTCGGAGCGAGTGGAATAGGGCGCACTGACGCTTAGTTCTAGTGTCATCGTGTTTGTGCGAGCAATATTCCGAGACACTCATCCCAGCACGTTTCGCTTTTGCTGTTAATGCTCCTGGGTGTTTGATTGCTCCTTTAATCCAGTTCTTAACCATCATTCACCACCGCCTTAATTTCTTACTCTAAGTAGACGTATCCACCATAGATTGTTGTGAGCGGGTTCGTGGTCCACGTAGGCTGTACGCCTTTAATCTCGAAGTAGTCGCCGTCAGCCATTGCGATGTTCAACGTCTTGTTGCTGAACACCCGCTCGTTGGTGGCAACGGAGAGCGTGGCTATGAGGGTATCCGTGGTATTATTCTTGCGAACGTACAGTGACCATGCCTGGTTCGTGCCTGCGGTACCCGAATAGCAGTAGATTTCAGCGATTTTGATTGTGCCCGCCTTCCGAACGTAACACTTGCTGATGTTCGCCGTCGTGACGGGGGCCTTCGGGAGCATTCCGAAGTAGACAGTTGCCCCATCCGCGGGGCTGGAGGTTAAGGCCTGAACCTTAATCGCGTAGCCTATCGTGCCTCCGCTAGTAGGTAGATCGTTAATGATAAGGGGTACAAAATCCATTGTCTTAGTTTCTTCGTCGTAGACCCAAACCTTCCTCTGCGGCATTTCATATCACTTAGCTTGTCGGGTACACTTCGAACCCCCAAGTGAACCGTCCCGCCGTGTTGGTTCCGCTGCAGGTGAACTGCATGCTCAACTGTTGAAAGGCGTTAGCGGTGAAACTGTTCGCGGTGTCGCTTCCACTTGTGGCTGTGCCGACGACGGGTACGGTCAGCACCGTGTTCACACCATTCAAGCGAACGGTGATTGTCCTAGACGCGTTCCCTGACCCCGTTGGGGCACTACTCAGGACAGCGTACAGGTTCTTGCAGGTTGCGTTGTGTGGCATAGTGTAGCGAGTACTGTTACTAGGCCCAGTGTCGTTAGCGGCTAGTCCACCGTTTCCAACCGGGGTCGCGTACTGCGTACCCGTCAGGTCGAGGTTGCCCGCGTTGTTTCCTCCAAGCGAATACTTGTATCCTCCAAGCGGTAGACAGGAGATGTTCAGTCCGCTAATTTTCATATCGTTTGCGGCTGTGGAAAGTAGAACCTGGTTAGCGGCATCTGGTGCTATTCGCACGAGGTTGCTTGTTCCGGTGGCGTACAGTATGCCTCCCGTCGCGATTGAAGATAGTGCGGTTCCACCGTTCGTAACCTCTAAGGGTGGACTCCAAGCGATTAGGCTGCCTGCCCCATCAAAGCAGTCGCGAACGAACAGGTCAGTGATTGTGCCTGCTCCAGCGGATGAAATATACTCGTCGGTTCGGTTGGGGCCTAGAATGCTGTTGAAGATTCCAACGCTGTCGATTGCTCCAACACCTACGCCTCCACCTGCATCCACACGCACGCCGTAGACTTGGTGCTTGGAGGTTTGGTCGTCGAAGGCTTTGCAACCAACCATCACGCAGTTTTCTATCTCGCCAGTTGTTCCTTGCGCTAGGAAGCGGAAACCGTCGTATGCTGCTGAGGCACCGCTCACGCTGTTGCCGTTGTTGATTGCCCAACAGTTAGTGAAGGTTTCATATTCCCGTGTCTGCCCTGCCCCTGCGAAGATGTAGAATCCGTCAAGGCCATTCACGCCTGCTTCGCAGTTAGTGAACATGTTATTGTTCGACCGGATTGTGAAGCCGTACCCGTTAGTGTTGTTGTGTGAATGGCAGTTGTTCAGGAAAGCGGAAGCACCGTACAGGGTGAAACCTGCCGTGCCAACCCCCGTACATGCTGCGGCGATGCAGTTCGAGAAGATTGCGTCGGTCGCGGTGCTTTCCGTGTAGAATCCTTGGTTGCAGTCATATATTAGAACATCATTGAACTGATTCTCATACCCTAACGGGGTGGTAGTTCTCCCCAAGACATGAATACCATCCCCAGCGCACCGTGTGATGGCAAGTCTTGGTCCGAAGTGTCCTGTCCGCGAGCGAACGAATATGCCATGCGCGCCAGATGGTGATGAGAGGTCGTACCCGTCGATTGTCAGGTCTGAAATTGTTATGGCTTCATCGTTAGTTCCAGTAACATCAATGTTGGCGGATGTGATGATCGCGTGTGGGGCGGGGCTGATTCCGCTTGCGAAAAGGTAGGTCGCATTCTGCGCGCCAACCACTCTAGGCTGATCTCCAAATTCGCCTTTCAGGTGAACGTAGGATTTCATTATCAAACATGCAGTTGTAGTGGTGGCTGTCTGCTTGCTAGTGAGATTGTAGACCCCTGCCTTAACTAGAACTAGCCCGCCTCCTGCGGAGTTAACATCGTTGATTGCGCCTTGTATGACTGGGGCTGCGTCTGAAGCCCCTGAATAGTCAATTGCTCCTGTTGAGCAGTCAAGCGCATTATAGTAACCTCCTGCGGAGTAGACAAGGAAGCTGGGAGACCTCACCGTGCTACTTGCGCCAGTATGTAAGAAATCGTTCGAGTAGCCAGTGGTTAAGAATTGTGTTGAGTGTTGATTATCCAACATATCCGCGTTCAGATTGGTTACTGTCCCAGTTGATGTGATCGTCATCGGTGTGGTTGGTCCAGTGACATTCAATGTTATCGTGGAGAAGGTGGGGGTGGCACCGGTGGTTAGGGCTTGCGTGAAATGGTAGCCGTCAGCCATATCCGCGTTAAGGTTTGTAACAACGGTTGCTCCAGAAACCGTGAAGGGAGCTACTCCAGTCACTGTTGTGGTTAGCGTGTAGAAACTAGGTGACGAACCCGTTGTGACAATGCCCACCACATCGCTTGAAATATGAGTATGCCCAGTGGTTGAGAACTCCGTCGAGTCTTTATAGTCGAGTTTGTCTGCGTTGAAATTAGTGTGAATTCCAGTCGGCCACGTGTAGGTTACTCCGCTAGTCACGTACTGGCTCATGCCCGTTGTGACCGTGTTCGTGGTGGAGGCTTTCCCAGCCAAGTCAGTAATCAAACTGGTTACTTGATATTCAGATAGTGTGAGCGCGTCGGAAGCACCACTGATATGGGTCGCAGCATGAGTTGTCGAAGCCTTCCCTGAGAGGTCGCTGGTAAGGTTCGTGATTTGATACTCGGAAAGGGTTAAGGCATCACTAGCCCCGCTAATGTGGGTTGATGCGTGAGTCGTTGACGCTTTGCCAGCCAAATCAGTCGTCAGGTTCGTTACTTGGTATTCGGAGAGGGTTAACGCGTCCGTTGCGCCGCTTATGTGACTAGAAGCATGGACCGCGCCGGTGGGTGCCGTTCGACTTAGGTAGTTGGTGCCATCCCAAACGGGAACATCGTTAACACTAATGCCTGTTGAAAGCGGAGTAACAGACATTTCTTAGCTTACCTCTTTGAATGTTAAATCGGAACTTTTCTTCGTCGGGGTCAGTTTCGATTGAAGCCGGTTAGTGGTAACAGATGAGTCACGCTTCGTGAACGTTACAGAAACACCTCTAAGTGGTCCCCCTACAGTAGACTCTTCAGTGCTGAAAAATCGGGAACTGAAAAAGGTGGAACTGAAATATGCCAATGCTAAAGCCCCTTTACCTCGAATTGGCCGCGCACCACATCATCAAATGATCCTGTTGTGGAAACCCACCAAACCGTGTACGCGCCAATCGTTCCTGATGCTGGCGAGTTGTAATCGTAAAAGAAGACACCGGAGGTTGATTGAGTTGGCGAAGTGTACCCTGATATGGCGTAGCTCCCACGCGGGTCAAAAATGCTCAGCCGTTGGCTTGTGGGTGAGGTTGAGATCCCCGAGTAATCCACCCAACTAGCAATCATGCGAATGTTGCCGTCTTGGTAGATGAATTCTAACGTCATGTTTTCGCTTCCTCTTCAGGGCTCGATTTTGGTTTTCCAACTATTGCGCTCTTGACTTTGCCGAGTAGTCCTTGCTGTCCTGGCATGGGTTCTTTCTGCTGCACTAGCGAATCGTCGCGTGGTACGCCTAGTAGCTCCATGCGGATTTTCTGTTCTACTTCAAGCCTTGACTCGTCACTTAAGAGAACCAGTTGGGGGTTTAATAGTTTCAGGTAGAAGTCCATTTTGTCTTTAAGTGTGAGGGCGCGTAATGGTTGGAATATGACTCGGACGACGGCTTTGATGTTGTTCTGTTCAAGAACTTTCCTGAACAGGTCTTCAAGATTGCGTTTTAGGAAGCGTTGAATGAACACGATGCGACTCAACGTATTATCGCGAATTTCACCCGCTGAAGCCTGTGAGGCGTTTCGGAGTACGTGTATGAAGGGTGATTGTAGTCCATCAACTTCCTTACTGTCATGGTAATTTAAGTATTCGTTGACGGCGGGCATTTTGTCGCCGATGCCGTGCTCCATGATTTCAATGTTACCGGCGGTGATGAGGTCAGTGTCAGGTTCCCGGTCCTCCCAATTATCCTTCACGGATGCTAAGAGCGTGTCCGAGGCGGGTTTCTCCGCTGTACCCACCTTCACATGCCAAAGCGGTTTAACATACCATTTCACAATATCTCTATAGTCGGTTTGGAATGTGATTAAGGTTTCCACGTCGTCTAATACGCTGCTGATGATGGGTGTGCCGTAGGGGTTGTATCCTTCAGGCCGCCACGCTTGAATGAGTAAAGTCTCAGTTTTAAGCGACTTCACCTGCCCCGCTTGCTCTACCTGCCCCCATTCAACCTCCTTACCCGTCGCATCCTTCCACTTATACCGAACTTGGTCAGCGGGAATTGGGAAGAGTTGAACGGGCCCATTGAAGTTGCCTCCCTCAACCATCTCCACGGTTCCCGTGCGTACTTCATCGAACACGTTACCATCAACGTGATACGCCCAAATCCAACGGGGAAGCACATCCGTATCCAATTTGAGGACTTCGCCGAGTTTGTCGCAGATTTCCTTAGCCCGCTCATCCTCAGATTCAATCCTGTAACCGTTCTCCAATGCCGTGTCTATGGCCCAGTCTACGGCTGATTTGACTAGGGGCCAATCCTCATACAAGCTGTGTGTTAACGCGTAGTTGACGGTGCTCGCCACCCAGTCGGCTCCTGCTTGAGTGGCGACGGTGGCTGCGCCTCCGCTTGTGAGCCGTTTGCGAATGTCACGGGTCAACCGTGTTGAGAGCTTCCGAATCTCCTGAACGTTAATGGGTACGCCACCGAACTCATCATCTTCATCTCTTCGCCTTCCGGAGTGGTGGAACCATGCGATGCCTTTACCTTCAGTCGTGGGTGTAGCCTTACGTGGGCGTCCTGCCCCCTTTCTTGAGCCTCCGCGTGGCATGTTTGATTATCCTCTTTGATTCTTTCGATTTCAGAAATTCATTCTTTCAGTGTGGCGAACCAACCGTTACTGTTAGGTGAAACATCATACCCTAAACTGGTGAGAAGGGGTTCATGGTTCTGGTTCAGGTGCTTTTCAAGTATCCAATGTTTCACTTGCCGGATTCTGTCTCTGCACCCGCTGATTACTTGTCCTTCGTAGCCTTCCGCGTCAACCTTAACCAAGTCTACGGGACCGGTCAAGTAGTCGTATAGCGGCACACATTGAACCTCTACCCGTCCATTTGTACCACCCAAGAGGTTGTGAAGTTGAGTTGAATCATGAAACAGGTACAGAGTCTTTTGCTCGCGCTTGTCAGACACGGCAAGGTTAAACGGTGTAATCCATGAGTACGGTTTGGTTACGGCCTGGAGAGTGAGAAAGTTCACAGGTTCAGGTTCGAAGCTTATGATTTGTTTGAATTGGTCCCTGAAGAGGAGACTCCACTGCCCACGGTTTGCTCCCACATCAATGAATGTGCCGTCGCCGCAGGTTTTGGCGAATTCGACCGCTGCGCCCTCTGCGCCTCCAATGTAGTTTTGGTGAATGTGCGCGATTCTGAACCAGTTTCCTGTATGGTCCTTAACTGTTTCACCACATGGGCAGATGCGGTAGACTTCATGTTCCCCTGTGACTTGGAAGTCTCCGTGACAGATTGGGCATGTCATCTTCGTATCCAGAACATCGTCGCCGAGGAGGGCATTACTTCAGCGTCTTCAAGGGCGAGTAGGGTTGCGGTTGCAATGTCATCATGCTGCCCGTAGCCCAAAGCACCTAATTCACTTGTGGGTTTGCCTTGTATCTTGCTCTCAGTGATTCGAATTTGATAGTTGCATAACTCATCGAAGAGTTCGTCAAGCATTTCCTTATGTAACCCTGAACCACGCTTAAACTTGAATCTGCCTTCGCCAAGTAGAATCTTCACGTTCGAGGCCAAGTTCTCTTTCATGGCTTTCGAGAACACGCTGAAATCCGTCATCACATTTCTTAAGCGTGGTGCAGTTTGGAAGGCGTGTTCAAGGAACTCTGCGAACACTTGTCCTTTACCCGTATAGTCAACGTTCAAGTTCACGTTGCCTTCTATTGATGACAATACAGCCTTAATGTCGCGGATCATCACCGCGTTCGGTAATCCAAGCGGCCAACGATACACGAAAACCACGCTATACACGAATGGAGGTTTCTCAGTGGACTCCACAACCACCAAAGCCATGTGGTCCACGACCTGCCCAACGTCTAAGCCTGCTAGGTAGGGCATTGTTTCTTCCTCAAGAGTAGAGCGCAGTAGGGGCCTTCAGGTTCACAGATAGCAACCACATGGAACAGTTCAAGTATGGATGCGACAAGTTCGTTAACGGGTACAGTCCAAATATAGTCGTTGCTCAGGTGACTGTTGCCTTCAACCATTAAGAATTGCCCGTCAGGTTGCAGAACTCGCAGGATCTCCCTGTAAACAAGCGGCTTCTCTAGGAATGGAACATGTTGAATCACAGTCACGGCCACGACTGTTTTGAAAGATTCGTCTTTGAACGGTAAATGTTGAGCCACACCGCGAACGAAGGGTTTAGCGGCTCCTGAACCGAAGTCTAATGCCTCATGGTCGGGTGGGTAGTGTTTGCGCCAGCGACCATTACCCCAACCCACATCAAGCAGTGGAGGTTCAAATCGGAAGATGCTAACGAGCCGGTCGAGTTCCGTTTGACTCCAATTCCCACCCGAAGAATTCTTCCACTTCACCGTGTTCCCGTAAGTTAATTTTTCTGTAGACAAGCATACAATTCCACCATAGCATCCCCGTCAACCAATGATTCTTCAAGCTCCTTCCGGTTGAACAAGGTCTGCAAGTTCGAAAGGAATTCACATTCAAACTCCTGCCGGAAGTACAAGTCGCCTTTCTTCCGTTCCTCATCAATGAACGACTGAGATACCCGCCCAGCCTTCAACGCATCGTTGATTGTGTGCTTGTACTTCTTAATTTCAGGGTTACGGGTTTCCTGGTAGAAGAACCCGCGCTGACCGAACGGGGTTGAAATCAACCACAACTCCCAGTTCGGAGACATTAAGCGCATGGGTCTGAGGCATAGGTACACATCGTCCGAGATGCGCGATGCTTCGTCAAGTATGACTAATCTAGGCTTCGAGTAGCCTCTGATTGTTTCCTCGTTCGGAGGTAAACTAACGATGCGACTGCCGTTTGGGAGTTCAAACTCTGATTTAGTGTCCGTGAGCAATCCGAGTTCAACATCAAACTCTTCATGTTGCCTTTGAAGACTCTGCTGGTAAAGCGTCAACGACTCCCGAATTTTCCTTGCGAGTTCAAGACTCTGCCTCCAAGAACGGGACACGTTCAGAATTAGGCTACCCGGCTCCGTGATTGCAACTATGGAAGCCTTCACGCCGATAATGCGACTCTTACCACCCTGACGGTGCACAAGCACATGGTTCTCCGGGTTGATGCTGGTTAAGACCTCTTCCTGCCACGGGTCTAACTGCTTGATGTCAGGCGGCAGCATCATTCTGGCTAGTTGCAGTTTGCTCTGTAAGGTCATTCACCAATCGTGTTTTGCGGCTTTTCCCCCGCTGCATCATCAACGCCCTCTGAATCTCCGTCAACGCCTTCTGTTCCATGTTAAACAAGTTGCGCAGTTTTATAGCGATCTCAACAGTTCCCGCAGCGTCAGCCTTCTCTATTTGCAGCGTCGTTGACCGTATGACGCGGCTTTGAATGTCAGCCTGTTCTTCAAGCGTCAACGCTGGAGGATACAGTGTCTTCTTCTGAATTTCACTCATTTCCTTTCACGGACCACTGAAACTTTAAGCACAGTCCATTTCAACGTCACGTTAAACGGTCGGTTAAATTCTCCATCAGCATCCAACCCCGCCGCGAACACCAAGTAGGGCACGCCGGTACTGGTCGCTTTCTCCGCAACGAAGTAGCCCACGTCCCGGCAGAGAATCGGCTTCGCCAAATCTTCACTATCAGCATATGAATGATCGTAATATTCCACGGCGTACAAAACCTTCGGCTTCAAGGCATTACCCTCAGTTCCCGCCGCAGCAAATCATTCAAATACGCCGACGTCGGCACTAGGGTTTCGTCACGTCGCTTATCCAAAGCCTCAACCACTTCCCCGTCAAGGCATATTAGAATTTTCACCTTCAACAACAGTCGCCCGAGGATATACTCCTATTACTCATTATTTGGTTACTACTCAATCTTGAGAAATCTTAACCTGTCCAGTAATGTGCATTGCTCGATCGCGTATGGTTCCCCGAATTCGCTCAATACCCGAAAGAGTCCACGTTTCGGATGGGGGTAACCTCTCGAACTAGGAAGAGAGTTAACGTGACGGCGCCCTCGACGGTCCTTCCACTGAGGACGAAGACTAGCGTACTCAGCCCCCCAAGTACCATCCTCAGAACCATCAACCCGAGCGGTTGACATCCACTTCTTTCTCATTTTTCACACCTCGCAAACGGGAATACCACTAACTTGGAACTGAAATCAAGGTCGCTGGTGTTATGGTTGAGTTTGAGCGTTAGTTCAGGTGTGACGGGGGGTTGTCACTGTAACCATTTCTTCTTATACTATCATCTTCTTTCTAATCATCATTCTTCATGCACATAATCATCGCTCATTCAACACGCGCTGCTCCGAATCAAGTGTTGTCGTGCTCACCATGCTAAGTCCACGTACATGCACCACGTTCAACGCACCCGCATATTCATCATACTAGGCATGGTAAAGGTCATGTCTACGCAGTCATGGCCTATAGATACGGTTGCTGTGCACATAGGCGACATGGACCTGCTGCTACAGTGCGCCCGAGACCTGAACGTGGATCCCATATGACCGCGCTAAGGGGCTCCCCGCATCCAGGACAGAACTGCACCTGCAAAGTAACACTCAACAAATTTTCACCGTAGGCCAATTGAGAATTAGACCCGTGACAATAATCGATATTAAAGTAACGGTTACGATCACGATCAATATGAATATTACTTCACCCAAATCCATGTGTCAACCACCTCCAAACCCAAACATCCATCAATGTACAATTCTATACATCACTCAACAAAACAGCGGAACAAACACACTAGACAAGAACACAAACCCGACTTTTTAGAGGTCTTTGAAGGAGGTTTGGTCTTGTTCGTCTTCTAAGTGTTTGGGCTTATGCTTCCTTCCCGCCCTAGTCATTGCTCTTACCTGTTTTCTTTGTCAAGGGAACTTGACTGCTGTGCTTGTTTGCCTTCGTATTCTCGTGCTTGGTCTACATGGCGGCATCGGCCTCGAATCGCCCAGCCTGTGCACGTGCAGCTGCCTTTACCTTTCAAGTCAACTTCATAGTAGATCTCGTAGAAATCGGGGTACACCTCTCGGATTTGTGCGCCAGTCAACGTGAATCACTTTAATGTATATAGATAAAGCAGATATACCGTGTGCGTATAGTGTTAGGATTGCTGATTGAAATGAGCGAATTAGTTGAAGCAAGCGACACCGTAAAGCTGGGTGACGTCTTCTACGAGTCTTGGGGATACGACCAGACAAACATTGACTTCGCCAAGGTTGTTGGGTTCACAAAGTCTGGCAAGTCAGCGATCTGCCGCCTGATGAGCGAGCGAATCACAAGCACCGAGGGACTGGCAGCGATGGCTGAAATGATTGTCCCAGACAAAGAATGGGGAACCACCTTCAAACTACGAGTGAGGCAGGGAGTTTGTAGCTCTCAACCGTGCTTAATCGGGTCTTATCCATTCGTTCAGAAAGAAGGCGAAACCTGGGCGAAACGATTCGGGTACTTCTACCCTTGGAATGGAAGCCCAATCTACCAATCCCACTACGCTTAGGTAGGCGAAAAAAGCAATGAGTACAATAGTTTCCATTCGAAGAGTGTTGGAATGCCTCAGAGATGGACCAGGCCACTTCATAGCATGTGGAACAACTGAATGCGCTTGGTGTGGATTACCTCGAAACAAATGTCTCAAAACGATACCCTGCGACAAAAGACTAGTGAAAGTGAAATGAGCTGGATTGATTTCAGTGCTGGTTTCATGTTCGGAGCCGCGTTCGGAAGCCTACTAACAATACTATGGGTTGTGCGTGGGATGGGACTCAAATGAGCAACACTAATCCGTTTTACACGTCAAAGAAGGAGGCCGTTGAAGGCTATTGCCCTTCATGTGGCAAAATGATGAAGTGTAAGAAAATCTTGCGAGGCAGTGCCTTCACATATTCGTATGAGTGCGGGCATCATTGGAGGGAGTGAAAGCGAAATGAGCCTAAGAAGAATGGTTCCAGTCGATAGCCTGATGCCAAGCGGCAACCCATTGGAAAGAACGAAGGAACGAATCTACGTCTGCGCCACCAAGAGCCAAGCGGAATATCTTAAGACCCAGGACCTGTTCTGTTCTCCTAGTAGTTTCTGGTATGGTGCTCAAGGTTTCGGGTTAGCTTCAAAACAGGAAGTTGAAGCAGCGCAAGAACATTACGGTGCTCTTTGGAATTATGCAGGTGACTAAGATGAACTGGATTAGTTTCGCTAGTGGTTTCCTGTTCGGCGTGGGGCTTGGAAGCCTACTAATAGTTTGGCTTGTGGTACGCGGGATGGGACATAAATGAGAATCATTCACAGGCAAGGTTACGAAGTGATCGTGTTCGAAAACGACGTGGACGCGAAGCACTACTTCGACCTGAACGGGAAGAAAACATGAACTGCCCGATTTGTGGTTGCGCTAATCCGAACCGGCCTGATGAGCTATGCCCGAACTGTAACGAGAGGGAGGAAGAAAACTTTGAGTGAGGTTTCAATTCCAGGTTTGAAATGTCAACGTTGCAGTCACGTTTGGGTTCCTAACGTTAAGAAGCCGTTGCGCTGCCCCAAGTGCAATTCGCCTTACTATGATCGTCCGCGTGGCTGGTATAAGGAGACTGTTTAGGGAAGCCAAGAAGAAACCGAAGGCTGATAAGGGCAGAATGACTAGCCGCAAAAAATTGAGGAAACATGAGAGGCATTATCGGCATTCTGCTTACCTTGAGGCTGAAGGTGAGACGAACCCGTTTCCAGACGCGAATGTCATATGAGAGGTGAAAAAGGAATGAAGATAATCATCGATGAAAACGGAATATCATACGACCTTGGGGAATTACTGAAATCGGACAAATGGTACAAGCTAGAACTCTACTTCAACGGCAGTAGCTATCAAGACCTAAAAATCCAAGAGACGCCCGTAACGGGAGTCTAAAGCGAATAGACACCCTTTTCACTTTCTGACTAGCCAATCGTACAAGTACATGCCAACTGTCGCGCTGGCCGTAGCAATGCTTGTTATGAGCGCTGAATTTCTACGCTCACGCTTCCGGTGATCAGCAACGTGCATGGTGAATGATTGCGCTAACCCCTGCTTCTCCTTACCTGTTGCCGGGTCTAAGCCGCCTACGAGTACAAGTTTCACGCTGAACAGATCACTGTTGAGCCGGTGCATTTCCGCAAGAACCCCATTCGGCCCATTTATCGCCTCGTCTATGCGGATGACGGCATCATGTTGTTCGTTGTTCTGCTTTTTCCCCGCCAAGTTGAATCAACTATTCATCATAACCCACAACCACATTGTAGGCAAGAATCATGAAGAGAGCTGCGATTGTGCCCCAGAAAATGTCTGAGAGCGAATTCCAAGGTGGGTTAGCGTATGCGGCTAGGTTACCGAATTCTCCAACTTCCCAAAACCACATCACAATTTCAAGGATTGAAAGTTGAAGTAGAGCTTCTTTGAGTCTACCCCCGCGTCCTTTCCAACCGAACAGATCCATTAGGTTGATGTTGCACAGTGACGCGGCGATCATGGCGACCGTCCAAAAGTGTGTCAGCGTATCGACTGATGTTTCCATGTCCACGCTGCAGAGTGGAGGGCGGCATGTGTACAAATCATTGAAATGCGCGTATGCAGCGATGCCCGTAGCCACGAAAACGATTAGGAAGGTGATCCCGAGCCAGAGTGGACGAGTCCAGATGTAGTCAACGCTGAAATCCCTGTCATGCTTCCACTTCCACCATTGCACCAAGTAGATGCCTAGAACGATTGGGTAAAGGTAGATCACATAGTGCAGGAGCGCGGCGGAGCCGAACGAGCCACGGCCGAGAATTGAAACTTTCCCAAGCCAGAAATCCAAACCGTAAGTCTGAACCGCAACCCAAAACATGCCCACATGGTCCCGCTGCCCCGACCAGTTAGCCAGGTAACTCCACTCGTATATGAACCATAGTAGGATGGTAAGCGGTGTGCTGAGTATTGCAATGTCACGAATTTTCATTGTTTGCTCCTATCCGAAACGCTATGAGACACCCAACCAAGATTAGAAGCGGAATCCACGCCGGATAGAAACTGCCCCCGCTCCCACCAAAGAACCACCATTGAAAGAGCACTTCAACTATTTCAGGCGTCATTCGAATGCCCCTTTCAACTGCTTTCTGAGTAAATGCGGAAATGTCGTAGGTGACGGTTAGGAGAATTGCAACATTCACGGCCGCGATGAAACGTAGAACTGTTCGGATCATTGCTTGCTTCATGGTGGAACCACTTTACGTTTACGTCTGAGTAACCCAGCTACCGACCCTGAAAGCAACGCCCCAATCAGCGTGTATGCTCCAAGCATTGCGGCGGGGTCTACGGGGCAGTCTTGGCCGAAGCAGAACACGTTAATCAACTCATTCCCTGGACCCGTTGTGTCGTTGATGGGTGGTATGATTACGGGTGGCAGTTGAACAGGGTAAGGTACAGGCACTAAGCCGATTAGTTTCTGGGCGTCAAGCTCCATGTGGCTAGACTTCCCATCGGACGTGACGGGTGTGTAATGGTTGACTTCGAGAACGTTCTGTGCGCGCATCTGCACATACATCGGTGCCAAGTCAGGCATGTAGTAGGCGAATAGTTCCCGCCAGTAGTAATCGTACTGGTATGGGCCTTCAGTGTAGGGACCGTAATTGCGGAACCAGTTGAAGATTTCCCTAGCGAACAGTTCAGTTGCCTGTCGAGCGGTAAGAACCCCGCCGGATTCAATGTCTAGAAATAACGTGTCGAGAACGGTTGGGAAGTGAATGTCGTAGGGTAAGTCAACAGTTGGCTCGTAGAAGTCGTTCGTGAAAACGTCCATGTTCCAAGTCACATTATACTTCAACATGTAATTAGCAAAAGCGATGTGAACGCGTCTTGCGGCTTCAAGAAACTGCAAGTAACGTTCGCTAGTAATCTGGTACTGGTATGTTTGCTGCGCGTGTGGAGTTAAGAAGAATAAGACCTCACTGTACGCACCGAGATATTGAGAACCAACCTCGTCAGCTACTTCCTGTGGAAAGATTTTGCAGAACTCACGGCCGCCAAATATGACACCTGCATTCCATGGTATGCGTCCTAGCCATGTTGAATTGTCCACGATTGAGGTTCCAGGCGTGACAGGTTCAGGTGGAACAACACTATTATTTACTGAGGGTACAACGACGACAGGTTTGAAGTCTTGATAGCCCTGTATCGAAATCATAAAGCGAACATGACCGTCTTCAACCCACCAAGTCGGTTCCTCAACACAAATCACCTTCGATGGATCTCCATATGCGGCTAGAATTTCTTGTCTTTCTACGCTCTGCGATTGCCAAACTGGGTGGCGGGTGAAGCCTTCCATGTACGTAGAACTCTGTCGTAGAATTGCGTCGCGCATTAGCGTGGCGACTATGGTGTTGCTGTCGAACCATTCCTGTACGAGAAGCGCGACAATCTGCTGTTTCGTAGCGGCTTGGAAGCCTGATAGGTAGTACGGGTTCCAGTAGGTGCCGTAAGGCTCATCCTGAAGCGGCTGCTGACCGTAAGACCCTTCCCTTGAACCAGGGGTGCCGAAGTTGAAGTCACGGCTTAAATCCGCAGCGAACCTAGTGTCACTTTGAATTCTAGTTACGAGTTGCGTCCAACTTTGAATGCCATAGTTCAATAGTTCAGTCTTTCGGGAAGGCCAAAGGAAGTACGCTAAATCACGCGGGGTTGCTTCTAAGTACCAGGGAAGTTGATAGTTCAAACTTGGTACACGTTGCATGTCACCGTTATCGCGGGGAACAGCAAGAACCGCTGGAGCGATGGCTATTAGGAATAGGAGAAGGTATGGAGTAACTCTATTTACGCGCATTCAAATCACCAATGTTGAATTTGTAGTAACCGTGTATTTGTAATCCGGGTAGGGAACATTCGGATTCGGCCAGTGAGCAGCACAATACGCGTGCGGCCCAGTATGAGAGCAACTTCCAGCGCATACACAGCACAAAGACTTAGCCTCCCACCCGCGTCATTGCGGCCTTGAACACTTTCGCAACTATGGCCGGTAAGCCAAACGTTGCTAGAAGCCCCGCTGCTTGATCGTAGGAAATACCTAGCGCGGCTCCTACGCCTCCAATTAGTACTCCGAGAACAAGAGTTGGCAGAAACTTGCCAGCGTCAAACGCTGGTCGAAGACCCTGCGCGTCCTTTGGATTGTCGAAGTAGCCGCTAGTAGCGTAGACTGCGCCGCCGAGGGCTCCTGCTAGTACGGTTACTATTTCGTCTGGGATTTGCATTCTGTTTCACTTTTTCCCGCAGCGAGGCAAGCCTTAACCGACTTGCAGAGAGGAAATGCCAACTTACTGTCTTTGTTCTTCAGTTGGCTTCTGGTTCCCACGTCACTATTTGGTAACGCGGGCGAATATTTTTACCCACTCGCTGTTTCGGGTGTGAAAACGAGTTTTGCCTACCGTTAGTCACGGACGTTGCCGCCTAGGGCGACCCCGCTCCCCGCTAGGTAGAACAACATTAAGTACTCTCTCCCGCACTTGTTATTCGCAAGTGATTCGGGACTGTTCGCAGAATCGAACGAAATCGTAAAAAATCGAACGTTCATCAAAATGAACATATGTTCAAGGAAATTGAACAGCGGTCGGAAAATTGAACATTACGATATGAAAGCAAACATACGAACGATATATGAATCATTAGCGTGAACATATGTATCGTGTAGCTGAATCAGCAATTACGTTGAAAAGATAACATTATACAACAAAGAGTATAATTCAGAGACGGTTGCCATAGCGCGGTTCCCGCTGGACTGCGAGAACCTAACCGTTCATCACATAATATAAAATGCAAATTTCTAAAGGACATAAAGCCATGACTACGAATGCTTTCACCGTGCTTCTTATAATTTCAGTGTCAGTGAAACTCAATGCTTGTGCTTGTTGTACTCGTCGCGGTTCGTGAACGTGCGCTCCATGTACTCGCCGTCTTGTTTGCAGAGTCGGCAGACAAAGGAGAATGGTTCACGTATCGGATCGGTTGATTTCTCATCTATCCGATATGGCTCTGTATTTTTTTCCATGGTTCTTACAAGTCGGGTCAGAAATGCCATCCGAAAGGGCGTACCGCAAACCGCATTCATCGCGGGTCATCATACCCGATTCATTTTCTTTGCACGTTCGATGGCTTGCTTAAGACGTTCTTGCATCTCTAGTGTAGGTCCACGCTTCAAAGCCTCTTCAAGAAGTGCCCACTGTTCCTTGGTTAGAATTGGAATCGTTCTAGGTAGCATAACTTTCACGCTTCATAAGTCTCATTGGACGAGACCATTAATTCATCATTCGCCGGATAGTGTCAGTGCAATCATGGCAGAGCTTGAAATGTTCCACACCCCCACGAGGAATAGGCGGGCGGTCTCCCTTCCGAGGTTTTTTGCTCTCAGGATCAATGTCCTCGCAGCTCCATGAGCCGTACCTTTCCGTGACGGGAACCAACTTACGGCAGAGGTTACAGAGCATTCTACGCTTGACCTCGAACCTGCTTTGTTTCAGGCCAGATGCTAATTTTGACGATGCCTAGTTTTGAGGGTGAAAGGTTTTTGCGTTCTACATAGCTGAGAGTTCCGAGTTTGTATCCTTCCAAGAATCCACCTGTGAGAACAAAGACTTGCTTGCGTTCCACCATCGTCATGTTCGTGCTTAACGCGTAGTATGGGCGTTCGTGAACGTACTTGTCATGGGTGTGAGCGTAGCAGTAAATATCAGCCTGAAAACCACTGGCCCAATGCATAAGCGGATTAATCTTACCGCCAGGCGTGCGGGCGTTGGTGCTGCCATGAGTGGCGCATATGTCGATGGTTTGCCCGTTCTTTCCTTTCCGTGTGAAGTGTAGACGAATGTAGGCGTTAAACCCTAAGAACGGCAACTCTAACCGTTGGCATAAATCGTTCGCAACGTAACGGTGAGCATGACGACGTTGCAGTTCGAAATCATGGTTGCCTAACAATAAACCTAAGCAACGGTCTTTGATGGGTCTGAATACCTTCTCAATGTAAGCATATTGCTCGTCGGGTGTTGGAAGGTTAGGGTCTAACGCGTCGAAGTCAAATCGTTTTTCGTCACCTGCAAGAATGCAATCTGCATAATCACCCATGCCTAACCAGTAAATGTTCGGAGTAGCCTTAATCCAGTTAACGTATTCCTCGAATTTCTGGTAATCACAGTTCTTGTTTCCGGCGTGGATGTCTCCGAGGGGTACGAAGAGAATTTCCTCATTCACCTTCGTGTATGGGATCGTGAATTTGGTTATTTCCAGTGTTTCATCCAGCCCTCAAACTCGGATGCTCATAGCCACGAATTTTCGGGTCTTTCAAGACGTCAGCCTTGTTAATTCCAAGCGCCGGATATTCGCCTAACGAATCGCGTTCGCCTATGCTGTTCACGTTGTCAACGTAGATTTCAGGGGAATGCCATTCTAGGATTTCATTTTTGGTAAGTTTCCCACGGCGCATTTGTAGGATGGCTTCATCAATCGTAAGTGTCTGCCCGCTCAGGGTGAGGACGTAGCCGAAGAGTTGGTTGCGTTCAAGGCGCCGCATCAACGCAAGCTCCTGAGCGTTCCTATCCTTGTCTCGTCTTGCTTGTTCACGTTTCCAGTAACACTCACGCAAGATGTCCTTGAAGGATTTTGGTTTATATGTAATCCCACGTTCTGTGGGTTTTTGCCAAGGACCAACGGTTTGAACTCGGCTTTGTGTGGGTGGGGGTCGTGGCTCTCGCTGTAGTGTAGCAATTTGAGATGCAAACCGACCCATCACCAATCACTTTGAAAGAGTGCTAACGCTGAAAGCAGGGGAAATTTTCTTCCCCGATGCACGCAAAGGCGAAGTAGGAAGATTGGAGCGCACTACGATGCGGGGGTTTATAGGGCGTGAGGGTTTAGTTTTGAACGTACTCGCGTCAAGTCCAATCAGGAGCCAAGAGTAGTAGGGGCTTTCACTGTTCAGGGACCAGTAGCGAATTTGATGCCCACGTTTACGAGCTAATTTGTCTCCGCCAGGGTAAATTGTTCTTGTGGATGTGGTGATGAGTCCGTGGCGTTTCAGGAGTCGAAGATGTTTCGCAATCTTGGTACGGTTTATTCCAAGTAGCCAAGCAACTCTATAGGCAGTTAAGTCTGATTTTTCACTGAGTAGGAGTAGAATTCTCCAAGCAACCTCTTTCCCCATAGCTCGACAAACGTAAGGCAACCTAGGAGAAACAGAAGGTTGGTTCACAGTCATTTTGCAGGTTCTCCTAGTAACCTCGCCTTGGCTGACATGGTTCCTGTAAAAACTGTCAAGATTACCATTGCTCCAAGACTTGCCGCTCTAACCAGAGGCGTGTCCCCTTCTCCCAGTAGCCTTCGGCGGTGAGTTGTTCAGGAATGAAAGGGGGTCGGTTTGTTGCACCGAAAAACACGAACGAGGCTTCTTTGTCGGTTTTTGCTAACTTCTTGAAATCGAGATAGTAGTCTCGCTGTCGCAAGTCGAATGTTGGGGGACCAAATTTGTCCGTACCTAGCCCAATAACATCAGACAAGGTTTCATATGCAATGACTTCATATCCTCTCTCGGCCAAGTAATATGAGAGCCGCAAGTCACCTGCACCCATATCATAGACACGGCGTATATTCAGAAACTCTAGCCAGCGCTTGTATCGTGCCACATCAACAACATTCACACATGGGCAGAACCAAGAACCGCGATTGGCCTTGGGCAACGGTTCAAACTGCTTCTCATCAGCATAGACTTCTAAGTATTCTTGCCATGCCTTGTCTAATTGGCTTGAGATTGCATCAAAGCTCATTTGGCGCAGACCTCGCTGACTGTTTATTGTAGAAAGCTGTCATCTTCAGTCAAATCCGAGGTTCTTTTACAAATCTCGTTTTGTGTTTCCAGCGTGGGCGAGTTCGAAGTTTCCGACCGCAAGCAACTGTTTTGCAGCGTAGAACCGTTTTCGGATAGAACAGTTTACAGTACGAGCAGAAATTCACCTTACCATAGTCAATGAACCCCATCAATGCTTTACCTCGTCCAAGCGTACAGGCTGCCCGTCAATCAGGAAAGTGGGATAATCATACTCGTTCTCATCCAACCCCTCAACCAGGATCGTAATTAGGTGATCGCACTTCCGGCAGCGTTTCGTTCCATCCGTTTGATAGTCGGTGACTGGGCAGGGACAGGTACACTTTATAGGGGTAAGAATCATAGCCGTGCCTTCATAGTGGGCGACTTTCGGTGGACGGCAGGCCTCACACATTCAAGCAGCCTCCTCACTGTACGTTCTGTATCCTCCCCAAACCCGAAAAAGAGATTTTTAGAGGTCTTAAGAGATAGATAGAGAGAGATATGTTTTCTTTTCCTTCCTTCCTTCCTTCCTTACTAACGAGGTACGCGCTATGGCTAAGTTTAGACATGTATCTATCTCTCTCTCTCTTGAGGGAACTCTGTAAGCGGTTTAAGACCGGTCGCAATTGGGTGAACTACTGTCCAGAAACGGTGTCCATCAAACCGTACACCCACGAACTCCGCAACAATATACTCCGCGTAATCCTTAATCATCCACGGACCCACCCTAAGTACCGTGCAGGCTTCGCTCTTGCTGAGTTCTCCACGTTCCCTTATTACCATGACGAGTTGTGCGGCTTTCTCTGTGAAGTTCTGCTTCCTCATTTCTTGCACTTGGCTCCTGGTTCACTCAGCAAAACCGCGTATAGTATGGCAACAATGATCATCACACCCGCCCAGAATTGTCCAACGTAGCTGACAAGCGTCCGCTGGAGAAGAAACTGCCCAAACGTCTTGTAGTACATGACAACTAGCATACCGATTACAAAAGCCCTGAAAACAATACCGCTCATTTCTTTTCTTTCTCTTCGAAGTATTTGCCGGACGCGTCACAGTACATTTTCCCGTTTATGGTTCGGTGAATGTGTGGAACAGGATACTCAGAACACTTCGGAACCCTCAAGCGGTAATCTCCTCCGAGAAATCATGGATGAACTCGTTACGGTCTTCCGGTTTTACCCGTTTAGCGATTGTGCAGAAACGTTTTTTGAAAGCGTAATTTTTCGAACATATTTGCGTTTCCAGTTGACTGAATCCATCCAATCCATTTAAAAACGCATGGTGAAGGCGTAATGACTGAGATATGCGACTCTTGGAATGTCCTTGGTGAAGCAAGATGACTGCAAGTTGAGTTTCAAAAATGCGACTGCCCAAACATTTCCTAACACTTGGCCGCTCATGTTTTTGGTTGAACCGGTCACACCCCGACAGCAGTAATTCCTCTAAAATCTGCTTCTTCACTTCGGCTTTCGCTCCAAGAGTATCCGTTTCATCATGGCTATACTTATTAAGATTTGCTGGACTTGCGAAGTGCAGTAGAGGATTTCATCATCCCAGAACCGCCAAGTTCGAAAGCCTTCTTCCCACGCTTTCTTCATCATGTACGCGTCGTGGTTTTTCGTGGATTGCTTCCCGTGAACTTTCCGACCGTCTTCCTGTATTATTTCTTCACCGAGAACTAGAGCATCCCCCCGCCCAGGAACGTTGCTAGTTGTGAAGGGGAAGTAGCCCGTTGGCAAAGTTCGCTGCACAGATTCAAGAATCGTTCTCAGATTCCATTCGCCTTTCGGAGTTTTCATAAAATTCTGCTTGTAGGATTGCGAGGTGCGGTTCGGAGACCAACGAGCGGGGGACATCTCAAACAACCTCAATGGTAACTGTCGAAACCTCCCCTAACGAAGCCGTCCTAAGAAGAATAGAACCGTCACGGTGAGCACTACGCCAACCTGAAGACCTAACAGAGACCATTGAACCCTAGTTTCACGTAGGTAGTCTAGGAGCGACCGTTGAAATTCAGAGGGATCATGGACGTAGCAATTCGTGATTGTAGCTCCTTCCGGCCATCGAAAACCAACAGGATGAGGAGTAGTGTAGACTTTGTTTCCCTCAAAGTAGATTCCGCGTACTTCCCTCTTCTTTTTCTTACTCATCTTTCAAGTAGCCTCAATCTGCAAGAACGATGAGCGCATAGGCAGCTCCGAACAGTTCGGCAGTGGAGTGTATTTTGTTGTGAGCATCGAGTTCTTCAAGCGTCAGCCAAGGTAACCCTTCAACATTCGCATCCGTCTTTGTATCTCCTATGCAACACGGGCAGCGGTACAGGCCATGCGCTTTATCCTGCATGACCTCACCAAGCGATTTATTCATCTTTCTGGTGCACCCCAAACAGTCAGTCGCTCCATTCGTACTCCCACTCACCAAAGTCCCTTGCCTGTTCGAAGAAGATTTTCTTAGCCTCTTCTTCATCTGTCACTGGGTACTTATCATCCATATCCCAATTCACAGTTACGCTTACTTTGACTATGTGCTTTTTCTGTTTCTTGCTCATTTATTTTCCCCCACAACTTTGAAGGGAAATCTGCATAGCAGTTCTCCGCCTTTGTCTGTGCGGAAGCGATTATATGAATATTGCCCATACCGCCAAGTCTCATTCTTTTCAGGGGTCATACGTGTGGCTAATGCGGCTCGTGTTTGCTGCGCGATCAGGCTCCAATCAGTTAAATGTCCACTATGCTTACTATTCCAAACCCACGGCAAAGCATCCAAATCGTCTGATAATTTCTGGTCCGTGACTGACGCTAACGAGCCCTGTTGAGGAAACGTTTTCGCGTAGTCTGGGGTAGGTTCCGCGAAATCTCTACCCGTGGGATACGGTTTCTTGGCTTCGACTAGGGGTGTCTGGGGCGCACCGCTCGAAGGGAGATCCGAGGATGCGCCTGCAGCAACCCGTTCGAGTCTGATTTGGATTTCTCGGGTGCCAACAACGACTAGAATCTCTTTCTGACATTCGGGGCAATTGATAGGGCGAGCAAACTCAGTCAATTTTCAATCTCGCTCCACAACCGTAACAGAATTTTCCACCCATCATCGTAATCTGACAGCCGCACTCGAGGCAAGTAGTCTCAGTCATGGCTTTCCCCTTGAAGGATGCGTTCACCGCGGATGATGTGTTCAACGGTTTCCGCTACCCTATCGTGACATCGACGGCATAATATGTGAGAGACACCCGTGCTGGCGATGAGAAAGGCTGCTGGTTGAGGAAAAACGGCTCCATAAGGCGTAGTATAATTCCCAGCGACCTCACTCCATTCGTCTTTATTGAACGGCGGAGTGAAACCTGATTTGATTTCCTCACACATCTCGCAGGTAAATGTTACTCTCATTCGGTTTTTCTCCACACTGTTACCCACCGTTTCGTCTCGGCGTTAAACCTCCGGCTTCCTGAGTCCTGAACTTTACCCCTACGAACTAGCTCCGTTACGCGCCCTGACACGGAATGTAGAGGTAAACCTAAGCACTCTGCGATTTCCTGCCCCGACAAGTTGCACCGTTCTAGTAGGCTGAGGACTTCGCGTTGGCGGCGGCCTAGGTTTAGTTGCTCGTACGATTCAAGTTGAGTCTGACTCATCTTCAAGGAGCCTCAGTACAATCTTTCTCCGACACGAATCATGAAGTTATCATTAGTCTCCTTAGTTTCGATGAAATGAAAAACCATACGTGGTGAATCGGCTCGGTAGCCATTCCGGAACTGAACAAACTCGAACTTCTTTGGAGTCCCATCTTTGTGAAAGAGGCGACTACGCCAATAGGATTTCTTCTCTCTGTATTCTTCTCGTTTTTCGCCATCGCGGAATTTCTCAAACCAAGCCTTCAGTAGTGTGAGTCGTAAGATTCTAGGTTCTTGTTTGCTCATCTTCAAGCAGCCTCCTCGAACCATAGGAAATAATTGGCAAGCGTTTCGTTCTCGGCCTCGCTTTCGTTCAAACCATGAATCTTCCCTAGATGTCGAATTAAGTCGTTCCTTGATTGGTATTCCTTTGGGCAACGAGTACATCGCAGCTTCTTACGGTTCAGGTTTTTGCTCATCTTCAAGCAGGCTCCCGTTGTAGTTCTTCGAAGAGGCGGCGCAACGCTGGTATGATTTCATGTCGCATGTTCAAACGGAATTCTACGTGTTTCCAAGGTGCTTGATTTTGGAGAACATGATTCCGGCGTAGTGTTTCAACGGTGCGTCGCTCGATGAGTTCAGATGCTTCGAGTTTGGGAAGATACCGCTTAACGCATATCGGATCTAACCGGGAAGTCTTGGCTATGCGATAGGTTGAAGATTCGCCGCTCACATGCAACGCCCAGAGGACGCTGAGTCTTACGCCTGGTTCTTCCATGTGTCCGAATTCTGATTTCGCTGTTAACGCCTCAAAAAACTGTTCCTCTCTCATTCTTCGACAATCCCTTTGAAGTATGCGAGAGGCCATTCCCTCTCGCGTTTCCTAATCTTCTCATAACACTCGTAGCAAATGTTGAACATGCTTGTCCCGAAGGTCTCCGAAGTCACTCTGCGCGGTTCGCTGTTTACGTGACCGCATACTTCGCAGACTGTCAACCCTCAAACAAGCCCTCCCAACGCATTCTTCCGAGGTATCTGCAAAACTGCCATTTCCGAGCAGCCATAAAGAGTCTGATGAACAAAACTCCCACATCAACGGAAAAGAAGTCACCGAGGTCAAACCAAGCCGTCCCTGATTTTGAAACACCCAACCATGCTATTCTCTTCATTTCGACTTATCCCCGTAGGTTTTTTCATCCGCTAATTTGAGTACGGCCTTTCGTACATCATCGCAGAATTGGCTTGCGGCAACGATGTTTGTTGTGTAGGCATTAATCCGGATTTCAAACTCCTGCAAGTCCTTTTGTCTGTCATGACCTCTTGTGTAAATATCTCCGACAACTATTCGGCTACTCATTCGTGTTTTCCTCGACAGTTCGACGCTTCAGACTTTGGATTACCAAATTTCTTCACCGCACAATTCACAATGTGACGCGTCGCAGACATCATTTAGCGTGGCATTTCCACACAAAAATTCTCGCCAAGTTTCGGGACCACCAACCGTTACGTGAACCCCATCCGTTGTTTTCGAGCACGTCATTTAAACATTTCCTCCGGCATGGAAACAAGCGGTCTAAAGTGGGCTTTGACTGCGAGTTCCACCCTCAACACATCCAACGACGTTCCGAGAGGAATAATCGCAATACTCATGGCTTTATTCTCCTAGCCAAATCAAGCAAGTCTTTCATGTGCAGGATTAGTTCGAGATGCTTGTAGTTCTCTTGCGTAATAGGGTGTGGGCCGTGTTTAGCGACCGCTTTCCGCATTTTTGTCCTGAACCATGACATAGTGCAGTTGATGTTGCAGAAATCCCATTCAGGAATACTCTGTCCACACTTACAACCGTGATGATACATGGCAAGGTGGCTCGGCGTTCCGTAGTATGAGTTCCACTTCAGTTTCTTTCCACAGTTATCACAGAAATATTGACTCTCAGTTTGAGCAGAGACTTTCGAGCGACCACACTCCTTACAAACAACCGCTGGAACAATGACCGTTTCTTTCCTCATGGGGGTAACTCCTTTTCAGCTGGTAACCTGTTAGTTTTGCTTGTGATCCCGATGAAGAGTGGGTTACGTTCCTGCATCGCGGTCATGGCTTCACTGGCTTCCTTCACAGCCTGCCCAACCTCAAAATTCGGTTCCAGACCAGTTAAATGTACGATAACCTCATTCTTCCCAAATTTCCCATCCGTCATAGTCACGGTTATTTCCTTCTGACGCATCGCACGCCGAGAGACGATCATCGTCTTAGCGAACTCGTGGCCTGAACCATCAGTGGACAATGTATGCGGCCTCCCCAGCACTCCTATACCAACCTCTGTGTTTCTTACAGTAGGCATTTCCACTTTCAATCGTGATCGCGTCTTCAGCTTTTAGTTTACCAAACTTGTCTTCAAGGCTTTGACAAACACAACACTTCATTCTTGTTCAATCCATCCTGATTCTGTTTCCGACTCGTACCGTTCGAAGCATTCAGCGCAGAGATACTTGTTCTCGTATTCTGGGCAATGTTTGAGTTCTTGTTGTTCTCCACATTCATCGCAGCCGCCTAGCACTTTCATCCGCTCCGGTTCGGATTCCTCATGTTATCTAGGTGGGCGCAGATGATGCTCAACGACTCAGCAATGTCAACTTGCACAAGCAATTCCATTGCCCCGTGCAGAACCGAGGGGTTATCGTGAACTAATTTTCGCCAGTCGTCGTACTTGCTCATTTTGTTAGCTCCATGACGAACTCTGACCAAGACCTGTCGCCTTTCACTTTCAGAAGCTTGTGAAAATCAGCATCGTCAAGTGGGATGTTAATGTGCTTCAATTCTCGTCAGCTAGAAGGATGCTTAGTTAGCATTTAAGCCTTTTGATGTTACGTTACCATGCTTAGTTAGTTTAAATATGAGCTACGCTAGGAGACTTTAAAAATGCGGAGAACCAGAGTTACGGGAGGTGACAGAACGAAATGAAAGGAGAAATCAGGGAGCTACTTAGCGCATTGGTTTTCGGTCCAGCCATTATGGACATGGGATTCGGACGCGCTGCCGTCAACATCCAATACGTTCTTCAAGGTACGCAATCGTTTCAGTTTACGGCAGATATTGTAATTGGTCTAGTCGCTGGAGTTTTCGGTTTGGGATTAGTTGTTGCTAGTGTGAGAAGGATTGGAAAGTGGTGACCGCAAAAAGAGTTACTTTTCCTGCAACTTCTGTCGAAGAATTGCTGTCCAAGATGACCCGAGTTTAAGGCTGCTTCCAGCATTTCCCCCTGTTTGACTGTTGGTAAAACTCATCCTTTGGCTCTGTTGCTGCTTGTTTAAGGAAGATGGGTGCAACGCTTCCACACTAATCTGTTCTGGTGGAACTGGTCCAACTCCACCTGGAGGACTAGTTATAAATCCCTCGCCTGGAATGGGAATTATCGGGGGAGGGTCCACTTCACCCATTGTCTACGTCACTCTCCTTGATAACTGTATGTCTGCGACGAAGCCTTGCTGCCACTGGTGTAAGTCTACTTGGTCAATGGTCATTAAGGTGCGGTTACCTTTCATTGTTACGTACACATTGTTCGAAGGCACAAACATCAATGTTCCAGCTTTTCGCATGTTAATGAATTGGTACGGAACCCCACGAATCGTCGTGATGGCCGTCCCGTAGTTTGTTGCTTCCGCACTTGTGGAAGTGTAAGCAAGTTGGAAATATCCGACTGGCCTATCGGCAAGTGTTGTTGTAACAACTGCCCCCGCCGTTGAATATTCAACAGTGGCTTGGCCGACTTCTAGTTTTGTGGTAATGTTCGATTCGGCAAGCTGCTGCGATTCCCAGGGCACCTGCCAAGCGGTTTCGGATGCGTCTACGCTGTCTTCTAAGCGCAACTCGAAGGGTGAAAGGTTGTGTGCTACTTTTTCGAAGTGTAACGTATCCCGCTTCAACTCGTTAGCGTGTACTGAGCCGCAGAAGTAATGTCGCCATTCGTCGCCTGTTTCCCCCGTGCAGATTCCCGCAAGATAGTTCAATGATGAATCAATGGTTGTGGCTGCGCTTGGGTTGGAGCTTGTTGTGATGCCGGGTAGGGCTACGCTTTCAGTTCCACATTCAGGAATGCTCGTCATAAGTCCGTTTGTGCTGTTTGTGATGATGTAGTTTACTTCTTTGTTGGTGAATCCTTGCCCGTTCCCAGAATACGCGGCTAGAGCAGTTCCAAACTCACGTCCGGTAATTTCAGTTTCAACACCGTTCGGCCCATACTGGTAGGGGGACACGCGCTCGATGAGTCCGAACTGTAGTTGCCTTGTTAATCCTAAGCCTGAACCGTACAAGTAAATTGTCCGCAGGTCTCCGGCTACAAGGTCGCTTTGCTTCACGTATTTGTTAACAAGCCCTGACGGGTCGGGTACACGGATTAGGAAGCTGGGGGTGCCTGCGCCTTTCGCTAACGAAACACGATAGTAGCTTCCAGCTGGGATCATATAATTCTCAGTGCAAGCCCACGTGATGAAACGGCGTAGGTACGGGTCAATCTGGCGTGGGGGTGTGAGGATGGGGTCGGGGTTGGCTGATGGGAGTAGGCCGAAAGCGATAGTTACCCAAGGTTGAGAAGCTGAGATTGTTGCATCCATAACGGTTGCCGTACTAGACGACTCATAATTCATTTCCGTTCCGTAAAGGTCGAAGATTTCTGTCTGCCCCGTGCCTGGAGCGATGGTTACTGAACCGCTTTCCGTGGCTATCACTTGGATTACCCAGCGATTCGTTGTGCCAGCAGCTACGGTTACTGTGACGGCCGTGCCAGTACTTGTGGCTGTGTTTAATAGTTCAACGCGTGGTTCAGTATCCGTGCAGCCCGTGAATGAGGCTGCGCCTTGGGTTGAAAAGGCTCCTCCCCCTGAAACCGTGATAGTCTCGTTCGCTGCCGCTGCACGGTACAGCGCCCAAACCCAAAGGGTAGTAACTGAACTTGGCAGTAGTACGGAGGTTAACAAGGCCATTTGGGTTCCTCCGACAGTGCATGTTACTCCTGATGCGCCTGTGCAATTCGCTGCGGCTATGACTTGTACGTTTGCAACATGATTTAACGTAACCACACCGTCACCTAATTGCTCACTAACGTTTGCGTCTAGTGCAATAGCCAACTAGGTCACAGCCTCCGGATTTTTCACTATGTTGAAACCGTCGAACACTGCAACTTTACTCGCCGCTCGGCTTGTAGCATGGTAAAGAACCGGGTAGAACTGGTTCACTTGGTCTGATAGTAACTGGTAGGCGGCTGCTGCGGTTGTCACCGTTGCCGCGCTTGCCCGCACCCAATACCTCGACGTGCTGTTAATGATTACAGGCGTCCAGTCGGTTGGAATCGTCCATGAGGCACCTGACGGACTTGCACTCAAACCTGAAGCCCCCGCCACCGTGAGCGCCGTCCACGTTCCCGTTGCGGACGCACCCGTATACGCAGGGTACTGCCAGGTTAATGCTCCGTAGTTTCCGTTCGTTAAGAGTTTGAACCATGCGCCCCTGAACTGGTCGTTGCGTCCCATGTAAAGATAGTTCGTGCCTGAGTAGCTGATTAGGTTGAACGCGGTTCCACTAGGCGACGCAGCCTCAGCCGTATTATCAGTGAACGTGGATGCGCCGGAAAGCATGAAAACACTATCGAAGGGTAGGCGAAAGTCTAATGCGTGGGCGGTTCCAGTCAGCCAAAGCGTACCGTCCAAGTTCACTTTAACATTCGTTCCGTCAAGCTGAAGGTTCACCAACGGCGAATACCCACTAGCCGTATGAGCGACGGTTTCACCTGTCACAGTTGCTTCCGCTGCTCCATACACGCGCTTCAGCAACGTGCGATCATATGTACCCGCATTATCGCGAAGTCTAAAGCGCAAATAGTTGAGTTCATCCGTTGGGATTTGTGTGCCGGAAGGGTTTGTGGGTGAGAGGAAAAGGTTGATTTCCCGCGCGTTCGTACCATCACTCGGCAACTGCAAGTAAGATTCAACAATCGTACTTCCGGAAGCGTAGAATGGGAAACTGTAACGGGTTCCAAGCGCGTTCTTCAAGTAAACGGTTGTGCCTGAAACGCTGCTGCTTAGTGAACTCTGAAGTTGGTCAAACGCTAAAACCGATGTGCCAGTACCCCCCGTCAAACTCTCCGTCCAGCGAGCATTCGGAGCGCCAGAAGTACCCTGAAAATCATCTGATACAAGTACGTTAGGGTCTCCTCCGTACTTGCGACTTGTCAAACTCATGGAGAATCACGCTGAAACACGGTCAATATCATCGGATACTAGCAACAAGTTATCGTCGTTGCCTGTTCGCATCGCCGCCGCCGCGAGTTGAGCCACAGTCCGATTCAAACAGTCGTATCGTCCAACAAACCACCATAACGGCGGAAACGCCTGGTTCTCTTCAATGCTCACATTATCAAACTCTAAACCGACGGTTGACCAGTTGCTTCCAGCATCGTTCGCAACATAGTCCGAATCAGGTTTCTTCGCTCGTATAATTCCACACGCGATCGCCGTTCCAGCCCAAGGGTCGGCGCTGTGCACGTAATGGTAATTGTTCGAGTCTCCATCGCCAGCGTCCACGTCAGGGGTTCCGTAGACTCCGCTGTCTGCTTGAACCGTTGCGCCCAGTTGCGTGCGCTGAGTACAAGCCGTGCTAGTCAAGTTGAAAGTGAAACGACTATCAGTTAGGGTTAAGCCTCGGTAGCCTGTGAACACTTTACTTCTCGCAAGGGGGAAGCCTCGCCAGAAGTCATGTTCCACCTTCACATTGTAAAGGTTCGTAGTCGTAGACGGGTAGGTTAAGATGAGTCGTGCGAAGTCACCGCTGTTCATCAAGTAAACGCTTGGCGGCGAGCCGTCAGTGTACGCTTCTTGAGTTCCAGCAGTAGATTTCACTTCACCGTAAATGGCCGCGCTCTGCACAGTGCTCCACGCTGACTTATCCCAATAGGAAACGTCCAACCGACCTTTGTTCGTGGATTCGTCATCACGGGTTTGCAGAAAAAGCGTTCCTGTTTTAATCCAACGCTCGTTTCCAGTGTAACCGTCAGTAATCTTATCCGTTGAAAGCTCGTAGTCATGGGTTTCAAAGCGAATCGCGGATTGTGATGGTGCGCTGACAATCGGTAGGATTCCGTAGCTTGTTCTGAGGAAGTAGTCAACTGTCTCACTTGGAGTCAGACCTGTGCTGTAGATTCCGTACGTGGCTGTTGGAGTATTCACCGCCGTCAAATCGTTTAAGCCTGCGCTGTCATAGTTTGTGGTGCCCGTCCACTCGTTCAAATGCCACAACCCCTTCACGGTTGAACTTAAAATGCCACGGCCACGCCTGTAATCTAAAAGAATGTTCGCTGCCGAAGTTTGCGCGGCTGGACTGTCAACTTCCACATCCCAAAGTTGCCCATCCCAATAATTGGAGCTTGCACCATCAGCACCGATTCTGAGAACATCAGCGGATGTGAGGGGTGCTGCGTTTCCGTTTCCGCTAGTCCAAGACCCTGTAGCTAGGACTCCGTTCACGTACACAGCCATCGTGCTGCCTGTACCAAAATTGAACGAGATGAAGATACGATAGTTTGTGGTTCCCGCTGTTAAGGCCTGTGTGCTCGTCGTATAGGCCTGTGCAGTTGGCCCCGTACTCGTATAGTTGAACACTACGAAGCCTGAACTGTCCACGGCAGCGCAGAAATTGTAATCGTTCGCACCTGAATTTTTGGTTATGATTGTGTCTGTGCTAGTTGTCGTGTCATGGCGACCCCACGCTTTAATCTCGATGATGCCTGTGATGTCGAGATCTGAGGATACGCCTGAAGCAAGCCCCGTATACATGGTTGTCCCGTTAAAATCTAATGCTCCGTCGAGTGAGGCTAAGGGAATTTCAAACGTGCCCGTTAAACCAAAATTGTTCGACGTGACTGGTACGGGGTAGAATTGTCTGCAACGCCTAAACTTATCCCAACCCCCCACAACGTAACCTTCAAGTTGCGTCTTGTAGATTTCACTTGAGCCACCACTCTGCGTTTTCTGGCCCATGCCAGTTAAGCAGCCGAACATTCGCCCAAGGGAATTTCCTGATGTAACCCATTTCTGCCCTTCAATCGTGATAAAGTACAGTCGCCCAATCTCATCGTTTAATGCTTCGGATTGTGCCTGTGCAGTTTGTGTTCCGTCAACGAGTTCTAACGGTAAAGCGAACTGGTCAAACTCACGCCCCTGCATCAGAACCCCCACGTCGCCCGTAGCGGTTTTAGCAGGACGCTTAATCACCGTACTCGTAGAGTCAAAACTAGGAGGCTTCGCGTACTCTAAATTATGCAAACCAAACTTGTAGTCAACAGCCAAATTTAACTTTCTCCTAACAATTTCTTCGCAACCGCATTACTCAACATACCCATAACTGGACTGTTCAACTCACCGCTTAGAATCTGTGAAGCAACAGCACCCGCCTGCGCGTCCCCGAATGGAACAGGCTTACTACTACTCATTCGAACTAACCTACGAATAGTCAAATCAACCAAGTCCATGCGGATCAGAAGGAAGCGGTGGAGGTGTGAGAGTTCCACCCGTCGGATCAATTGGTTCACTCCAACTATCCGAATCAGGATCATACGCTTCGGTGATTGTAGTCCAAACACCGTTGATTAGTCTTCTCACCGTGCGCGTCACAGTTAATCCTCCTCTAGTGTAAGCTCCAACGGTCACGTTCCAGCCAAGACTTGTCGTAGTCGTCGTGCCTGCAGGCATACCGCCAGTGTAAACCCAACGTCCACTAATGCGAGTCCAACCAGCCATCGGACCAAGCCCCCGTGCCCCTGCTGGTGGTGTTCCTCGACCAAACTTGCTCGTGTACGGATTAAACCAGCCCCCGGTAGGTAGAGCTTTGTTGCTCCACTCTAAGCCTCCTGTTATTGGCCGCCAATATCCTCCAGACGGTAGCCCCCCGCTAAACGGCCATGTCTCAGGGTTCTGTTCGTAGCCTAATGCTTGCCCCGCAAGACCCCACATCCGACTCACAAAACCCTCAACAGGTACGTCTCCAACTAATACGCCTGGTCCCCATGTTACGTGTTGGAGTGGTAGACTGATTAATGCTCTCCAAAGCGCCTGCTGACGACTATCACTAGGTAGCGGTGAAGGACCAGCGCCAATGTTAGGGTCAAAAAGAACAGTCATGGACAACGGATTTTCGAGGCTTATACCACCCTGTGCCATGTACGGGTCAAGGTTGGTGCCCATCCACGGTGCCATGTATGGAACTTCACCGAATCGCGCGGCGTAACCAAGCGTTGCCCAACTTTGTAGAACTGTGAAGCGGGATGAAAAAGTCTTGCGAGCCATAGCAATTAATTTATCTAAGGCCACTGCTTCAGCACGATCTCGGTCAAAGTTCGGAGTCCAAGCAGGCCAATCTGCTCCCATGCCCCCCATGCCAATATTCTGGTTGAAGTCGAACGTTGGTGAGTATTGCCCCATCAGGAACCGGAAGTCTAATGCTCCAAGCTTGTTCAAAGCGGCTTGCTGTAAGTCAGTGGAACGTGAACGGAGAATATCATATTGGGCCATTGTTCCAGAGAGGTCTTGCCATGTACCAGCATAAGCCCCATATGCGGGGGTTGCCATCCATGCCCTGTAAGCACGGTACTCCTTATACTTCGCCATATACTCATCATAACTGATTAATCCCGCCTGATACTCCTCATAGGTCCGCGTGAATGACATTGCAGGCAGCATGTTAATTAAACTGCGGCCTTCCTGATACATCGTGTACGCTGCAGTTATCTGCGGTCTGAAGCGGCGTCTTTCCACTTCAAGTTCATTCAACGATTTCTGAATTGGATTGAATACATCTAGGATTCTTCCTGCTCGACGATACGCGATTCCCCACGGGCTTGCTTCAATCCCTCGGAGTTCTTCGACTGTTTCCGCTTCATATGTACCGAGCATGGTCCATGGCTCCCTACCGTACCGTGCGCCTCGATAAAGCGCCTCCAACACGAAACCAACGTAAGGTATTCTACCTAATGCTTGTGCTTCCTCTGAAATATCCCAATATGACCATTTCTTCGATATTCCCGCAGATGGTACGCCCTGCATGAATAGTTGACCTGCCCTACTTTGAGCGGCAATGTTTACACCCATCTCTGAAAGTTCGCCGAACATCTCCAAAGCCAGAAGTGGCCCAACAAAAGGAAGCACCCCCCCAAGTAACCGTGCGGGGAGAGTTGCAGCGATCCTTGACGCTACGGTTTTTACTGCAATCTCACCGAAGATTTCGTTAAGTGCCAATGTGGTTGCTCGAGGCCCAAACTTTGCTGCTACACCAGCCAGCAGAGGCGGAATGATTGCACCCGCGAATGCTTCACCAACTTCAGGAATGGGTTGAACATCAAACCCAAGCATACTCAAAGTTTGCCCAATCGGTGATGCTGGAAAGTTCTGCCCAAACCATCGTCCTATCGACGGCGCTATTTCTACTCCAGCATACCAACCCACCGTACCCCAAAGAAGACGTGAAGCCGTGTTAAGAGTCCTACTTGGCCTTTGAGGTGGACCGAAAGCATACTCACCTCCACCGCTAGGTCCAGGCAACCCTCCTACAATGGGATCCCGCGGGTATGCTCTACCACCATATGAAAACATGTTTGGTCCCCAAGCGCCCCTACCGATAAATGGTTCAGCCATAGGAAAACCGGTCATAACATACCCTAACTTTCCAGGTGCGCTTATTGGTATTGGACCTGCCGTAAACCCACCAGCACCCCCAGCCGCGGCCGCTCCGAAAAGGCTGCCCCCACGTAACCATGCAGCTACACCACCAGCAAGTAATCCTACTCCAAGAACTTCCTGAGTGATAACATTCCACATTTCACCTTCGTTCAGGAACATGGGTATGCCGACTGAGGCACGGTTAACCATTGTAGCAACAGGTTCCATCATTAGGCCAAGACCGGCCTGAGTGAACCCAACAGATAAAC
>ERZ1292629.813-Hain-H43-01um-R1-813-length-34058-cov-9_pt1 | contig 34058 bp, 33 predicted proteins | sample MGYA00564399_ERZ1292629 | MGnify/ENA primary metagenome ERZ1292629 (study PRJEB36523, sample SAMEA6512636) | groundwater metagenome | collected 2019-01-08 | study: AquaDiva: Metagenomics assemblies of 32 groundwater samples
GAAGTTGTAGAATTAGTTAAATTAATTAAAGTGCCAGTAGAATTATAAATTCTTAGAGTTATATTAGCAAGATTTCCATAATTAGCTATTGCATTAACTGAAATATTATTTCTACTAATAAAAGCTCCAGAAGTTTCTGTTGGTGAAGTAAAATTGGCTTGTATTCTAAAGAGCCCAACAGCATACCAGGAAATATTCTGAGATTGTAATGCTCCATCTTTTTGAAAATATATCAGAGTTGAATTAAAAAATCGCGAGCTAAAAAATGAATTAGTCCAAGTACTTACGCCGCCAGTAGAATCTGAACTGCTTGCAATAAAAGTTCGGCTAGTGTTAACAGCAGTTATTGTTTGATTAATTTGTGTAGTTGTTGCAGCATAAGTAAAACCTGTCTGAGTTCGAATACTATTATCCTCAATGATAAAATATTCTACACTTGCACTGCCCGTATTAGTCTGTCTATTAAAGGTAGCTGTTGTAGAGTTATATCTACCCATAACCATACTCGCTACCAGGGTAGAGGTATCCAGAGCTGTTGAAAATACCATAAAACTTTTAGAAACATTAACAGTAGAACTTAATATTGAATCTGCAGTGGTATCAGGTATAGTTAAAGAACCATTTATAACTCGAGAGTTATTCCAATCAACAACTTGCCAAATAAGCTCCCCCCCGTTACTATTTGTGCCAATTCTCTGTATATTCATTTGTGTAGCATTGTTAAATTTAGCTTTCCACATTCCTTGTTCCATTGCACCCGCAGTACCTATATTTAATCTTGTTCGAATGATTATAAATGAACTACTAAGATTTACCTGATTAATAGTAATATTATAATTACTTGTTCCTGCACCGGCACCATAAGAAAAATTACCTGATTGTGAAGAAATAATGCTCATGTTTTCAGTTATAATCTGATACTCCACATTTGCAATTCCACCCGCATAATTATTCAGTTTTAAATTAGTTGAATTAGTTAATCTAGCAGTTACTAATATTGCATCAGGACCATTGCTAGTAGAACGAGCACTTGTTATTACAAAACTTTTGCTTATATTAATTGAAGTTATGCTTACATTAATTTCTCCATTAACACTAACATTTCCGCTCTGAACAGAAAAATCTGCGTGCACTCCGTTTAATAACGCTATGAACATTACAAATGCCGTAATTAAAATCCAGTTATGTTTTTGTTTCATTTTTGGTGATTTTTCCTCTTTTAGTTCTATTAATTAATTCTGTTTCTTCATTCATCAATCGTTCAACTCTCTTAGAAACCACAATATCCTGTCCCTCGCAAGCTTTCTGAAAATCCGCATAAATCTTAGAGTCTACGCTCAGGGTAATTCTCTTTTGCATGAAATATAGTGGATTTCGGCATTTTTAAATATTTACGTTTAAGTATTTATGCATAATTGTATGCATAAACTAAGAAACACAAAAATCTAATTTAAAATAATCCTAAAAAGTCCAAACAGAAAGTCCTATTTGCTCAAATCTATAACCTTATCGCAAACTACTGCAATCTCATTAATTATTCTTTTATCGGTATCTTCCTGCAAACCAATCATTAGTCCGCAAAGTTTTTCGTCTCTTATTCTACTCACAAGAGAACGAGCAAATCTTACAATCATCTCTGGCTCATGATAAAGCGAAAGAGCATCAATAGAATCCAATAAAACAAAAGAATGCTGTCCTTTTTTGTATATCTGTTCTAAAGCAATTCCTATATTAGTCAAACTTTTTGCGCTTTTTATAAACGCACAATTTTCAGCCATAGAATCATTTTTAGTGCTAACACAATCAATAAAAAATAATTTGCTATGGTCTATCCCTTCTTTATTGAGTGCTTCAATAATTGTTCTATACGGCCTATTTATTGCAACATACGCTCCATTTTTCTTGCTTTTTATCATATGTTTTATCATATGATGATTAAGTTCATGATAATTATCCCTAGGAAGAATGGTAAGAACTACAAAATTATCCTTAGCATTATTAAGCTCTTTTGTTAACCTCTTTTTCATATATCCCACAGTAAAAGCCATGTTTTAAATATTTCGATGTGAATTAGAACCTACTTTATTAAAATAACCCCCAATAACTGAGCCCCTCAAAAAAAAATAAATTAATAAACTAAATTTTTCAAAGTTATTTAAAATTATAGATTTGTTTGAAAAATTTTATCTAAAAATCACATAGAAATTGGCATAAGGTTTTAAATTTAAAGTCAAAAGGTTATTAGTATTTTATTTATTAGAATTTTATTTATTAGAATTTATGCGAAGGCGAGAACTTGCATTTAAGTAGTAAAATAGAAATAAGAATGCAAGTTCGAGCCACTCTAGAAAATATTTTATCCGCCAACTCCGCCAAAAACTTCCTGCTCTGGATAGATAATCAATCCCTTATCTGTTATTTGCATAGCAACAATTTTTTTCTGGTGTTTTTCTCCACGCATTTTAAGAATTTCAACTGCATTTTCCCTTATATCTCCTCTTTTAATATTGTATAGAACAATAACTCCGTCCGCTAAAAATTCTTCTACTCCTGAAGTTGAAAAAACTTCTGGAATTTGCTTTGTCTCTGCAATAAGAAAACTTGTGCTTCCTAATCTTTCAAAAAATCTGAATAATTGTTCAATATAAATTCTATATGAATCTTCTTTTCCAGTAAACGCAGAAGCAATAGCCGTAAGAGAATCTAAAACTATAAAATCGGGCTTGAAATTTTTAGGCAGGATAACTGGTTCAATCTCTATAAGTAATTCACCTTTTTCTTTTGCAAGCATGGCATCAACATTCCTCGTAATTTCAAAAGGATTGATTCTTTCTATCTTTAAGTTTCCTGCTTTAATCATTTTATCTGCATCCCAGCCAAATTCCTTCATATGCTGTTTTAATTTATCTTCGCTTTCTTCAAAGCTCATATAAAAACACTTTTCACCTTTCGCAGCATGATAAGCAAGAGTTTGCAAACAAAAAATTGTTTTTCCACTTCCAGCCCCACCAGCTACAAGAACATTACTTCCCTTAGGAATTCCTTCTTGGAATAAATCATCAAATCCAGGAATTCCAGTATTAACATATTTGCTAATTTGTTTATTATACTTAAATTTTAAATCCTTTATTTTTGTGAGTGGTGCTCTCTGAACATTAATTTGTTCAACATGATTCATAGTTTTCGATTCTCCAGAATTAAGCGCTTTTTCTATATCTGCTTTAAGCGCAGATAAATCTATTTTTCCAGATGTTTTATCTTTAGAACTCTTTTCTTTCTTTATTTTAACAGGATTAACAATCTTAGACTTCTTCGAATGCTCAACTTTTCCCTTCCCCTTTTTCATAATACTCTCAAGAAATAACTTTATTTAAACCTTATCCTCCAACCTCATTAGGGAGTTATCGAAATATTTATAAGCTCTTTTCACATAAAGAAATCATGGTAGCATTAGGGGTGATTTTCTTAGCAACTATTTTAATTGGAATAATTGCAACAGTTTTAGCGTATTATGCGAATAAATATTCTTTAGACGAACTTAAAAAATCATTAAAGTTAAGACTATATGCTATAGCTCTTATCTGCTTCGGATTTATAGTTCATACTGCTGGAGACTATTACGGCCATTTATACGGCAGTGAAAATCTTGAGCTTACAATTGAGAGTATTGCCCACATTATTATATTCATATCAATAATAATCTGCTTATTATCGACTAAAAAAATAATGGAAATATCCAAGGAGTATAAATTCAAATAAAATGATAGATATGTTATTAGTCGCACAAGTAAGTTCAAGCTTAACTATCTTAATGGGAATAATAGCCCTAATATTCACAATTAAAGCCATAAGCGGGCTTGCAGAAGATTCTTTTAAAACTCTTGTAAAAAGAATGGCTGTGTTTCTAATTTTAAGCATTATTGGAATTGCTTTTATGACTTCTTACCACATTATGGAAAGTTATGGGGGATTAGACATAACAATAGATATCTGGTATATTTTTATGTTCATGGCTATTGCATATTCAATCTATGATTCTTATAAAACGATTAAATTTGAAAAGCCAATTTATTCTATAGCCCTTAGAACAAAGAAAAAGAAAAGATAAAAAGTCCTAAACTCCCAAGATTAATCTCGCTGAATTTATTGCTTCCAACCAATAAGCTCTCAAAAAAAAAGCTCATTAATTTTATTGAAAATTATTAATTTTCAGTCTGGCTTTTTCTTCCGTTACTGTCTCTTTTTTATTCATTTTAGATTTTATCAGGTTTATTTTAAAATCCTCACAATGCCAACAATTCCTAAAACTTTGCCTTCTGGATTCCTAATGAGACTTAATCTGGTACTTATCTTCTCAAGTTTATTTCGAACCTTTATTGTTTCTTCAATATTCAGAGTTTTTCCTGTTTTCATTACTTTCTTAAGATTCTTCATAATCTGCTCGCCGGCTTTTTTAGGGAATACTTCCATTACAGATTTACCGATAATCTCTGCTCTTTTCTTCCCTACACTATCCATCATTGTTTTATTTATAGAGAGATATTTATAATTTTTATCAACAATAAACAATGCATCAGGCAATGATTCAATAAGAGCCCTATCTTTTCCTTCTTCTGTTTTTTCATTAGTTAAATCCCTTACTGTCGCCTAAAGATAAGTTTTATCTCCTTCTTTAACTCTACTTAAAAGGACTGTTGCTGGAAAATCTTCGCCAGTTAATCTTCTATGAGTCCACTCAAAAAAGTTCTTTCCTTCCTTAATTGCAGTTTCAATCATTTTTTTAGCTTTTATCGAAGAAAGTTGTCCGTCAGACTGTTTTTCAGGAGAAAATTCCCAAGGAGCACGAGAAGTAAAATCTTTTTCATCCTTAGCAATAAACATTCCAATAGCCGCAGGATTTCCAGAAGTGAATTTCCAAGTTGGTGGCTCTAAAGTCATAATTGCATCGCTTGAAGTTTCATAAAGAGCCCTATATTTTTCTTCTGCCTCTTCTTTTGCTTTTATTGCTTCTCCTAAACCTAATTCTGCCTTGGTTAATCCTGTTCTTAAAACAGCAAGCTTCAAAGTAGCTAAAATTCTATTAATTGAATTATTCAAGCCTTGAATTTCGGTTATCTCGCTTTTTTCAAGCTGCAAGTCTAATTTTCCCTTGCTGACTTCTTCAACTTCTTCTTCCAGTCTTTTAAGCTGTCTTGAAATTGAACTGGAAATATTAAAAGAAACAATTATAGATATTAATAAAATTAAAATTAAAGAAAAAATATACACCGCACTTAATTCTTTAGACTGCTGAATTATCTGCTCCCTTAAATTTGCAGATGTTTGAGATTCAAGATCTGCCCAATCAGAATAAAGCTGCGCAAGTTCATACTTATAGTTATCATAGTTTTCAGCGACTATTAGGGAGAATGCGGTCTTGGTATCATTTTTCTCAATAGCTGCAAATGCTCTGGTTTCTAAATCTACTAATAATAAATTAACTCTATCGAGTTCAGCAAGGTCTTCTTTTATTCTATCTTTAATTTCTTGAGCTCGCTTGCTTTTTTCCAATAAAGCTGGCGCATCTATTTTTAGGAGATTATCTAATTCTGCTCCAATTTCATCATAATAATCCTTATGAAAGCTAACATCTGCAACTTCTCCTTTTTGCGCATGGAGAAGAGCAGCATGGGCTGCTCCTGTCAATATGGCGTCATATCCAATAACCTGCTGAACCATTAATCCAAGCGGAGCTTCAACATCTCTAAGCTGTTCAGTATTAGAAAGTCTTAAGTTATTCATCTGTGAGCTCAATCCAACCATAAATACTATTAAGAAAAGAATTAAGAAAAATCCTAAGAAAATTCTTTCTCTAAGCGGAATGCTCTTTTCTTCATACATTTTTCCAGCCAACATCCATATAGCTACTCCAATTATTAAGAAAAGAAAAGCAGTATGCAGAGCCATAGCCGAACTAATATTTTCAAAATAAAAATATAAAAAGGGTTTATTAAAAATATATCCAAAAATTGAGCTCAAGCCAGAAATACTGATAATTACTGCAAAAATTTTAAGAATTTTTGTCTTTTTTGTATAAAAAGAAAATAATCCTGCTAAAGATATCAAAACAAAATCAATCATTGTAGCAGTAGAAGGCAGTCCGGGCTTAACCGTTAAAATTGCTCCTGCTGCTTCTTTTATAACCAAATTTTCAATAGCACTGCTTATTCCTAAAAGAGTTGTTACAAGAATATAACCCATAAAGAGAAGCAGAATAATAGAAAAAAATAAGGTTATTCTCTTATTAAAAGCAAAAGAGCCAAAAAGCTGTGAAACACCGAGCAAGATTATTGAACTAATTAAAAAAGCAACAGCTGTTGAAAACTTCATCGTGACAAAACCTGGCAGAATGCTTTTCAGCACAGCAATATCAAAAATCCAGCCCATAATAACTATTATTGCTGCAATAAAAACTATGAGAGTTATCGCGCCTAATGCTTGTTTTTCCAGCCGATTATTTTGCTTCATTTTCCTCTTTTTCTACTTTATTCATTATAAGCGCGACTTTGTTTTTAAATTCTTCTGCTTTCTCTCCAGAGAGAATTCCTTTTCTAACCAAGAACTTAATATACTCCATTATAGAATCATAAGATATTCCATTGCTTTTCATCAAATATTCAAATTCTTTATCTCCAAGAGGACCAATATACTCTCTAAATAAATTTTTAAGCGCTTCATCAACATTGGCACTGTTTGAAAACAGCAGTCTTATTGCTTTCATTTCACGAATTGGCTTCAATGGAACAGTAAAATAAAATATTGTTCCTTTTGACAATTGAGAAACGAGCCAAATCTTGCCATTCTGGCTCTCAACAATTCCCTTAGAAATAGCTAAACCCAAACCAGTTCCTCCGGTTTTATGCTGATACATGTTATCTGCCTGATAAAAGGGCTCAAATAATCTTCTTTGGTCCTTTTCAGAAATACCTACACCATTATCTTTTACTGAAAATAAAATCATACCCTTAAAAAGTTTAGCAGAAATTTCTATCTTGGAATTTTCGGGTGAAAATTTAATAGCATTATTAATTAAATTTCTCAAAACTTGAGAAACTCTATCAGGGTCAACTTCTATTGTGGGGAGCTTTTCTGCCTTAATTTCTATCTTAATATTCTTCTCAGGCATAAAACCCTTCATCTCGTTAACAACATTGTCAATAGTCTTTGCTAAGTCTGCTTTAATAAAATTAAATTTTAATCTTGCTGCTTCAATTCGCGAAATTTCCAAAAAGTCAACTATAATTTTATCCAATCTTTCAGTATTATTCAAAACAATCTGCAGAGATTCTCTCTGCTCTTTATTCAATTTTCCGAAATAATCTCCAAGCACCATCTGCAACTGAGCCTTCATCGGAGTCATAGGCGAGCGAAGTTCATGCGAAGTAATTGAAAGAAATTCTGTTTTTGCCTTATCTATCTGGTTTTTTTCTTTATCAAGATTTTCAAGAGCTTCTGCAGTTTTATTAAATATGTTTCCAAGGAGTTCAATTTCATCTCCACTTTTAATATTAACTCTTGCTTTAAAATCCTGATTTCGCAATTTTTCATTTGCGGCAGTAAGCTCCTCTACGGGTTTGGTAATTCTTCTGGAAATAAAATATCCTACAAACAGAAAAACTATTATAACTAAAATTGTAATAAAAATAGCCACACCGAGAGAAAGGCGTTGTATCGGCAAAATTACCTCAGCCCTATCTATCTTAGCAACAATGCCAAGTCCAATATCAGGAGTATAATGTGTAAATGCAATAACCTCAACGCCTCGATAATCCAATGATTTATCAAAGAATACTGATTTTCCTTGCAGAGCATTTTCCATAGGAATTCCTGTAACTACAGAATAATTTCCTTCGTTTTCATAAAGTCTTGCAAAAGGATGAATGTCATTTCCATTTTTATCCTCAAAGGCAATTAAAACCTCTCCTGTTTCTCTTAAGCCTGCTCTTTGCAAAACAATATCTTCAAGATTATCAAAGTATTCTGTAGTGATGATTACGCCCATTAATTTTCCGTTTTGTTTTATCGGCCCAGAAACAACAATTCTCCAGTCATCTTCTCCAAGCTTAAAAAAATAAGCACCCTCTTTTTGCTTTCCTTTTATAAAAAAATTCTCTGTGCTAAAATCCCTGCCTTGAAGAAGAAGGTCGTCACAAGCAACAGCTTCTCCGCTAAGATTAATAAAGCATACGCATTCAATCTCTTCAATAGAGCTTCTTGAATCTTTAAGCTTTTGAATAATCTTAGCCTCAAATTCACTATTTGAATCTAAGAGATAATTTTCTATATCTACTCTTAGTTGAGTTCTGCTGGTAATCAGCTTTATTCTTTCTATATCTTGATTAATGTAAGTTTCAATATGGCCGGCTCGTGAATCTACGGTGGTTTCAAGATGCGCTTCTATTTCAGAAGTTATAAGACTTACCGAAACTGTATAAAAGATAAATGTTCCAATTATTGCCATGCAAAAACCTAATACTAAAAATGAAAAAGTTATTTTTCTGCTGATTTTTCCTAAGAAAAATCTTTTCAAGCTAAAACTATTTTGTTCAAAATTATCAGTCATACTTCCCTCTTTTTCCTCTGAAATAACATGGAAAACATGTTTTTAAATTCTACGAGGGCAAAAAGTCCAATTAAACGACTACCCAATTAACAGTCCAAATAATTAAACCCCAATCTCCCAAAAATCTATTGAAATTATTAAAATAAGGTAACAAGAGATTGCTAAACAAGTGAAACAATCGAGCAGTTAGATTTGTTTTACCATTTTTACTATTTTTGAATAAAATGAAAAAATAGCTAACTCAAGGGAAAAACGAGTGGAGAAAAACCGTTAGGTTTGTCTTACAACTCAATAACCTTATCAACAAACATTCCAGATTCTTTAATCAGGGCTTCCTGTTCTTTAACTGAAAGAGCATAAAATATTGCCTTAGTTTTGCTTTCCTTAATCTTATTAACGAGCGAAGCAACAAACTTTCCAACAGGTGCTTTGCTCTCGTAAACCAGCAAATTTGTTAATGAATCAAAAATAAGATAATCAAAATTATGCCTTATAAATTTTGAAATAACTAAAGATATTTCAGTTAAAGCCCCTGGCGAAGATACATAATAAACTCCTTCAGATTCTTCAGGAGTACTTTTTATTGTTTTTGAGATAGCATCAATAAAAACAATATTGTCTGTTTTAACTTTATTTTTTTTGAATAATTCAATTAAAGAATCACGAGTCTTATTCAAAGTAACATATGCTATGCTCTTGCCTGCTAACTTTTTGGCTACATCAACAATTTCTTTATTATAATCTGTGCTCGACATAATCAAAAGTATTGTTTGATTTTCAGAAAGTTCTTTTTTTATATCCATTTTTTTAGACTATTAAATTTATTTGAAAAATGGATAATCAGAAATTTAGTAAATTTCTGAGTATAAAAAATCCTGTTAAGCAAATCCGAAGGATTTAGTTGATTTTTTATATCCATGTTTATTTTTCATCAACCTCTTTTTATTATACGTTAAACTCCTGCAATTTAAATTCTTTTCTTATTACTTTTAATAAAACACGGATATCAACAGGTTTTTCCAGAGCGCCTATTGCATTTTTAAAACTTTTAATTTTATCTCTATCAATTTCAAAACCACTCATAAAAAGAACTTTTTGTTTAGGTAACTCTTTAGCAATATCATATCCCTCTTCATCATTGCCCAATCTTATATCTAAAAGAAGTAAATCTGGCTTTTCTTTTTTTGCTTTGGCTATAGCATCTTTAACGTTATAAGCCTGAAATGTCTTAAATCCATTATAGTCTAAAAGTTGCGAAAGAGAAACCGCAGTTTGAACATGATCATCGATAATTCCAATCTTAATATCTGCGGGTTTTTTTGTCATATTATTTTTTATTAACCCCCATTTTAGTTAAAAAATAATCAGTCAGAAAATTATTAATTTTCTGAATATGAAAAATCTTGTACTGCCAAAGCGAAGCTTTTAGTTGATTTTTCATCTTAACCCACTATTTTCTTTACTCTTTTAAGAAGTTCATTTATATCAAATGGCTTTTGTATAAAATCAACAATATTTTTAGATTTCATTAAATCTTCTTTTTCAGCTTCAGAGGTTCTAACAACAGAAAGATAAGCAATCTTAACATTACCCAGTTTAGGAATTACTTCACGAACAGGAGTTCCCGGCATCATAATATCCATTAAGATTAAAGCCGGCTTTTCTCCAGCTTTTATCTTTTTTAAACAATCATCAGCATTAACTGCTGTAACGACATCATATCCTGCCTTAGTTAAAACAGTTTTAACTGTACTTCTTATATCTGCTTCATCATCCACAACCATTATTTTTTTTGCCATCTTAAAATCTTTTATTTCTCATTTTCTGCAGTATTTATCATAAGCAGGATAAAGTATACTCTCTTCAATACCCACCCTTCTTTTAACTGTTGTTATAATCAAGTCAGCCTCCTTTTTAAATTTAGCATTTTTTAATAAATCTGAAAGAATCATATTATTATATTTTTCAAAGAATATCATTGCAACCTTAGATATTGCGGTCATTTCTGTTGAAAACTTTTTTCCTAAATTCTGGGCTTCTTTAAATTTAGACATCTCAAAAGAAGGATACAGCATTCTATCTTCTAAGGCTAAATGCGCAATAAGGAAATCTTTAAGATTATTCAATTCTTCAATTAAATAATTATCTTCTACATCGCCTTTAGCCATCTCATCGCCTATTGCCTTAAAAAAATGCAGAATTTCAACGTGCTGTTGTTTTAGCTGAACAATTAAATCCATGTTATTTTTTATTAAGTTTATTTAAGTGCTTTTTTTACTTCCTTAATTAAATTAGCGGGCATAAATGGTTTTTGCACAAACCCATCAATATCTCTCAAATCAACATCACATTTAGGAATAATGGAAACATATATCATTTTAACTTTATGATTAAGTCTTTCTCTCAAGAGTCTAAGCAAATCATAACCTGAAAGAGTCGGCATCTTTATATCCAATAAGATTGCGTCAGGTCTATTGTCTTTTATGCAGTCAAGAGCGTCTGCGCCATTATCTGCAGTTAAAATCTTATACTTTTCTTTTTCCAGAACTAATTTCATAGTTTCCGTATCATTTATATCATCATCAATTATAAGTATTGTTTTAGCCATGTTCTCCTCTTTGAATAATTTATTATGTTTTTCAAACTTTAAAAATCTTCCTCTGTAAAGAGGAATGAGTTAAACACTTAATGTTTAAACCTTTATAATACTCGAGTATTAATAACATTTATTAATACTTTAACGTTAAATTACATATGGCAACAATCCCAAAAATAGGTTTAGAAATACACGGCTATCTTACTACTAAAGAAAAGCTTTTTTGCAATTGCAAGAACGAGCATAAAAGCAAAGATGCTAAACCTAACACTTTTATTTGCCCAACCTGTACCGGAACTCCTGGCTCAAAACCAATGCTTCCAAATGAAGAAGCTGTTAAAAAACTCATTCAAATCGCTTTAATGCTTAATTGCAAAGTTAATACTATCGAAAATAAGAAACCATTAATCTGGTGGAGAAAACACTATTCTTGGCCAGACCTACCAAAAGGCTATCAAAATACAATTTCAGGAACTTATGCAAATCCTGTTGGAGAAAAAGGCGAGTTTTTAGGCATTAGAATAACTGAAGTTCATCTTGAAGAAGACCCTGCTGCATGGAATCCTGATTCAGGAGAAATTGATTATAATCGAAGCGGCGCCCCTTTAGTCGAAATAGTTACAGAACCTGATTTTACGAATTCAGAACAAGTAGAAAAATGGCTTAAAGAAATGATTCTAACAATGTCTTATATTAAGGCACTTGATTCTGACGCAGGCATAAAAGCAGACGTTAATGTTTCGATTAATAATGGTGAAAGAGTTGAAATAAAAAATATGAACTCTATTGGAGAAATAAAAAAAGCAATAGAACATGAAATTAAACGCCAAGAAAAAGAAAAAGTTGAAGGAAGACAAACTCGCCAATGGAATACTTCAAAACAGCAAACAGTTTTAATGAGAACTAAAGAATCTCATGCGGACTATCGTTTTATCAAAGAGCCAGACCTTCCAATAATAAAATTAACCAATGCAGAAGTAAATGAAATAAAAAAGAAACTTCCAGAATCTCCGATGGTAAAACTTGATAAAATAATAAAAAAGCACAAAATTACTGAATATTACGCTAAAATCCTGGTTAGTAACTTAGAAATAATAGAATTCTTTGAAAAGATTATTGAAAATCCAAAAACTCCGGTTAACCTTGCAGTTCCATGGATTACAATAGAACTTTTAGGAATGCTGAATTATAATAAAAAAACAATGGCTGATGTTAACATCCAACCCGCTCATTTTATTGAGCTTCTAAAATTAGTTGATGAAGGTAAACTTACTGAATTAAAAGCAAAAGATATTCTCAGAAGTTGGAAAGAAAAATCTAGCGAGATTAAGCTTGGAAATATCTCTGCAATTTCAGATAGCTCAGAAATCGACAAAATTGTTGAGTCAGTTTTAGCAGATAAAAATAATCAAAGAGCCATAGAAGATTATAAATCAGGAAATACTCAAACAATAAATTTCTTAATCGGCGCAGTTATGAAAGCCAGCAACAAGAGGGCTGATTTTGCAACTACCAAGAAATTGCTAGAAGAAAAGCTGAAATAAAAATTTTTAGCAATTTCGTGGGCAGGGGGAAGCAGATGCTACTTTTTAGCTATTTTCCAAAGATGTTCAAAGTAAGATTTCATCTCTTCTGAAATCTTTTTATTCTTTATTTCTACTACATTTGAATTATCTTCCAAATAAAAAAAATAGACATAACCATCAAAGATTATTGTTGTAGCTTCTGAAGGTAAGTCTATGAATTTATTTTCCCCCATTTTAGAGAATATTTCCATAAATGGATTATCTTTAAATTTGGGATTCCATAAACCCCAACACTTAATCTTTTTTTTGATATTTGCATTAGAAAGTTCTTTTAACAATCTTTGAATTAAAAGATTAGAGCTTTTTGTGGTTATTTTTGGATTGTTTCCAAGCATATATACAAAAGTTAATTCTTGTTTTTTAATAAGTTCTACAATTTTAAAATCAATACCTAAAAAAGCGTTTTCTGAATCTATGTGCTTAACTAAGGTTTCTTCTTTAGACTCCAAAGTTTTAAGTTTGGGTGCAAGAGATAGCAATAACTCCTCTTTGCTTTTAACAACACCAATAATCTCTATTATATCTCTTGCATGATAAATCATCTTACTGCCGTCTAGAGATTTAGAAATAAAACCTTTTTCTATCAATCTTTCTAAAACATCATAACAAGTAGATTTGAATATTTTTGTTCCATTAGCTATTTTATAAGCAGTTATTCCATTATTTTCGACTAAAAACAAGAATATATCTACTTCTTTAGGAGAAAGGCCATATTCCTTAAGTGTATTCATTATATCTTCTTTCATAGTTTATACAAGAGGAACATTACTTATAAACTTTTACATTTAGTCGGAGAAAATAGACTATTTAGATTTATAATGCCCTATTTATTCCCTTATTCATGAAATTACGAACATTATTTCAAAATGCTCTATTGGGGAGTTGTTTAGTAGTTGGTTTAGCAGGTTTAGGAGTTATAGCCTGCGCTTCACGTAATATATATAATCAGGTTCTATCCAGTGATGCTAAAAAAACCACACTATTAAATGAAGCTAAAAGAACAGAATTACAATCTCTTGTAGAAGATGTTTTGAAAAAAGCTGAATTTAAGGATGGAAGGAAGGGTATTTCTTTAGAAGATATGGCTGATATGGCTCCTCGATTAGGTTATACTAAAAGAATTTATGAGGGTGATAATCTCTTTTTGAATGTCGATGGGCCCTGGGGAGTAATCCCCCCAAAACTTGGTCTAAGGATTGTAAAATCCTACGGGGATTATGCTTATGGTATGAAAATCGATGAGCAAAAAATAAGAGATTATGTTGGGTCTCCTTAAAGATTAAAATGGAAAGAAAAACTAACGGATATTGGGTAGGAGGGCAACTAGCAGGTTATGCGATGGAAACTGTAGGGATGGTAGTAACTGCTTTCGAAGCAGCAAAGATTTATTCAGCAGGAAGACTCGATGATCCGGATTTTATAATTATTACTTGTTTTGGACTAGGTCTTTATGCTTCTGGAAGATGTTTTTCTGATGACCTGAATAGACAAAGAATAAGAGAAGAATTAAAATTAGAGGAAAAAGTTAGTCAGGAAAGTTCAGTTAAAATATCTCCTTCTATTTCTGATGGCTCCAGGAGGATTTGAACCCCCATCTTCCGGTCCGAAGCCGAAAGCTCTATCCGGGTTGAGCTATGGAGCCTAAATAGACTTTTACTAATCTACCCAAGATATTAACGTTTAAAAATCTGATTAAGCTCAATATTTTAATAAAGTTTATAAGAATGATAAACTAACAACTATCATGGCAAAAAAAGAAGCTAAACAATCAGAAACCACAAAGATATTGGAAAAAGGCATCGAAAACATAGTCGAACAAATAGAAAAAGCTCCTAAGCAAGAAGTGGGTAAAAAGAAGCCAGTTCAGCCGATAATAAAGGTTGAAGAAAAAGATAAAATAATAACTGAAAAATCTAAAAACGAATTAGGCATAACTGCAGACAAAGATGACTTTTCAGATTGGTTTACTCAACTGATGATTAAAGCAGAATTAGCCGATTATACTGAAGTTTCTGGTTGTATGGTTTTCCGTCCAAATGCTTATGCTATTTGGGAAAAAGTTGTTCAAGAAACTGACAAACGATTTAAAAAACTTGGAGTTAAAAATGCATATTTTCCACTTTTTATTCCCGAAAAACTCTTTAATATAGAAAAAGAACATGTTGAGGGATTTTCTCCAGAAGTAGCATGGGTTACTCAAGCAGGTGATTCTCCTTTGGCAGAAAGATTAGCAGTTCGCCCAACTTCAGAAACAATAATGTATCCTTCTTATTCAAAATGGATTAGAAGCTGGAGAGATTTACCATTAAAGATAAATCAATGGAATAATGTTGTTCGTTGGGAATTCAAGCATCCTGTTCCATTCTTTAGAACTCGCGAATTTTTATGGAATGAACTTCATACAGTTTTAGCAACACAAAAAGAAGCCATAGAAGAAGGCGCAGAGATTATTGATGCTTACAAAGAAGTTTGTGAAGACTATATGGCAATTTATGGAATGTATGGACAAAAAACAGATTCAGAAAAATTTGCTGGCGCAGTTTTTTCAAGAAAATTGCATTATATAATGCCTAATGGAAAAGTAGCAGAGGGTTCTTGTTTTCATCATGATGGACAAAATTTCGCAAAACCCTATCATATTGAATTCCTAAACAAAGAAGGAAATAAAGAATTTGGCTGGCAAAATACTTATGCAATTTCAACAAGAATGCTCGGTGTAATGTTTGCGATTCACGCCGATGATAAGGGTTTAGTTCTACCCCCAAAAATTGCGCCAAATCCGATTATTATAATCCCAATTATTTTTGAAGATTCAAAAGCACGAGTAATAAAAAAAGCCAAAGAAATAGCTGAAGAACTAAAAGAATTCTCCCCCATAGTAGATGAACGCGAAGATGTTAAAGCAGGTTTCAAGTTCAATGAGTACGAATTAAAGGGAATTCCATTAAGAATAGAGATAGGCCCTAAAGATTTAGAAGAAAATTCAGTCATAATTTCAAGAAGAGATATCCAACAAAAAGAAAAAGTAAAAATTTCAGATTTAAAAGCAAAAATCGCAAGAACCTTGGAAGAAATTCAAAAAAATCTTTTTAATAAATCTAAAAAACTATTTGAATCTAAAATAAAACACGCACAAACTCTAAACGAGCTAAAAATAGCTATAGAAGACAAAAAAGTAGCCATCAGCCCATTATGTAAAAATGAAAAATGCGAAGAACTTTTGAAGTTTGAAACAAAAGGCGCAAAAACTCTTTTTATCGATGATAAAAATCCAGTAAAACCAAATGAGAAATGCATAATCTGCAATGAAAAAGCCGAATATAACGTTTACATTGGAAAAACCTATTAGGTTTTTACAAGTCAAGAAATCTATGATTTATTGAATAGGTAAGACTTACTAATTAATCCCCCTTATTTTTACAAGAAGCTTCTTCTATCCCAAACATTATCAATTAACCGGATAAATTTTCCAAACAATCTAAAAATAAATAATTTCTTTGGAAAATTTTAGGTATTAATTCAATATCAATCAGCAGAAGTTTATAGTAAGGAAGTCTTACGAAACATACATTAAAATTCTAACCATTACTCTTCCTCATCGTCATCCTCTATTCTTTTAATCTCTCCAAGCAATCTTTCTTTAAAGAATAAAATCTTATCCGCAGGAACTCTTGCGCCAGTAGAATGCTCATGCCCTCCACCAGAAGCGCCATCGATATCTTTAATCGCATTTATCGTAGCAGTTCTAATATCTTTTTCCCAGCGCAGAGAAATATTTGAAATACCGCCCTTAGTATAAACAACTACAATAACTTTATGGGGATATTTATAGAGTAATTCATTAGCTGCATACTGGCTTATGCTCAAATCTCCTGCATAATTAAAAAATACTATATCTTTCTCGACAAACTCTTCCGCTTTTTTAATAATCTTTTGATATTTTTCATTAATTTCATTAAATCTTTTTAACAAATTTTTGGTTTTAGAATTTTCCTCAAGCAAATCATAAGGATTTTTTGCATTAACTAGTAGTTTAATCATAGCAACAACATTTGTAACTGTATCTCTTAATCCAAAACTAAGAATCATAGCCAATTTTCCAAGTCGGCTATTGTATACTATATCGTAGGCTTTTTTATATTTATTCTCTATTAATTCAGGATATCTTTCTTTGAGCTCTTCAATATAATCTGGAAGATAAGAATCAGTTATACATCCAATTGCAGAAATCCACATATCTTCTTTTCTATTTGTAATCTTATAGCAAAGATATGAAACAGGCTCTATCTTTCCACTAGAATAAAACGTATTATAATAATATTGAGCTTTTGATTTAGCAACATTGTGATGATCAATATGAACAACAGGGATATTTCTTTTTTCTGCTTCCTCAATAAAATCGTCATCCACAACAGGCTTATCCACGATAAAAATATAATCTGCTTGCAATTCTTCAACTCGTTTAAAATAAGTCCCACTTAAACCTGGATGAGATTTAATAGCAATTCCTCTTCCTCTTCCAATAAATCTCTGCAAAAGCAAAAAACTGCACAATCCATCCGGATCATTATCAAAAAAGAAAACCGGATTTCTCGCATTCTCCAGATGTTCTCTTATCTCTTGAATTTCTTTATCCGTCAGCATTTTATTTTAAAATCTCTTATTTAATTTATTAATAATATCAAATCTCAAGAAGAAGTTGCTTCTTACAGATTCCTGCGCTAAAACTTTTCCCACGATTTCACTAAAGTCTCCAAACTTAACAGATGCCATAATTAATTATTAATAATTATTTCATCAAATTTAATTTCAATCATACTTTCTTCCCCATTAAAATTTGTTCCTTAAGATTATCAAGTTCTTTTCTAAAACTATCTGCTTTAGCCTTCAAAACTTTCCTTAATTCATCCTCTCTAGCATCAAGAACATTAGAAAAATTCTCAAAGTATCCTATCAAAGATTTTATTTCTCTCTCAGTCAAATTTAGTTTAGTTAATAATCTAAATCCTCGGGGGCTAAGTTGCGTATCTGGAGAATTTTCAAAAATCATTCGCGAAAGCGATTCTGTATCGATAACTCCTTCAAAAGTAATTCCGTCTAATATCTTCTTAGTGTTCTGTGGCTTATTTGAATAATCTCTTATAACTTTCTCTTGCAGCGGTTCTATATCTTTAAAAATTTCCCTTAATCTCATTCTAATAATAACTCCTTGATTTCCTAATTCAGTCAAATATCTTTTCATTGTATCCATCATCTTAATTATAACCCCGGTTCTTTGTAAAACTGAACATACATCTGCAGCAGAAACCAGTTTAGTAATCTCTAAAATATTTAAATTCTTAAGAATATCATCAAAAATTTCTCTTTGTTTCTCAAGAATATGCAATGTTTCTGTTGCTCTTCTCAAAAGATGCTCTGAATTTTCTAAAACATATTTTTTATCTTCATAAAAAAGCGTAATCTTATTTCTCCTTTCAGATACTGCAATCGTGCTCGTTCCAGTATGCTTAGATGTTCTTTCTGCTGCCTTATGTCGTGTTCCTGTTTCATTACTTGGAATCTTTGAATCAGGAACTAATAAAACATTGCAGAAAAGAATCTTTTTCAAGTCTTCAGATAAAACAATAGCACCATCCATTTTTGCAAGCTCAGCAAGTTTTTGTGGAGTAAATCTGCAATTAATTCTAAATCCACCCTCCATAATATTTCTAAGTTCAGGACAATCAATAACAATTAAAGCTCCGGTCTCGCCCTCTAAAATATCATCTAACGCCGTTCTAAGACTTTTACCAGGAGATAATCTTCCTAAAACATCAAGAAAAGGCAGCTTTTTCTGCTGCAATTCTTCTGAAAAAGGAACAATAATTTCATTGCTATTATTCTGTACCTCGTTTTGCACTTCTTTAATATTTTCTTCTTCAGTCATATTATCTAAACAAACCTGTTCTTTTTAAACTTTTTAGTCACTTTAAAAATATACTTGTTTTTAAAGGTCAGAAAATTATGAATTTTCTGAAGAAAAAAATTAAGTCTTACAAATCAACTTTCTACCTCCTAAACCCACTACTTGCCCAATTTTTATCTAATTACTAAATTAAATTTTTCAAACAATCTAAAAAGATATACTTTTTTTGGAAAATTTTGAATATTAATTCCAAATAAGTTCTAAGGCAATATTTTAGCTAAGTTTTTCCATTCAATAATTCATCCCATGTTCTAAGTTTAAACGTATATATTGGGATATAGAAACTTTTATAAATAAAAATAAGCTAAAATAACCATGAATAAATGGTTAGAAATATTGCTTGGACTTATCCTCGTGATTGCAGCAGTTATTGGTTGGGTTCTTTCACCTAACGACTGGGGCGCAGCAGCACTATCCCTCCTTAAGGGCGGAATAGTTTGGGGAGTAATCCTTGTTGGAATGCTTTTCCTTTTACTAGGAATTAGCGATTTACGAGATTAAATCAAAGCAATTAAAAAGAGAATAGTTCTTATTTAATGTAATTATAATTATAAATCCCAAACCTTTCTTAGTTTATGGCATTGTGTCGTATCTGTGGAGCTATTAATTGCAAGAAGCATTCTTCTCTATTCGAGAATGTCAAGAGAATCTCAGAGTTTTCTGGGAGTTCTCCACCAGAAGTTTTTGTTGGTAGATATGATTATCCTAATGTTTATGTCGGTATCCTTTCACCGCAAGAACACGGAAATACAGAAATACTATCTTCTCAAGAGCTATGGCATAAGAATAGACTAAAGATGCCAGAAATATTGAGCCTTAGAAGCAAATTAATCTATGGCAGAACTAAAAGCAATGTTAAAAAAGCAATGTTAAAGACGCGCTTCATTTCAACAATGCAGGAAGTAGCAATGACTTCTAAACCTATCTCAACAGAATTCAAGCTTGAAAAATCCATAATAGAAAAGAATAAGGAAAAAGACAGTTATACGCCCATAATAAGCAATGCGGCATTAGTTAAATCAGTGAGATTAGAAGAAAATCCAATAATAGATAAAAAAGTAGACAATCTTGTAAATGACAATGATGCAAAATCTGTGACTGCAATAGCAGAACTCGATAGAGCTAAAACACCAACATCAACAATAATAAAAATTCTTTCGGCAGGACTTTTAGGACGTTCTATTTTAAGAAAAATGGTTCCAACTCGCTGGGCGATTACTGCCGTAGATGATACTCTAAGCAAAAATAAACTAAGAAAAATAAAATATAATCATGAAATAAATGAGATTTTGGTTTTTTCATCAGAATATCTTGGAAATCACTATGAATTTTTAGTTCTTCCTGATAAATTTTCCTTTGAAGTTATAGAAATAAATCAAAATAATCCAAATGCTTCATGGCACGACTATGAATCCTTTTTAGGTAGAAAAACTTATGCCACAAGTGTTACCGGGGCCTATTATGCTAATCGTTTGGCTTTATGCGAATATCTCGAACGAATAAACAAGCAATCTTCCTGCATTGTTTTCCGTGAAATCGGCGATGAATACACTCAATCAATGGGCGTAGGCATCCTTCGTCAAATTTCCAGAGAAGCTTTTTCAAATCCTCCAGAAAAATTTTCAACAATTCAAGAAGCCCTAAATAAGATTCAATCCAGAATAAAACTACCAATTAATACATTCACAGATAAATCCCTTATTCTAAAGAATTATGGAAAACAAAAACGATTAGAAAATTGGTTTAATCAATAACTAAAAATCAAAAATTAAACCCTAAATCTAAGAACAAAATTCAAATTCCCCTAAACCTGCTAATAAAAATAAATCCCCCTCTACCAAATACTGCACCAAACCTTAAAATCTTCCCATCTGCCATCTACCAAAAAAATATCTACTTTCGAGCAAACTCAAAAGTCTTAACATGTTCTCTTGCTCGAGAATTTCCCGAATTCTTTCTTAAGAAAATTATTCCTACAACAATAAGCGCAATCGCAATTATAACTCCAAGGCTAACTGTAATTTTCTTTGCAAGACTCCAAGCTACAATTTTATCTACAGTTTCTCCAACTATTGCACCAACACCTGTTTCAATAGGGGTTTCTGTTGCAAGAACCGCAGGAGTTTCAGTTATAAATTTAAGGGTTGCATCTGCCTTAATTCCACTAATACTATTAATTTTAACATATATATCATTCTTTCCATCTTTATTTAAATCAAAGTTCTTTTCTTCGCCAACAGCTAATGTTGCTGATTGTAAATTTGGTGAAAACTGGATTGTAGCATTATTCCCTTTTGTATAAAGCAACATAAACATAAATGATTTTGAATCAAATTTAAACGAAAGCGTATCTCCTGTTGAAAATAATTTTGTATATCCTGCTGTCAAATTTTCAGAAGCTGCTGCACTTGATGAACCTCCACCAAGAGTTGTTTCTGCTGCGGCAACATAAGGAGTATATGCTGCAAAACTTGTAAAATGATATGTCCAGATAATTAAATCAGCGCCAGTAGAATTATAACACTCTCTTGTTGTAACTGCATCAATATTTGTAGGACTATCTGTGTTATTACAAATTGTAGCTATATTTGCAAGCGCAGAACCACTACTACTCCAAGCAGCACTTTTTCCTTGCATTCCACCAATTACAACTTTTACTGGACTTGAGAAATTAAGATGAACTGAACTCCCAATATCAACAACCACGTTTGTTGTTCCAGAAGATGGTGCAGTGAATGTTGTAGAAACATTTATTGTTGGTAAATTTACCTTACCATCCCAAGAACTTCCACCCGTTATATTAACAAATTGGGGAATATAAACTGTATAATTATAAGTTCCTTGAGTAACCAATGAAAAATTATTTCCTGATGTTACCGTTCCGTTGTCTAAAACTTGAGATAAATCAAAAGCTACAACTTGCGAAGTATTTGTTAAGCTAACATTTTTAAGAGTGCTATTATAAGGAACGACTATTGTACTCATAGTAGCATTTACATCAAGAGCAGATGAACTCGAATTAGCCATAGTGGATGTTCCGGATAGACTTGTTATGTTAATCATTATTCTAAGAGTAGTCAAATGAGCTGTAGAGTCATTAGCATAAAAAGTAAGATTATACCAGCCCAGAGAGGGATAACTAATTGAAGTTAAATTAACACCCGGAACAAAAGTAATATTAGTTCCGCTTGAACTATTGAAATACCAATAATTAAAAGGATTAGTCTCTGTTGCTAAAAAATTAATGTTAATTGATTGATTAGCATAATAATTAGTGTTATTAATCGGACTTGATACGATTATTACTGGAGAAATCGTATCAATAGTTACATTTCTCGAAGTAGTATTACTATTTCCGGCCAGATCATAAGCAGTAGCAAATATAGAATATCTTCCATCTATAGTAACATTCAAGGTCGTATTAGTTGAAGTTATATTCGCACTGCTTACAAGAGAGCCAGTAAAGTTGTAAATAGTTACTGCAGTATAATTAATATATGTATCCCTAAAAGTCATATTTATGGACGAATTCCATGCAGAAATATTTGCATTAGCAGCAGGAGAATTAATAGTAATATTCGGTTTTAAGGTATCCACCGTTATATTATATCTTATTGTAAAATTAGAAAAGGTTACGTTAGAAGCATTTACAGTTATATTATAAACTCCATCAGGAACCGCAAGTTGAGTAATATAATTTATTACAGGACTAGTTGAATTAGAAGCATTGCACATAACCGTTGAATTATAAACATAAACAGTGAGATTATTAACTCCTGGCAATCCACTTAAATTAGCAGTTACATTAATTAAAAGATAGGCTCGATTTAAATAAGTGTGCGAACTTTCACTAGGACTTAAAAAAGCTACTCCATTATTTCCTACATAAGAATCAGTAACTGCTGCATAAATAAATGCGCCAAAAGCAAAAGCTAATAAAGATATAATTATTACAGAATATAATCTTTTATCGCCCATCTTTTTCAAAGAGATAATCCTTTTCCTATTTATAAAGCTTTTCATAAACACGATTTATATTATCCTAGAAGAATCATCAAACTTCCTTCAATAATTGCTGCCAAAACTAAAAGAGGGATAATAATTAGGACAAGAACTCTAAGAGCGTCTTTTAAATCACTCCAAAAAATTCTAAAATCTGAATTATTTAAAGCCAGGATTAAAGAAAAACCTAATCTTAGTCCAATGCCTATTGAGATAAAAATCGCGGGCAACTCAAAAATTCCATGAGGCAAAAGTCTCCATAGGGATAGTGTTCCATTAAAAAAGCCCAAATGAGCAATCAAATTTTTTATAACATAACCAAGCATATAACCATTTGAAATCGCAAAAATTAAAGGGACAATTCCAAAAAAGATGCCTGCGAAAAGTCCAATGACACTTGCATTAAGATTGTTATTAAAGATAAATGCAATCAGATTTATCTCCTCCAATCCAAATGCCTTAAATAAAATTACCTCCAAAATATTCCTTATAGTCCGATCTATTTCTGCAGGAACAGGAAGAATTAATGCCAACAAAACAAAAAAGAAGAAGAGCCCTATAGAAAAATAAATATATTTTTTACTTCGTTTTATAGATTCCAACCCAAGAAGAATGTTTTTCCCAATAAAATCCGGAGTTTTATTCTGGTTTTTCATCGTGAGAAATAATTAGAGATAATTTGGGATTTTTTCTTATATCTTAATCTAAGATAAATACCATAGGCTGCTCCAGCAAAGAATCCTCCAAGATGCGCGGTGTTTCCTATTGGAAGTTCAACGAATAATCCTACGATAATCAGAGGAACAATAGCAATAATAGGCAAAAGCCAAAAGGGCATTCTTATCGGCAGAGATATTTTTCTAAAGGTATTATTTATAGAAAACATTGAGAATATCGAGATAAAAATATAGATATTCACAAGAACATCCAAAATAGTCATAGTTCCTGGAGAAACAAAACCCATAAGCGCAAATTCTACAACTATAGCAATCAACGGACCCGCGATAAGATAAACCTTATTTCTCGGAGTAAGAAAACACAAGACGCCGGCTATAGCAAATATTGCGCCAGAAGCTCCGACTGCAGGAGTTAATGGACTTACAAAAATAAGTCTGCCAATCTCACTATTTCCAAATAAAAAAGAAAGACTGGCAAAAAATAATCCTGCAAATAATCCTGAAATAATATAAAGCCAGAAAAGCCTCTTCTTACCGATAATCATCTCAAGGAAACTTCCAACAAAAAACAAAGAGATAGTATTAAACAATAGATGCCAGATATTTGCATGCATAAACATACTTGTTAAAAGTGTCCAAAAATAACCATTAGTAAATAAATTATAAGGCTGAAGAAAAATATATTTTTGAATTCCAAACAAATTTATTAAAAGACTGAAAATTATAAACATAATAACATTGACAAATATTAGCCATCCAGTAACACTCAAATTAGAAAACCAAATTGAAAGTAAACTTCTTCTTTTTCTATGAAAACCACTATCCTTGCCATCTTCCACCTTAGAAACCTTAAAATAATGCCCCATTATTCTTTTTTCTTGCCATGTTTTTTAGCAGACTTTCTAGCAGATTTTGCTCGAGCTAACTTATTCTTTTCTCGTGCCAGCAATTTAGCCTTAGTTTTCATTTTAGCTCTTCTTTCAATACTTTTCTTAAGTTTATCTTTTTTAATCGTCTTCAATAATTTTTTATCCATCTTTTCCTGTTCTTGTCTAATTTCGCTTCTTATTGATTCAAGTTCACGATTAAGTTTTTCAATTTTCTTTTTGACTTCCTCAATAAGTGGACCATTATCTGCAAGTCCATAAACCTCACCACATTCACTGCAAGTAAAATTAGTAATCAATGCATTTTCTTCATTAACTTCTCTGCCGCAAAGTTTGCATTTATAAAATCTCTGCGCCTGCTTTTTCGTAAGTTCATTTTTCAGATTATTAATTTCACCGCTCCATGTTTGTTCTAAAACTTCAAGCGATTTCATTATATTAAATGTCCAAAAATAAATATACCATCCCTTTCGTTTATCTTTTTTCCTTATTGAAGTTAAAATTCCCAAATGGGATAATCTGTAAAGAAGATTTCTTGTTTGATTTATAGTTAAACCGAGCTTTTTAGCAATTAAAAATTCATTAATATCTTTCTTATTATAGAGCAAGTCTACAATCTTAACAGCCTCTAATCCAGCAGTATTCTCTACGACTCGCTTAATAAAATTGATTTGCATACAAATAGATTTAACGGGCGGCATTTATATATTTTTAGGCTAACGAAATACTCACTAATTAGGATAAGATTTAAAAACACCGGATTCATGAGATAATTAATAAAAAGAGGATAAGAAATTTAAAACACCAATGGCTTTCTTTAAAAAAAATGTGAGGGAGATGAATAAATCTTTAGATTTGCCAGAACTTCCTGGAACTTCTAAACTTCCAGAACTTCCAAGTCTGCCTTCACTTCCTGAAAGCAAAGCGAATGATTCCTTCGGTATTCAAGCAATAAAAAGCAACATTATGGGTGATAAAAATATGCCCGAAGAAAAAAGAACAATCGAATTAGGAGAAAGAATTGAACGCCCTCAATTTACATCAATGACTCCAAGGAAAATGGTTGCTCAAAAAGAACCTGTATTCGTTAAACTTGATAAATTTAAAGATTCTGTATCCAAGTTTGAAGAAATAAAAACAAAAATAAACGATATTGATTCTACTCTAAGAAAAATAAAAGAAATCCGTGAAAAAGAAGACCACGAACTTCGAGCTTGGGAAGAAAAAGTTCAGCTGATAAAAGAAAAAGTAGATAGTATAGATAATTCTTTATTCAGCAGGATGTAGGGGGCGCAATATGAATGAAAGTTTACATATCAAAATTGAACGTGAAGATGCTGTTGCAATTAAAAAAAATATTCTAATATCTGAAAGTGACTTACTTGAAACCATAAGATATACTCGAAATTATAATCTTCTAAGAAAACAAGAACTTGTTCTAAAAGAAAAAATGCAAAAGGAATTAGCGGCATTACATTTGATAGTTCAAGCAATAGAAGCAAATCTTCCAAAAGAAGGATTGCACTATCAAGACGAGCAAGAAAAAACAGAAAAATCAGTTATAACTCAAGAAGTTACAAAAAGCAAAAAGAAACAAAATAAAGTTATAGAAAAACACAAAAACGAACTTGAGCAAGAAATTGATAACATTCGCGAAAGACTGGCGCAATTAGGCTAATTTTTTAAATTCCCTTATTTCTAATAAAGGAAAAGTTTATAAGAAAAACTTTGGTTGTTCTCCTATGGCAACAACAATAAAGAACCGGGAAGAGCTTATAAAAAAATATATTGAATTTTTCAAAAAGAACGGACATAAAGAAATTCCGAGTGCAAGTTTAGTTCCTGCAAATGATCCAACAGTCTTATTTACAACCGCAGGAATGCATCCTCTTGTTCCTTTTCTTTTAGGACACCCACATCCACTTGGCAAAAGATTAGTTGATGTTCAAAAATGTATTAGAACAGGAGATATAGAAGAAGTCGGCGATAATTTTCATTTAACATTTTTTGAAATGCTTGGTAACTGGAGTTTGGGTGATTATTTTAAAAAAGAAGCCATAGAATATTCATTTGAATTTTTAACAAACCAACTTGGAATCAAGAAAGAAAAACTTTCTGTTACTTGTTTTATAGGAGATAAAGATGCACCGAAAGATGAAGAATCGGCAAAAATCTGGCAATCTCTTGGAATAAAAAAAGAAAATATAAAGTTTCTTCCAAAAAAAGATAATTGGTGGGGGCCAGCAGGAAATACGGGCCCATGTGGTCCGGATACTGAAATGTTTGTAAATAATTGCGAAATCTGGAACGATGTTTTTATGCAATATGTTAAGGATGAAAAAGGAAAATATAATTTAGCAAAACAAAAAAATGTTGATACCGGAATGGGCGTTGAAAGAACTATCGCCATACTTAATAATTTTCAAAGTGTTTACGAAACGCAAATGTTTCAACCAATAATAAAGGAAATAGAAAAACTGGCAAACAAAAAAGCTCTTACAAATAATAAATCTTCAAGAATAGTTGCAGACCACATTAAATCAGCAGTTTTTATTATTGCTGATGGAGTAACTCCAAGCAATGTTGAGCGAGGCTATGTCCTTAGAAGATTAATCAGAAGAGCAATTCGTCACGCAGCACTTTTAGGAATTAAAGAAAACTTCACAACAAAGCTTGTAGACCCAATTTTAGAAATTTATTCAGGCTATTCTGAACTAAAGAAAAATAAAAATAAGATTATAACTGAATTAGAAACAGAAGAAAATAGATTTAGACAAACATTAGAATCCGGAATACGAGAATTTGAAAAACTAGCAAAGGATAAAAAAGAAATTCATTGCAAAGATGCTTTCCTCCTTTACCAATCTTATGGTTTTCCAATTGAAATGACTGAAGAATTAGCAAAAGAAAAAAAAATTAAAATAGATAAAAAAGGTTTTGAACAAGAATGCCAGATGCATCAAGAATTATCAAGAAAAGCAAGCGCAGGACAGTTTAAATCAGGATTAGCAGATAATTCAGATCAAACAAAAAAACTTCATACAGCAACCCACTTGCTTAATGAAGCTCTCCGAGCAGTTCTCAATGATAAAAACATTCATCAAAAAGGCAGTAACATAAATCCAGAAAGACTGCGTTTTGATTTTAATTTTGGAAGAAAATTAACAGATATAGAATTAGTTGAACTTGAAGATTGGGTAAATGATAAAATTAAAAAGAAAATTCCGGTTAAACGAGAAGAGATGAAATTAAGTGATGCCCTCAAATCAGGAGCACAAGCAGAATTCGGAGCAAAATATCCTGAAATAGTTTCAGTTTATACAATCAGTGAAGGAAAAAATATTATCAGCAAAGAAATTTGCACGGGCCCTCATATCAACAATACTGAGGAACTCGGAAAATTTAAAATTCTCAAAGAAGAAAGTAGCGCTTTAGGGATAAGAAGAATTAAAGCGACAATTCAATAATAACAAATCCTGCAAAGAGAAGCTCCCCTCCTTATATTATAGAATTATTAAAATAGTTTTATAATGCGCAGCACACCCTAAAAATAAATAAAAAGATAAAATAAAATTTGCTTATTTAAAATAAGCTATTGCTTCTTTGTTGAATCCCAGATACCAGATTACAACTGCAGAGATTACTAAGTTTATTAAACTAAATGATGTAAGAGAGCCCAATATACCTAATACAGCAAAAACTAATAATAAAATTCTCGCCCAATTTCTTCCGTTCCATAAACCCCTACCAATAAAATAATCTAAAACTCCGCAAGCGATTATCATTAATCCCATTAAGATAAATGCTATAGCTCCCCATGTTGCAATTTCCGCATAACCAGGTATTGCACTAAGTAAACTGCTAAAGAAACCAGAACCTGCAATCATCATTACTCCAATGAGTGCTGCAAATGCGGCTCCGATATATGCAAGTATAGAAAGGACTTTTACACCTACCGGAATAGATTTAACAATCTCTTTCTGAACTTTCACTTTTGATTGTTTTTTTACCAAATTATTAACCTCCTTTCAAAATTTTAAATTATAAACCGCTTCTACTTTTTTTTGTTATTTTCTTAATAACAAATTCTCTTATCTTTTCAGCCTCTTCAATAGATACCGCTGGAAGATATCCTTCTGTAGACATACCTGCACCATTTCTCGAAACAGAATATCCCGCAGTTTGAATATTTACTGTTGAAAAGCAACATAATCTTGCGATAATTCCGCGAGTTATATCTACATTTTGTATTCTTTCGTAGGGAATATTACTATATCTCTTCCAAATTATTCCTCTTTCTATTCTTAATTGCGAATCTGTAAACTCATACTTCCAAAATCTGTAGGATAATCTTGAATAAATTTCTATTATAACCACCGCTATAATAATCAAAAATAAAAGATAAATTAGAATTCCTGCCAAATTAATTTTTGATCCAAAAGTCATAATCATAAACGGACTAGACCATATTCCAAAAAAGAAAGTTAAAAAAAATACTGTAAAAAGACCTCTAACTCTAAACGCCCATTTTGCTCCAGGATGCAATTGTCTTTCAGCCATAAGAGTATATCCCTGAACTTATTTATAAATCTGCTTACGCAATAAATATTCCGGGTTTTCCAGGTTTAGCTTTAGAAGATTTTCCTTCAGGATCATACTTATTCTTATCGTTTACTGCAAAAATCTGCACTTCTTTTCCAGTTCTTTTTGCAATCGCGTCTGCACTATAGTTTCCAAGCTCATTAGGAATAACATAAAGATAAATTTTATTGCCTTCTTTTCCTGTTTTTTCTTTTATAATATTCAAAACATTAAGGACATCACTCACAACTTTATCAGCATTTTTTTCTGCCTGTTCTAATTTAATATCAATCTTGCTTTCATCTGCAACAGGCCAGCTTTCAAGCGATAGGAAAGTCTTATGTCCAATTTCATGCCATAACTCTTCAGTAATATGCGGGCAGAATGGATGAATTAATTTCAAAAGAATTTCATAATTTTCTTTATTAATATCTTCAACAAAAGAATCAATGCATTCAACAATAGAAATTATTGCCTTAGGATATTCAAAAGTTTCCAAAGCAGAATTAACTTTTTTAATAGCTGCATTAATTTTATTATCTTGTGCGGGAGTAGTTTTATCAGTTATTTTTTTCGCCAATCTAATAATCTTGTTAATTATTCTAAAACTTCCTTCAACACCCTCGTCACTCCACTCCATCTGTTTATCTGGAGAAGAGACGAACATTAAGAACAATCTTGCAGTATCAATTCCATATTTATCGGAAATCTCTGTTTGAAAAATAACATTGCCTTTTGACTTTGACATCTTCGCACCATCTTTGTAAACTATTCCCTGATTAAACAATTTAGTAAAAGGTTCATCAAAATTTACATAACCCAAATCTCTCAATACCTTTGTAAAAAATCTTGCATAAATTAAATGCATTACTGCATGTTCTGCTCCACCAACATATTGATCAACAGGCATCCAATAATCTATTTTCTTTTCATCAAATGGCTTTTTATCATTATGTGAATCACAATATCTCAAAAAATACCAAGAGCTATCTACGAAACCACCCATAGTATCTGTCTCTCGCGTTGCTTTCCCGCTGCACTTAGGACATTTTGTATTAACAAACTCTTTATTTGTAGTAATCGGATTTCCTGCAACTTTGAAATCAACTTTTTCAGGCAACAAAACAGGAAGTTCTTTTTCAGCAACAGGAACAACACCGCATTTATCACAATAAATAATAGGTATCGGTGTTCCCCAATATCTTTGTCTTGAAATCATCCAATCTCTAATTTTATAATTCGTAGTTTTTCTTCCCAATTTTAAATCTTCTAAATGTTTTGTAATTTCCTCTATTGCTTTCTTGCTCTCCATTCCATTAAACTTCCATGAATTAATAAGAATGCCTTCAGAAGTATATGCTTGTTCTCCATTCAGGAAGATATTCCAAGCATATTTATGATTTTCAAGATTCAAAAAATTAGCTATTTTATCTTTTTCAATCCAAAGACCATCATGATTTTTAGTTTCCTCTTGACTGGGTTTTTTGTATTTATCTGATTTCAATTCAATAACAAAAGTCTTATATTTTCCATATCGATTAACATCTTTATGACCTGCATAAAATCTAGCATGTACTTCAAAACCTATTTGTTTTATTGATTTAATATCTTGATAGCCTGTTTCTTCTTTCATCTCTCTCAAGGCCGCCTGTTCTGGAGTTTCCCCTTTTTCAATTCCACCCATTAGAAAACTCTTCCATTTATGTTCTTTCCAATTTAAACAAAAATATTTATCATCTTTCCAATGTTTAACAATAATAAATACCGAGTCTCTTTCTTCAGTTTTTTTATCAGCCCTAAATGCATCTTTATCAAAAGTATTACTAAACAAAGGAGCAATTACTTGCTTCATCGGAATCTTATATTTCTTAGCAAACTCAAAATCTCTTTGGTCATGAGTTGGAACAGCCATAACCATTCCACTTCCATAATCTGCAACAACAAAATTTCCAGCCCAAACCGGAACTTTTTCTTTTGTTACAGGATTTATTGCAAAACTTCCTGTAAAAACTCCGTCTTTATCAAGGCTCTCAACTTCTTCAGGGGTTCGTGCTTTTTTACATCTTTCAACAAATTTTTCAACCTCTTCACGATTATGTTTTGGAACCAATTCCATTAATTTTGGATGCTGAGCAGCAATAACCATAAACGTAACTCCATAAAGCGTATCTGGTCGAGTTGTAAATACTGGCCATTTTTGGTATAATATCTCTTCTAAAAGTTCGGGAAATTCCTCTGTCTTCATATCCCCAAAAGTAAAATGCCCTCTGCCTTCCAATTCAATTAATTTAGCAGGAAGTTCTTTTCCATATTCTCTGGCTCCTTCAATATGCAAATTGGTATCATTATTAGATGTAAAAATTAAAATTCCATCTGAAACATATTTAGCAATATCATAAATTTTCCTATCGCCATATAGTTTGGCTCTTGTTTCAAGTCGAGCTTTTCCAGATTTCCCCGGAGAAACTAAAATCAATTTCTTAATCTTCCTTTGTGTTTCTTCTAACCATCTTACTAAAAATCCGCCACCAGCACTATGACCTACTAAAATCGTATCTTCATTTATTTTATTTTTTTCAAAATTTTTCTTCCAATCTTCATAATTTGGTGCCCAGTCTTGAGGATATAGTTCATTACTAACTAATATTTTTCTTTTCTCTAACTCTCTTTTAAGCCAAGGTTTCCAATGGCGTTCATTCTCTAATTTGCCTTTTTTTGCTTCATTTTCACTAGAATTAGACCCATGAACAATTATAACATTTGATATATTTTTATCTTCGATTTCAAACTCCACTTCAGTTCCATGACTTTTACCAATCCAGTTTCTCTGCATAGTTTTTATTTTGTCACTCCACTGAATTCCTTCTAAATCATTAAGCAATCTATCTGCATAGGCTGTAATTTTAAAGAACCATTGTTCCATTTCCCTAATTGTAACTTCTTCTCCACATCTCCAACATTTTCCACCTTCGGCTTCTTCATTAGCAAGAACACTCCCACATTTCTCACACCAATTAACTGGGGCTTTTTTTCTATAAGCTAATCCTTTTTCAAATAACTTCAAAAAGAAATATTGATTCCATTTATAATATTGCGGTTCATGGCTTGCAAGTGTTCTACTCCAATCATAACTATTTCCTAACGCTCTAAAATATTCTGTTATTTTTTTAATAGAATTTTCAGTATATTGCTTTGGATGAATTCCTTCTTTTTTTGCAGCAGTTTCAGCAGGCAATCCAAAACTATCAAAGCCCATAGGATAAAGAACATTAAATCCACTCATTCTTTTAAATCGCGCATAAACATCACCAATTGTAAAATTTCTAACATGCCCCATATGCAAGAAACTTGCACTAGGATAAGGATACATTTCAAGAACATAACACTTTTGTTTCTTAGAGTTCTCATTAGTCTTGAATATTTCTTTGGCTTCCCATTCTTTCTGCCATTTTTTTTCTATACCTGCGAAATCGGTTTTTTCGTCTTCTTTATATTCGGTTTTCTTATTTAAGGAGGGTTGACTTGTTAAGGGAAACTTGGTTCCCTTACGACATTCTATAGAAGATTCTAATTTCTTTAATTCCTTTCCCAAATTCATTTTAGTTTCCTTTTTCATGTTTGGCTATATCTTCGTATATTTTTAAATTATACTAAATGACTCAAGTCGATAACTATCCCCTGACTCTTCATGGGGCTAGAAACCACATAAGCATATGGTTGAGTAAACCAATAAACCTTACTTTCATTAAATTGTCTAAAATCTTGTCTACCATTATTTGAAACAGCTATTCCAATATCTTCTTGACCATCATTGTGAACTATCTGATGCTTCCCACCAGCAGGAATAACATAGCTACTCATACGCTCAAATTTAATGAATTTTTCTTTTTCAGTCAAATGTTTAGCCTTAATTCCTTCATTCATTTTATCTTTTATATTTTATAGTAAAAACTATCAAAAACCTCCTTTTTGAACATTATAATAAAGTTTTGTTTTAATCATTTTAATCATCCAGAAATTTAAGCGGAAAATAAAATGACTCTTATAAAAGAGTCAAGACTAGCACTAAAGTTAGAACCATTACTGATTGTGCTAGTTTAATTTCCATAAAAAAATCAAGGGGGGTAAGTTTAAATAGTTTTCCAATATATTGTTTATATCATCATGGCATTCGAAATCTATAGCATATCGAAAAATGTTTTTCAAAGCAATCGCGAAGAAGCAATAGCTCTTGCCAGTAAGAGCAATATTGGAGAAATTAAAAATGGCAAGGTTCTATATTCAGTTCTTGAAGTTCTCTACTTATTAGATAAAAACAAAGCAGAACTAATCGAAAAAAACAAGGCACTAAAATTCGCAGAGTTTATGAAACAAAATAAAAAACTTCATACAATCTATGAAGTCTTCAAAGATTTACGCGATAAAGGACATATCGTCAAAGAAGGAATGAAATTTGGTGCAGATTTCAGAGTTTATGAAAAAGGTGACAAACCTGGAAAAAATCATGCTAAATATCTTCTGCACGTAGTTCAATCAAGCAAAAAATTAGCAATGAAAGATTTTTGCGCAAAAGCTCGTGTTGCCCATTCAACAAATAAAATTCTTCTTATGGCTATTGTTGATTCGGAAGGCGATGTGAGTTACTATGAAGTTAATTGGAAGAGTAAGTAATTCTCAGTTTAAGTGAAATAAACTCACCTCCTTAAAACTTAAACAAAATTCTTATAAATCCGGCATACAATTATTAATATCCTAAGTAATAGATTGCTGAGCAGGAGGCGAGAAGTTGCATTTAAGTAAATTAATTCATAATAAAAATGCGAGTTCGAGGAAGCAATCAGGTTGAGATTTTAATTAATTATGTTTACGAAACCAAAGAATCTATTTCTTCACTAAAACAATCTCAATTGTAGAAACATTAACTTTCTTTCCTTCTTTGTTCTCAAACTCTTCACTATTAATTCTAATATCTTTAACTGTGATATTTTCTTCTTTTAAAAATTTCTTTGCAGAAACTTCAGCAACATCAACTGCTCTTGAAATAAATTTTCCTCTTGCTTTAACAATAACTTCTTTTTGATTCTTTGTTTTAAACTGAGTAACTACTCCCGTAACGTAATTCATAAAGGGCTTTTCGCCAATATAGATTATATTGCTATCTG
>ERZ1292629.814-Hain-H43-01um-R1-814-length-34032-cov-30_pt1 | contig 34032 bp, 52 predicted proteins | sample MGYA00564399_ERZ1292629 | MGnify/ENA primary metagenome ERZ1292629 (study PRJEB36523, sample SAMEA6512636) | groundwater metagenome | collected 2019-01-08 | study: AquaDiva: Metagenomics assemblies of 32 groundwater samples
GAATCCGCAGAATCACGATGCACCCCGACGTTTCCCGATCGCACCTTCTCCATTCACAGTCGCGGTGTGGCGAACAACCATGCACGGCGATCTGCGCGATCGGCAGGCTGCGGCACAAGCTCACGAACCGTTCGGCCTATCGCCGGAATGCGCGGGAGGAGGTGGCAGCCTACGGCGCGGTGGACACCATCGAGCCGAAAGTTCCGCGGTTCGCGGGGGTTATCCGCAAGGCGCTGCACATGGGCGGGATGAGCGAGTCACTGACTGCAGAGTGCGTGGCCTATCTGGCTGGACTCAACGGGTAGTACAGACGGGCCGCAGGAGCGGCGAGGAGAGAGAGAATGGCAAGCCAGGAGCGGTGTGACAAGTGCGGCGCAGTCCTGCATGGGCACGAGTACAGGACGCGAGTCTACTTCTCGCAGAAGACCCAGGAGGAAGTCACCTGCAAGGAATGCTTCCTCCAGCGCCTTGATTCTGCCCGCCCCGGTTCGATAGACCGATGCCCCGGCGAGGACATGGACGCGATAGTCTCCGCCTAGCCCATCCCTGAACGAGGCCGACAGGCCGAAACCGGCGAGAGCCGGTCGGATGGTAGCCCGAGGAGGAATGAGATGACCAAGGACCGGATCAAAGACCGTCCGCGAAGCCCGACGATCCGCCAAGACCGAGGCCTCCCCATGACCGACCTCCGCTGGACACTCTCCGACCTCCGCACCGCCATCGAGCGCGCCGACATTCCCGACGACGTGCGGGCAGACCTCCTCGCCCACCTGGACCCTAGCGACACGCGCACCCGGATCGTGCGAGTGCGCATGACCGATGCCGAGCGTGATGTCCTGCGACAGGCCGCCGACGAGGCAGGCATGACAATCAGCGGCTACCTGCGGAGCCTGTTACGCCCGAACCGGGGATGCTAGCAAGCAAGCAAAAGAAATACCTGGCGTAATTGCGAAACCCCCTTGACATATGGTATAAATTAAGCGTAGGATACGCACGGAGGTTCGGAAATGGCACTAGCCGCAGATGATAGAACATGGACACCGACGAGGATCGCCCGGCTGATGAAGGCGGCGAATCTCACCGATATTCAACTCGCCGTTCGAGCTGGCGTCTCCCAGCGGACAGTTCAGGACTGGCGGGAGAACAGGCGGCGGGTACGCAAGCAGGCGTGCAAGCGTCTGGAACGGTTAGAACGACGGATGGCGCAGAAGGCAGACGACACGGGGAAGGCTTCGACATGACCACCACAGTTCAGACGCTCTACAAGCAGATGGAACGCGCGGCAGATGACGGTAATTGGCCGCGGATTCGCGAGTTCCTCGAATCTGCCATAAGCCTGCTCGTGACCGCGCGGAAATACGCGGACGGATGTCAGGAATAGCGCTGATGGCCAAGCACGCCTATCTCATGAACTGCTCCAGCTGCAAGACCTTCCGGGCGCTGAAGGCGCACAAAATGGACTTCACTGAGCGCCCCTGCCCGACTGTCGGTCGCAAGCAGCTATCACCCTATCAGGTCGAGCAGTCGATGCCCGCTAGCTGGACGTGCGAGAAGCGGGAGGGGGTCCGATGATTGCCTCATCGCTAGAGTCGCTGCGTGAAACCCGCGGATTCATTCTCAGCACCCCACTCAGCCGCGGGGGCCGGGGGTCGGCTGGGTCCTCGCTAGGGTCCGCCCAGCCGGCCCTGCCATCATCCCGTCCGTCGGACGGTGTGCTGGGCGCGGGCGGTGCTCGCGCAAGAGTCCGTTCCATCTCCGGGCCGCGTCCGATGACCGCGGGCGCGGCCCCCAATAGCAGTCCAAATGCCCGCATAGTCAGGCCCAGGACCTTCCGCTGGCCCTGCACGAAGGTTCCAAAGTCGGGATTGTCGCTCCTCGCCCCGATTCTCACGTCTGCCAGTATAACACACCTGCAAGATTTTTCTTGACAAATGTAGGAGGTAGGGCTTATCATATGGAAGAAGAGGACAGAAAGAGGACGGACGCGGACGCTGGCAACAAGGTAAGCAGATGAGCATTGAGACACGAAAACCTAGGCTTCTACCTACCTTTTCTCGCATTCGGCTGCGGCGCAAACTGCGGGCGAACGAGATCACGCTGATCGAATTGGCGAACGCTCTCAGCCTCAGCGAAAGCTGGTTGAGCCGGGCATTGGGCGGCTTGCGTCCTCTTCCTGTGGATGTCGCTGACCGAATCAACGCCGAGGCAGACGCCATCATCGCCCGCCGGAGCGACTCCCGATGACCTTCTCCGCCCGCTGCCTACTCGATGACGGCTTCGGCGCCCTGCGCGCCGTGACGCTGCGCGACATCCCGGCTGACCGGATCGTGATCGAGGTGGACGAGATTGGGCCGACTGCGAGCTTCCAGGGGCGGATGCTGATCGAGCTGGAGCCGGAACACGGCTTCACCGCAGAGTCGCAGAGGACGCAAAGAACGATGTTGGGCTGCTTGAACCCCGCGGATCCATTCCGTCGGACGAAGGAGGAGAGGATGAACGGAACGAACGTTTTTGCGACGGCAGAGGAGCTAGAAGAACTTCGCAAGCAGTCAGATGCTCTGGACCGCGAAATGCGGAGCGCGGCAGACCGACTGATAAAACGATGCCATGAACTCGCTCTCCAACACGGTTTGCCAGAGATCGCAGGCTTCTACGGACTCGACCATAACGGTGAGTTCGTGACGGTGTAGTTCGGTCCGAGCGGAGGCCGATCGCGGCGGACAGGGACAGGGTCTATCGACGAGTGCTGAGAGAGGAGAGAGTCAGCCGATGATAAGCGACAACCTGAAGGACGTGTACGGAGAGGCGGGCCTGCGGCGGCTAGCCGCGGAGCAGAAGGCGAAGCTCCTGCCGCACTTGCAGACAAAGCAGACCAAGATTGCGGCGAAGATCAGCGGCCTTGGCGAGGAGTTGGATGCAGTGGAGCAGGCCATCGAGACCATCGAGGATGGCAAGATCACGGACTACCAACTGCGCAAGGCCCCGGTCCGCAAGCCCAAGAAGGGCGGTGAGGCGTGAGCGACCAGTATGAGTACGCCATTCTGGACGGCCGGGCTGCGAGTGGCGAGATGGTTAGCCTTGACTTCCTCGTCGAGACGCTAGGCCCAGCGGATGGCGTGACCGATGATGAGAGCGCCATTGCCTACCTGCGCCGCAACTATGCCGGCATGGACTATGTTGTTGCCAAGTTTCAGCGGGGCAACGATAACGGCGAACGCGTATGGGCAGGGGACGACCTTCCGGCTCCGCAAGGCCCCGGTCCGCAAGCCCAAGAAGGGAGGTGATACATGTGTGAGCATTGGTATCCGGTGATTCTGGCGGAGACGGGAAAGCGGACTGGCACGTGGCTGAACCCGGAGTGCGCGGAGTGGATACTACCGATTATGCGAGCGAATGGATTGGAGATCGAGATGCCTGTGAGACTTGAAAACGGGATGGCGAGACTGCGGCGCAGACCGCGCAGGTTGCACAAATGGGCGTTCCGGCTACTGCGCTGGCTCTTCAGCGCCGAGGGCCTGGTGGCGCTGTGGGCGGTCGCGATTTGCGTCGGGGTTTGGTTCGGGACAAGCGTCGTCGGGCAGGCCGTTGCCCGCCAAGCACGCTGAAGTAAGGTCGGAGCGGAGGCCGATCGCCAATCTCACACAAGGAGGTGCGAGTAGATGGCAACGACGGACGACCTAGACGCACAGATCGAGGGCGCGGACGCGGAGCGAGATCGGAGGACAGATCGGTGAGAGTCACCTACCACAATAGCGGTTGCCAGAAGGGCGCGCAGATCGAACTGACACCCGAGGAGGCGCTGCTGCTCAATCGGCAGGCGCGTGGGCCGGGAGACATCATCGCCGCGGCGCACACGATGAGCGACTTCGTGCGGGACCTGCTGCCCAAGCTCGACAGGGCCATCCTGCACGGCGACTCAGAGGCCGAGGAAGCGAGGGCGGAGCGATGATCGACCCACAAGAGACCTGGCCTTACGACGACGAGGAGCTTGACTCGCTACTTGCTTCCATGCCAGAGGAAGTGCCAGAGGGTGCGGACGAGAGCTCCTTCCGGGCAGAGACAGGCGCACCATTCGCGCAGGTAGAGGCGGAGCGGCTTATGCGCCGCTACCGGGCACTGGCACTGGAGATAGTGGAGATCGAAAAGCAGTACGAGCGCGACTTCGCCAGTCTCGCCGCGTGGCGCGAGCGCCGGATCGCCTCCCGCCAGAAGTCGATGCAATGGCTGGAGTTCGGCCTCGCGTCAGAGGCGCGGGCGCTAGCAGACAGCACCGGCGGCAAGCGCAAGAAGCTGGATACCGCCTGGGGCTATGTTCAACTACGCAAGCCATCCGCGAAGGTCGAGGTGACAGACGAAGCCGCCGCGACCGCGTGGCTCGAAGAGAACGGCTTGAGCGCGTATGTGGCGGTGAAGAAGTCCGTGGACAAGGCCGCACTCAAGAAGAGCTTCGCCGCGGACGAGGTCGAGGAAGTGCCGGGGGTGATACTGCTTGAGCCGGGACAGGACACCGCGACAGTTCACCCCTATCTGGAGCAGGGCGATGTTACGAATGGCTGAGTTGTACCAGGACGCTGAGAGTTACTTCAGCGCGGAGCAGATAGCCCGCGCCTTTGCCGAGGAGGCCGAGGATGCTGCACAGCGAGACGATAGGGAAGGTGGCCGCGGCGTTGGTAGCCGCGCAGGCGGACCTCAAGGACGTGACACGCGACAAGATCGCTAAGGTGAAGACCAGAGGAGGCGATGAGTACAGCTACGACTATGCTGATCTTGCGACCGTGCTCGAAGCCGTCCGGCCGGTCCTGGTCAAGAACAAGTTAGCTATCAGCCAGCCGCCCGCGAGCGGCAATGGAGAGGGCGATACTGGCGTTGTCGTAGAGACGTTGCTCCTCCACGAGTCCGGCGAGTATATCGGTAGCAAGCTCACCATGCCCTGTGACCCGAACAGCGCACAGAGCATGGGCAGTGCGATCACCTATGGCAGGCGCTATGGCCTAACGAGCCTGCTTGGGATCGCCACAGAGAGCGATGACGACGGGGTCGCGGCAGAGCGACCAGCACAATCGCAGCGGTCCGCTCCCACGCCACAGCCGGGTGCTCCTATCTGCGCTGTGCACGGCAAGCCAATGAAGCACGGAGCTAACGGCTGGTACTGCTCTACTCCTGTCGAGAAGGATGGCGCGAAAGTCACAAAGTGGTGCTCCTACAAGCCACCACAGGCAGCTCCCCCTGCCGACACCTCCACCCCCGACCCGAGCGAGGCTCCTGCGGGCGCTGGAGGCTCCAAGGAAGTGACTGACGCGCTGCTCCGCCTCCACAAAGGCGGCAAGACGGACAATGCGGTGCTGATCGCGGCGCGGAAGTTCTACGCGGATAACGACATGGATATGTCCAGTGCGCCCACGGACTATGAGGGCGTCAAGGCGCTGCCGTTGGACTTGCTCAACGCGATGGTGGATGCGCAGTAAGGACGTTCCGGCCCACGGGCCGAGATCATACATAGGAGGACGAGATGGAAGAGACGGCCGTTTGTCAGATGACTCACAGCGAACCGACAGGCAAAGTTCCCCACGCGCCTGACGACGGGAGAATAACGGAGGAGATGACATGAAGGCACTGACGAAACACAAGATCGCGTTGATGGTACAGGACGGCATGGAGCACGGGGATTCCGCTTTCGTCCTCGCTGGTGCGATCCACGCCGCGCTCCCCGACGTGCCAGAGCCGCCGACATCCCATGATGCGCATTGGGCGGGGGCATGGGAGGAATTGTTCGCGGAACGAAATGCTTGGCGGGAAGAGGCCTATGGACTGGCCGCGCAGATCGGCGAATCATGTCGGGGATGGCATTGGGCGCGGTTATGGCGGCATGATCTACTGCTGGTGTTGGACTCCCTGCGCCACGTTGAAAAGGGAGAACACATCTTCCAATCCAACATCGACGGGACTGAGGAACTGGCAGCCGAGGCCAATCCTCAATTTGAGAGAGAGTTGTCTGCTCACCGACTCCGCGTGAAGGCGACGGAAGTCGCGAACCTTGCCAACGAGCAGATCATCATCGCGAATAAGGAGCGCGCCCGCGCTGACTCCGAGCACGAGGCGCGGGTGAAGGCGGAGCGGGTGGTGGAGAACAGCTGCAACTGCGAGTGGTGCAGCATCAGGAGGGATCTGGACAAGGCGGCCCCAGCCGAGGCGCTAGGGCTGGCGGAGACGGAGAAGGGAGGCGAGTAGAGATGGCGCACACTGAGAAGTGCCCAATTTGCAAGGGGCGCGGCCATATCGAAGCAGGAGACAAGCGCAATAAATGCCACGGTTGTGACGGCAAGGGGTGGGTGAGTGTCGGGATAGAGTATCCTCCGCCGATCAAGCATCCCACAGTCCCCAACTCAAGAGAAGTGCCATGGCGCCCTGATTGGTAAGGGTTCGGGGCGGACGGTCGAGCAGTGGTCGCAGTCGCAATAGCAGCAGCAATCGGAGGAAGAAGTGGCGAGGAGACGGGTCATCGACTGGAAGAAGGTGCGCGCTTTCCTGCGCAAGCGCGGTTTCCTGCTTCGGCGCAAACGAAAGCCCCTCGGCTGGCCGGTAACTCTCACATGGTTTGGCATCCTCGCGAACGCAGACGACTTCGGGATGGGCGAGTGGTCGGTCACCGATATCGCGATGGTGTTCATGGAGAAGGAGCTCGCCGCTGATGAGATCAGCCTGAAGGAAGTCGCCGAGATCATGGAGACCTTTCGTGCCGGCGATGATCCCAGCGTCATCGCCTGGGAGCACGAGGGCCGCACCGTCTTTGTCCTTCCCAAGTACCAGAACTACCAGAACATCCATAGCCCACAGAACGCCGACACCCCCTTCCCGGGACCCGATGTTTTTGTGAAACTCAGCCCTCGCATGAGGAGGCACTTTCGTAAATACTTTACGAAATTCACCACGTTTTCCGACCCCCTATTTCGTCCTGAGGTAGAGGGAGAGGATGAGGAGGAGGGAGAGGATGAGGAGGAGGGTGCGGATTCGCACAAACTGGCCGGCAGGTGCGGCTGGTGTGAGAACCCCAAGGCCCCAACGGCTGAGGCAAGCCTTTTCCTGCTCCAGTCCTATCACGACGCCTACCGCGTGCAGTTTGGCGACTGCCCCACAATGGTACCGGGCAGGGATGCCAAGCGGCTCAAGGAGCTCCTCGGAGCAGGCAAATCCCCGAAGCGCATCCTAGCCGTGATCGTCCATGGCCTGCGCTCCGAGGACGATTTCCTGGTAAAGCGCGGTTTCGCCCTGCCGGAGATCGCACGGAACTTCGACGGTATTGCTCGCGCACTCGATGGAGGGTTCACGCATGGAAGCAAAGCCAAGACCAACCGCCGAAACACCGCGTCGCACTGGTAGCCTGACCAGGATCGGAGACCAATTGCCGCCGCCACGTGGGCTGTGCTCGCAATGCCAGGGAGTGGTCGAACCGGTGTGGCTGCCGATGCCGCAACGGCCGCGCTGGATCGTGGCCGAGCTATGCCCGGCGTGCGCGGAGTTGCGCTTCACTGAGCACGAACAGGAGCGGCGCCGCAAGCGCGCCGAACAGACCCTACGGGATCGGATCGCCCGGGCCGGCCTTGCGTCTCCGCACCGCGCCGGCCGCACCTTCGCGACATTCCGTTCGGTCGACGGCGCGCGTGAAGCCACGACTGTAGCCCAGTTATTCGCCCGTCGGATGAGTGAAGCTCCCGGGCAGGTTCACCGCGGGCTGCTGTTCGCCTCGGCTAATCCGACCGAGCCCAATGGCTGCGGGAAGACACACCTCGCGCTGGCGATCCTGCATGAGGTGCTCGGGTCGGATGTGGCGCGCTCGGGCCTGTTCGTCGAGTTCGCCGATTACCTCGAGGCTCTGAAGCGCTCGTTCCGGCGATCGGCCGGCGACGTAAGCGAAGACCCGGAGTGGGTGCGATGGTCGATGTTCCAGGTCGAGCTGCTGGTGCTGGACGACATCGGCGCGGCGGCCTCGAGCCGGGGTGGTTGGGACACGGAAGAGATGTGCCGACTGCTCAATCACCGGATCGAACAGGGCCGGCCGATAGTAGCGACCGCGGATCTCGGACCGGATGAGTTGGCCGACCGCCTGGGTCGGCGTGTGGTGAGCCGACTCTACGAGGCCTGCGAGATGGTGCGGATCGAGGCGGGGGACTATCGGAGGCGGGCGCGGTGAGCGTCCCTGCTCTCTGCTGGTGCGGCCAACCCCTGCGTTGCCCGGGCCCGTATTCGCCCTACATGTGCCGCTATCACGGCTTGGACTCTGAGCCGCGGACCTGCGGCACATGCGCGATGCCGGTGCCGTTCGTCGGGAGGTGTGCGCGGGAGGCAGTCGGACGCGACGACCCGGCCTGCGAGAGATTCGTCGGGAGGAGAGGATGATGCTGACGTGCGAAGACTGTGCGCACTACGAGGCGAGGCAGGGATGATGGCTGAGGAGGCTGACGCCGTGCTGAACATCGTGTTCGGCGGATGCGGAGTGATGCTAGCGCTGTGGGCCTCCATGGCGACTTACCGCGCGCCGCAATGGGTACGCGCCATCGCATTGTCGGGAGTGATTGCGCTCGTGATCGTCTCGTGGGCGTTGGCCCACCACGGGATGCTGGCGTTGATGCGGAGAGGGGCAGTGCGATGACCCACGCGGTCGAGAGATCGGGAAGGGAGAGTGATGGCTGAACGACCTGTCTGCATCTGGTGCGGGAAGGCGCTCTGGTATGCGGCCCTGACGCACGCGCAATGGCGATGCGGCTACTGCAAAGGCGTGACGTTCAACCCGCGCAAGCTCTCATTCTGGAGCACAGAGGTTTCTGAAGAGCGGACCTTCTTCGCCGTCGCCAAACTATTCGACAGGTTCAAGCCGATCATAAGCTCATACTCCTTCGCGAAGGACGCGGACAGCGGCAGGGCCGGGGTCGAGTTCGTGGTGCGGGCGCGCTTCGCCATCGAAGAGCCCGCGGAGGACAAAGACGGTAAGCCGACCACAAAGACGGTCTGGCAGGAATCCGGCCTGAGAATGCGCTTACTTCCGCAGATGCCGACCGATCCCAAGTTGCGGGCGCAGCGGTGGCGGTTGGTGATGAACTGGCTAGAGAACACCTTGGAGGCGATTGCTATCGGCGCAATCCGGGCGGAAGAAGCATTCCTCGCCTGCGCTATCGGCAGCCTGTCCAACGGCCAGGAGATTCGGTTGGGCGATGCCTATCTGTCGCGACTGCCGCGCGGCGATCTGCGCGTACCCATGTTCCAGGAGCAGGGCGACATTACGATCCTGGCACTGCCCGCGGGGAAGGAAGAGTGATGCCCGACCGAGCGGCGGAGCCAAGGGAGGGAACAAAGTGAGTGAGGGTCTAGCCAAAGCGATAGCCGACATGGAGCATTCCCGCTGTGCGGCGAAGGCAGTTATGCCACCGGCCGAACTCCGGCGAGTAGCTGCCAATCTAATGCGGGCTGTGTTCGGAGAAGAGACGGGTGCGCTGAAGGATTGGCCGAACCTCGTAGACCCCGACACGGCGCGGGCCGTTCCTCTCGTTGCCGACAAGCTCATCATACTGGTGCTGACGAACATCGGGGCGACGGCACACCTCGCCGACTATCTAGGTGAGGCGCTGAACGCGGGCGAGTTGCCGCGACTTGACCCGGAAGGAATCATGGGGGTGCTGGGCGTGAAGGCGCTTCCCGTATGATCGGCCAGGTCTACCGCGGAGACTTCTGCGAGCTGGCCGCCGAGATGGTACGCGCCGGCATTCGGGCCGCCTGTGCTATCACCTCGCCACCATATCCGCAGGGCAAGAAGAATGCCGAAGACATGGGCAGGTATAGGCGCAAAGGCACGGCCGCCGAGCAGCGCGAGCAGATTACCGGCCGGATACATGGCCGTCCGCACGCACGCGGCAATATTGGTCTCGATGTGCGCATCATGGCTCCCGATTGGCTCGACTGGTTCCTTGGCATAGCCGCACACGTCAAGCCTGTTCTGGAACCCAACGGCCTCTTTGTCGTGAATGTGGACTCGTGCTGCTACCCGACGCGGCATAGGCACTGGGGCATATTCTCGCTACCTGAGCGCATGGAGAAGGCGGGATGGTGCTTCGCCGACGCCTGGGTATGGACGAAATCGAACGGCGCTCCGATGAAGGCACCGGGTCGGTTCTCGCATTCCTGGGAAATGATCTACGTCTTCGCCAACGGGGATCGGTACCGGTACAACGTGGATGCTGCCCGGGCCCCGCACAAGAGAGATTGGACAGGCAGAGACGCGACGCGCTACATGATCGAAACCGGGACCTGGTACGGGACGAAGACAGATCCTCCCAATCCCAAGGGGGCCCGGGCAATCGACGTGTTGCCCTATCCGGTCGGTATGACGCGCTGGGCGGATGTAGGTTACGCGCACAACGCTCCAATGCCCCTTGGCCTGGCGGAGGACCTTGTGCGGCGAGTGAGTTGGCAGGGCGACCTAATACTCGATCCGTTCCTCGGGGCCGGTACGACGGCGGTTGCGGCGATTCGGGGAAAGCGCCAATGGATCGGGGCCGAGATCACAGATGCTGCCGCGTTGGTGGCCGAGCGCCGAATTGCCCTGGCGCGAGACGGCTTCTTCGGCGAGGAGTTATCGGAAGGAATGAGCGCGCCGCCGCTGCCTTTGGCGCAGGTATGACGGCAACGGAGCGCCTTCGCCGCGGCTGCCGATTGGGTGAGGAGAGGAGAGAGGATGAGCGCTGTAGTGATTGAGCGGAACATAACACTAGCTGAAGTGCGCGCCGCCAGGCCGACAATGATCTGGTATGGCGCGATGAGCTGTTGGTGGACGCACGACCCGGACGACCTGAAGGAAGCGACGCAACTAGCGAAAAGTCCAGAACGCAAGGGAGGATGGGGACCGCTGCCAACTGATCCGCGTGGGGGCGTCCTCATGGAGGCGCATGACCCGGGGAAGTTCCTGCGGCTAGCCGAAGAGAATGTCAGTCACTATGGCAAGCACGGACTGGCTGCATTCATGGCCGCACACCACAAGAACTGCCGCATCATAAAGGCTGGCTTCGCGCGACCCTGGTGCTTGGCATCATGGCAGGAATACAACGAGGCACTGGGCCGCATAGCATGACCACCATCCTCGCTCTTGACAACGGCCTCTGCGGATGCTTGACATGATACCGTCTGTCTCCTATACTGACGGTGCTGAAGTTCGCGGACTGGAAGGCGCTTTTTGCTTGGCCCATGTGCGGCCCTGGCTCACCGCGGACTTCAGCAATCCAGCGGCTTCCGAGTCGGGGTCGCTCTTATTGGGGATAGCCAATATGCCAGCCAAAGGTTACAGAAGCGGACGATACATGATGTGCGAACTTTGTGGCGAGATGTTCTATGTCTACCCGGCAGATGATAGGAGGGGCAGACCTAATCGGTTCTGTAGCGCCAGGTGCTATGGGGCAACGAAGTCTGGCAGCGGTAACCCTAACTGGCGCAACCGGACGACCATCGAGGCATGCGAGATTTGCGGCAAGCAATTCACATTTAGGAGATCGCCGAATACACCCGCGACGTGGGGGAAGTATTGTAGCGTAAAGTGCATGGGCGTTACAGTTGGCAACAGAATGCGCAAGTCATTGACGGAAGAGGAGGCGCGCAGCGCGCTGATTGCGTTAGAGAGGAGCCCCCTGTTGTTGGATCAATTTGGGCCAGTCGTTTATGGCATAAAGGGGCAAACTCTCAGCCGTCTCATTCGCAAACACCTGCCCGCCGAATGGGACGCTGTCATAGATAACAGGAAGGCCGCGAGAAACAAGTGGTACAAAATCGGACGCTCGTATGAATATCGGGTAAGAGAACTGCTCCGATCTCGCGGATTCATCGTTACGCGCTCGCCGAGAAGCGCGGGGGTATTCGACCTGATGGCATGCCGCGCTGGGCAAATACTACTGGTGCAGTGTAAGAAATCGAGGTCTTTCGGTTCAGCGCGCGAGAGAACGGGATTGATAATTGCGGCTCGGACTGCTGGCGCTACGCCCCTTCTGTCTGGTCCTGGCAACAAGAGACGTATCACCTTTTGGGAGGCTGGTGTTGGCGAGGGCCGGGTGGGACAGAAGAGGGTGGCCTATGATGTCAACTAGTGTCATTGGTTTGGACAACGGCCTCTGCGGAGCTTTCGTCGTACTCCGCGTCGGCAGCTACGGCCCCGAACTCTGCGAGCCGGCGATCCGCTGGACCTACACCCGCCGCGCACAGTGGGAACGCAATCGGCCGCTGCTTCGAGACCGTATCCGGTACTCGATTCGCCGTTGGCATCCGCTCGTGCTGGCCTGCGAGGAGCCGAAGTCGATCATGGGGTTCAAGCACGTGGGCATCAGTCAGGCGCGCTTTGCCGAGTGGGCGCGGCAGATCGCTGAGGATGAGGGGATCGAATACCTCGAAGTGCCGGGGCAGTCGGGGGAACAACCGGGGAGAGCGTTCGCGATCCTACGGCAATCACTGAGCGAGTTCAGTACGAGGGAAGAGATGGCGGATATGAGCGGACCGGCAGGAGAGCATGCCAGGGACGCGATGGCCGTCGGCATCTCCGCGCTTTCGAGGTTGCCGAAGGTCGGGGCGCTGAGTCGGGAGTCCCGCTGATGCCAAAGGAACGCCTGACGTGTTCGGTCTGCATCTTCTGCGAGGTCGTGCGGCCCCAGCGGGATAGCCGCGTGATCTGCTGGCGGCCCTATGACGGGCCGGAGATAGTGGATGGCAGCGGCGGCCTGTGCGGCTATGAAGTCTGGATTGAGGACGACGAGGGCAGACTTGACATGACGCCCGGCGAGGCATGGAAGGTGCAGCATGACCGCAGTCAGGCCAACCTCGAAGCACTGCTGCCGAAGGTCAAGGAACTCATGGCCAAACTGAGCCGGGAGGGCGGGCGGTGAGCAATATCATCGTTTTCGACATTATGGATGGCAACCGCGTCTTGCGGCGCATCCCGATTGCCCAATCGGCCTGGCACAGAAAGCACTGGAGGAGCGATGATGGCTGAGTGCAAGGGCGGCTGCGGCCGCGATTCAGCGACGGCAAGCGGCGTTCGGTTTGAGTCCAACGGATACTGTGACTTTTGCGCAGGTAGGAAGGCTACAAGAGAACAGCGCGCCCGCGCTGAGGCCGCCGAGAAGAAGATCGCGGAGGCGGTGACTGCGCTGGAGAACATCGAGGGTATGGGCACACAGGACACCGATGGCTTTATCCTCCTAGAGCGCCTGCACGCGGCGAGGAAGACTCCTGAAAGGCGGCTCCGAATGAGCAACGACGATATGACCCCTGAGCAGGACGCAGATGGCTACGGCTACATGCGGTCGCTGGAGGCCGAGCGCGACGAACTGCGCGCTTTGGTACGTAACTGGCGGTGCAAGGAGTGCAATAAGGTTTACCCTGGCCCGCCTCAGCCAGGCTTTGCTTGCGTAATCTGTCCGCAGTGTGGCGGAGAGACTCGTGGCGAAGCCGACATGGTGAATGTCACGAGGGCCGAGGCGGCAGAGGCCGAGCGCGACGAACTGCGGGCCGAGGTGGAGCGCCTGACGGTTGCGGAGGCGAATGAAGACGCGGATAGGCTGGCAGAAGCATTGATCGCCCGCCGCGATGTGGGGGATGTCCCGGCGGATCGGGATAATAGACTCGCCCGCGCCGCGGACCTTACACGAAAAGCCCTCGCCGCGCACGAAGCCCGCAAGGGGAAGGAGGCGGGAGGGTGAAGCAGAGAGATCCGGAGATACAGATTCCGGTGAAAGGAAACGTACTATGACCCTTGACGTGATCTACGGCCGCGCCTCGCAGTCGGGCAACGTCATCACCCTGGACGCGCGAGAACTGCTGGGAGGTCGGGTTGGTGAATGACGGCACGCGCCAGGGACAGGTGATCATCGCGACGGGCGCGCCCTGGCTGGGCGAGTTCGCCACCTGTCGGCAAGGCGGCGTTGTATTCGTCGACGCGGAGCGCGGCCGGTGCTACATGGCGGCTCGACTGAAGGACATAAGCAGGGCCACCGGCGCGAAACCCGATGTGGCGTTTCTCTTCCGGCCCCCGAAGCTCGACGCGCCCTGGCTGGCCTCCCTCGTCGAGGAACGTAAGCCGGCGCTGCTGATCGTGGACTCGCTCTCGCGACTTCTTCCCGCCGGCGTGAAAGATACCGATAACTCGGCCATGTCCGAAGTGCTGGGCGCGTTGCGGGATATCGCGGAACGGTTCGGGTGCTGCGTGCTGGTGCTTCACCACTTCCGCAAGCGGGGCGAACTGGGCGATAACCGGCCCGTGGCGCGGGTGCGCGGTGCGACGGCCATAGTCAACACGGCTGACGTGGTGCTGGCCATCGCCAAGACGAAGGATGGTGATATGCGCGTCGAGGTGGTCAAGAGCTACTGGGGCGACGCGGCACAGCCGTTCCTCTGCGCGTGGACACCCGGCGAGAACGGCGGAACGTCCCTGACCTTCGCAGGTTACGGCGACCCCGAATCCGTCACCAAAGTCGAGCAGGCTATGGAGATCATCCTTGGCGCGCTCGAATCCGACCTCCTATCGCGCGAGGAGATCGCCGCCCTCTGCAAGGCGGCAGGCATCGGCGAACGATCCGCATTTCAGGCGCTCAAAGAGCTTCGCGGGACCGACAAGGTGAGAGGCACGAAGGACGGCCGCAGGGTCCTTTTCGGCCTAGCCGCGTGAGGAAGTGTGCAACACCTATGCAGAGATGTGTGCAAGCCAAAACCGAAGTGTGCAAGTGTGCAAAAGGTCCCCTAGGGAGGGGTTTGCACACGTGTTCGGGCCGATGTGTGCAAAGTGTGCAAACGACGTGTGCAAAGAAACGACGCGCAAAACAGGCAGGGATACGCACACGCACAGACCGAAGGCCGCGCCCCTTCGAGGGCGCAAGCCTACGGCGGCCCCGGTCTGCACGGATAGCGGTATCCGGGCGCGAACTGCCAAGGTTGGCGACGCGCTGTCTGAGCGCGGGTGCGAACCCACTAGGGCCGGCGGCCGCGCATGGAAAGGGGTGCGACTGTGCGACTGATCGTGTCGGATGTGTCGGATGTGACGCCTATTCCTAGGAAGGCCCCAATACACACACACCTAGGGGAACTTACCGAAACACGCGTCACATCCGTCACGCGTCACGCGGCGAGAAGGCGAGGCCCTGGGCGGCCGTGCTGGCAGGCAGACGATGATCGGGGCGCGGGTGCGCGGTGCGACGGCGCTGGACGCGAAGCGGGCGACGGTCAAGGTCTATCAGGATCGATTTGCCTCGATCGACAAAGCATACGCCGGGAAGGGCCGCGTGGACTGGGCGAGAGAGGACCGGGAACAGTACAGCATTTGGCAATCCGAAGTAGCAGGAATCAAGGCTAGTTACAACACACTCGCGGCCGACTACAACGCACAGATGGTGAAGTTCAACTGGCGCTTCGCCAACCGGGGACAACTGCCAGCAGGGGCGACGGAACCGCTGCCCCGCGAGTACAAACCATACATGGAGGGAGAACAATGAGGATCGCAATCGTCGGGTTGGTGCTAGTGGCGTTATGTATGATGGCGGGCTGTGGCGCATCTCCGAGCGGGACCAATGGCCCGAAGAAGATCGATCAGGCCGTGCCACTTCAATCAAGCGGAAAGACCGTCGAGCAAGAGAACATCGCCGCGCGGTTGGTCGCCGACAACAAGCCGGGCAGCATCAAGCATCTGTACGTCATCTCGGCGTATAGTGGACAAGTGCTGATCTACAGTACCGTGCGCGGCAAGGTTACGAGTAGCGGGAAGCGGCTGAATCCGAGCATACTGATCGGTAACGGTGCCAACGCCACGAGTTACTTCTCTCTAAAGGTGCATGGCGAGAGAGTCTCTACAGCAGAGGTCATGCAGGACGACGGCTCCTATGGATCGTCTTCGGAGTATATCTACTGGTGGGACACTAAGGGCGTCTTCCATCAACACTACCTGTCTGGCGGGCAGATCATCCACATATCCGACCAGCCTCTCGCCGTCAAGAGCATCGTGCTAAACATGGAGATAGCGAAGTAGACCGCGTTCAGGTGGCTAGAGAGGCAGCCCCCGCCCTGGCGGAGGCGACCAGAGCGGGGGCGGAGGGCCGTAAGGCCCTGGTGGTGGGGTGCGCCAGAGCCTACGGCGGTTTGGCATCTCCGTTCGTGCGCGTCGGCTGCCTCACCGACCAGGATATTCCGAGGGCAAGCGCCACACCGAAGATACCGCGGACCACTGACTCGAAGAGAGCATCAGCGCTCCCGTCTCCTTTGTACCAGACGGTGAACCCAACCGAGAATAGCAGTCCGGTCAGGCTCGCGACGGCGACGGTGCAGGCTCCCGCCATCTTCGGCACGGCCATCTTCAATAGAGACACGATCACCTGGACTATCACGCCGATGCCAGGAACCGTGCCCAGGTCGGTTATCGAGAACATACGGCCTCCTTAAAACGTGCCGGAGTATATCTCCGCGCCGACGAACCACCCGACCTTCGCGTCGGCCAGAGGTAGCGCCACGAGTCCGACCTTGATCGGCAACCCCACATCGGTTTTCAGGCTGAGGCTCAGTCCGGGGTCAACGCGGACCTGTTCACCTGAAGGGTGAATGATGACCTCGAACTTGATCCACTCGGAGACCAACTCGCCGACGACACGCTCCGGCAAGGTGAGTGACATCGCTGCGCCCATGCTGCCCGGCGAGCCGTCGAGTGGCTGAATCCAGACTGCAGACGCGCCCTCAAGTGGCATCTGCAATCCCGCCGCCTGCGCGCTTCCGCACAACGCCAACAATACGACTACGACCAGTGCGATCTTCATTGTGACCTCCCAAGGTCTATAATGCGGCCGCTAATCCATGTTCCGCGGCCGGGTGCTACGCTACAATCTTGCCGGATTCCGTCATCGCCAAAGACCCGTTCTCGGCAGCCGCCACGCCCATATCGTCAAGGAATCGGATCAAGGGACTTGAGCCATCTTCTGCTTCGTCTTCCATCTCATTGACGACATCGCGGGCGAAGGCGTTCACGTCAGCCACCTCAAACTGGCGCACAAAGTGCCCCTCGTCATCGTATGGATTATTGGATTCATGTTGCTCAAAGGCATCGGCCACCGTTTGCACACCCATGCGGATAACCAACTCGCCGCCCTCGATTGCGACCGACAACGGATTGTCGCTTCCCACAGTAACCTCCTATGTTGCGCCGGGCGCCCGTGTTGCCCCGGCGGCTTACGCTTTGGGGAGGGCCACGTATGCTGCGAACGACAACTTACGATGACCATCCCGCGCTATCAGCCCGTTCTCGTCCGCATTGCCCGCCACCTGCGCGTCTCGCAGCAGGAACCAGAATGCTGCCGACACGCCCGCTGCCTTCGCCGCGGTGAACCGCGCTGTAAGGTCGGCCGCCCGCTCCTGCTCGGTATGCGTGCCCTCCCAGCCGAGCTCTGTGCAGATCAGCGGCACGCCTGTCTGCATCCTCGCCTTCACCCACGCGATCTGCGCCGCCATTTTGCTAACCGGTGCGTAGCTGTGGGCGTCAGCCATGTCGTAGGGTGCCGTGTGCAACACGCTCTCGATGAATGCCATCATCTTCGGATGTGTCGCAGGGTCTGCCGTCGCATTCGACCAGCCTGCCAGACAGAGCGAGGGCACGACCTCGTGGGCGACGGATGCCAGCCCAACATAATCCGAGGCTGTGCCAGCCCAGAAGTAGGGATAGTCGGCCTCATTCTCGATCTGCCACACGTCCACCAGGTCGCCGTACCGCTTCACGATGGCTTCCAGTAACGCGCGGTACTGTTCCGGCTTCTGCGGTGGCCTGGTCGCCGTTGCCGCCGCGCCCGGCACCGGGCGACTCGCCCAGTTCGACAGCGCCCGCACTGTCAGTAGCGTCTGACATCCCGCGCTCCGCGCCTTTCGCAGACCGCCAGCCAGCGCGTCGGCATAGGTCCAATCGAACACGTCCCGCCGCGGCTGCACCTGCTGCCAGGTAAGCGCCTCCCGCACCCACTGCGCGCCAAGCGCCAACAGCTCCTCCATCGCCGCCGCTCCTCGCCAGCCGAACGCGATGCCCTTTTCCATCTCAATCTCCATACCGGATCACATCCGAATACGATTCCCACTCGCCCGCGCTGCCATCCGGGTACAACGCCCGGGCCCGGAATGTCACGATGGCGCCAGCGACTGCATCGGGCAGCACGATCGTCCGCCGCGGCACCTCCTGCGCGCTCCAACCCGCGCGGGTCGCGTCGCAGCAGACCTGCCCGCGCACCATGACCTGCATCTCGACTCTCCACGGCTCCGAGCCGAATGCGTCGGGCGACCACTCGGCGTGCAGTAGCAGCGTATCCGCGGTAGAGACGTTCTCGGCAAAGAGCACTTCGGGGTCGGGGCTGTACGACTCGCAGCTTGCCTCGATCCAATCACCGACCGTGCCGTCCACAAAGTGTGCCCGGCCCCGGAAAAGAGTCACGCCCTCTTCGGGTGCAACCATGCACCGCTCACCATACAACTCCACCATCCCCCCGCTCCGACTCCATGCCAGGAACCGCACGCCATTGCAGTAAGCCTCGAACTCAACTCTGTAGTCGAGCACTGTCCTATCGCCCCAGGTGTAGGGGTCCCACTGCGCGATAGGGTGAATGAAGCCGGGCCGGCTGCCGTCGCTCACCCAGAGGTCAGCCGAAGCCGAGTATGTTAGCATCAGAAGCAGCAGGGGGAATACCAATCGCAGCAACTTCATGTCTTCACCACCTTCGTCTCGGTCTGGAGCTTCAGTCGCCCCTCGCGGAAGTCGGCTATCAGCGCGTTCACCTTCTCGCCGATCTCGCCGAAATGTCCGGTCGCCGCGAACGCCTTATCAAGGTCGCGCTTCAGCCAGTCAGGCAGGTCATTGAGTCCCGCCGCGATCCCGCCGATGGTATCGAGCACAGCATCGAGTTTCGCCTGCGTCGTGCGTAGCGCGGCGAGTCGCCCTTCGGCCTGGGCAAGCGCATGTTGCGCTTCGGGCGAGAGTTTCGCCATCTCAACGCGCACTTCGACCAGCAGCGCGGCCACCTGATCTGCCGCGTCAAGGACGGCCTTGCGTTCAGCCTCGAATATCTTCATGCGATGTCATTCCTCCGGTGTCTTCGGCAGCGCCTTTGTCCCGCACTCCAGCAGCCACACCGTTGCTTTCCAGGTCAGCCGTCTCGCCTTTGCCCAGACGCGAGCCATGAGATCGATGGCTCCGCCCGACTGGTGGTAGCCGAACTTCTCCATGAACTCTTTGTTGTGCTTGTCTGCGTCAGACATACAGCTCCTTGATCTTTGCTCCCAGATTGAACGAGGGCCGTAGCGGCCCGACCACCACGCCGTAGGCGCGGCCTCGCGCTTCGACGATAGTGTTCTTGGCGATCACGATGGCGACATGCCCGATGTGCGAAGGCTTGTCAGGGTACTCGGCCGCATCCTGAATGAATACCAGCGCGCCCGGACAGCCGGCCGCAATGTCGATGCTGATCTTCTTCGGACAGGCGAGGTATTGATTGCCCGCGCCGTCGAATGCCGCGGTAAGCGTATCGCCCACCTGTGCGACGCCGGCCGCCCAGACATAACACTGAGCCAGCTCACTGCAGTCGAAGGCGGCTTGCTCGGCAAAGGCGTAAGGATTTGCGAAGTCGCGGGGGAGCAACTTCGCCTCCGCACCCATGCGGTAGGATTTGCCAACCTGGTGCAGGGCCCACAAAATGCCGAACCCGGCCTTAGTGACCTGTGGCATAGCTACTCTTCCTCCGCGAGCAGGCGCTCGTTCGCGATGCAGGGCCGCCCCTCCAAGTTGGCGCAGACCAAGGTGAGGCTCTTGCCCAGATTCACCAACGCCGTAGTCTGTGCCGTCGTCAGTGCTTGTAGCGCGTCAAACCGCTGCTTGCGTTCTGCCAACTCAGCTTTCGCCGCTTCCTGGCGCTCCAACAGGTGCTGCTCGGCCATCCTCTCCCGTTCACCCTGCTGGGCCGCGAGGTGATTATCGAAAGCCTCCAAGCGCGTGCGGAACATCTCCGTCAGCTTCCGCGTGCTGTAGGCGCGCTCGGCGATGATGGGAGCGAGTAGCACGATCACAATAAGCGCCATGAGTCCGATGTCGCCGTGCTCGATCAGCTTGTGTGCGCCGTCCGCATCTGTCGGGCCAATGCCCGCCGCGGAGGCGAAGGTGACTATCGCCCCCGCCGCGCCGATCCCCGCCATTGTCCAGAGCAGTTTGCTCACTGTCGATACCTCTCCGGGGTCTAGCCCCTCACTGTCCCTGTGGTAACGCAGCCTGTTTCGCCTCTGCCAAGAATGCCGGCAGTATCTGTGCCTGGTAGCCGATGGCGACGCTGTGCTTCTGCTCGATCTGTGCGACAGCGGCCGCCAGCTCTGCGCGGACGCGGGCCACCTTCGGCCCCCAGGCCTGCGCGTACATGCGCTCCGCATCCTCAGCGGTTACGACCTGCCTAGACTGTTTGGACTTCCTCTCGCTCATAGGGGTTGTTCCTCCAATGGTATTACCGGACTCCTCACAAACACATCGACCGCCGCGTTCGTTACCGCGGCAACCTCAGTCACTGTCGGCGGCTCTCTGCCGGACGCGAGGACCTGAGTGAGGTATCGCTCGCGGTCACTGACGGCCGCCATCTCGGCACTAACTGCATCAGCCATCGGCTGTAGTTTCGCGCGCCGGTTGGCTAGGTCATCCAGTTCCTTGCGAATCTCTTCCTCTGTCATTATCTCTCTTCTCTTAGGTCGCCCAGCCCAAGGCCTGCGAGTCGTCAATGAGTGAGCCGATAAGCTGTCGCAGGTTCACGCAGTCTGCGGCGAGTTGCGCCAGTGAAGCCCGACACTGGGTATCTATGGTCGCTCCGCCTGCCGGCGCGACATAGGTAATAGTGGCTACTGTGCGCGAAGCCGTTGAGTAGGTTTGAGTATAAGCCGCCCTCTGTGCCGCAGGAACGCCGCCAAAGAGACTGATGCCAGTAGCATTGAACTTGACGACGTTCGTGCCGCCCGCGTAAATGTCGAGCACGTTCGCACTCGACTCGACGATGTAGGTGTCACCGCTCATAGCAACGCCGTCGAGGTAGAGCCTCTTGGTGGCAGCGACGGCCATATCGAGCGCAGCGGTGATGGAACCGGACGAAGTTATCGCTCCAGTAGCGACATTGATGGAAAGGGTAACAGTCGCGCTGTTATCGCCCTTGAATATCTGAATGACGCGCGTCCCGCTTGTGTTTGTGGACCGGAAGAAGCGCAGCGCCACGAGGTCCGTTCCCGCGGCGGTGAGCGCATCGATGTCCCATGAGCAGTTGGTCGCGCCGGAGGTGTCGGCGATAGCGAATCGCTGTCCATTGTTCTCCTGTAGCGTCAGTTGGTTCGAGGCGCTGTTGATGAGCACAGTGCCGAAGGTTACATTGCCATCCGTTGTCAGGTCCTGGTTTACCCGGCTCTCTGCCTCGACATACAGATCGCCAAGCAATGATAGCAGCCGCGCCGCGTCGCCGGTGGTAATAGTTAGGATGCGATCAGCGGTCAGGTTGCTGCCCGGCTTGATTATGAGATCGTGTGAGGCATCGGTATCGAGCAGATGCAGGCCTGTATTCGGAAGCGTCACGGTCGCTCCGGCAAGCCAATCGACCGTTGTCCCGCTTTCCTCTCCTCCGATGAAGGGAGCAATGGAGACCTGCAAAGAGCCGTTTCCGACCCCAGACACCAATACTGATCCTACTCGTTGGGCGAACAAGGGGGATACAGGTCTAGTGGCTGTCATGGCTCCGGCAACTGTGGCCGAGACATAAACCCGGTCCCCGGCCGAGAATGCCGAAGTGTTGAAGTTCACGAGCAGCGCCAGCTTGAGCGCGTGACCATAGGCATTGTCGGCCAAGTCCGCGTGTAGAACCCCTACTGCGGGCAATGTCGTTAGGCTGTCGGCCTTAGCCAATGCCACATTCGGGACATTGCCGGTAGACCCAGTGACGTAAACTACTTGCCCCTTGGTCATAGGAGAGCCGGAGGTGTTTCTGACAATGAGGAAATTATCCCTGCCTAGAACCATCTCGATGCCGTCATCATCGAGGTAGGCAGGACGAGTGTGTCCCTGCGTGGTTAGTCCGTAAAGCCGGAAGTTCCCAGCGGCAGGCGTGGCTGGAGTGGAGATAGCACTAAACGTCGCCCCCAGGCCGATACCGGCGAAGGCCTGCAGGGTCGAGGCGCTCAGGGCCATCTCGACTCGGCCGATGTTCAGCGACGCGACTTTCCAGTACCAGGACTGGCCCTTCGCAGAGATCGGGAGATCGACTCGCAGTTGCAGGGGCGAAAGCATCGCGAAGCGCGCGCCTACCGCGTGGAGCGCTTCGGTTGTCCCATACCATGCCCGCTGAAAGCCGGTCAGCGTGTAGGTGTTCGCGCCGGTCGGTAGTGCCGTCTCGAAGGAACATATCTCGTCGCCAATCAAGCAGAGGTTCACGCCCGCCTGCGCGTCTGCGGCCCCAGTGGTGACCAGCGTTCCGGGGGAAGCGGATATGTCTACGTCGCAGGTAGAAGCGGGTTCCCAACCGCCCGCGCCCGCCGCGAGTTGTGCGGTGAGTTCGCCGATGATCGATCGCTGCGCGGTCTGCGCGAAGAGCGCATAGCTTGTGTCATCATGCGAGAGATAGACGTTCGCACCGCCCCAGGGCGCGGTCGACGCGTTCGGGTTGCCGAGAATCAGGCGCAGTGTGATGTGTCCCTGCGCCATGTCCGCGGGCTCCTCGTAGAGGTAGCCAACAGTCGCGCTGGGGTCGGACGTGAACGCGCCCGGCCGGGAGCCAGCTCTGCCCGCACCGCTGTAGTTAGGCTGCGTTGGGTATGGCCAGATCGGGTCATTAGGCATGGGTTATGTCCCGCTGGAATGTCTCTCCCCAATGTCTATGACCAACACCGTCCAAGCGAAAATTGTCGACGCCCTTCGAGTCACCCATCTCCTGCCAGACGCCGGATGCAATACGTCCCTCAAACGGCGCATCCATGCGATGGTCGAAGATCATCTGCTCGTCACCCGGCCAGCGCCACTGGAAATGACGCACGGTGTAGTAGTAGTCCGTGACCGCAGCAAGCACAGCACGATCAAGACGTGCGTATTTGGCTGCGGGATCAATACATCCGTAGACTGTAAAGCTAGGTCCGACATATTGCGCCACGCTCATAGTGAAAATGTGTGGCTCGATGCCTTTCACGTCGGGTAGCGGTATGTCGTAGACTCTGTTGGCGATCTCCAGCAGCCAGAGTATCGTGTCGGCGGGACAAGGCCGAGCGCCTCTCATCTTCCCCCGCTTTTCTGCGATGTTCGTGCTTAGTAGTGTATCCAGCGCAGCCGGGTCGAAAGCGGGGTGATTCAGCCACGCCGCGAGCCTAGCGATCAGCCATAACGAGAGTGGGGACGAGTGTATAGCTACATTGAGCCACGTATCTACTGCCAGTTGTGCGAGGTAGATGGTAGGGTCGGCGACATAGCAGTCTAGGCCGAGCACAGAGACTGGCCGCAGAGGTCTATCCCATGGCGTCCATGTCGCCCCTTCATAATAGGGATCGTCGTCCGTGGGATAGGCAGTAACGTCACAGTGCAGTTCATTTGGGAGTAGTAATTCCCAGTGCCGGGGACCCCACTGTTTGACTGTTGCGTTGAGGTCCTGGACAACGGCAGCAATGTGATTCTCGGTTATATCCAAGTCAAGCTGAAGTCCATCCCATGTTCGAGGCCAATGGGTAATTCCCAACGGTAGATACTGTGCAGGGCCGCCCTGTATGGCATAGCGAATTCCTAACTTATCAAGATTGGTCAACACGGACGAAACAGCAGACCAGTAAGACTGATTATAGCCATCGACCCAGTCCATGTACCTCTGGCAGTCATCCCGCACGATGTTCGGGGCGATACCGTCCATGCGCTCGTCGAGCAGGCGCCACGCGACCACGCCGTCGAGTTGATGGAGGAGCGCAAGTCGGCGCAACTCGCCGTAGTGCAAGGCGGTCCGTGCTATACGCGTCATCGCCGGCCAGTCGGGTTCGGCCATCGCCGAGAGACGGAGGAATTCGCGCTCGGGGGTCGAGAAGATCATCGCTTTGGCTCCGCCACTATGAATGTGAAGTCGCTACCGATGATGCCTGCCGCCATCGCCTCCCGTTCGGCCGCGTAGAGCCGATGGAGCCAGCGGCAGTGTTCAGCATTGCCGAAGTCGAAGCACTGCATCGAACCGCTCAGCAGATGGTGCAGCAGCGCACCTCCGTAATCGATCCGATCCAACACGGTGAAGCGGTCTTCGAGCAATGGCACTATCTCGTCGGAGCGAATCGCCTCCGACGGATCGATGGCCGCAACGATAGCCGGCGTCGGCGTGCAGTTGGCGCGGACTCTACCGGCGAGATCGAGTTTCAACTCGACGGGCAGTCGAGCAAGCCATTCCTCCATGAGCGCGGACTGCGTGGGAGTGCAAGCAAAGCGCGCGGGGCCGACGTATTCGTTGAGCAGCAGCAGTCCGCCAGGCTTCAGCGCGCGACACGCTTCATCATAGATCTGCTCCAAATCGGCCACATGATGCCAAGCCATCCAGCCTATCACTAGGTCATACTGGTCATCGCCGAGGGCAATCGAGTTGATGTCGCCAATCAGCAGCCTAAGTCCAGCGATGCCTTCACGCGCGGCTTTCACGCGGCCTATCTGCAATGCCGTTTCCGCAAGATCATAGCCCACGCAGGTCTCGAATGCGCCCATGGAGAGAAACTGGCGCTCGGCTGCGGCCTCACCGCACCCGAGGCTGACCGATTTCCTTGGCGACTGGCAGTACTTGCGCTGAAACCATGTGTACCAGTCGATGCCGCCGAAAAGCGGGAAGACATAGTCCCAAAGTAGCCGCGAGGAGCAAAGCCAGTTGCTCCGAGCGGTGTCGTGTGTGAGCGCCTCTTGATTCCAGCACTGCGCGGTCTGAGCGGTCATCGACTCAATGCCTCCTCGTATACGCTGATCATCGACTTCGCGGCCTCCACCCAAGTCGGCGGCCGCACATTGGCCCAGCCCCGCCGCCGCTTCATCTCCGTGTCGATGGCGGCCGCGATGCTGTCAACGTCGTCGGGATCGCAGAGGCTGCCTACCCGCCCGAACTGCTCCGCCGCCCATGACTCCCGTGAGTGAACGATGTTGCAGCCGAGAGCCAGGGCATCGAGCGTCACTTGTCCGAATGGCTCGAAGCGCGAGGCATTGACGTGGACATGCGCGCGGCGGTACTGCTCCCAGAGCGCCTCGCCTCGCAGGAAGCCGAGCATCTGCGCCTTCGGGTAGGCTGTCACCGCCCGGGCGAATTCATCGGTATAGGGATCGTGCACCGGGTCCTCATTGAAACCAGCAAACCGCACCGCCACATCGAGCCGCTTGCAGGCCTCCAACACCGAGACTTGGTTCTTGTAGTCGCAGACCTTGCCCGCCATCAGCACCGCGGGCTCTGCTTCCACATGACCGTTCGGCGAGAACAACACCGGGTCAACGCCCATCGGCACAACCGAGATGCGCTTATCCGGCCACTGTCCAGCATACCAAGCCGCCTCGGAGCGCGAGTAGCAGACGAGATGCTGCGCCCGGTTCAGAACTCGTTCGACGTACCACTTGGGGAGCTCGCGGCCGGGCGGCTTGTGCGTGATGGTCGAGCACACCACGGGCCGCTTGCCGTCACACGTCTCTGCCGCCGCCCATGCCCACTCGAACTGCACGTGATGCAAGTGCACTAGATCGTAGCCATCGTGTTGATCGAAGTCGGGAGTGCGCAGGTCCGCGTAGATGCCCAGAGCGCGCAGGCCTTTGCGGTAGCCCTCGATCTGCGTTAGGTCTCCGCCGAAACCGGGGTGTGGGCCGGCATAGGGGTCGCGGTTGAGCATGAGCACGCGGTAGGGACTGGCCTCTCTGCGGGCATCCACGACGCGCAGATAGTCCTCGCCCGAGGCGGCGATGTGGTAGTGCGCGCGGTCAGTATGGCCCTCACGCCAGCCCTCGCGGGCGAGCCACGCCCGCGCCTGCGCCAGGCTGCCAGCGTTCGAGCCCCTGAGCGCCCCCAGGCGGAGCAATGCGCCGGAACCGCAGCCATACCCCATTGTGCCGTCTGAATGCTCCTGGTAGCCCCACACGGCCCCGAATTGCGGGTTCCAGGCGAGGTAATCGACCAGCGCTCCGACATAGGACGGCGAGAGGTGAGCATTCTTGCCGGTCACGAGCAGGTACTCGGCGCTCTGACCAGCGATCGCTTCCGCCCAGTCAACCCGTCCCGCCACCTCCCAGGTCGGCCCGTCACCCACATCCTCGCCGGCGCCAACCACGAGCAAGCGTCGTTTCCGCAGGCGCACATCGACTTGTGCGGCCGCCTGCTTTAGGTGCGTGGCTCCTGTCCCCCACATCGCGATGATCTTTGCTCCTCCCGCGCGGGCCTCGGCAGAAAATCGATGGTCGAATCCATGGGCCGGGTAGTTCGGATCGCCAGGGGCAAGTGTCGCTTCCGCCCAGGGCTTCGCCGGGATGATTGTGCAGGAGAAGCTGATGCCGCCGACCCCTGATGGCTTCGCCTGCGGTCGCGCCTCGCGTACGGCGAGCCCGGGCGCGATCTGCACGCCGCGCTCAGTCTTCTCGTAATCCCAGGCGAGCGCCGTCACCGCGCCATGCTGGTAGATGTGCGGGACCGGAACACCCACGATATCGCGGCCGCCGCGCCGTGCCCACTCTGTGAGCATTGACCAAAAGGCGCTAGCGTCGGGCAGCACATCATCTTCGAGCGTAAACACGAAGTGACAGCCATCGGGCACACGCGTGCGCCCCTGCTGGTAGAGGTAGGCGACCTGCTGGTCCTTCTGCCCGACGTGGTGCAGATCGCGCCAGAGTTGTAGGTTCGGATAGGCGGGTTGAATGAGTGCCGCCGCCTCGTGGAGTGCCTGCCAGAATGCTTCGTCGTGCGAATTGCAGAGCCACAGCAGGTGTGCGTGCGTGGGAAGATTGAGCGCAAGGAAGTGCTCGACCCACCGCCCGAGTGCCCAGTCCTTGCCAGAGAACAGCGTCACTGCGGCGAAGTTCGGGCAATCCGGCCGGAACTCGTTTGCGATCCTATCGGTGAGGTCGGGTGCGCGATAGCCCCACCAATCGAGGCCGCCAAGTTCTTCCAGTCGCGCCAATCCATCGGCCCAGCCGGCGGCCCCATGGAATCCCAGACCCACATGCCACGGCGATACCGGCTCGCCCTGAGCAGCCAACACAATCGTCCGCTTGAGCTTTCCGCCCCCGCTCACGTCATAACCCAGGGATTGCGGCGAGAGCCTGACCTTGGCGTTGAAGTCGAGCGTCGCTGGCAGTAGTTCCGGCCAGCGCTCTCCGACCAGAGCCGCGTCGAGATGCAGGTCCGCGCCCCAGGGCAGCACCTCGCCCGTCTCTCGATTGACCAGCACCGCGTCATCGGCGAGGAACTGCGCGCCCCGATCGAGGAAGGCGAGCAGCGCAGTGGTCTTCCCGCTGCCGCTGTGGCCTACGATCAGCGTCACTCCATCGCCCTGCGTGATAGCCGCCGCGTGCAGTAGCTCCCATCCATCCGGGGCGCACCACTGAGGGATCGCGAGCCAGAGCCAATCGAGGACCGCCCCTGCCATGAAGGACGGCTCGGGGACCCAGACGCGAAGACGATCGCGTTCGCACAGGACCTGCGCGTCCATGACGTCCAGCGCGCCGGGCCAGTTTGGCATCTCGCCGCCCCGGATCGCCTCGACCGTGAACTCGCGCGCCGGTGCCGTTGGCCATCCGCACCGCTTCCGCGCCACCAGGTCGAGCGCCGGCCAGTTCGTCGAGAGGTCCATTATGCCTATGGCGGTGCTGTACTTCATGTCCAGTCCCCGCGCGATGTAGTGAATGCGTCGCCCCAAGGCATAGTCTTGAGCTTGCTATGAAGAAAACTGTGGCAAGGCGTACATAGCGTTTCGAGTTTCTCTGGCCGGTGGTCATACGGATCGCCGGTATGATGGCACTGCTTCAATCTCTTCATGTCGGACTCGCCTGGACTGACGCATTGAGCCTCGCATAGCTGGCAAATAAGGCCATCTCTCTGATAAACAGTCGCCCGATTATCCTTGTACCTTGCGGACCGTATCCTGCGAATGGTCTCTGCGGTTTTCCCGCCCTGCCAATTGTAGTGGTTCGGGCCGCTCATTTTCGCGAGCGTTTCAGCGGAGTGCTTTCCTCCCAATAAGGAGGCACTAATCTTCCGCTTGGTATCCGTCGTCAATTTATGCCCCAATGCAATCTTGTTGCCCATCTTAGATGCGCTCATACGCGCCCGCGCCTCGGCGGAATGCTTTCTGCCGAGATTTGCCGCACCAATCTTCGCCCGGTGTTCCACGGAGAATGGCGGCCTCTTCCGTCCACGGAGGGCAGCGGCGACTTTGGCACTGTGCTCTGGAGTATGTTTCTCGCCAATCCTGCGCTGATTAGCAAGTACAACATTCGCTCGATGCTCTGGGGTGAACTCCCTTGACTTACCCGCGGGATGAAGTCTCGCACAATCTGGGCTGCAAAACTGCCTCCGCGCCCATCGCTTCGCTTCGGACCAACTCTGCCGTTCATATTGCTGGCCGCATCGAAGGCATATCTTTGTGTCGATCACCGCTCCTCCACTCCCGCAAATGTAAATGTTCCGTCTGGGTTCTCGGTGATCTTTACGATGCGGTAGACGCTGCCTTCGAGCGCGTAGGCCGATGCCCCGATCATGGCGCAACTGACGAGAATGCCCGGCTCATACCATGCCCCCGCCGGCCCCATGCCCCACTCGGCAGAGGCCGGGCCGGTGATCCTCGCCCACAAGAGCTTGCTCGCGATCTTGTCCGCCATCGCCGCGGTAGTCACGCCATTCAGTGAGAGCTGTTCTCGGTAGAGCCCGCGGCGCCCGATGTCCCAATCGTCGCGGCGTTCTGTCACTCCACTGTTATAGCCGTCGGCCCTATCGAGATACTCGACCGTGACAGTATTGGCGACCTGTCTGTCGCTAGCGCGACTGTACTTGGGCACATAACCATCGAGCCATTCCCAGGGCTGTATCTGCGTATATGGCAGGTTCTCTCGGCTCGGACTGCGCCGACTGTGGAGCCTGAATGTCCCCTGGCTGAAGACAAGCATCCCGTCGAAGTAACTGAGTAGATGTTCGATGTGTGCCGTGCCAGGTTGCGAACCATCGAGGATCGGTGAGCAGTAGAGATTCATGTATGCGGCGTGGCCCGCTTCTTCGACGAAGGTAGCCGCGTCGAGGTCGGTCGCCGCGAAGCCTAGCCCATACCGCGGGTTCGTGAGGAAGTCCGCGAGACATACCACGGGATTCATGTCGCCGTTAGCATCCTCAACGTAGCCGTCCAGGCCCAGCGTTGTGAGGCTCGCGTTATCGGCCACCACATCGGCTGTCGTACGATGAATCTCGAAGGTGAAACTGGGGATCGAGGTCGTATAGCCGAGCGGATAGGACTGCATCACGACGTAGCAGACGCCCGGGTAAGCGGGGTTGGGCGGGTCGACGGCCCCCAGCGGCCGCACGGTATTCGAGGCATCGGTGAGCGGGATCGCGCCGCCGCCCGGAGTCGTCTCTACCTGAAAATCGTAGCCTGAGAGATTGGCGGCGTAGTAGGTGGTCCCCGCGGTGAGTCCTCCCGCCGTAGTACTGACCTCAATCGCGTCTCCGTTCTGTAGACCTGTGCGCGCCGTCAACCCGGCAGAGTGGACGGTATCACCGATATTCACGAGGTTGCAGGAAAACCAGGAGGTTCCAGCATGATTGCCGATGTATGCGTTTGCTACTTGTGCCGGATCGCCATCCTGCCAGTCATAGGCCAGCGCATCCAAGTCGGCAATGTCGCCACCAGCCCAGACGTTCAGGATGTTGCTGACCCTTCCCTCACAGAGCGCGATGGCGAGGCCAACGGTGTACGTTTCCTGGCCTGTTCCTTTGCTCCCGCCGCCCGATCCGCCACTGTCAGCCGCGTGTGTCTGGAAGTCACCATACCAAATGATCGTGCCCGCGACGCGGTTGCGACCATAGACTATGGGGAGCACCTGACCTTTTTGCGGGGCGGAAAATCGCAGTCCGCCGACGCGCATTGCCTGGGTTTGCGATCCGGGAGGGTAGAGATAGGAGCCGAGCATCGCGCCGACCATCATGCCGTATTGCGCGCCCTGGGGGGTTCCTGTCAAGGCGAAACCGACTGCGCCGCCGACAATAGTTATAGCGGTCTGTGCCATCAGCCAGACCTCCGCAAACGATAGGCCGCGACAAATCGCCGTGTCAGGCTAGCGGTGGCGATGAGGTCGCAGCGCACTTGGTCTCTGGTGGCAGCATGAACAACTCGGCCCTCACCGATATAGAGTCCGCAGTGCGAAGCGGCCCGGCCGAACTTGTAGGTAAGAATGTCCCCGACCTCGAAAGGCGGCTCAATAGGATCGGCCACCCGGGCGATGCCTTCGAGCAGAATCTCGCGGCCATGGTGAAGCATCCAATCGGGAGAATAGGATGGCAATTCCTGCCGGGCTATCAGTCCGACGGCCTCCAGTATGGCGACGACCAGATTGACGCAATCGACACCGACGCCACGGATACGCGATCCATGGTGGAACCTCGTGCCACACCAACTCCGCGCTTCTTCGGCTATTCTGCGCTCCATCGCCGAGGTCACAGGAGTCTCCCCGCGAAATGCCCCGGCAACTGCGCGCCCTTGGCCATATTGGCCCGGCCCCGGCGAGTTCACGCTCTGCCGGGGCCACTCCGTATCGACATTATAGCAAACAAGCGTATCCATAGCAACCGCAAGCGCGCTCATGCTGCCGCCTCCAGTTTGACTCTTTTCCAGCGGCGACGTTGTGCCTCAGCCATGTGTTGCAGATGGTCCTGACTGAATACGCGTCCGTGCAGGGTCCTCGAAATCTTCTCCTTCACATCGGGCGGGCGAGGGCCCAGGCATATTCCCTTCTTGGCGGCAGAGATGCGTGCGCAGACTTCGGGACTGCGCTTACGTCCTCGGTGCGTTGCGGCCGTTCGCTCTATGGCATCGAGGCTACGCTTCCGTCCCCGGCCTATCTCGCTAATCTTGGCGCACGTCTCCTCTGAATGGTGCTTGCCCAAATTGGCCGCCCTCAATTTGGCGCGCGCCTCTGCGCCGACGATCTTCCCCCGGTGCGCGAGACCGATCTTCGCGCGGCTTTCCCGCGAAAGCGGCGTCTGCCAGCTCTTCGCGAGGTTCCGCAGCGCCGCTTCGCCGACGGGCCTGCCTTTCTTGGCCGCCGACATCTTTGCTTTGGCTTCAGTACTATGACGCAATCCGACAGCGCCGTCCCCGCCATCTGTGAGGTTTGTCAGACGACAACCCTGCACTCGATAATGGGCAATCCATCCTCGCTCTGCTTGGGCATAGCCACATCCATCCCCCGCTTCGATTACGCGCATGGCAGGCTGCAAACCCTCAGCGAGCAGAGACGCTATCCAGCGGGAGACATAGTACGACTCGCCCCTCCTGGCATTGCAGAGATGCACGCCCAGTCGTGATCGCGGCCGCGTCGTCCATCCGACATACCTGACCTCGCCATCTCTCGGATCGATAAGTATGTAGATGAACCAAGGCCGCGCCATGTTAGAAAAGGACCTCCTCTGCGGGGATCGTCGGAAAACCGCGAAAACGTGCCGTGTTCGAGAACCGCGCATCGCACGTAGCCCACGTCTTGTCGCACCCCGCGCACACCGTGAACTGATCACCTGCCGCTACCGCGAATCTCAGCGGATCAGCCCAAAACAGAGAGCCATCGTCAGTGTGCTTGCCGATGCTCCGCCGCGCCCCGATATTCAGGCCGCCCGTGAACTCGACTTCGCCTAACGCAAAGTAACTGTCAGCTTGGGCCAATGCCGAGATCAGATGCGTGCGACTACCGCCTGTCGCGGTCCCGGTCACAGTGTAGGCCGCGCGCATCGCCGCCTCATTGCCTGCCCCAGCGCAGCGAGTGTCGAATAGACCGTTGTTGCAGGCTGCCTGAAGCACCGTCATCGGGCAGGGCCGCACGCAGCGCCCGAGCGCGGACTGCAGCTCTACAGTGACGACGGACGGCGTAATGCCGGAGGCGCCGACCACATCCCAACGTGAATGGTAGAAGACGCCCAGGTTTTTCAAATTGACCTGATAGCGCCAGAGTTCCGCGCCATCGAGCACGTTGTTGAGGCACATGTCACCAAGGGTCGTCCGCTCCGAGGCCGGGCCGGAGGTGACGAGCAGCTCCACGTTCGGCAGGTCGAGCGTGCAGCGGTCTACCTCCATCGTCCCGCCGCCCTCCAGCGCGGAGAACCGAAAGCCCAACGGCTCGAAACGCTGCTGCCCGTCGCCATCGCCCACGTCGAGGTATTGTGCGTCATCGTAGTTGGCGAGGCGCACGACGGCGCCACCATAGACCAGGCGCGCCACCAGCAGGTCGATGACCCGGCGTTCCGGGTCGAGCAGTGCTTCGGCGAAGCGCGGATCGATGCTCTTCATGGCTGCATCTGCCCCCGGCATCGCACCGTCCACGCGCCATTGAGGGCGGTCGGATAGGTCACCCCGCCATCAGTCGATATCTGCGCCCTGGGAGTATCCTCTGCCCAGCGTACGGAATCCCAGTTAGCAACCCACCCAGCAGCATAGTCATTCCAGCTATCTTCATGGCCGTAATGTGTCCACGGAGCCCCGACTAGCGAGGATGCGGAGTAGAGGACGACATGCAGTGTTTCGCCGGTCGGCACTGTGAATGGCTGAGTGAGCGCTGCCTCCATGTAGACGGGTTCGCCGGCAGTATTGATAGGGGTACAGAGAACACCAGTGCGAACCTGCCCCGCGTCAGATGCCCAGACGAGAACATAGTGCAGTGAATCCGCAGGCGCGCCATTGGTAGAAAGCACTGCCCCCACGCGGTCAATCACCATATCATGCGTGGTTTCGATCAGGAACACTTCGCGGGTGCGCGTAAGGCTATAGACGGCTTGGGCCAATGGCCCCTGGCAGTGCCCGACGATCTGCGGTGCCTGATTCAGGAAGAAGGCAGGATGATTCGCCGGGTTGCGCGATCCCCATGACCCACCAGCCGCCCGCGTCGCTACTCCGAGCCAGCTATTGGGCGTGTTTTGGCAGCGGCGATCATCAATGACATAGCCTCCCCACAGCATGTCGTCTTGCGCCTCGCCAGGAATAGCATCGGGGCAACCCGCGGTATACTGCACGTCGATGCTGTGCGTTCCTGCTCCCCAGTCATCGGCATATGCCTCGACAACAACCCAGTAGCGTGTTCCCTGAGTCAAATCGACTGACGCCGTTAGCGTTACTGTCTGCCATCCTGTAGATGGGGAATGGGTACCCGACCCAAGCAACGTGCCGGGCGCGCCACTGGCATTAGAGTAGAGGCAGGCGCGGGCGGTTTGCGTCGGAGGTGTCGCGGGCTCAATGAGGCTCGAAACATAGTAGCTGATATCTGCTACAGTCACATCAACTGGACAGACGAACGCAAACCCAACTGCCTCGCCAATCGTATCAAGTGTCGCCTGCGCTATCGCGCCTCCATGCACGACCTGCCTTATCGGGTAGATGTCTTGCTGGTGGGAGACCTGCTCCAACGATACCCGCGCGGCATAGCCTCCCCATTTGAGGCGGTCATAAGCGAAAGCATCATCGGAGAAACACGCTCGCCAACCGCAACTTGTAGCCGTATAGGTGAGGTCTGTATCGCGGGCTGGAGCTACGTCAAACTCTACACGACCTGTCTCCGGGTCAACATAGGCATTCGCGTATGGTGCGCCGTCTACCTGAATCACTGCCCCACTGGTGTAGTCATGTGGCAGATGGAAAACGGTCGTGGTGCCATCCCCAATGCCGAACTGGCGGGCAATCGGCGCTGCGGTATAATCATCGAGACGAAAGAATGAGAGACTGCCCTGCTGTCGCTCGAAAAGGTCGAGGATGCTCTGCCACTGCGCGGCAGTGAGT
>ERZ1292629.815-Hain-H43-01um-R1-815-length-33959-cov-11_pt1 | contig 33959 bp, 45 predicted proteins | sample MGYA00564399_ERZ1292629 | MGnify/ENA primary metagenome ERZ1292629 (study PRJEB36523, sample SAMEA6512636) | groundwater metagenome | collected 2019-01-08 | study: AquaDiva: Metagenomics assemblies of 32 groundwater samples
GTCGCCCGCTTCATTGTATTTTGCCGGGTCGCCAGTATATCGATATTCATGATAATCTTCATTGTACTCCCAGTTCTCTGCTTTTATTTCCTTTTTCATCTTTCTTCACCTCCTTTCTCGTTCTAATCATACCTCACAATATCACATATGACATGTGTAGTCAAATAGATAGTTTTAATAAGGCAATAAGATTTATTAATACAGATGGCATGGAAATTAATAAAGCAATATTAAGGCCTGCCCACATAACAATCCTGTAACCAAGTAACATTTTTGTAGCTTTCTAAGTATTAGAAAATAAAAAACACAACCACTTGTATTTTTTTCTTGACAAACCCCATAAATTGTGGTATTAAAAATATTAATAAGTCTATAATCATGAATATTGATACTACAAACATTACCGCAGCAATAACTAAATCAAAATATGCCGGATATAAAACCGACCTCGGGGAAATTCTTCGGCTCCGCTATCACAACAATTTCAGTCTGGGAGATATCGCAGCTAAATTGCATTGCAGCAAAACGGCCATTCTCCGAAGGATCAAAACTTTTGAAAAAATTCTGAAATCACCAGAGGAAATCCGGGGTTACAGGGATTTCAAAGCGCACATTTTCGACAGCGTAGAGTTAGAACTTTTAGAAGCGATGATGAACAAAGAAAAAATAGAGAAGGGGAGCATAAACAATCTTGGCTATGTATTTCAACAAATCTTCCAGGCCAACAGGCTGACGCAAGGCCTGGCAACAAGCAACATCGAGCTCCACACAGAAATCAAGAGTCTTGAAGAGAAGATCACTGAGGCCAGGCAGTTTTTGTCAACCAATCCTGCTGATGCGGGGGCTCAATAGTATTAATTGTAACTCACCAATTGGTAATGTAGTAATGGTGTAGTAGTGCAGTAGTTTGGTAATGAGGCATTTGCAAGGTAGTTTGGTAATCGGGTCAACATTAACTCTCGTGGTGGGATAAAAGGCAAGAGCAGTGCAATATTTGTCAACGACTATAGTAGTAGAAACAGGGGGTAATGTCTGATAAAGTACAATATGTTAAATACAAACATCAATGAAACTAAGCACTTATAAAATCTTGACACATTATGGCACTCTCCTTATAAGTTTTACTTATAAGTCAATAGGGAATCTTATAGGGGTGGGGGGGGGGAGGGAAAATGCCGTCTGGGCGATGATAAGGTTCCTTGCCTCCTGTCCACAGAGAATCCTAAAGGGGTTTATTGAGAAGGCATAACATGGACGAACTTGTTAAGATTAGACAAATTTTAGAATCGAACAAAAGTAAAACATTTGTTAATCGAATTTTGAATCCAGAAATCTATCCTCGTCTTAATCTCGGTCGAGGGGGTTTTGCAACCCACGGAATGTCGTGGATGAAAGTTGGGGATAAATATCATGTTTTTCCTACTATTCTTTGGGACGGTAAAAATCTTACGAAATATGATCCCAACGAGGCCTATAATTATGTCAAGGAAACTGGTAATTATATTGAATTTGATTCCCCCGAAGAAGCTGATTGGTTTAGTAAACGATATAAAGCCATATGGGGTGAATAATTCCTAAAGGGGCTTGGCATGATAGAATTTGAAGGAGGTGGGTTTTATGTCTTTTTCTTGGCTTGAGAGGTCTGAGAGTTATGGGCGGAATCGGGGGTCGGTTTATATTTACTGTAAGGGTTGTCGGAAGGTTGTAATGAGAGATGGGCATGATTACTGTCCTTCTGGGTATACTGGATTTTGTTATGACGAGAATACAAATACAGATAACATCCTCTACAAGTCAGATAAAATACTTACAAGCGCAAATACAACACTTATAAGGGGAGCGAATGCCGTTAAAGGAGGGGAGTAGCCGAGGGGTGATTTCGGGCAATATATCTGAGCTTGTTCGCTCTGGTCGTCCGCAGAAGCAGGCGATAGCGATAGCCAAGGCAAAGGCAGGTAAGGGGCGGGGTGGCACAAGGGTATCTCATGTTGAAAGAGGGAGAATAGCCCACAAGAAGGCGTGGAATAAGTATCTAAAGATGAGGGGGAAGTAATGCCGAAAGAGAAGACAACAGATGAATTAATTGAAGAAGAACAGGCAAGGGTTAAGAGGGTTAGGCGAAAAGTTCAGCCCTTTACTAATCGCCCGTTAGTTGAACACGATGAAATTCCGGAGAAAGAGCCAGAAAAGGAGACCGAGACTCCTTTGGTTGATTTTATAGATGACTGGAAAGTAGGGGTGAAGATAATCGGAAGGAAGATAAGGGGAAGATGACAAGGGAAGAGGCCATAGGGGTCATAGAGGGTGGCGAAAGAAGGATAGCCGAACTCAAAGAGTTAGACCCATTTTGGTATTTTACGCCGACAAACGGAGATATCTCCCAGGAGAGAATGGATTTCCTGAAAGAATTTATTCCCCCGGAATTCATACCGGACATTTTTTATGGGCAGAAAGAGGTACTTAAAAGCAAGGCAGACATTATATTTGCAGGGGGAGGGAACCAGGGGGGGAAAACAACCCTTGCCATAATCAGGGCATATATTCAGGCTACAGGTGAGTTACCCTTTGGCTTAATCGGGGTATTTCCCGAGTTAGAGATGCCAGAGAAATTTCCACAGAGAATAAGGATTGTTTGCGAGGATTTAGTAAACGGTTTTGAAAAGAATATAAAACCCACGCTTAGATACTGGGCTCCGCGAAAATACTTAAAAAGCAAGAGCTTTGAAGATGTATGGTCTGAGAAAGAGAGAAAACTTACATTAAGCAATGGTAGTACTATAGAAATAATGTCTGATGACCAGGAAGTGGATAAGTTTCAAGGGCCACCAATCAATTTAACTATTTTTGATGAAGAACCACAGTTTAAAAACTATGAGGAATGTCTTATGCGGCACTCGGTTACGGGGTTGAAGATGCTTTTTACTATGACACCCACAAAGGGCATGACATGGGTATATGACCTTATAAACTCCAACGGAGTGGACTCGTTCTTTATGCCTTCGGTTGTAAACCATAAAATCGAGTTAAACAAATTAAGAGAAATATTAAATAAGATTAAAGACCCCGATGTGATTAGAATGAGACTTCTGGGTTCATTTGTTGCTCTTTCGGGACTCATATATCCACATTTCGATAAGAGAATTCATACGATTGACCCGCCCCGGATAACCGAACATAATATTGTCTATCTTGGGGTTGACCCCCATTTTACGACAGAAACCGCCTGTGTCTGGGTAGCATTTGACAGAGACAATACTCCCATTGTTGTCGAGGAAATGTTTAAGAGGGGAACAGTTGACGATATATGTGAGGAGATTCTTTTCAGAAGTAATAAGTATCGTATGGGATGGGCTTCATTTGATTACTCGGCGAATACGGATGTAGAAATTTATGGAACTAATATTTTTCAGGACTTTCAGAAACACCTGAATACTAAGGGGATTTGGTGCAGACTCGCACCCAAAGGGGCGGGAAGCGTCAATTACGGGGTTAGCGAGATAGGAGAAATGCTCAGGCTTGACGAAATAACGAAAAAGCCGAAATTCTTCATATCTAAAAACTGCCCCATGACCATAAATGATTTTCAGACATTAGACAGGGATACTTATGCTAATGAAGATATTAAGGGGCCTAAAGACAAAATAAGGGAAGGCAAGAGGCATAGACACGCTTGTGTGAGATATATTTTCCAGTTAGCTCCTATGTGGATTCCTCCACAGGAGGTTGTTCCTATTTATAGACCAGACAATGAAATGGTGGGATATTAGAATGGAAGATACGATACCAGAACGAACAACTGATTCAGAATACGATAAAGAATTTCTCGCCAAAGTTAGAAGGTGGAAATCAGAAGGCGAAGAAGGGATGAAACTTCGTTGGTCTAAATGGCAAGAGAGTATCAAGCAGGTAAAAGGTGAATTCCCGACAGATGAACAATCGAGGTCTAAGGTCAGAAATCGCTCTAAGCTTTTTTGGCGTAAGACATGGGCTACTATTTGGAGACTACTCGCTACCATGTATCAAATTTTCTTAAAAGAAGATTCCGTGAAAATCGAAGGCAGAATGGGAAACGATGATGATGTCGTAAGGGGAAAGTTGCTTACCGAAATGGTTAAATATCGAAGGGACTTAATGAATAAAAAGGGAGATTTGTTCGTTAAATTCATTTGGTCTATTCTTGACATTCTGCAGCTTGGAACCGCAGTGATGAAACTTCGTTGGGTATATAACGAGACAAGAGATGAACCGGAGGCCGTTTCTTATGCTCCCGAAAATGTATTTTTTGACCCCTACGCTACTACTCAGGAGGATATGAAGTATATAATTTTTGAAACATATCTGGCACAGGAAGACCTTGAAGAAATGGGATATGAGAATCTTGACAAAATAAGAGCCACTTCGAAATCCGATAATTTAGTTACAAGTGCAAGAGAGAGTTCCGGTTCAGCAATAGTTAAGCCTCCACTCTCCGTTGACTCAAATTATTACCCAAAAGATGGAAGTGGTGAAATGTTTGGAGTGGTAGGTTTTAAGAAAAGGTATAAAACATGGGAAATTCTCTGGAAGGAAAGGGGTAAAGTCGTGTATGCGGTTACGAATGAAGGACATACGGTTTTAAAATATCCCTCCAAAACACCGCTTGAGATATACCCCGCAATAATAGGGAGTTGTCTAATGGAACCCCACTCCCTACTTGGTGAGGGGTTTCCCGAACCGATGTCAGGTCCACAGGAGTCAGCGAATGCTACCCTTAATATGAGAAAGGACGCTGTAGCCCTCGCCCTTAACCCTCGGTATATCGTAAGCCGTTTTGCTGGGGTAGATTTGCAGAGTTTAGTTAATGCAAAGCTCGGAGGACTCATAATAGCCAATGATGTAAGCGGAGTAGTCCCCGAGAGAACTATAGATGTTACACAAAAAGCCTATGTGGAAGCAGAATCGGATGACTTGATGATGCAGGAAATGTCAGGAATAACCTCGCAGAGGGAGGGGTTTGTGGGTTCTCCAGGGGAGAAGGCAACGGTAGCCAACATACGATATCAAGAATCAGGGACAAAACTGGACCTGTACGCAGGCATAATTGCCGAGACATTTTTCAAAAAGTTCTTTTTCCTTCTTTCTTATATGATTCAGAAACTCGAAACAGATAAAACGGTTTTTAGGGTGGCAAATGCAACTTTACGAAAAGAAAACCCAGAACATGAAGATATATGGACGATAAATAGTTTTGAGGCAGATTATATCGTTCAAGTGGGGACAGATGTGTTAGGCAAACAGCAACAGATCAATCAGGCCATGATGGCGATGGATAAGGCAACGGCCTCGAATGCGGCCACCTTTCAGCTTATACAATTAGGGGCATTACCACCGAACAAGGCAACAGTATTTGATACTACAAAGTTTATGTTGGATTTGCTTCCATTGATTGGTTTTAAGAATGTGAAAGATTATACGATTCAAGTGCAACAGCCGGCGCAACCGTCGGGTGAAATTGCGGGCATTGCCTCGCCACCGAGACCCCAACCCATAGAATCGGAGGTTATGGGTGGCTAATCATAATGAATTTTCAGATAGGGAGATTTTTGAATTAATTGAAAAAGGGGAAGCCATTCACAGACTTGAGGAAAATGAGGATTTTAAACTCTTACAAAAAGCATGGAAAAGATTATCTGAAATGGCACTCGACCATCTCGTTAAAACAGATGCCAAAGACATAGAATTGATACATGAACTACAGACGATTATCAAATTTTACAGAAATGTTTTAGGCAGCACGCTTGATTCTATTAAATATGAAGGTCATGTTGCTTTTGAGGAAGCAACGGAAAGGGGTTTGATAGGTGAACCAGATACGGAGGAGAATCCGTGAAAATCTCACATTCGGGCATCCAACCCGTAAAAGGAGGAGGAAATGAGTAAGGAAAAAGAGGAAATGTATGACCAACTTTACGAAGAGTCATATAAAGAGCGGGGCATTGAAATAACCCCTGAACAGGCTGCCGAGCCTGTAAAAAATACGGAAGAAGAGAAAGCAGAAAAACCCGCAGACTCAGGCGTTACTGAGAAGGCTGAAAAGCCCACAGGTGAAGAACCTGCACAGGTAAAGGGCGTGGAAGAAATTCCACAGGAAGAAAAACCGAAAGAGGAGACGAAAACCGTTCCTTTAGCTTCTCTGCATGAAGAAAGAGAAAAGCGAAAAAGGATTAAGGCCGAATATACCGTGCAACTGGACAGAGAACGGCGGGAAAAACAGGAGATACTTGACACCCTCTATAAATATACCCAGGAACATGGCGAGGAACTGTTGCCAGAGGAGAAGTTTACCCTTCTTGAAGATAAAGTAAAAGAACTCGAAGAAACTATAAGGGGGGTTGATTCCAAGACAGAACTTGCCGAAACACAGATGGAATATGGGAGGGTCCTTAGACAGGTAGAAGATACCGATAGGGAATTGAAAGCTGAAGGTTATCCCGGTTTTTCAAAGTTCAGAGACCTTGTGGTTCATGAGATAGGTTTCCTTCCAGAGGAAGAAAGGAGCAAGTCTAATACCGATCCCTCTGAATGGAAAAGAATTTACAAAGAGATTGTATTTCCAGACGTAACTTCCGTTTTTGGAGGTAATCTCGAAGACAGAGAGTTCGGAAGACAATCTGCCGAAAAAAATGAACACAAGAAGGAAATGCAAATGCTCGGAGAAAGAAAATCTGAATCAGGCAAGCCGAAAGCCGAATCGTGGACTTATGATGATTACATGCAGTCGAGGTTAAAGAGAAGGGTATAGTGTTTACAAAAACACAAAAAGCGCTCCTCATATTAATAGGAGTATTACTAATGGCACAAATGCTTTGGGCTACCAATTCGCTTGGAGGATTTTTAGCCAATCCGAAATTGGACAAATATCTCCATTTCTCAGCCCAGCCTCTTACACGGTTTCGTCAGTTTACAAGCGTGAAGGATGCGTTGGGTAAGGAAAGTGGAGATACATTTAACTGGCTCAAGGTTGCCAATGTGAATGATTATGGTGGCTCTCTCTCAGAAACAGGTACAATGCACCAGACATATCAGACAATCACGAAGGGGACATTAACAATTACGGAATATGGGAATAGTATTCCCTATACTCGCAAGTTGTTAACCCTTTCCGAGTATGAAGTCAAAGATATGATCCGCAAGGGTCTGCTTAATGACTTCAGGAAGGTGCAGGACGGTCTCGTAGAGAGGGAGTTTAATAGTTGTGTATTAAGGTATGTAGGAAGTTCTACAACTACCTATGCACTTACCACGAATGGGACAGCAACAGCTACAAACACATCAGCCTTCAATAAATACCATGTGAAAAACATGGTTGATGAGTTGGTGAAAAGAAATGTTGCGCCCTATGATGGGGATAATTTCATTTGCGTTGCATCTCTTGAGGCAATAAGGGGTATTCTCGATGACTTAGAATCTACAAAATACTATGTTCAGGAAGGATACAGGGATTTGCTGGCTGGTGAGGTCGGGTTGTATTACAACTGCAGGTTCATCAGAGATAACTTTGCAACCAGATATGTATATAGTGCATCCGCAAGGACTGCTACCGCTATATCATGGACAGGGGCTTATAGTTTGCCAGCATACATTTTTGGTGGAGATACGATAATCGAGGCTGTTGCGCAGCCAGAGACTATTCTGCCGAAAGAACAAACCGATTACGGAAGATCGCTTGGTTTGGCTTGGTACTTCATCGCCGGCTACAAAATAGAGTGGGACGATGAACCAAATACCAGAATAATCAAGTGGGACTCGGCATAGGAGGTGAAAAATAGATGAGTATCTATGACGATGGCATATACGGGATGATTCAGAGGAAATGGTTTGGCCTCACAAAGAAATACGGCGGAGATGTGGCTGCGGGATATACACTTGGCACAACTGATGCTACTGCAATAGCCCATGTTGCAAGGTGGTATCCAAGAGGCCCGATCAGAGTACTTAAGGGTGGCTCGTTCACTCTCGCAACGTTGAACGGTTCAGGTGTAGATAAGATAGACTGCAGGATTAAGGTTAGGGGCGCTTCCGCCTCCCTTGCTGCGTCTTTCGATGCTTTTGCATCCGCACAGTTTAGCTTTGCATCTGATGAGAGCATGACAAACGCTCTTGTTAAGGCGGGTGAATATATCTCAATCAGGACTGGAACGCCAGAAACCGATAAAGGCACAGCCAAGAATACAAGCACAACTACCGGGACATTGGCATTCTTTGTTGATTGGGTTCCCTTTTACGATGCGAAGTGGGATAGGCCCACATCAGCGATAACTTAGTTGAAGATAGTTATGGTAAGCCACCATAGCTGTATTCGAGTGCATAAGATGGCCCTCCCTCTTATCGAGGGGGGGATCCATCAAGTGCATCTTTTGGCTAATAAGTGGACTTCTTTCGCTGAATCTTACAGCACATTTGGGCATTGGCTTGAAGTTGGACAACTTCACAATTTGATCAAACTTCACGCCAAAGATACAGACATTTTTCATTGTCATAATGAACCAAGTTGGTTTGTTACTCTCGTGAAGGAATTATGCGATGTGCCGGTAGTTTTGGATATACATGATTCTTTTCTTACGAGAGTGGCAAAAGAAGAGCAGGATAGGGTTTACGAAGAAGAAGGAAAAGAACTCGTCAGAATAACGGCAGAAGAAAGAAACAATTTTCAACTTGCGGATGCCCTTGTTTTTCCGGGCCAAAGATTCGCTGATTTAGTAAGAAGTGAATTTAATCTAACGCAACCGTATATTATTTTGCCTTCTTATTTGCCAAGAAGGCTTTATAGATATAACATTCAAGACTGGCTTGGGGGTCTTGTTTATGAAGGGAAAGTTCAACTTTCTACAGAACAACGACACTCTTATGGATTCAGGTATTGTAATTACTTAGATTTTGCCAAGAAATGTAGGGAAACAGGCATGGACTTTCATATGTATAGCGGAAGAACAGATGAGCCTTTTATGCAGGCATATAAGGATTATGCGATTCTACATGAACCTCGGCATTTTCAAGAACTCGTAAGAGATATAGCCCGCCATGATTGGGGGTTATTGGGGAATATAGTCCCCACCTCTGAATGGGATGTAGCTTTTCCTAATAAGTTATTTGAATATGTTGCTGCGGGGGTTCCCGTGGTAGCGATTAATGCAAAGGAAAGTGAAGACTTCGTTGAAAGGGAGGGTATCGGGATCTCGGTTAAAAGTATAGAAGAGCTTGCAAGTAGATGGAGTGAACATACAAATATAAGGAAAAATCTGATTAAAAAGCGTGCTAAATATAGTATGGATAACAATATTCATCAGTTAGAGGAACTATATCGAAATGTTAGATAAATACGAGTATTGGGACAATATAGCCGAACAAGTGTCTTCTGATTGCAAGGTAATAAAAGATAACTGGCACAAGCGCAGGATTCTTTTACATAACCTCCTTTATTATGATATTGAAAAATGTGATATTCTTGAATTGGGTTGTGGGGCAGGAACAACAGCGTATTTTCTTTCTGGGATGTATGGTTTGCGTGTTAATTATACTGGGGTTGACATAAGTAAAAAATTTATTAAAATTGCGAATGCACTGGGATTAAACGCTTTGCATACAAAAGAAGCTGATTCTTTGCCGTTTAATGACAATTCCTTTGATGTTCTTTTTGTTTTTGATGTATTAGAGCATATCCCCATTGAGGATAGACAAAAAACATATAAAGAACTCTATAGGGTATTGAAAAACAAGGCTATTGTTTTTATGAATAATCCACTCACTAAAAGTAAACATAATCCTGATTTTGACTTTGGTTTCGACGATATGGCAATAGCAGAAATGGCAAAAGCATTAAATATGAGAATTTATGAAGTAAAAACATACGAGGGGAAGGGCAGTTATTTTTATCAATTTGTTGTGTTGAGAAGGGAAGAGAAGTGTTAATAGTATCACCCCTAAAAATGCAATGGGAAGCAAAATATAAGGAGATATTCCCTCAAGCGAAATGGTCTAATGTCCCATTAGAAGGACATGATTCTTATTTATTTATGTGGTGTGATAATGTCACAAAGACATTTATTAATTCAAAAGAAAAGCGTGGAAGATATGTTGTTTTTGTGAGGCGATATGAATATTACTCGGAATTAGAAAAATTGGATTGGAATAAGGTTGATGAGGTGATAATGGTCAACGATTGGCTTGCGGGAGGTTTTGAGCAAAGGACTGGCATAAAGCCTCATGTTATCTATAACGGCGTTGATCCCTCTAAATGGACTTTCAAGGTACGTACCGATGGCAATAAGATGGCATGGGTAGGATTTATCAACCAGAGAAAGAATTTACCTTTAGCAATTCAAATATTGGCAGAGTTACATGATGATTATGAATTACATATAGCTGGTGAGGTTCAGGATTTCCAGGTATGGGATTACATTCAAAATATTGTTCCGAAGACAAAGCGAAAGGTAATTTTTAATGGGTATATCCCCCATGAATACATGGACAGATGGCTGGAGGACAAAAATTATATTTTGAACACCTCCATATCTGAAGGATGTCCCAACAGCGTGTTAGAGGCTATGGCAAAAGGGATTAAACCGGTTGTTCATGCATGGCCGGGGTGCATCCAGCAATTTGGTAATTACACTTTTAACACCGTAGGACAGGCAATATCAATAGTGCAATCACATTATGCCTCTATGGAATATCGGGAAAAGGTGGTTGAAAAATTCGGTATTAATCAATTTCAGAAAGTAAAGGATATTGTATGCGGAGTATAGTCATCGGCTTGGGCGAAACAGGAAGACCTATTTATAATATACTTAAAAAGTCATATCCAGATACGTCTGGTTATGACAACAAGATACTAAATGGCAATACCATGAAGGATTTATGGGGTAATATCCCATATGGTTTTATGAATATCTGTATTCCATACTCAAAGGATTTCATTCCTATAGTCAAACTTTATCAAAAAACCTTTCAACCGAAGATTACAATTATTCATTCTACGGTTCCGATCGGGACAACATCGCAGATTCCAGACGCAGTTCATTCCCCTATCCGGGGCAGGCATAAACAGATGGAACAGGATTTAATGAATTATGTTAAGTGGGTAGGGGGTGAAGGGTCGCATGAAACAATGGGTTACCTGAATGGCGCAGGATTTAAATGTTGGGCTGTCTCGAACTCAGAGCAAACAGAGGCAATGAAGCTTTTATGTATTGCGAAATACGGCGTATCAATAGCATTTTCCCGTTACTGTGGTGATATATCGAGAATATATGATTTTGACTACCTTGATATCCTTAAGTGGGATGGGGAGTATAACGAATTTGTAGATGAAGACTTGAAAAGACCAATTATTGGATTACCTTCCTCAACCTCGATTGGAGGGCATTGCATTATTCCTAATATAGCAATACTTAATGAAATGCATCCCAATCCCATGTTAAGTGAGATACTTAGGTATGGTTGAAGATTATTATTCGGATTCTGAAAAACCAACAATATGGAACTATTGTAATATTTACCCTACAGCCAGGCTTGGAAAAAGAGTTACAGTAGGAGCATTTACGGAGATAGGTAATGATGTTGTTATAGGAGACGATACGAAAATAGGGGCAATGTGTTATATCCCTGAAGGAGTCGAGATAGGCAAAAAATGTTTCATAGGGCCAAGGGTAACATTTACAAACGATAAATATCCTCCATCAGGCAGAGAGGGTTGGCAAAAGACAATAGTTGAGAGTGGCGCAAGATTAGGGGCGTCGGTAACGGTAATTTGCGGGGTAACGATTGGAAAGAATGCCCTTATAGGTGCTGGGTCTGTAGTTGTTGCAAATATTCCAGAGAATGAAGTCTGGATCGGTGTTCCTGCGAGAAAGTTAAAATGATTAAACTTAGAGAAGAAGACATACAGGCGATAGCTCAGGCAATAGCAGAAAAGGTAGCTGAAATCATTGAAGGCAACAAGGTCAATAAAGAGGCAGAAGAGGAAAAAGAACGGCTAAGGAGAGAATTAGAGTTTGAGGCAAGGCAGGCCGAGTTAGAACCCAAAGTAATCAGAATGGGAGGAATAAATAAGTAAAAAGGTATGTGTGGTGCGATATGGGGCATTTGGCGATCACATTATCGTAACACCCTTACTTAGGTTATTAAAAGAAGATGGATACCATGTTACATACGAGGTTGCCTTTAGGGGAAGGGAAATGCTTAGAGGTAACCCTTACATTGATGAGTTTATAGACCATGACGAAACTATACCTAATGATAAATTGTCTGGATATTGGGACGAACTTAAGAAGGGATATGACAGATTTGTCAATCTCAGCGGATCTGTCGAAGAAGGATTACTTGCTCCAGAGGGGAGTCGGGAATTTTATTTGTCAAAAGATGAAAGACATAGGAGGTATAACAAAAACTATTATGATTATACACTTGAATTAGCTGGATATGATGTTAAGGGCTTAAGGGGAGAGCTTTATTTTGATGAAGATGAGGAAAATATTGCAAAGGCCTTTAGAAAGAAACATAGAGATAAGTTCCTCGTGGTCTGGGCTTTATCGGGTTCTGCATTTCATAAGGCTTATCCTTATGCAGAATATGTTGCAGATGCCTTCCTTTCAAAAAGGAAAAATGCTGTTATTGTAACGGTAGGGGGTGAGATTGAAAGAATTATCGAATTTAACCTTAAAAATACAATCAAGACCTGTGGAAAGTGGAGTTTTAGGAGGAGTGCTTTGTTGACTAAGCATGCCGATCTTGTGATTGGGGGAGAGACGGGGATTATGCACGCTGCAGGTTGTTACGATACACCAAAGATTTTAATGTTGTCTCATTCAACGGTAGAGAATCTTTCTAAGTATTGGAAAGGCTGTATAAACCTTAGTCCTGATGTTTCATGTCATCCATGTCATAGGTTAATTTATACACTTAAGCCTTGCCCTAAAGATTTTTTGGGTGAGGGAGATAAACTCGGTATTCCAATTTGTGTATCAAGACTCAATGCCGGAGATGTATTAGACGCAATGAAAGGAGTTTACGAAAAATGGGCTACTACATAGGGTTTGAGGGAAGGCAGTTTTATTTGGAAGATGATGAGACGATAGACTTTGAAACAGGAGAAAAAAAGAAAAAACAGGAAATAAGGGTTATTTCACCAGGGGGCGAAACTATGGGTAGGGTTAAAACAAAAACCTATAAATGTGATGTATGCGAAAAGGAATTTGGTTTAGCGGTGAGTCTTGCGGGGCATAAAAGGAGTCATAAATAATGGCAATTCCAACACAACCGACGCTAACAACTCTATGTACGGAAGGAATAAAAAAAGCAGGGTATCCTTCTCCGTCCTCGGCTCAACTTACAAGGGCAGAAGATTGGGTTGAGGAGACCAAGAACGATTTGTGGAATCTTGAAAAGAGATGGAAGCCTCTAATGATAATGACCTTTGGGGTTACCGCCGACGGCAAATCAAGATATGCTATGCCTTCCGACTTTGAGCAGGACTTAAGCGTTGTAATCCTTGATGGAACGCATACGGGAACATTGCAGGCAGGTGCAACGGGAACGGCAACGCTTGCGTCATCTGAGAGCATGACGACAGATTATGCCCAGGGGAAACTATTACTCATAACTGCTGGCACGGGTCTTGGTTCATGCTCTCAAATAACGGGATGGAATAATACCACGAAGGTAGCTACGGTAACCCCAAATTTTACTATTACTCCGGCAGCTACAGACAGTTATACGGTCGTGGATGTCCATTACCCATTACAACAGGCTACAATATGGGATAGAGATGGGGAGTATTATCCCCATGATTCTGGCATACCAACACATTACTTTCCCATTGGTCAGGGCAATGCAGATGCGGATGAATCCGGGGAATTTGAATTATATCCAACTCCGGACGATATCTATGGAATTCAGATAAGGTATTATGCAAATCTTATGCTTTTAGACCTTACTTCGGAGGTTTTGAAGGGTTTATACAGAAGGTGGAGAAACGTCTTTATTCAGGGTGTTTATATGAAACAATTACAAAACGATAGAAACTCTAAATATTATGATGAGTTAAAAATATATAGGGGCATGATTGACGAACTTAGATTTAAAGATGCCTATGGTATGAGTTTGTCTGAAATGCAGGTAAGGATAGTTGAATGAAAATTAAAACATTAACCGAGAAAGAGGACAAGAAAGAACAGGGGAAAGACATAGTTCTTAAGGTTGATTCTTTAAAAATTATCTTAAATTCTAAAGAGGAGGCTAAAGGTGGGAAAGACAGTTCACGATGATGTTTTAGACGGAGCGTTAAATATAGTTAAGAACAATGCCACGAGAATAAGTGTATGTTCGACAGAGCCAACAACCTATACTGAGGCAATAACAACCTATAAGCTGGCAATTAAGACTATTACGAGTGCAGACTTCACAGGGCCTTCAAACGGTGATACCAACGGTAGGAAGTTAAGGTCTAACCAACATACGGGGATAACAGTTGACTCCTCTGGAACTGCCTTGCATGTTGCGTTAAGTGATTCTGTTAACTCAAAATTACTGTATGTTACAACCTGCACATCGCAGGGACTAACTGCTGGTAACACAGTAACAATACCAGTATGGGATATTGAAGTAGCGGATCCAACATAAAAAGGAGAATTACATAGTAAATGGGTAAAACGGTAACAGCTAATGGCAATGCTTCTATAAACACTACTACCAAGAAGTTCGGCGCGGGTTCATGTTCTCTGGACGGAACGGGCGATTATCTAAGTTTAGCCAACCATGCGGATTTCAACTTTGGGACTGGGAATTTCACGATTGATTGCTGGGCGAATTTTAATTCTCTGCCAGGCCTTCAAAATTTCTTTGCTTGTTCTACTGCAACTGGGGCTGTTCAATTTTATTGGGATGGAACTGATTCAAAGTTAAAGATTTATGGCCAAACGAGCGAAGTTTTAGCCTCATCTGTTTTATCTCTTTCGACAGGAACTTGGTATCACATTGCTTATGTTCGAAGTGGTAATGTCTGGTACGTATTTGTTGATGGAGTGAATAAGGGTTCAGTAACGGATACCCGCAGTCTTGGTTTACCTAACCATGCCAACGGCATAATGATTGGGGCAGAAGTAACGGTCCCCTCTCAATTCCTTAATGGTTACATTGATGAATTTCGTGCAAAGAAAGGTGATGCGGTTTGGACAACAGATTTTACGCCTCCAACGGCTGAATATTTAACAGACTCTAACACTGTTTTACTCTTACATTTAAATTCTGATTTTACGGACTATTCTGACTGGTTAAATTCTGTAGCTGACGCAACTCATTCTCACGTGAGCGATGCTATAAGTTTATTGCAGGTTCATAATATCTTGGTAGATGAGGCTATTCATTCTCATGTGTCTGATGCAATAAGCTTGACTCAAGTTCACAACCTTCTTGTTAATGAGGCTATTCATTCTCATGTGTCTGATGCAATAAGCTTGACTCAAGTTCACAACCTTCTTGTTAATGAGGCTATTCATTCTCATGTGTCTGATGCAATAAGCTTGATTCACCTTCTTGTTTTCACTAAGCAGAAACAAATCGAGGGGTTATTTATAAAAGAGAAAGAAGCATCATGGACAATGACCAAACAAAAACAAATATCTACATCGTGGGCTAAGGAGAAACAAAGCTAATGGCTGAAGTCTTAAAGGAAATTGCGTTAAACGGAAAACTAAGAACTGCCGATGATCCCACGACGATAGGTAATGATTTTCAGTCGTTGATAAACATGAGGTATGCAGACAATAATCCCGTAGGAATAGGGGGTATGACGAAGATCAATACTACAGCGTTGACGACCTATCTCAAAATGAGAAGTGGTTTCCACTTTCAGAAATATCAACCCGCAGAGTCTCATATTCTCGTTCAAGCGTATAATACAGGTTTAACCGCTTCTCAGGTTTTACAGAATACAACAGCCGTTCCTTCGGCAGGGGATTTTAGTGCTACTGCTTTGTGGACGGATTCTTCTGGTGCGGGTAAGGGAAGATTTAGTGATGGCCCAAGGGGGACGCTATTATATTGTAATGGGGTAGATACCTGTATATGGGGAGGCGATGAATATGAAGTAGAAAGGTTTATCAATTACCACCCAGACGGAACATGGACTTATGATTATACAGATGCGATTAAAAATACATTAACGGATGCCCTGAATGTTGCAACCCTTCAAAGGACATCAATATCCGGTGGAGGGAATGATTCTGATGCTATTTTATTCCTTCACGCCAATACTGATTTAACGGATTCCGCTACGGGTTCTGCTCCCGCAAAGACAGTTACCGCTTCAGGGGCGGTGATAAATACTACCACCAAGAAGTTTGGAGCAGGTTCTATATTTTTCGATGGCGTAAATGATTACTGCTCGACTCCCGACCACGCAGATTTTGACTTTTCTGATGGAACATGGACGATAGATTTCTGGATTTATAATAATGCAGATACTACAGGAAGTATATTTTCCCAGCGGACCGATGCAAATAATTATATCTCTCTTAATAATACCAGCGGTTCTTTATCTTTCAGGATATTCTCTGCTGGTTCTGCTGTGGTCTCAGCAGACACGCCTTCTTCTTCTCTTTCTCTTTCTGCGTGGCATCATGTGGCATTGGTCGAGAACGGAAATAGCTACAAGATATATATAGACGGAATAGAAAAAGGAGCAACTACAGATACAGACAGACCCGCAAATTATACGGGGGTTGTTTATCTTAGTTCTGTTGGTGGAGCGTCAGACTTTCTAAGTGCATACATAGATGAATTCAGGGTATCAAAAATAGCAAGGTGGACAGCAGACTTCACGCCTCCAGTTGCTGAATATTCAGCCCCCGCATCAGGTGGGGATGTACATATGTATGTTGGTTCTACAAGACCATTAAAGGGAATCAAACCTTATATTGGAACGGCCAACACAACAACAGGATCGGCAGCAATTCAATACTGGGATGGTTCTTCGTTTACAAATGTAAGCAGTCTTGTAGACGGAACTGCATCAGGGGGTATTTCTCTTGCTCAAACAGGAACAATGTCTTTTACCTCTACCGTAAGCACAGCGAAGGTGAAATCTATTGATGGGGTTGTTCTATATTGGTATTCCATTTATGTAACAGGAGTAGCTGCCGGAGTAACGGTAACCCACGTAACAGTTGATACTCCTTTTCAGGCAGTTAAGGACATCTGGGATGGGGATTTTAGAACTTCCCTGTCTTTTCAGGTTTACAAAAATAACACCTATAATGATTATACAATAAATATTTTCGAAGATTCTTACGATTCTGCCAATACGGCGACATTTGTTGAGCTTGATTCCCTTGCTTCGGCAACGGATAATTTCGTTCTGGGATTTGATGAAAGACAATCAGGAGTTACATTTCATCTCATTGGGGGACATGTAAATACTACGGCGAACTCGGTTTTGGTTGTAAAGTATTCATCAGACGGCATAGGATGGACAACGGTTGGAACGGTAGATGACGGGACTGCATCGGGAGGGATTTCGTTTGCCAAATCAGGTTCGGTAACGTGGAATCCCCCAGTCTCCAATCTTGAATTTGAAAAGAGTATATCAAATGAAGTCCCCCTATTTTATTATCAGTTTATTTTTGATAAGAATCTAAGTGCAGATGTCCAGCTTTTCTATGTGGGGGGGATACCCGTGCAGAAAAATATTAGAGGTTATTCATTCCCTGTTTATGCGAGAGATAGGGTATGGCTTTGCGACAATGTTGATAGGGCAAGAAACTCTGCCCTATGTTCGGACAAAGATGCTCCTAATGTTTATTCTGGAGATGGTTCAGCTGAATTTTTCTTTGGAGATGAAAAACCAATTACGGGGGGATGTTCTCTTTATAGCAGGTTTGGGTCATCCATATATAACATTACTCTATTTTTCAAGGCTAATGAGATATGGGGGGTAACGGGAAATTCGCCAGAAGATTTCGTGCAATTTCAGGCGTCGGATAAATTAGGCTGCGTAGCTCCCCTTACCCTACAGACTACCATTCTTTCTGCTGAGGGAGTAAACAAGCCAATCGCAATCTGGCAGGGAGCAAACGGGATATATATTTTCGATAATAATTCTCCAGTCCCCATTCATAGAGACATAAGAAATTATTTTGACAAAAGAAAATCGGAGAGTATAAATACAGATAAGATAGCCGATTCCATAGCTTTTATTGATGAGGAAAAAATGGGATATCACTGGTTATTTGCAAGTGGGTCTTCTACTACTCTGAACAAAGAACTTGTATTTGACCTTAATAAAGGTAAATGGTTTGAAATAGACAGGGGAACGGGAAAGTATCTCCAGCTTGGCATGCAGGTTAAAGACACAAATGGCAATACATATACTTATGGATGTATAGATACGGGGTATCTTGAAAGACTTGAATATGGTAATAACTTTGATGGAACAGACATAACACATACGTTTCATCTATCGGATATAGCCCCAGCCAAAGGTTCAATTATGTATGAATCAAGACTTGTAGCATATAGACTTATTTGTGTTGCAAAAGCGACAACTACAAACGATATTGCGGTAACACATTATGGAGATGGGGCTACATCCGGGACATCTCTTGCTGCGGTAGATCCGACCAATTCGGGTTATAGGCTTGCAATTTCCTTTGAACCTGTTAATATAGGAGAGCACGTATTCCACTCTATTAAGACAACGATGGTTACTAATAATGAATCAATAGGCCTTGAACCTTTATTTGTAGGAATGAAGTTTGAAGTTCCTGGGGAAAGTTTAGCATAGGAGGAAAAGATGGTTGAATATAATATGTCCCCCGATATATGGCAGAAGATCAAAAAGAGATATGACCAATATGGAGGGCAGGTATCTTTATCAATGTTAAGATCGTGGTTTGATGAGTTGGTGGGGGGCCCTACTCTCTATAGCTCTGCTACCCCACAGGGGTCTCCACAAGAGTCTCGACAGGTTTCTGAACGAAAAGCAGGTCAGACGGAAGCCGGAATAAAGAATTGGCAAGAAGCAGAACTAAAGAAGATAGAAGAAAGACTTCAATCTCAATCTGAATCTTTGCAAAAAAATATTACGGGTAAATATACCCACTCATGGCAACCAGATACGGGCAACATCGAGTCCCTTGCCAACGAGATGAGGGGATATGAAGAACAACTTCGCCCCTGGGCCGAACAAGCAAATATTTACCGATCAGGAGTAGATATACTTAATAGGGCGGCGGCGACTCAAACGGAACTGGAGAGACTGAGTAAAAACAGAGGCAATCCAGAGTCCGAAGAAGAATATATGGCAAAAGAGAATGAACTTACGGGGCTATATGATGAGTTAAAGCCTTATGGTTTTTCGGGTAGTGATTTAAGGAGTTGGTATGGGCAGTTTGCAAGTGATGTTGAAAACTGGAACAAGAGATGGTTATCCGAAGGTGCTCCCATAGAACAAAAATTTATGTCTTTACAAGAGGATTATGCTCGGGCTGGAGCGGAAGTTGCCGGACAGCAGGCAGAAGCCATATCGGAACAGCAGCGACTTGCTGGTCTTGCGGGACAGGAACTTACATCTGGACAGATGGCACTTGAACAAAAAGCCATGGGAGAAAGAAAAACCCTTGGCGCCCAGGCTCAGGCAAGGCAGTCAGGAATTAAAAAGCAATTAACGACACAAATGGAGATCGAAGAAAAGAGAAAACAACAACGATCATTGAGGTATAGGAGGTAATTATGGCATATGGATATGCTACTTCGGCGTGGGGAAGGGTGAAAGGAAGGGTTCGGCAATGGGAATCTACACATGGCAGGAAAGTTCCCCCATCGGTTTTAAGGGAATGGCTTAATGCGGAACTTGAAGCTGAGGCAGGGAAGGCTCAAGAATCCAGAAGAATGGACATTGGCGAATCGTATAATAAGGACGTCCTTGACTTAAAAAGACAGGAACTTGAATCTGGAAGAAGTTTAAGGGAACAGGAATTGGCGCAGAGAGCGGAGGAGGTAGGCGCTCAACGATCTCTTGCGGAAGGTCAACTTGAAGAAACCAGAAAAGGCAGAGAACTGAGGGAAAAGGAATTTACGGCGCAGTTGGAACTTGAAAAAACAAACCAAGGACGGGCAGACGAATTAATGAAACAACAGCAAAAAGCTGCAACCGTTCAGGGGATAGCGGGGATAGCGCAAACAGGAATAGGTTTATATTCTATAGGAAAAGACTTAGAGTTGTGGGGGAAAAAGCCTCCCACAGAGCCTACTACAACGCCTACAACAACGCCTACTACAGCCCAGACACAGGTAAAACCTACGACATCTCCAACTATGGGCTTAACCGAAACATTAGAGGTTCCAGCAGGTGCAGGAGCGGGCGCAGGACTTGCGGCTGCAACTGCTGTAGGCGAAGGATGGAGCGGAACATTAACCGCACCTACTTACGTGGCACCGACTTACAGTTTGGGCGTGGATTATTCAGGCTTGGCTGCAGGAAGAGGTGAGGCGGCGGGTGCTGGTGGAGCTGGTGGAGCGGGTCTTTCAACTCTTGGAGTCGTTGCTTATGCAGGTATGGCGGGTAGCATATTCGGTGGATTCGCATCACGAACACAATGGGTGCAAGACCTAACTCCTTGGGGTGGCAAAAGGACAGAAGGAGCTATGGCCGGGGCCGGGGCTGGGGTGGCAATAGGGGCGTATGCGTGGCCAGCCATGGGGCCATGGGGTATGGTTATCGGTGGCGTGGTCGGCGGTGTTGGTGGTTGGTATGCTTCTAAGGCTATTTGCACCGAACTAAACAGACAAGGATATTTATCTGATGATGTATTAATGGAAGACCAGGAATATGCAGTAAAATACATTAGCCCCGATGTTTATGTGGGCTATAGGATCCTTGCAGACCCAGTTGTAAGACTTATGCAGAGGTCTAAACTATTTACTCAGATCGTAAGGCCCTTTGGTGTTGCTTTTGCCTATGAATCTGCGAACAGGATAAACCCTAAATATAAAGGCTCATTACTTGGCAAGATAATATTCAAAGTCGGAATACCATTATGTAGGATGGTTTACGAGCAAAAAGTTAAAAGAATTCTAAGGGAGGCCAAAAATGACATGGCTTGCTGATATAGGAAGAAGTGGACTCGGTTCAACGGTAATGCAAACTGCTAAAGATTTCTCTGGTATTGAAACCGCAAGACAGAATAGACAGGTAGGTCTTGAGGAACTGAGGATGAACCAAGAGAAATCGGAAAGGGAAAAAAGGGCTTTTGCTTACGAAGAGGAAAAGATACAGAAACAGAAAAAAATAGATGAATACTTCGTTCCCTTTGACATGTTATTTAGTACGGGAGTTCCAGGGCCAGACGGGAATCCTATAAAATTAGATGCTACCCCTACGGTTCAAGGTCAGATAATTGATTGGACTAAAAGCATGGGGGCTTCATCGGAAGTAGGTGGAAAAGCAGGCGTAAAGATAGGAGATTCAAAGGCGGTAATGGATATGTTTGCTTTGAGGCTCGGCTGGCAGAAAATGGCATCAATGGGAACATTACAAGATATAGATAAACAAAAGCAGACAATTCAGATGACCCTACCCACCCTGAAGGGAAATGAGGCGGAAAGTGCAAAACAAACCATGCAGGGTCTTATTGCCCGTGAATCGCAGGTTATTCAGGGGCTTCAAATAATAGAAAATAAATTTAAAGAAAGGCTTGGAGATACCGCAGAAAGATTGAACCAACATTTTGCACGGGCAAAAGGAATAGACCTTGGTTTTACGGCCAATACTACATGGGAGGAGGCAGAAAAGACATTTAAGTTATATGAAATAGAGAAACCACAAAAAACTATTATTCAAAGTGATAAGATACAGGGTGCTATGGCGGAATTAGGAATTGATCCTAATAGGCCAGAAAGTTATACAACTGAAAATATCGGAAAAGCAAGTAGGATCTTAAGAGAACAGACAGAAAGAGGCAAAGAAGAAAATAGAGATGCCCGTTTCGGGATGCAATTGAGAAAGGAGTTTAATTCTTTACAACCCGTCAAAGATTATAGGGATATTAACACAAAATTTAATATTATGACTAAAGCATCTGAGGAATCCCAAAAAACTAATAATTTTGTGGCTGTTGATCAAGCATTAATAACGCTTTATAATAAAATGACTGATCCTCAGTCTGTTGTTAGGGAATCTGAGTATGTTAGGACACCTCAAGATATGGCCGTGATGGCGCGAGCAAGAGCGGCAATACAAAGAATATCAAAAGGTGGTAGGCTTGATTCGGAAGCAAGACAAGCCATAATGACAATGGCTACAAAGTTTAAAGAATCCTACGAAGACACTTACAACAGCATTGTTGATGAATATAAAGGATATGCGGTTCAATCAGGACTCAGTCCCGAATTATTCCCAAAAAAAATAATAAAAACATCTCCATTGGGAAGAGGAGAAGAACAAACAACGGGACGATTCAAGGTAAGAGAGATTAGGTAATGCCTAAATATGAAATAGAAGATACTTTGACTGGTAAACGATACGAACTTGAGGGGAATAGCCCTCCAACCGAACGGGAACTTGAAGATATTTTTGCTTCGCAAAGGGGAGCAACCCCAGGATTTGTTCCCGATAAGGATTTTCAGACGCCTGGAAAAATCGAGCCAAGTGTCTATGAGAAATATATCAGACCTATCACTAAGCCACTTGTAGAATTTGGTGGGCTGGCTGTTGGGGGAACGATAGGTGCAGGTGCGGGTCTCCTGGGTGCTCCTGTAGGAGCTGGTCTTGGATATGCAGGTGCAAAAGAATTATACAGGCAAGGTGAAAGAGTATTGGGATATACTCCTATAGAAACACCATCCCTTCCGCAGCGATTAATCAGAACGGGTAAAGAAACAGTAGAAGGAGTAACGGCAGAAATGGGTGGGCAAATTGGGGGAAAATTAATTGGTGCAGGATTACAAAAGATTTCATCACCATTTCTCGAAAAGATTAATCCCAAAATAATGCGGGCAAGTAAGGAAATGGAATCTATAACGGGGGTGGGACTTTCACCAGCCCAAAAAACAGAATCAGGTTTTGTGGATTATCTTGAAAATATAGCCGAGAAATCTTTTGCTGGCGGGCCAAAATTTACAACCTTCAGAGGAAAACAACAGGAAGCAGTTAAAAAGTATGCTGATTCTATGGTTGATGGTCTATGGAAGGGGTATGGGGAGAAGTTATCACCAGAACAAGCAGGCCAAATCTTCAAGGCAGTAGTAGATAAAAAAATAGATGTTTTTGAAAATGCTGCAACTGCATTATACAAAAATGTGGATAAGGTAAGTGAGGGTTTCAATGTCCCCCTCGATTCATTAAAACAATTCGGGCAAGAATTAGTTCAAGCATCCAAATCTCGTGGTGGTATAGGTTCTTCTAAAATGGGGGATGTACTCATAAGGAAAATTGGTAAATTACCCGATCTGGTAACTTTTCAGGAAGCCCAAGCTATAAGATCGGCTCTCGGCAAAGAAATAAAGACAATGGAATATTCAAAAGATGTTGGTTCGGGAATAGCGAAACATTCCTATGGGTTAGTTTCTGAAAGCATAGAAAAAAGCGGGGGGGAATTAAATCCCATAGCTTTAAATGCCTTTAAAGAAGCTAATGCTTTTTATAAAGAAGGTTCTGAAAAATACTTTAATAAGTTTGTGAGTAGGATGATGGGAAAAATATCTCAAAATCCTGAGATTGTTATAAATTATATTGAGACATCAAAAACGGGAGATATAAGAAAAATCATGTCAATCGCAGACGAACCAACCCAAAAATTACTTAAGGCATCTTATGTAGAAAAGGCCATAAATGATGCGGTTAATGTTGACGGTAATGTCCTGGGAAGTTCTCTTACTAATAAACTCTACCGTATTGGGCCTGATAAAATGAAAGTCTTATTTACCGATAACGAAATCAAAAATCTAAACAATGTTGCTACTGTTGCCCGTGCCTCACAGAAAGAGATTAAAAGTGGTGGTGGTATGATGATACAGCTTACACAATGGGGGCCAATCCTTTCGGCTCCCGCTGCCTTAGCGACAGGAGAATGGGGGATTGCCGCAGGTGGTGCCGGAATATTTTTAGGAACAAAAAAACTCGCACAAATAATGACTCATCCAGTTCATTCCAAATGGTTTGCGGAAGGATTAAAAACCCCAGCATCATTTCCCAAGACAGAATTATGGCTAAAATTGGTGGGTTTATGGGGTATAAAAAAGACAGAGAAAACACAAAAGGAAATGGGATTATCGGATATTTCAGAGTAAGAGGAGGGTTAGGATGGGTAAGTTTTGGATTAGCAGGATACTCATTAATGAAAAATAAAAAAAGAAGAAGAAAATAATAATCGGGAAGGAGGTGGAAAAATGAAGATAAAAATATTATGTTTATCGATAGCAATAGCAGTTTTATGTAGTCTTACACCTGCTTACGCTCAAGAGAACTTCAAATTTGAAGGTATGAATCTTCAAGGTGATACTCTCTACTTACCGAACTCTGGAAGTTTTGCAATAGGAGCTGGGACAACGATAGCTACTATATACGATATGGCAGAACTCCGAGGCATGTATGTATCTCCTCTAAAAGACGGAGTAGGAGATAAAATCGGTTTAGGTGTCGGAGTAAGTATCAATAAGTTAATTGAGAAAGCAGGAGGGATATGGTTATTGAAAGGATTAGCAACATCGGTAGGTTTAGCTGGATTGATTGATATGAAAGATAAGCCTAAGATTGAGCCTGCCTTTTATGTAACCATCGTTAAAGTAACATTCTAAGGAGGTAAAAATGAAGTGGGGATTACTTTTTAAGATTTTGATACCTGTAATAGTGCCTATACTCGTAGGATTTTGGAAGATATTTCTTTCTAAGTTACCGCCATGGGCATATCCACTGCTTGCAGCTTTCTTAGGAGGATTTATCACGATTCTACAAGCCTTTATCTCAGAGATTTCACCTGGGACAGAGGAAATTGTAATAGGAAGTCTTTTAGGCCTTGCGGGTAGTGGGTTGTATGACATTAAGAAAAAAACAATAGGGTAGATTTAATGGTAGGAGAGAGGTTAAATAAATGCCTCTCTCCTTAGAGGATATATGAAAAAACTTATTAAAATATTTTTAGTCTTACTTTTAATATATGGATGTAGGCATGTTAAACCAGATGACGGCATCGGTTCTAATCCTCCAGTGTTTCTAAAGGGAATAAGCTATGACTATTGTGCTTTAAATCCCTCGAAAGATTATAAGCCTTTTATTGATATGCTAAATTCTTACAATATCAATATGCTTAGGACATTTGCTTACTGTGGATGGAGTGAAGATTTTTTCCCTTGGACAGGATACATGGGAAATTTAAAACCTGAATATGTAAACAGACTTAAAGAATTTGTATCTTATGCTAACTCCAAAAAAATATGGGTAATACTATCACTTTTTCAGGATAATGCTGGAGGAGGGACAGAAAATATTACTTCCAGAGATAAAGGAGAGCTTGCTACTTACATCCTGAAAATAGTAGAAGTAATTAAAGATAAAGGTGTGATATTCGAGGCTATTAATGAGAACCCCGATTCAGACTTTCAATCATGGGTATTATCAGAATTAAATAAATATGGAGTTAGAAGATCTACTTATGAAGTATCTTTAGGTGCTGATTATGACACTCATCACACAAACGATAAGAACTGGACAGGACAAGCAGGCTGGTCTAAATACATTCATTCTACCGATACTCCTAAGCTCATATATTTATCGGATGATGATTTAATTCGTATCTCAGAGCAGGCGAAAGAAAAAGGCGGGCATATTGAATTTCTGGTATTTTGGGGAAGGGATAGTCAAGAGCTTAAAACTCCACAGGATATAACTAACGAATATGGCAAGGTTCTTGAAAAACTGAAAGGTATGTAATGTTAGAACTATTTGAAATAGGAATAATAATAATATTTGTCATATTAATTGTTATAAGTTTTGCAAACATTTTCAGTAAAGACTTAAATGGAAAATAGAGTTAAATTCTTTCAGGATATAGCATTAATGATTACTCAGCTTAAAAATGAGGGAATTGAATTTATGCCTACTTGCTTTTTCAGGTCTCAGATAGAACAAGAGGAAATGGTAAAGAAAGGATTATCGAAAACTCTAAACTCAAAGCATACCAAATGGTTAGCTATAGATTTTGTATTAATAAAAGACAATAAACTTGTATGGAAAAGGTGCAAAGAATATGAGAGGGCAGGTGAAATATGGGAGGGACTCGGTAATATATGGGGAGGCAATTGGCAATCTCTAAATGATATTTACCATTTTGAAAGATGAATATTAAAATAAAATTAATCGAAAAAGGTACTGATAGGGGGTAATTTTATGAGCCTCGAGCATTCTGTATGGGGGGCAGGAGGTGGTTTGTTAGGTGGAATAACAGTTGCTATCTTACACGCTCTTGGTCTGAAAGAGAGGATTGTAAGGCTTGAAAGGGAACAACTTACAAAAGAAACATTCAATCTATTCAAAGATGGACTTGACCAGAGACTAACAAGAATGGAAGACCTGCTTGCGAAAATCTATAATGGACGAAATTGATAAATGTTTGCCTGTTGTTCCGAGGGCTTTGTTTATGTTAGGAGGTATGGTTGTTTCATTTACGATGTGTTTTGTAAAAAGTGCAATCGGTGGATAGGATGTTGGGAGTTTAAGGAAATCTAATATGAGTGGGATGCTTGGGAAGATAATAGGTCAGATTAAACTTTGGATGTAGGGGGATATACGAATCATTACAATAACGGAGACTATATTAATATATCTCAACAGGCAAAAGAGCAAGACGGACATTTTGAGTTTTTGATGTATTGGTCAAGGAATGGAGAGCTAAATTCTCCCGAAGAAATTAAAAGAGATTATGGAGACGTTCTCGAAAATATCAAGAGTCTTTAAAGAATACGATTTTAGGGACGAAAAGGTCTGGATGATGAGGTGTTCGTATTGTAAGAGGTCTTACGTCATTAAAAAAGATTTAACTAAATCCGCATGTTGCACAAAATGTGAACGGAAGTATTAATGGTATAATAACACTTCTCACGTTTGGCCCCTTCAGTCCGCAATCGTATCCCTGTTCATAAGCGTCTACTGCATCAGTCATAATTAACCCCCTAAAATTTAACCTAACCATTCGTTCCAGCGGATAAACCGCTGAACTCATTGTTACACGATACTCTGAACACGCTCGCCTTTTGCCTTCAGTTCGGCTAATCTTTTCTCATAGACTTCTTTGCTTGTGAATCTGTGCATGTAGTTGTCTCCATACAAAGACCTTGTTTCATAGTTCCTTGCGTCTTTTGTGGTAATTTGCCCCATTGCAACAAAATAAACTCCGAGTTGTGGATTATGTCTTTCCTTAATCCAAAAATATTTACCAGCCATTTAACCTCCAATCAAAATAAATTTAAAGACCGTATAACACACAAATCAACCCGACACGGTAAAACTGTGCGGGTTATCTGCACGTTAGCTGAATACAAAACGCTTCTGTTTTTTATGTTCATCAAGTCTCCTTATCGCTGCATCGTAATAATCCTTGTCAATTTCATACCCCGTTAGACTATACCCCATGTTCCAGCAGGCTATTGCTATGCTTCCACTACCTAAATGCGTGTCCAGTATCCTATCGCCTTCTTTTGCGTAGTTCTTTAACAGCCATTCGTATTCACGGGCTTCTGTGTTGGGTGGAATCTTTTTTCTTTATCTGAATTTCCTAAAAACCCCCATGACATATAACGAAATATTCTTACAGATGTTTTAAATGATGTCCATGCAAGTTCGGCATCAGCAAAAAAACTTTTATCATTTTGTTTATCCCATATTAGATAACAAGACGTTGGAGGAAGCTGAAAATAATTTCCCCCCCAAATTATTTGATTCTTTGATACTCTTACCAATTCTATAAAATATTCTTCTGTTGGTTGGTCTTTATCCCAATCACCTAAAATAATATTGCCATTACCATTATGAGGAGTTTTCCATTTTAAGGAAGGATTATAAATAGCCGTTCCTTTATCTGCCCCTATCCCATACGGCGGGTCAACGCAAGCAAGGTTTATCTCTTTATCTTTGATATATTTCATCCCTTCCATACAATCAGCATTTATTAAAAGTATATTGCCAGACCTGTAATGAATAGGGAAGGCTTCCTGTAGTCTATCTTGTAAATTGCTCATGTTGTTTTAATGCTTCTTGAAGTGTAAGTGTATCAAAATAAATTCCTGCATTTGTGCCTTTTTGTGTAATATCAACAGACATATAACGATAAACATTACTTAATTTCATATCTAATTTTGTTGCTATTTCTAACCCTGATAACCCTGAACTTTTGAAATCAAGGACTTTTTGTTTTATTTGCATACCTTTTTCGTCATGATATTGTCCTCTTAATTCTGGCACTCTAAAGTTCATTGTTGTTTGAGTATTAAAATATGGGATATAAGCAATTTTTTTTGTATCTAAAGCAACAAGAGCAAATATATCAACTTGGTTTCTATCGTACTTAACTCTCCGTTTTTTCCCTTTTTTGCCACTTCCATTTATCCCTATATGAAAAACATAAGCAGGGATATCTGTTTTTCTTTGGGGAATATGCTTTGCTTTTCTTGTGGTCTTAACTTGAATTTTTAAGAGATTCCCTTTTACATTTAAAACAACATCAAAAGGTAGTCCCTGCTCGGAAGGAAACGCAATATACCCTTGTAGTATTAAATCAGCACATACTAAATATTCCCCAGCCTTGCCTATCTGTAAATCGTTTATCATTTCCATATACACTTAGTATATACGAATTAAGTTATTTTGTCAACAATGGCAAGTTCATAAGCCTTATCTGGCATTTCCTTCATTGCCTCCATGCAGTCTCTATTGAATATCTCAATCATTTCCCTTCCACTTCCTAAAAGTTAATTGTTAATAAATATTGCACAGCACGGGGGGACTTATACCCCAATAGCTTCATTATTTCCCTGATGCTATATCCATGTTCTCTCAATATATTTGCACATTCACGTTTTAATTTCTTATCTGAACATTTTTTTTGTGATTTCTTTATAATCCCATCGCCCTTACACACAGGACATTTAATTTCTGTTTCCATAATTTCACCTCCTCACCATCTCCGTATCCTTACCCTGCTTTAGCTGGGGGTAGTTGATAATTTCCTCCTTTCCTTTTTTCATCTTGTATCACCTCCTTTTCCATCACCTGAGCCATAGCCTGTGCCTAAGCCATCCATGTTGTTGCTATTCCCCATTTTTTTAAAGTACTACTAAGTTACTCTTCTTTCTTTGACCATCGTTCTATCGCTTTGCCTATTGCGTCAGAGCATGACAGGTTTTCTTCTTCGTCTGTGCAATATGGTGAACTGCACCGTATCCCCTTGAGATGTTTCACAATTTGCTCCACATCTACGCCGTAAGTGAACAAAAGTGCAATCATTCTCGCTATCGCCTCTACCTGCGAAGCCCCGCATGTCCCCCCCTTAGAGAGAAGAATATTACAATCCTCTGGCTTACCGTCTTTTTCCTCTAAGCTTATCTTAATATTACCACACCCCACCTTGGTTTTGTATATGGAAGCGTTTTGCTTTTTCATATCGAATCTATCGAACTATCCCTTCCCTGTAGATTTTACTCTTAAATTCTTTTTTCTATTATTCGTAAATCCATATTTTTCATGTTCACTCTCACCGTACCATGTGGATAATCCTCTATTCTCAAAAAACCCAAGCGTAAGGACAAGATTTCCCATATTTTGAGTTTTTTATTACTCAGTTTTAATTGTGCCATTATCATTGATTTTTTTAACCATGATTAATTGTCCATCGGTAAAATATTCTCTTTCGGAACCTTTGGTTATTTGAATAAGATGAATCCATTTATTATCTATTGGGTGCCAGATTTCAATAATATACATAGTATCTCCTTTATAAAAAATAAAAACTTATAACAAATCACGGAGAATCGTCATAGCAGTTAGTCCAAATGCTTTTACGCATTTTAAATCATTACCTCCTTGTGCACTAATATTTGTTCATAACTATCTTTAGCCATCGCCATCGCCTTTTCCAAAGCCTGCGCCATCGCCAGAGACATAGCCAAGGCTTGAGCCTGAGCCATCACCTGAGCCATAGCCAAGGCTTGAGCCTGAGCCATCACCTGAGCCTGAACCATCTCCTGAGCCATCGCCCTCACCTGCGCCTAAAACATTACCATAGCCATCGCCTAAGCCGTCCATACCGGAACCTCCTTAATACTTTTTTCTGCTTTTTGAGTGCAGTCAAGTATTTCAACCGCTTCTAATAGTTCCACTTTGTTAACCTCGCAAGGAAACTTGCAACCCGCAGGGTTGTTCGTGCCTTCCATTGCCAATTGTGATAATGAGGCTGCCCCCATCCAATACCATAACCGTCGTGCAGATTTTAGGATAACTTCCCTTCCTTTTCTGCTTTCAAAATGTCCTGCAAAAACTCCGGCTGAATAGGTACGGACTATTACATACTTTCCTTTTTTCATATTGTATCACCTCCTTTGCCATCACCTGAGCCAAGGCCTGCGCCATAGCCTGAACCTGCGCCATCGACATATCCTGCGCCATCGACATATCCTGCGCCATCGCCTGCGCCTGAGCCATCGCCTAAGCCGTCCATACCGGAACCTCCTTGTATTCCCTCAACGAATAGGGAGCCGTTCTATAGAAAACAGATTCATATTCGATAATCTTCCCGTCCTGGGTTGTTATCCAGGGAACATCGTTATGGGAATATTCTCTTATTTGAGCAGCATTCATGTCAGAAATCCTGTTTAGAACATCGTCAATCAATTCAATTTCATTAGCCTTTAATTTAGAAAGGTCGGGTCTTCTTAAGGGCAGATACTTTGTTTGTGGAAAGTTAAAATATCTGCTTTCAATCTTTTCAATCTCTTTAGTTTCAATCATTTTATCAACTATTTTCTTAAACTCTACTGGAGTCGGGCCGTACTGATTCTTAATATAAGTAGCACCAATTAATTGTTCCTCATACTTTTCATAATAATCGAAATCAATGAAATAAAGAAGTTTATAGACAACAGTCTCTCCAATATTGGGTTTTGAGCCAATTTTATTAAGTATGTAGAGAAATATTTCCTTAAATTTCTCAAGATTTTTTTGAGGGACATTGATTCTGATTTGAGGTTTAACCTTCTCCTTTTTCCCTTCCTTTAAAATAACTTCAGGTTCTCTTTTGAAATTTAGTAAACACTCTATAGTAAGATTAAATATCTCTGAAAGCTTTATTAACTCGTCAGCAGATATTTTTCTTTCTTCATTTTCTATCTGAGATATCGTTGGACGCGAAACTTTTAGCATCTCAGCAAGCCTTTGCTGGGTTATACCCATCCTTTCCCTCAACTCTTTTATTCTTTGACCAATCTTTATCATCTTAACCCCCTTTAAAGGGACAATATCACCGGAATCCTCCTTTTAATCGTCTTCATCCTCCGCTTTTGCACCAAACTCGATAGCATTTTTTATAATTTCATCAAAGTCAAATCCGTTCTCAATTATTTCTAATTTTACTTTCTTGTTCAAATCCGTTTGGTTTTTGCCCCCAATCGCTCTACCTACTGTCCTATTCCATGAGGCAACCATCTTATCCCATTTCTCCCGATATTGAATCGGCTCATCATACCCGTAAATAAGTTTTAAATACGAGCTATACTCAATTTTCCAATTAGTAGAAAACTTAAATGTGTCTTCATTATAAATTATTTCTTTTTCGGGGGGAGGCCAGACATCACTTTGAAAATAATCAGTCATGGTAGAAATGTCGTTCTTATATTTTTTTTCAATGTAAGAAGGATTTAAAACTTCTATTTCTATCATTCTCAGGTCATCTTTTGAGATATACACGAGATGTCCTTCCGATATATCCTTTGCTTTTAGGTAATGAAATAACTGTAACCCATGTTGCCCCGCAGATCGGAGTCCATGTTTTTCATATCTCTCAAACATAAAAGACGAACAAGACTTTATCTCTAAAATTATCTTTTCAAGCCCATCGGGATAATTTGTCTTTAGATGTTCGATAATCTGATTTGTTGCCCTATTGAAAAAGTCTGGCAATTCAAGTAACGCTATTTCTTTCCGCGCCTTCTCGTAATCGGGTTGCCCGCCGGATATAAAATCAAGCCTCCCGCTCACGGGTAACAATCCCTCATACTGATACTGTATCCACTCTTGAGTATTTATCAATACCCCCGCCCTTTTTAAAATAAGCCCTACAATCCACTCTAATATATTTCCTGCCTCAAACTTCCTGAGTGATCGAGCATTTGGTGGATTGGTTTGCTGAACTCCTTTCATTTTCAGGAATCTATCAAGATATGCCCCCCCAATTTCGGATGCCCATATTTTCTGGCGTGGTTCGGGGGGTTTTACTTCTCTTTGTTCGAGTGCTTTATTCCAAGTTTCATAAAAAGACCATTTCATGTTTTATTCTCCCTCATCCCATTCAATCCTCCCGTCTGTCCACAAGGGGCAGTTGACTTAATAAAAAAAGTTCTACCGCCTTCAGGTCGCCCGTTTTGAAATGTGCCTTTGTATATGCCCTTGCCATAAGATGTTGATATTTTTGCTCAGACCTGAACCATTTTGTAATAAGAAATTCCCTGAATAATTCAGGGTCTGAATGCGGGCCATTCCGCCATATCCCATGACCACGGGTAAGCGTTATTCCATTCACTAAGTCCCATCGTGTGTTTAAATGTCTCCTCGAAAAAATATGATGAACCTCACTCCCGACCCTGGGGTCGCCTCTGCTGACCAAAGCGTATTGACATAAATATTTATCTCTTCTTAAGATAATCTGTCTGAATAAATCGTCCAGCCTTTTAATCATCTTTTGCCTATCGGTTTTTCTTCTTCTTGTTTTCATTCCTTGAGCCATTTATGACACAACTTGCACCGACTAAACATCTCTGTTTCTTTATGTTCGCATTCGTCTGTGGCTATCACCCCGATAGCATTCCTAAGATTGTCCATGAATCCCGAATACGGTATCTGTTTTACCTTTAACCCTTCTATGAGTTCTCTCACCGTTTCGGGCGAAAGTTTATACCTTTTCTTTGCTCTTGCGATTTCTAATAACTTCGTGTAATCACATCCAATCAGATCGTAATCTTCAATTTCGGTTGTTATGAGAATTTGATTATAAACTGTTGCTATTTTCCGTCCCCTGTCTTGAATGTAATCAGCAAAAGACTTAAGGTGTGTTCCTCCCGCTTTCCACAGTTCACTTTCTTTTATTGATTTCCAATGAAGGCCAGCCTCAACAAAGTTTTTTGCGCCTTTCATTTCAAACGAATCTATCATTTTTTCTATTTTGTGTAATCTTTCCGCTTTATTGTCTATTAATTCCTGCATTTATTCCTCGCCCAATTTAAGTTCGATATGCTCGACGCAGTAACAGTCTATCAGTTGGTGGTCGTCATATATCCTTATCATGTATATCCCTTTTTCTTTGTTAATAGTTGCTTTCATTTTTCTGCCTTCTCTTGGGGTCTCTATGCAAATGATACCCGTCAAGCCAAACAAGCAGGAATCTGATTAGCCATAAAATAAGTTTATCTTTCATTATTTTCCTCCTCGTATCTAAGCTTATTTCTGCAAAGCGGGCAGGCGTCATCCCAGCTCCCCTCGAATTCAAAATCTTCTCGGCAGTAAAAACAATATCCTATAGGCATAATTCTATCCTCCTTCCATCCCATAAAACCCCTTTTCCATAATCTCTTTAAAAACCCTATTTGCTACCCTCTGTCTCCGCTCCATCTCCCTTTTGCAGGCAGGGGAGCAATAGACCTGATTTGACCTCACAGGCTCAAATTCAGCC